>Ga0210246_100650_pt1 | contig 31059 bp, 32 predicted proteins | sample ChrtobMetaP3_8mM_FD_155469 | JGI IMG/M metagenome (GOLD analysis project Ga0210246, IMG submission 155469) | Chrysochromulina tobin associated microbial communities from unialgal haptophyte culture, Seattle, Washington, United States - P3_8mM | ecosystem: Host-associated > Algae > Haptophytes >...
CGCTCTCCGGCGGCAGCAACCGCGCTACCGCTCTGTCTTTGAATGTCTGTCCGTATCGAGCCAAGTTTGTCCTTCATCGCCGCCCCCGGGGTTGATCTATGGAGGCGACAACTATTCTGACGCGGGGGGGTACCTTGTGCGCGCTGATCGACACTGCGGTAGGCGCAGCAACCGTGCTGAACGAAACCACCCGGGTGGCGCGACACCAGGTTTTGTTGCACCACACAGCAGCGCGGAGAGGAAAATTGAAGTGACGGGTCCGCAACGGTGCTCCGAGTTGTCATAAATTAAACGGCGCATAACTCTGCTGCCTTAAGATGCATAAATGACTAACTTCGCTGACTCCCTCAAAAAAGAGATAGCCCGAGTGGCCCGCAAGGAACTGCGGGAGGAAATCGCTTCACTGCGTAAGATTTCGGTTGTTCAACGTTCCGAAATCGCTGCCCTGAAGAAGCAGTTGAAGGCTGTGCAGACACAGGTCAGTCAGCTGAGCAAGGTTCAAGGCAGAGGCGAGGGCGAAAAGGTTGTGGTCATGCCACGTGCGGAACAGGAACCGAGCGCAGTTAAATCTCGAAGGAAACCGGGGCGCAAGGTGGTGTTCACGGGCGAACGCCTTAAGGCTCAACGCGCCAGGTTGGGATTTACCCAAGAGCAGATGGCAAAGCTTTTGGAGGTCTCATCACTCTCGATCTGGAAGTGGGAGTCTGGGGGGGCTTCCCCTCGAGCCTCGAGGGTGCCGGGGATCCTGGAGCGCATGGCCCTTGGTAAACGGGCGGCAGCGTCGCAGATTGCCGCTTGAACTTGCCTGACTTGAGTGGTCACCCTTGGCTGGACTGAGGCTGCTCCATCATCTGCCCAGGTTTGATCCTCACGAGGCACAACTGCCGGCCAAAGTCATCGTTCGTGGTCAAGAGCTGTATTCACGCTTGCTGGCACGAAGCCGTCAGCGACCTACCCGGCTGCCTCACTTCAACAACGACGGCCCAGGGGCTGCATTCACTGGGTACCTGAACAAAAGTGTCGTTTGGCCAAGGACTGGTAAAACCAGCATGTAGGATTTGGGTATCTAAAATCGTCGAAGATGTCATAGCCAATCTCGCTCGTGATGCCTCCAATATTTCACATGATCAGCGGCGCACCCGACCCCGTCGCGCCCTTCAGCCATGCTGTCGAATCCGATGGTTGGGTATTCGTCACGGGTCAAATGCCTTTTGTCGGCACCTCGCTGGACACACCTTATCCCGAGGGGATTGAGGCGCAGACGCGACAAGTCATGAAGAACCTCCAGACCGTGCTAACCGGTTGCGGCCTAGGGCTGGAGCACGTGCTATCGGTGCGTGTCTATCTCACCCATTTCGAGGCAGATTACGCAGCCATGAATTCCGTCTACGCCAGCCATTTCACAAGCGGGCGATATCCTGCCCGGACCTGTATCGGTGTGACCGGTCTGGCCAAAGGTGCGCGTATCGAGATGGATATGGTGGCACGGCGCAGCGGAGCACCGCTTACAACACCTCCCAACTGAAAGGCCCACGATGGACTGGCTGGACAATTCGATCATGCGGCAACGCGGCATCGCGCAAGGCCGCACGCCCGAGACTCATGCGCTCACTGAGGCGTTGCAGGGGAAATACCACTACACCATCGGTCCCTATTCGGACCCCGTGCTCAAGATCCGCCCCGGCGACCGCGTCGTGGTGGAAACACGCGATGCTTTCGAGGGCAAGGTGAAGACCGAGCAGGACCTGCCGTCTCGCGTATTGAGCATGCCTTTTGTCAATCCACAGAACGGCCCGATTCTGGTGGAAGGCGCCAGCAAGGGCGATGTGCTGGCGGTGTACATCGAGAAGATGTCGCCGCGTGGTGCCAACCCGCGCGGCACGTGCGCGATGATTCCCCAATTCGGTGCGCTTAGCGGTACATCGCTCACGGCGCTCCTGGCCGATGACCTCCCGGAGATCGTGCGCAAGGTGAACCTCGACGAAGAAGGTGTGTACTGGAGCAAGCGTGTCACGCTGCCATATCGACCTCACATCGGTACCCTCAGTTGCAGTCCGGAGATCGATTCGATCAACACGCTGACGCCTGACGCGCACGGCGGCAACATGGACCTGCCCGACATGGGTCCAGGCAGCATCACCTATCTTCCAGTTCGCAGCGAAGGCGGGCGACTGTTCATCGGTGACGCCCACGCTTGTCAGGGTGATGGCGAGGTCTGTGGCACGGCGGTTGAGTTCGCCAGCACGACGACGATCCAGGTCGATCTCATCAAAGGCTGGCAACTTGAGTGGCCTCGACTCGAAAACGACTCCATCATCATGGCCATCGGCAGTGCGAGACCACTTGAGGACGCCACGCGCATCGCCTACAAAGAACTGATCCTGTGGATGGAAGCAGAGTACGGCTACGACCGCTGGGACGCTTACATGATGCTCAGCCAGTGCGGGCAGGTGCGCCTGGGCAACTTCGTCGACCCGAAATACACCGTGGGCGCCGGCATCAGCAAGAAGTACCTGGCGCCGGCGTGAGCGGCGCGCATTTGAAACCAACCAGGAGTAGACATGGATCTCGGATTGAAAGGCCTGAAGGCCGTGGTCACCGGTGGCACCAAGGGCATTGGACGTGCGATCGCACAGACACTGGCTGCCGAGGGCGCGCATGTGGCCTTCTGCGCACGCAACGCAGACGAGGTGGCGCAGGCCGTGAAAGACTTTTCCAATAACGGCGCAAAGGTCAGCGGGCGGGCTGTTGATGTGGCCGATGGCCCGGCATTGGCGACGTGGGTGAACGATGTGGCCACCGAGTTCGGCGGGATTGACATCGTCGTGGCCAACGTCAGCGCATTGGCGATCGCCACCGACGAGGCGGCATGGCAGCGCGGCTTTGAGGTCGACATGATGGGCACAGTCCGGCTGGTCAACGCCGCAATGCCTTACCTGGAGAAGAGCGAAAAAGCTTCTATCGTCACGATCTCCAGCGTCTCGGGTCGAGAGATCGACTTTGCCTCCGGCCCCTACGGCGCCTTCAAGGCTGCCATCGTGCATTACACGCAAGGCCTGGCTCATCACCTGGCGGGCAAGGGTATCCGCGCCAACACCGTCTCACCGGGCAACACCTACTTCCCCGGTGGAGTCTGGAACCAGATCGAGACCGGCAATCCCGAGTTCTTCAAGATGGCCTTGGGCATGAACCCGACAGGTCGTATGGGTACACCACAGGAAATGGCGAACGCTGCCGTGTTCCTGGCCAGCCCGGCGGCGAGCTTCATCACGGGAACCAACCTGGTGGTCGATGGTGCGCTCACGAAGGGCGTTCAGCTGTAAATCGGTCGTGGGCTTGCACGTTTGAGAGAGCGCCGCTTGCTCGATGCACCGGTGGGCTGAAACATGATGTGTTCAGGCTGCAGCCTGCAGCCTGATGAATCTAGCCCAGAGAAAATCATCTATTGGGAATCCACGCGCAGTGCGTTACCCAAGTATTTGGTGTCCCGATATTTTTCAACCGTCAGGACCAGCGGATGAGCAAGAGTAATAGTGAAAGATGACAGAGCGATTGCAGCCTGCGCTTACTCTGTGCTCACGATTCGTGTCGGGTCAGCAATGAATTCAAGAGCCAGTTACCTCGGGTGACCAACGCCTCGGTCGTGGAAGAGCGCAGACAAGACGAAACGACACCCAGCAATGCAGCCTGAAGGGTGACGCTGGCCTCTTCGGTACTGATAGGTAAGCAAAGATCGCCCCGCCGGACTGCATCGCTCAGCAACCGGCCAATTTGTCGCGCCACGCCGTCGTTGGTCCGGTTCAGGCGGTCCAGCAGTTCAGCGTTTTCTTCGGTCCACTCGATCTTGTGCAGAACGATGTCCAGCACGCAGCGCTTGGCTGCATTTTCTTGGATGTCTCCCATCAAGGCTTGGACAGTGCGCCTGAGTTCAACGAGCGGCCGCTCTTCCCCGGCAGCGGTGGGTAACTTTTGCTCGCTCAGCAAGGGCCAATCCATGAGGTCACCCACCGCGTTGAAGAGATCGCGCTTTCCCCTGAAGTGAACATAAACGGCGCCACGTGTAACCCCGGCGGTTGAGGCTATCCGCGCCAGCGAAGGTCGATTGAACCCTTCTTGCGCGAATGCCGCCGCTGCGGCCACCACGATTCGCTCGCGCGTGTACCTTGTCTGCTCGACTGAGTGCCTTGCCACGGCCAACAGGCCCTGATCGATCAGCGGATCACTGCCAGCTTCAGTCGCTGGCCTGCCTTGAACGTGTAGAGCGTAAGCGCGGCATTCTTGCGGTCGCCCTTTTCATCGAATTCGACGTTGCCGGAGGCTCCCTGATACTTGATGGCTTTGAGCGCTGGCAGGTACTTCACGGGATCGGAAGAGGCAGCAGCCTGCATGGCTGCCGCCAGCAGCTTCACGCCGTCGTAGGCATAGCCGGCGTATGCCTGAACTTCAACGCCGTACTTGGTTTTGAAGTCGGTTCGAAACTTGTCGTTGATGGCTACCTCTTCACCATCGACGCCTCCAGCCTCCACGCAGAACACCTCTTCATCGCCCAGCGCGTTCGCTGACAGGTTGATCATTTCAGAAGTGCACAGGCCATCACCACCCACAAACTTCGAGTCGAATCCCAGCGCCCGCATTTGCCGCAACATCGGGCCTCCCACCGAATCCATGCCGCCGAAAAAGATCACGTCGGGCTGCTTGGCTTTGAGCGTTGTCAGGATCGCGTTGAAATCAATGGCCTTGTCGTTGGTGTATTCGTGCGCAACCAGCTGTGCGCCTGCGGCCACCGCAGCTTTCTCGAATTCATCGGCCAGGCCTTGCCCGTACGCTGTGCGATCGTCGATCACAGCCACGGTCTTGGCCTTGAGCGTCTGCACTGCGTAGCGTCCCAGAGCACCGCCTTGCTGCACGTCGTCGGCCACGAGGCGGAATGCCCCTTGGAAGCCCTGGCGGGTGTATTTGGGGTTGGTGGACGACGGGGTGATTTGGGGGATGCCTGCGTCGTTGTAGATCTGGGACGAGGGCAGGGTCGCACCAGAGGTAAGGTGCCCAACCACGCCGTTCACGTTGGCATCCGTGAGCTTTTGCGCTGCAGCAGTAGCCTGCTTCGGGTCGGCGGCATCGTCCTCCGCCAGCAGCTCGAAGCGCGCCACTTGTTCACCAATCTTCAACCTGGCTGCATTGAGTTCGTCGATGGCCAAGCGAGCACCGTTCTCGTTGTCCTTGCCCAGGTGAGCCACTGCGCCGCTGGTGGCGCCGACGTGGCCGATCTTGATCACCAGTGGTGCGCCAGGGTCCGAGGATATGGACGCTTCTTCCTTCTTGCCACAGGCCACCAACGCAACTGCAGCAGCGACCAGGGTCCAATTCAATTTAGCACGCATGAGGTTTCTCCAATTTACGACCCTGGGGGTCAGTTTCAAAAAATACACAGTGTACTTACTATTTTAAAGTGACTTAAAAATCAGGACTATTCATGGCAGCGGCGTTGAACGCTGCCGGTACACGGAGATTCCGGCAGAGAGGCGTGTTGAGGCGCCGGTGGCACCGTCACCAGACGGAAACTCAAGTGATGCATGAGCTCGCGCAGGATGCGCAGCGTGGCGGCAGCTTCCCGCCCGCTGGGCAAGCCCTTGAGCGCTGACGGATCACCCAGCAAGCCCGAGGCCAGGCGCTGGAACGCAGCCTCCACAACTTCCCTGGTAAGCACGGTGTTGGCCAAGCCATGACCAGATGCCATGGCCCGCGCCATCGGGTGGTCGGTACCTAGAACGGCGCATCCTGCCTTCCAGGTCACCGCGCGCATCAGCTCTTCTTCGACATGGTCGATGGCTCGTTCCAGCTCCAAAGGACTTGGAAGGTCGGACCTGAAGAAGAGCTGGGCAAAACTGTCTGTGCCCAGGTCCAATGCCATCGACGATGCACCGATGTCTTCACTCTCTCGCACCAGCCATAGAGTGTCTGCGCCCAAGTGCAGCCAAACCAGCCGAGCATCCACGACTTTCCTCGCACGCTCGAAGACGTCTTTCACGGCTGAGGGAACGTTCATGTCGGGATCCTCCTTTGATTTAGGCTCAACCGGTGAGGTCACGAGGCGCGAGCAATTCACCTTGCAGGCGCCGGATCATCGCGTCCAGCACGCGTTGATCGATGCCGTGTCCCAGCCCAGCGAAAACGTCCAGCGTGACCTGCGCGTTGAGCGCCTGCAGCCACCGCTGCGCGTCCAGAGCGAGCTGCAACGGCATCACTGCATCGGCATCGCCGTGCATCAGGTGAATGCGGGTTCGGCCCGACGCGTTTTGTGGCGGCTGGGCGAAGCGGCCTGCAATGGCCACCACATGGTCGGCCTGAGGCTGCGCTTGCTGCGTGGACTCCAGCGCCATGATCGCGCCCTGCGAAAAGCCCACGAGGGTGGTGCTGGCTGCATCCAGTCCGGTCTGCTGTTGCCAGTGCTGCACCGTAGCAACAAAGCGAGGCAGGGTGGCGGCCACGCGGGCAGGGCGGTTGGTCTCGGTAACACCCGCCACCGAAAACCATTGCCAGCCCCGACCCAGGTCGCTCGGGTCGGGCGACTGCACGCTCGCGATGCACGCAGTGGGCCACTGCGCGGCCAAGGCCTGCCCCAAGGGCACCAGGTCTTGCGGCTGTGCACCCACACCATGGAACAACAGCACCAACTGCGTGGGCGGTGTGTCCGGCTCATGGACGACGATGGCTTCAAACATACTAGGGGCGCTCATTGCACGAAGCCAAAGACGAAGGCATCCATCGACAGCACGCCGTGTGTGATACCGCCGTCGATCACGCGCGCGGTCACCGCATCGCCCGCCGCACCGGCGGCCACCAGAAGCGGCAGGAAGTGCTCGGTGGTGGGGTGCGCACGATGGGCGTGTGGCGCGATCTCCAGCGTGCGCTGCAGACGCGCACCGTCACCCTGCTGCACTGCCTCGCGCACCCAGTCCACGAATTCGGCGGCGTAGGCCGCTTCATGCCCGTGCCCAGCACGGAATTCGTAGAGGTTGTGCGTGAGGCTGCCCGAGCCGACGATGAGTACACCCTCGTCGGCCAGCGGCGTCAGAGCCTGGCCGAAGGCCCAGGCGCCCGCCGCGTCCAGCGTGGCAGGCAGCGACACCTGGAACACCGGAACGTCCGCGTCGGGGTACAGGTAGAGCAGCGGCACCCAGGCGCCGTGGTCAAGGCCGCGGCGCTCGTCACCCTGTGCGCTCCACCCCGCTTGCTGCAACACAGCCAGCGTGCGATGTGCCAGTTCGGGGTGGCCTTTGGCCGGGTAGCTGATTTCGTAGAGTGGCTGGGGGAAGCCGCCAAAGTCGTGGATGGTGGGTGGCTGCGGCGACAGGCCCACCCGCGCGCCTTGCGTCATCCAATGCGGGGAGACGATCAGCACGGCTTTGGGCCGGGCCAGAGCACGGCCCAGCGCGCTGAGTTGAGGCCCGGCCTGGCCAGGCTCCAGCGCGAAGGTGGGCGCGCCGTGGGACACAAAAACGGTGGGCAGGCGGGTCATGCGAGTCTCCTGTGGCGCCAGGCGCCGTGGGTCAATAACGTTTCAGTCGGCGCGGCGGGCCAGCGAGGCGTCCACCGAAGCTTTGCCGCTGCCGCTGATGAGCAGCGAGACAGCGCAAGCCAGCAAGGCCAGCGCGAACTCGTAGCCGTTGTTGGCCATGAAGAGGCCTTTGTCCAAGTGCACCGTGGCAATCGCCACAACCATCGTCACGGCCAGCACGGCAGCGGCCGGGCGCAGCAGCAGACCCAGCAGCAGGGCCAGGCCACCGAAGAACTCGGCAGAGCCGGCGAGCAAGGCCATGAGGTAGCCAGGGCTCAGACCCAGCGAGTCCATGAACTGGCCCGTGCCTTCGAGGCCGTAGCCGCCAAAGGCCCCAAACAGTTTTTGCGCGCCGTGGGCCACAAAAACGATGCCGATGGGGATGCGTAAGGCCAGTGGTGCCCAGCCGGCGCTGGTGGTCAGCAGGCGTTGAAGGGGGGAAGTGGTCGTGGTGTTCATGGGGCGTTCCTCAAAAAGGGGTTGAAAGTGAATCGATGGGTGGACTTTAAAAGTCCCATTGGGAAAGATAAACATGCTTCAATGAGACTGACTATTCCTAAAACGGAGACAAACCAGCATGGACCGATTTGAAGAGATGCGGGTGTTCGCGGCGGTGGTGGACGCGGGCAGCTTCGTGGGCGCGTCCGACGCGCTGCCCATGTCCAAGGCGGCGGTGTCGCGCCACGTGGCCGAGCTCGAAGAGCGCTTGGGTGTGCGCCTATTGCACCGGACCACGCGCAAGCTCTCGCTCACGGCCGAGGGCGAGGTGTTTCACGTGCGCTGCAAGGATGTGCTGTCCACCGTGGACGAGGCGGAGGCCGAAATCACCTCGCGCAGCGGCGAGGCCAGTGGCCTGCTGCGCATCAACGCACCTTTCACCTTCGGCCTGCTGCACCTGGCGCCGGTGTGGGTGGAATTCATGGCGATGCACCCCAAGGTCACGCTGGACGTGACATTGTCCGACCGCATGGTCGATCTCGTGGACGAAGGTTTTGATCTGGCTGTCCGCATCGCCCGCCTGCCCGACTCCACCCTCATCAGCCGCCAGCTCACCACCACCCGGCTGGTGCTGTGTGCCTCGCCTGGCTACTTGCGCCAGCACGGCACGCCCCGGCACCCGTCGGAGCTGGCGCACCACGCGGTGGCGGCCTACAGTCTGTTTTCCATGGGCGAGAACTGGGTGTTCACCGGTCCCGATGGCCCGGTGGCTGTGAAGGTGTCACCGCGACTGCGCAGCAACAACGGCGATACATGCCGCATGGCCGCGCTGCGGCATCTGGGCATCGTGTTGCAGCCCTCGTTTCTGGTGGGGCCCGACCTGCAGGCCGGCACCCTGGTGGAGGTGCTGCCCGACTTTTGTTCGTTGGAGCTGGGCGTCTACGCGGTTTACCCTTCGCGTAAGTTCGTCTCGCCAAAGGTGCGCCTGCTGATCGATTTCTTGTCCGAGGCTTTCAAGATGCAGGCTTGGCCTTCATCACCCACCAGCGCCCAAAAATTGAACAAATTTGCTCGTATTTGAGCAAGGTCGACTCCTAGCTACGACGCTCGCTCGCTCTATAGAAAAGGCGCTTGCTACCCGTGTGCTCCGCCGGCAGTGAGAAAAAATCCTGTCCCATGAAAGGCTTGGAGCACAAGTTCGCGAACCGTTCACCGAAGCGACTCAACTTCAGTTCAAGTAGTTCGAGAAGACGATCCCTTGCCGTCTGGATTCCGTGACGAACCTGGGTGCGCCTGCCCAGTTTAGGAACAGAGTCACACGCGCCCTTCAACTGCGGTAGGCCCTCAAGCAGATGACGCCGAACTGCGACCCAGTGTTGTTTCGGTATGTCGCATCAGCATGTCATAGGTCAAACGGATGTGCGCCTCCAGTGCCAATGCAGCACGAGCCTCCTGCCCAGCCATGGCGGCTGTGTAAATGGCGGAATGCTCTGCATGCACATCGCGTTCGATCGAATTGGCAGCCCCCAGGCGTATGGCGATATTGCGGTAGCGCTCTCCATGGCGGTACAGCAGTGTGAGCAGGTACTGGCTCCAAGGCGAACGGTGTCCGGCAATCAAGGCCTCGTGGAATCGCTTGTTGGCGCGCTCCCAGTTCACCGGGTCCAGACCGTTGTTTGTTAGCTCGGCCTGGCTCAGGGCTTCATAGGCGGCCTTGAGTTCGCTGGCCCACTGTGCATTGCCATGCCGGATGGAGCGCCGCAGCGACTCGGTTTCCAGCATGACACGGGTGTCTGTGATGTCTTTTAGTTCGGACAACGAGACTTGAGCCACCCGGTAGCCTCTCTGACCTTCGACCGTCACCAAGGCGTCCGATACCAACAAGGCCAGTGCTTCACGCAAGGTGCCCGCACCCACGGCGTAGTGGTCTTTAAGGTGCTCGACTCGAAGCCGTGACCCGGGCTCCAACCGTCCTTGAACGATGTCCTGCCGCAGTTCCAAGTAGGCCCGTTCGGTCAAGGTTCGTGGCGCATCTTCGTCGGGACGCGAAGGATGCGCATGTTTGGTTTCGCAAGGTAGCACGGCCGGAGTTTCCAAGGGGAAGAAAGCGAAATCATTCGACATCGTTGTCTTCTTGCTGACGTTTGAGGCGGTAGGCCAGTTGTGGCCGGGTCAGACCCAGCAGACGGGCTGCTCCCGAGAGATTGCCGTGGCTGCGCTCGACAGCCAGTTTGAGCAACTGGTCCTCCAATATCGGCAGTGACAGTCCGCAATCGAAGATGCGGTCGCACAGCGCCAGTTCATCGGGCGGCATCACAGGTGCCAGGCGCCCCAAGGTGTCAACGCCCGTTTCGCGCACAGTGGATGGCAGGTTGGGGAACAACAGTTCAACTTCCACCGCACCACCTTGCTCGGCCAGGATCACACCGCGCTCGACCAGGTTCTCCAACTCGCGCACATTGCCCGGCCAGTCGTGGTTGATCAAGGCCTGCAGTGCCCTCTCGCTGAAGCCCGAGAGGCGCTTCTGATGCAGCGCGCTGAAGCGCGACAGCAAATGCTGAGCCAGCGGCTGAATGTCCAATGTGCGTTCGCGCAGCGAAGGAATGGCGATGGGGTAGACGTTCAATCGGTACAGTAGGTCGCGGCGAAAGCGGCCCTCTTGAACGGCCTGTTCCAGATGGACGTTGGTGGCCGTCACCAGGCGCACGTTGACTTTGCGGGGCGTCTCGGCACCCAGCCTCTCGATTTCCCCTTCCTGAAGCACCCGCAGCAATTTGGCCTGGGCGGCCATCGGCAGGTCGCCGATTTCGTCCAGAAACAAGGTGCCTCCATCGGCGCGCTCGAAGCGGCCAACACGGGCCGCATGGGCACCGGTGAACGCGCCCTTTTCCACGCCGAAGAGCTCCGACTCGATCAGCTCGGCCGGCAGGGCCGCGCAATTGATGGCAACGAAAGGCTGGTCAGCACGGTTGGAATGGGCGTGCAGGGCGCGGGCAAACCGCTCCTTGCCCACACCGGTCTCTCCCGTCAGCAGCACCGTGACCTGGGTGCTCGCGGCACGTTTCATCAGATCGTGCGCGAGCTGGAAGGCGGGGGAGGTGCCGATCAGCATGCCACCCGAGGTGGTTGGCTCCAGTGTTGTCTTGAGTGCCTCCACCTGCTGGCTCAGCGCTTCAATTTTGTCCAGCAGCGAGTCGTCCTCAAAGTACTGGATGTAGGCATCACCGTCGGGCCATTGATCAATCGGCTTGCCGACGATGCGGCAATGGTCGTCGCCGCAGGCGCCGCACTGGACTTCCTTGAACAGGATCAGCTTGCCCATGAAAGCGGATGTGTAGCCGCTGGCATAGCCCTGGAGGATCCAGCACGCCGGCTCCTTGACCACGCCGTACGCGAGCCGGTGGGCGTGCGCCTCCCAGGAGTCGTCCCAGCGGAACTCGCCCTCGAAGTGCCCGCTCGCGGCGTCCATCTTGAGCTGCAGCGGCGTCACGCGCGCCGCGCCTTCGAGCATGTGCAGCTGTGGCCCGACCAGGAACATCTCTTCCAGGCTGCGGTCGCCCCGCGTCTTGCGGGCAAACCCGGCGTCGTGCTGGCCACTGGCGTAGCCCATGCGGGTAAGCAGCCGGCGGGTGTGCTCGGTGCCCACCGAGGTGATCAGGTCCCGGCGCAGGGCACTCAGGGCCGCGGTGTGCAGCAGGACCATCCGCCGTTCACCCAGCCAGATCGCTCCGCTGTGGGGCTCGAAGCGCAGCAGTCGGCGCAGGTCCGCGTCGGGCGGGTAGTGCAGGTGCGGTTCCACAAAGTCTCCTGGTGCTCCAAGTTCGAATGCCCGGAATCTCGATATTTTAAAAAGAACGGCTTCAACCGACGAACGCTGACGATTCTGCGGACATTTCATCAAATGATCAAACCCCGCGTTTTCGACTGGACTATTTCGTTAAATAGAAAGCTTTCCACGTTCGAAGTCTGAAATTTGGTGTCAGGGTTTCCCCTGAAATTCAAATTGGTCCAGGTCGTTTCGAAGCCAATTTTTAAGGGTATTCCCTCGAATATCGATATTTCCAGCTCGACTGAGCTGACTGGGCACGGCGTGTGCAACAGGGAAGGCACTCAGCCACCCATTCGCATGAACACCGAAGCCCACACCCCCCCACCCGAGCAACCCGCCGAGGTCAACCTTCGCGCCAAGTACGTGCGGCTGCTGGAGCGCCGTCCCGACGGGTTGGTGAGCTTCGAGTTTTCCATCGGCTGGCCCGAGCTGGCGGTGGAGCTGATGTTGCCGTCCGATGCCTTCGACGAGTTCTGCGCCCGGCACGAGGTGATCTGGCGCGACGAGCCTTTTCCTGCCACCACAACAAACGGAGACCAGCCCCGATGAACATCGATCTGCAGGCGCGCGAGATCACCCCGCTGCGCAACACCTACGACCACGTTGCCCGCCACATCGGCGGCGACAAGGTGGCCTCGCGTTATCAGGAAGCCACCTTCGGCGCGCAGCCGATGGTGAACTTCCACTACCGCCCGACCTGGGACCCGGGCCACGAGCTGTTTGACGCTGGTCGCTCAAAGATCGTGCTGGCCGACTGGTACGTGCTCAAAGACCCACGCCAGTTCTACTACGCGACCTGGACCATGACCCGCGCCAAGCAGCAGGACGCGATGGAGTCGAATTTCCAGTTTGTCGAGCAGCGCGGCATGTTGTCCATGATGTCGGACGCGCTGCGGGACAAAACGCTGGAGATCCTGATGCCGCTGCGTCACGCGGCCTGGGGCGCCAACATGAACAACGCGTCCATCTGCGCTTACGGTTTCGGCACGGCCTTCACCGCGCCCGCCATGTTTCACGCCATGGACAACCTGGGTGTCGCGCAATACCTGACTCGCCTGGGTCTGGCCATGGGCGATGCGCAGACGCTGGACGAGGGTAAACAGCGCTGGCTCGAGGCGCCCGCGTGGCAGGGCCTGCGCCGCCTGGTCGAGGATTCGTTCGTGGTCCAGGATCCGTTCGAGTTGTTCGTGGCGCAAAACCTCTTAATCGACGGCCTGTTGTATCCCCTCGTTTACGGCGCCTTCGTCGACGACCACGTCGCTCTGCAGGGCGGCACGGCGGTGGCCATGCTGACCAACTTCATGCCCGAGTGGCATGACGAAAGTGCCCGCTGGATTGATGCGGTTGTCAAAGCCGCCGCCACCGAGTCCGAGGCCAACCGCGCGCTGCTGCGCGAATGGAGCCGCCACTGGGTCGACCGCGCCCAGGCGGCACTGGCACCGATCGCCCGCCTTGCACTGGGGGACCAGGGCGAAGCCGTGCTCAACGAAGCCCGCGAACAGCTGCAGACCCGCCTGGACAAGGCCGGCCTCAAGGCCTGAGCGCACCCCGCCCACTGGAGACCCACCCCATGTCCGACGTGTTCATCGCCTTTCAGGCCAACGAAGAGTCCCGCCCCGTGATCGACGCCATCGTGGCCGACAACCCCCACGCGGTTCTCAGCCACCCCACCGGCCTGGTGAAGGTCAACGCACCCAACGCCCTGACGATCCGCCGCGAAACGATCGAGGGCCTGATTGGCCGGTCCTTCGATCTGCAGCAGATCCACGTCAACCTCGTGACGATTTCCGGCTACATCGACGAAGACGACGACCAGCTCACTCTGAGCTGGAAACACTGATTCCCCCCACCCGCAAAACAAGGAGACAGAAATGGACACAAGAGTCACAAGCAAGAAGCTGGGCCTGAAAGAGCGCTACGCCGCCATGACGCGCGGTCTGGGCTGGGAGACCACTTACCAGCCGATGGACAAGGTCTTCCCGTACGACAAGTACGAGGGCATCAAGATCCACGACTGGGACAAATGGCAGGACCCCTTCCGCCTGACGATGGAGGCCTACTGGAAATACCAGGGCGAGAAAGAGAAAAAACTCTATGCGGTGATCGAGGCCTTCGCGCAGAACAACGGCCAGCTCGGTGTGACCGACGCGCGCTACATCAACGCGCTGAAGATCTTCATCCAGGGTGTGACGCCGCTGGAGTACTACGCCCACCGAGGCTTCGCCCATGTCGGCCGTCAGTTCACCGGCGAAGGTGCGCGCGTGGCGGCGCAGATGCAGTCGGTTGACGAGCTGCGTCACTACCAGACCGAAACCCACGCGATCAGCCACTACAACAAGCACTTCAACGGCATGCACCATTCGAACCACTGGTTCGATCGCGTCTGGTACCTCTCGGTGCCGAAGTCGTTCTTTGAAGACGCCTGCACCGGCGGCCCGTTCGAGTTCCTCACGGCGGTGAGCTTCTCCTTCGAGTACGTGTTGACCAACCTGCTGTTCGTGCCCTTCATGAGTGGCGCGGCCAACAACGGCGACATGTCCACCGTCACCTTCGGCTTCAGCGCACAGAGCGACGAGAGCCGCCACATGACGCTGGGCATCGAGTGCATCAAGTTCCTGCTCGAGCAGGACCCGGACAACGTGCCCATCGTGCAGCGCTGGATTGACAAGTGGTTCTGGCGCGGCTACCGCCTGCTGTCCATCGTGGCCATGATGCAGGACTACATGCTGCCCAAGCGCGTGATGAGCTGGAAGGAAGCTTGGGAGATGTACGCGGAAGAAAGCGGTGGCGCATTGTTCAAGGACCTTGCGCGCTACGGCATCCGCGAACCAGCGGGCTGGAAACAGGCGTGCGAAGGCAAGGCCCACATCAGCCACCAGACCTGGAACGCGTTCTACAACTACAACGCCGCAGCTCCCATCCACACCTGGGTGCCCTCGGACGAAGAGCTGAACTGGCTGTCGGAGAAATACCCCGAGAGCTTCGACCAGTACTACCGCCCTCGACTGGAGCACTTCCGTGAGCAACAGCAGGCCGGCAACCGCTTTTACAGCAAGACCCTTCCCATGCTGTGCAACACCTGCCAGATCCCCATGATCTTCACGGAAGAGGGCGATGCCAGCCAGATCTGCTACCGCGAGAGCGACTACAAGGCCTACAAGTACCACTTTTGCAGCGACCACTGCAAGAGCATCTTCGACCACGAGCCGGAGAAATACGTGCAGAGCTGGCTGCCGGTCCACCAGGTCTACCAGGGCAACTGCTTCAAGCCGGGCACCGACCCGACCGCTGAGGGCTTCGATCCGCTGATGGCCGTGCTGGACTTCTACGAGATGAACGTGGGGCGCGACAACTTCGACTTCGAAGGCTCCGAGGACCAGAAGAACTTTGCGGCTTGGAAAGGGGACACGAAATGAGCGTCGTTGCCCTCGCCCCATACGAGTTTGAGCCGCGCGACGTGCGCGAAAACTTCCCCGCACCCCTGATCTACATCGGCTGGGACCAGCACCAACTGTTCTGCGCGCCGATCTGCCTGCCGCTGCCGCCCGGCACACCCTTTGGCGCACTGGGCGCCGCGGTGCTCCCCGGCATCTACGGCTTCCACCCGGACTTCGCCAAGATCGACTGGACGAAGGTGCAGTGGTTCAAGTCAGGCCAGCCCTGGACACCGGACCCAGCCAAGTCGCTGGCCGACAACGGTCTGCAGCACAAGGACGCGATCCGCTTCCGCACGCCCGGTCTCAGCGGCATTCAGGGCAGCTTCAGCTGAGGTCTGGGCCATGAGCTACCAACTGACCATTGAGCCCCTGGGCGCGACCATCGAGGTCGAAGAAGGGCAGACCGTGCTCGACGCCGCGCTGCGCCAGGGCATCTACCTGCCGCACGCCTGCGGGCATGGCCTGTGTGGTTCCTGCAAGGTTCAGGTGTGCGACGGCGAGGTGGACCATGGCGCGGCCAACCCGTTTGCGCTCATGGACTTCGAGCGGGACGAAGGCAAGACGCTGGCCTGCTGCTGCACCCTGCAGTGCGACACCACCATCGAGGCCGACATCGACGATGAGCCCGACGCCGAGGTCATCCCGGTGAAAGACTTTGCCGCCACGGTCACCCGCGTCGAGGACCTCACGCCGACCATCAAGGCCATCCACCTGGCGCTGGACAAGCCACTGCACTTTCAGGCCGGGCAATACGTGCAGTTGGAGATCCCCGGGCTGGGCGAGAGCCGCGCTTTCTCGGTGGCCAACGCCCCGTCCGATGTGACGGCTGGCGGTGCGATCGAACTGCATGTGCGCCGCGTGCCCGGTGGCGTGGGCACCGGGTGGCTGCACGAACAGCTCAAGGTGGGCGACCGGATGCGCTTGGCTGGACCCTACGGCCGTTTTTTCGTGCGCCAGTCTGCGCAGCAGCCGATGGTGTTCATGGCTGGAGGCTCGGGTTTGTCGAGCCCGCGTTCGATGATCCTGGACCTGCTCGAACACGGCTGCTCGCTGCCGATCACCTTGGTCTATGGCCAGCGATCGCGCGAGGAGCTCTACCACCACGACCAGTTCACTGCACTGGCCGCCAGGTACCCGAACTTCAGCTATGTGCCGGTGCTGTCGAACGAGGCGCAAGACTCCGACTGGGGCGGCGCGCGGGGCTTCGTGCACGACGCGGCCAAAACCCATTTCGGCGGCAACTTCGCCGGCCTCAAGGCCTACCTGTGCGGACCGCCGCCCATGATCGAAGCCTGCATCGGCACGCTGATGCAGGGCCGGCTGTTCGAGCGCGACATCTACACCGAGAAGTTCCTTTCGGCAGCCGATGCTCACGCGACGCGCAGCCCCTTGTTTCGCAAAGTCTGATGCCATGAGTCTGTTCGACACGAGACCGAAGGTGGCTGTTCATGTCGCACAGACCGGCGAACAGTACCCCTGCGCCAGCAGCGAGAGCCTGCTCACCGGCATGTTGCGCCTCGGGCGCAAAGGCATTCCGGTGGGCTGTGTCAACGGTGGCTGCGGTGTCTGCAAGGTGCGCATCCTCGACGGCGAAACCCGGGCACTCGGTCCGGTCAGTCGAGCCCACGTGACGCTCGAAGAAGAGTGCCAGGGCTACACCCTGGCCTGCCGCGTGGCACCCACGACGCCGGTGCACCTGGAAGTGGCCGGCAAATTGAGCAAACCGTTTTCCAGAGGGCGTGCAGATTCTGCGACTGCCAGCCCGATTCCTCAACAGCAGTAGTCAAAACGAAGGAGACAGATCATGGGTGTGATGCGACTCGGGCACGCCAGCCTGAAGGTGATGGACATGGACGCTGCGATCAAGCACTACGAAAACGTGCTCGGCCTCAAGACCACCATGAAGGACAAGGCAGGCAACGTTTATCTCAAGTGCTGGGACGAATGGGACAAGTACTCCATGATCCTCACGCCGTCGGATCAGGCGGGTTTGAACCACATGGCCTATAAGGTCGAGCAGGACGCAGACCTCGACGACCTGCAGAAAAAGATCGAGGACTGGGGCATCAAGACCACGGTGCTGCCTGAGGGAACGCTGCCGTCCACCGGCCGCATGCTGCAGTTCAACTTGCCCAGCGGCCACGAGATGCGCCTGTACGCGATGAAGGAATACGTGGGCACGGAGGTAGGTATCACCAACCCCGATCCCTGGCCAGACGGCATGAAGGGCGCAGGCGCCCACTGGCTGGACCACTTGCTGCTGATGTGCGAGATGAACCCGCCCGAAGGCATCAACACCGTGGCCGACAACACGCGCTTCATGACGGAAGCGCTGGGCTTCTTTCTGACGGAGCAGGTGCTGGTCGGGCCTGAAGGCAACATGCAGGCCGCCACCTGGATGACCCGCACCACCACGCCGCACGACATTGCCTTCGTGGGCGGCCCGCGCAGTGGCTTGCACCACATCGCGTTCTTCCTGGACTCCTGGCACGACGTGCTCAAGGCCGCCGACGTGATGGCCAAGACCAAGACCAAGATCGATGTCGCGCCCACGCGTCACGGCATCACGCGCGGCGAGACCATTTACTTCTTCGACCCCAGTGGCAACCGCAACGAGACCTTCGCCGGCCTGGGCTATCTCGCACAGCGCGACCGACCCGTGACCACCTGGACCGAGGACCAGTTGTGGAACGGCATCTTTTATCACACGGGTGAAGCGGTGCCGTCGTTCACGGATGTCTACACCTGAAGCGATCAGCCCACCCTCTCGCCGCGCTTGCGGCGCGAGACCGCCTCCAGGGGCGCTGCGTGTGGGCGACCTTGACCCTCTGCCTTTGCTGTCATGAACACCGAACTCTCTGTTCCCCAGTCGGCCATCTCCACCACCGCTGCCCACGCTGCCGTGGCGGCGGCTGTCGGGCACGCGCGCACGCTGGGGATTGCCGTCAATGTGGCGGTGGTCGATGGCAGCGGCACGCTGACGGCCTTTTTGCGCATGAACGGGGCGTTCTTGCATTCGATCGACATCGCCATCGACAAGGCCCACACCGCCGCCAGCTTCGGCTTTCCGACCAGCCAGTGGCCCGAACTGCTGGCGGGCGATGAGGCCTTGCGCCTGGGCTTGCCGATGCGCCCGCGGCTGGTGGTGTTCGGCGGGGGCTTGCCGATGGTCTCGGACGGTGTCCGCCTGGGGGGCATTGGCGTCTCGGGCGGTTCGGCAGAGCAGGACGAAGCGTGTGCACGCGCCGGTCTGCATGCCCTGGGTCTGTGATCCGACCTATTTTTTACTTTCGCTCTGCGCAACATGAAACAGTTTCACAACTTCATCAACGGCGATTTCGTCGCTACGGGCAAGACCTTTGAGAACCGCAACCCGGCCACCAACGCCGTGATCGGCATGGTGCATGAGGCCGGCCAGGCCGAGGTGGACGCTGCGGTGACCGCCGCTCACGCCGCGCTCAAAGGTGAGTGGGGTCGCATGAGCGTGGTCAGGCGCGCCGAGCTGCTGCATGCCGTGGCCGACGAGATCAACCGCCGCTTTGACGACTTCCTTGCTGCAGAACTGGCCGACACCGGCAAGCCGCGCTCGCTGGCCAGTCACATCGACATCCCGCGCGGCGCTGCCAACTTCAAGGTGTTTGCCGACATCGTGAAGAACGTACCCACCGAGAGCTTCCAGATGAGCACGCCCGACGGAGGCACAGCGATCAGCTACGGCGTGCGAACGCCTCTGGGCGTGGTCGGCGTGATCTGCCCCTGGAACCTGCCGCTGCTGCTGATGACCTGGAAGGTTGGGCCGGCGCTGGCCTGTGGTAACACCGTCATCGTCAAACCTTCCGAAGAAACCCCCGCCACCGCCACGCTGCTGGGCGAGGTGATGAACGCGGTCGGCGTTCCCAAGGGGGTGTATCAGGTGCTGCACGGATTCGGCCCCGGTTCGGCGGGTGAATACATCACCCGTCACCCGCAGGTCAACGGCATCACCTTCACTGGCGAGACCCGCACCGGCGAGGCCATCATGGCTGCCGCTGCCAAGGGTGTGCGCCCGGTGAGCTTCGAGCTCGGCGGCAAGAACGCCGGCATCGTGTTCGCCGATGCCGACTTCGACAAGGCGGTGGCCGGCATCACGCGCAGCGCCTTCGAGAACTGCGGTCAGGTCTGCCTGGGCACCGAGCGCGTGTATGTGCAGCGACCCATCTTTGACCAGTTCGTCGCCGCGCTGAAAGCGAAGGCCGAAGCGCTGACGATCGGCGGACCCGACACCCCCGGCGTCGGCATCGGTCCGTTGATCTCGGCAGAGCACAAGACCAAGGTGCTGGGCTACTACGACCGGGCTCGAGCCGACGGCGCGACGGTGGTGACCGGGGGCCGCGCGCCCACGATGGATGGCGAGTTGGTCCATGGCCACTTCGTCAGGCCGACCATCTGGACCGGCCTGCCCGAGAGCTCGGCCATCGTCCGGGAAGAGATCTTTGGCCCTTGCTGCCACATCGCGCCCTTTGACACCGAAGAGGAGGCGATTGCGCTGGCCAATGCCACCGACTACGGCCTGGCCACCACCGTGTGGACCCAGGACATCGGCATTGCGCATCGCGTGGCCGCCGCCATCGATGTCGGCCTGTGCTGGGTCAACAGCTGGTTCTTGCGCGACCTGAGAACAGCCTTTGGTGGCGCCAAGGCCAGCGGCATCGGCCGCGAAGGTGGTGTCCATTCGCTCGAGTTCTACACCGAACTGCGCAACGTGATGATCAAGCTCTGAGGAATAACCATGAATGCTCCCCACAACCCCGAAGTCGCCCGCAGCGTCCGCACGGGCAGTTTCAACAGCAACGTTCACGATATCGGTGAGTCCCGACCCGGCCAGCCGCCCGTGCTGTTCATCCACGGTTCAGGCCCCGGCGTCAGCGCATGGGCCAACTGGCGCCTGGCACTGCCCGTGATCGCACGCGAGCGGCGCGTCATAGCACCCGACATGGTCGGCTTCGGCTACACCGACCGACCCGCAGGCATCAGCTATTCGATGGACGTCTGGGTTCAGCAGGCCCTCGACCTCATGGATGCCCTGGGCATCGAGCAGGCCGACGTGGTGGGCAACAGCTTCGGTGGCGCGCTGTCGCTCGCGTTTGCCATTCGTGCGCCGCACCGGGTGCGCAGTCTGGTGCTCATGGGCTCGGTGGGCGTGCACTTCCCGATCACGCCTGGGCTCGACGCGGTCTGGGGCTATGAGCCGTCGCTGAAAACCATGAAAGGCCTGCTTGACGTGTTTGCCCACAGCCGCGCCCTGGTCACCGACGAACTGGCGCAACTGCGCTACCAGGCCAGTATCCGACCCGGCTTTCAGGAATCGTTCGCGGCCATGTTCCCCGCTCCTCGGCAGCGTTGGGTGGATGCAATGGCGAGCCCCGAGGCAGCGATCCGCGCGCTGCCGCACGAGACGCTGGTGATCCATGGCCGCGAGGACCGGGTGATTCCCCTGCAGACCTCGCTCACGCTGGCCGACTGGATACCCAACAGCCAGTTGCACGTGTTTGGTCATTGCGGCCACTGGACGCAGATCGAACACGCAGCGCGCTTCTCGCAACTGGTCTCCAACTTCCTCACCGAAGCCGACAACAACCCACCACTGACCTGACACCATGATCTCAATCGACGCTCTCGGTGACGAGCTCTACACCGCCCTGCGCGGCATGCACACCATTGAACCCCTGTCGGATCGGCACCCGGAACTCACGATCGAGCAGGCCTACCGCATCCAGGAGCGCATGATGCTGCGCCGCCGACAGGACGGCGAGCGCATCGTGGGCAAGAAGATCGGCGTGACCTCGGCCGCCGTGATGAACATGCTGGGTGTGCACCAGCCTGACTTCGGCTGGTTGACCGACGCCATGATCGTCAACCAGGGTGAGGCTATCGACACCGCCACCTTGATACAGCCCAAGGCCGAAGGCGAGATTGCATTCCTGCTCAAGCGCGACCTGATGGGCCCGGGCGTGGGCGTGGCCGACGTTCTTGCTGCCACCGAGTGCGTGATGCCCTGCTTCGAAATCGTCGATTCGCGCATCCGCGACTGGAAGATCAAGATCACCGACACCGTGGCCGACAACGCCTCGTGCGGCGTCTTCGTGCTGGGCGACCGCGCCGTGAGCCCGCTGGACATCGACCTGCACACCTGCGGCATGGTGCTGGAGAAGAACGGCGAGATCGTGGCCACCGGTGCCGGCGCCGCAGCCCTGGGCTCGCCGCTGAACGCTGTGGCTTGGCTGGCCAACACCATGGGCCGCCTGGGCATTCCACTCAAGGCCGGTGACGTGATCCTCTCGGGCGCGCTGGCCGCCATGTTCCCGGCGCAGAAAGGTGATCACTTCCGCGTGTCCATCGGCGGCCTGGGCGAGTGCTCGGTGCGCTTCAACTGAATCCGCTTTGCTCACCACCATGACACTCGACAAACACACCATCGACGCGTTAGCCGAACGGCTGGAAAACTGCCAGCTGCAGGTTCACGACACCCACAAGATCACCGACGACCATCCCGGCATGGACTGGGAAGACGCTTACGCCATTCAGGCTGCGATCCTGGCGCGCAAGCTGGCCCGCGGTCAACGCCTCATGGGCCTCAAGGCCGGTCTGACTTCGTTTGCCAAGATGAAGCAGATGGGGGTGAACTCGCCCGTGTTCGGCTTCATGACCGACGACTTTGCCGTGCCCCACGGCGGTGAGGTACGGATGTCCGAATTGATCCACCCCAAGGTGGAACCGGAAATCGCCTTCGTCACGCACAAGGCGCTCAAAGGGCCGGGCTGCCACATCGGCAACGTGCTCGACGCTACCGACTTCGTGCTGCCTGGCATCGAGGTGATCGACAGCCGCTACCGCGACTTCAAGTTCGACCTCAAGAGCGTGATCGCCGACAACACCTCGGCTGCGCGCTTCGTGGTGGGGGGCAGTCCCACACGCCTGGCCGGGCTGGACCTGCGTACCGTGGGCATCGTGATGGAGAAGAACGGTGTACCGGTCGCTTTCGGCGCCGGTGCGGCGGTGCTCGGCCACCCGGCCACCGCCATCGCCATGCTGGCCAACCACCTCGGTGCGCGTGGACAGGAAATACCCGCAGGCACCTTGATCCTGTCTGGTGGCATCACCGAAGCCGTGGCCGTGGCGGCTGGGGACCACGTGTCCCTGCGCGTGCAGGGCATGGGCAGCACGGGCCTGCGTTTCATTTGAAAAGAGGAGAAGAACTCACATGCCGTTTGCACAGATTTACATGATCGAAGGCCGCACCGAAGACATGAAGCGTGCCGTGATCGAGAAGGTCAGCGCCGCGCTGGTGGACGCCACGAGCGCACCGAAGGAAGCGGTCCGCGTCTGGATCACCGAAGTGCCCAAGACCAACTGGGGCATCGCCGGACAGACCGCCAAGGACCTCGGGCGCTGAGCCCCCACCGCCACCAGGACAACCTATGAAAAAGATCAAATGCGCCCTGATCGGGCCGGGCAATATCGGCACCGACCTGCTGGCAAAACTGCAACGCAGCGCCTTGTTGGAGCCGGTGTGGATGGTAGGCATCGACCCGGAGTCGGACGGTCTCAAACGTGCCCGCGAGATGGGCATCAAGACCACCGCCGATGGGGTGGACGGCTTGATCCCGCACATGAAGGCCGATGGCGTGCAGATCGTGTTTGACGCCACTTCGGCCTATGTGCACGCTGAGAACTCGCGCAAGGTCAACGCGCAGGGCGCGATGATGATCGACCTCACGCCCGCAGCCATCGGCCCGTACTGTGTGCCGCCGGTCAACCTCAAGCAGCACGTGGGCCAGCGCGAGATGAACGTCAACATGGTTACCTGCGGTGGCCAGGCCACCATTCCCATGGTGTACGCGGTGAGCCGTGTGCAGCCAGTGGCCTATGGCGAGATCGTCGCCACCGTGTCCTCGCGTTCGGTCGGTCCCGGTACGCGCAAGAACATCGACGAATTCACCCGCACCACGGCGGGCGCGGTCGAAAAGGTGGGTGGCGCGAAGAAGGGCAAAGCCATCATCGTGATCAATCCGGCCGAGCCGCCGCTCATCATGCGCGACACGGTGCATTGCCTGGTGGAGGGCACACCCGACCACGCCGCGATCACAAAGTCCATCCACGACATGATCAAGGAAGTGCAGAAGTACGTGCCTGGCTACAAGCTGGTCAACGGCCCGGTGTTCGACGGACAGCGCGTCTCGGTCTTCATGGAGGTTGAAGGCCTGGGCGACTACTTGCCCAAATACGCCGGCAACCTGGACATCATGACCGCCGCCGCCGCCCGCACCGCCGAAATGTTTGCCGAGGAAATCCTCAAGGGCGAACTGGTCCTCGAAGCCGTACCTGCCTGACACCGGAGAACACACCATGAAGCTGCAAGGCACAAAAATTACCGTTCACGACATGACGTTGCGCGACGGCATGCACCCCAAGCGCCACCTGATGACGCTGGAACAGATGAAGAGCATTGCGTGTGGCCTGGATGCCGCCGGCGTGCCGCTGATCGAAGTGACCCACGGCGACGGACTGGGCGGCAGCTCGGTCAACTACGGTTTTCCTGCTCACACCGACGAGGAGTATCTCGGCACCGTGATTCCGTTGATGAAGCAGGCTAAGGTCTCGGCGTTGTTACTGCCGGGCATCGGCACTGTTGATCATCTGAAGATGGCACACACCCTGGGGGTGAACACCATTCGCGTGGCCACGCACTGCACCGAGGCGGATGTCAGCGAACAGCACATCACGTTCGCCCGCAAGCTCAACATGGACACGGTGGGCTTCCTGATGATGGCGCATATGAACAGCCCCGAGGGGCTCGTCAAACAGGCCAAGCTGATGGAGAGCTACGGCGCCAACTGCATCTACATCACCGACTCGGCCGGCCACCTGCTACCCGAGACGGTCAAGACCCGCCTGGGAGCAGTGCGCGATGCCTTGAAGCCCGAGACAGAGCTGGGTTTTCATGGTCACCACAACCTGGCCATGGGCGTGGCCAACTCGATCGCTGCAATTGAAGTGGGCGCCAATCGCATCGATGCCGCAGCAGCAGGGCTAGGTGCCGGAGCAGGCAACACGCCCATGGAGGTGCTGATCGCCGTTTGCGATTTGATGGGTATCGAAACCGGTGTGGATGTGTTCAAGATTCAGGATGTGGCCGAGGATCTGGTCGTGCCCATCATGGATTTCCCGATCCGCATTGATCGCGATGCACTGACGCTGGGCTACGCCGGTGTGTATGGCAGCTTTTTGCTGTTTGCCAAACGTGCCGAGAAGAAATACGGTGTTGCGGCCCGCGACATCCTGGTGGAGATGGGTAGGCGCGGCATGGTGGGCGGCCAGGAAGACATGATCGAAGACACGGCCATGACCATGGCTCGAGAGCGTGGAATGTTGACAGCCTGACGCAGGCGGGAGCTTCTCGCTGATCTGCTCTGGCATCTCCCACACCGCTTCCAGTATGGATTTCGGCATGGACTTGAAGGCGTGTTTAACCGCAAGCCTCTGGCAAGCCCAAATTGACGGGTTCATTACATACGCGGCTTCCCCACGGGGTGTTCGCCGCACACGGGTTGCAGTCAGATGGATAAAAATACCTATCGTTCCACAACGATTGAGGGCCATTCAAGAAGCCGGTCAAAAAGACGATACAGGGAGCAAGAACGGCGTCGCCTGCCGCCTCTGTTTCCCAACGGTCACTCCATGAAACTCAACGACATCAAGGTCGGCAGCCGCCTGGCCCTTTCCTTCGGGCTGGTTTTGCTCATCACCGCGCTCATGGCCGGCATCGGCGTCTGGCGCTTGCAGGAACTCTCCAACACCACGCACCAGCTGGCCACCGAAGACAACGAAAAGCTGCAACTGGCGGTTCAATGGCGCCAGACGATCGACGTGAACTGGGTGCGCACCCGCGCCGCCATCCTCGATTCGGACACCAGCCGCATCGCGGCCTGGCAGGCCGACATGGACAAGACCTCCCAGGTCACGGTGGCCGCGCGCAAGCGGATGGTCGAGCTGGTGCAATCCCAAGAAGGCAAACAGTTGCTCGCCGGCATCGACGCCGCGCGAGAGGCCTACCGCACGCCGCGTGGCGCCCTTTTGAAAGCCCGCATGGCCGGCGAGGATGTGAGCGCGGCCCTGGAACGCGACCTCAAACCCCTGGCCGACGCTTACCTGAATTCGATTTCCAAGCTGGAAGAGCGCCAGCAGGCCATTTATGAGGCCACGCTCAGAGACGCTGAAGAGAAGGCCGCCAATGGCCGCACCATCCTGATCGCGGGCGGCGTGCTGGCCTTGCTGCTCGGTGCGGGTGCGGCGTTCGTGCTGAGCCGCTCCATCACCGTGCCCCTGCGCCAGGCCGCCGAGAGCGCGCGCCAGATCGCCGCCGGCGACCTCACGCAAGCCATCGACACGTCCGGCCGCGACGAAGCCGCCCAACTGCTGCAGGCCCTCAAGGGCATGCAGGACAGCCTGGCCCGCGTGGTCGCCAACGTGCGCGGTAACGCCGAGGGCGTGGCTTCGGCCAGCGCCGAGATCTCGCAGGGCAACAACGACCTGTCGGCCCGCACCGAGCAGCAGGCCAGCGCGCTCGAAGAAACCGCTGCGTCCATGGAGCAACTCAGCTCCACCGTGCGCCAGAACGCCGACAACGCCCAGCGGGCCAACCAGCTGGCGCAAAGCGCGTCCACCGTGGCCACCCAGGGCGGCAACGTGGTGGCCCAGGTCGTCGACACCATGAAAGGCATCAACGACAGCAGCAGGAAGATCGCCGACATCATCAGCGTGATCGACGGCATCGCGTTCCAGACCAACATCCTGGCGCTGAACGCCGCCGTGGAAGCCGCGCGGGCCGGCGAGCAGGGCCGGGGCTTTGCCGTGGTGGCCGGCGAGGTGCGCAACCTCGCGCAGCGCAGCGCCGAAGCGGCCAAGGAAATCAAGGGCCTGATCAACGCCAGCGTGGACCGCGTGGCGCAAGGCACCGCCCTGGTCGACCGCGCCGGCGTGACCATGGCCGAAGTCGTCAGCTCCATCCAGCGCGTGACCGACATCATGGGCGAGATCAGCTCGGCCAGCGCCGAGCAAAGCTCGGGCGTGGCGCAGGTCGGCGAAGCCGTCACCCAGATGGACCAGGCCACGCAGCAGAACGCCGCGCTGGTCGAAGAGAGTGCCGCAGCCGCTTCCAGCCTGAAGACCCAGGCCGCGCAGATGGTGCAGGCCGTGGCGGTGTTCAAGCTCGCGCGCGCCTGACTCCCCGGGGCATGCGGGGTTGAAAGCCTTTGCCCAGGGCTCAGGTCACTCTGAAGCGTGCGGCCGGTGATCCCATCTTGATGGGTAGCTGCTCTCTATCTCCAAGGTTAGAAATCCGCAACCGACCAACTTCAGCTTCTTGGGCTGGCGCAAGCTACTCGAGAGCCGTCGACAATTGAAACCATGCGCTCCGTGTTCTGCGAGACCATAAGCAATCTCGAGGTAGAGGCTGCCCGCACATGCTTCCAATGCTCAGTCCGTTGATGCTCGCTCTCGGTCTGCTCGTTCGTTACATCATCAAGCACTCTGCCTGAGGCCTGATCAACTGGCTGCTCGTTGGATGAGCATCCCAGTGAGCGGCCAGCGCTGACGAGGGTTCTGCTCGATACTCCGGACATATCCCCAGCTTGCTCCACAGATTTCGTGGACAACTTCCCCACAGGCCCGCAGCCATGAGGGCAGGCCTTTTTTTGCGAGCCTCCCACGTCCGCAACAGCTCGGGAACTTTGGCCAACCGCGACACGAGGCTGCAGCGCATCGCAACTCGCGGATTCGGAGCGCAAAGACCGCTGCGCGGGTTGTGGTCGCAACCTCCAGGCGGAAGGGCAGCGCTCGCGTTATGGCGTTTTTGTTGCCGGTCTGCGTTGGGCGCAAGGCGATCGAGCGTGGCTCTTGGAAAGCCGCGCTCTGCGCTCACGCCCAGGTCACGTCTACAGCACGCCGCCGTATTTGATGGCGCTGAGGATGGCCGTGACTCTTCGCGCTCCTGCAGGGCTTGCGGCAATTTGAAGCGGTACCGCACCATCGAGCATGGGATGCGATCTTCGAAGCCATTGAGCCGCTTCCTCCCCGGAGTCGAACGTGTCTGCAGCCATTCGCTCCAGCTCTTGCAGCATCGGATGAAAATTTGTCTCGAGTTCCGGCATGGTGACTGGTTGGGGCAACAGCTCAAGCAGAGATGTGGAAGCAGAACGCATGCGCCTTGGTCTCACGGGACTCAAGGCGTTCAGCAAGGGCACGCAAGGCCAGGGCGCTGACATTGGCCTTGACCTCATCTTCGGTTTCGCCATGGGCAAACAGGCCTGGCAATGCAGGTACCGCCGCCCAAAAACGGCCGTCGTCTTCACGCCCACATTCCACAAAGTACCTTGTGCTCATCGCTTCGTCTTTGCTCCCGGGTTCGGGCGCGCGGTGCGTGTGTACATACCAACCCAAAGCGCACATCACTGCGGTAAATCCGCCTAGAACCAATAGGAGGTCCCAATTCGTTCCTTCGACCATTTTCCACCTCCTGCAGGGCGCTGTAAATCATACAGCTTGGGAGATCGTACATCCAAAAACTCGTACTGCAATTCATTCATGCACGATTCAACTCGCCAGGAGAGCTTGGATTGATGTTTGCGTTGCAATTAATATACCTGAGGGCTTCTGGAGTGGCCATATTCTACTTCATGACGCAGCATTGCATTAAATATACCGGAGAAATCTTGTCACTATCAATATTGCAATCAATGTTGCAATTAATATACCAATGCGGGATCCAGGGGGTGGTAATCGAATTGAACTTTTTTTGACTGCTGAGGTGGACTGTGATTTAAAAATACGTTATCGTTGTGAGAATCAAAATCAATTGAACCACTATGAACGATAAACCCCTTGATAAGTTTTACGTTGTACAACAACCTGCAGAATTCCAATGGAGGGAAAGATGAGGATGGGGATAACAATATTCGATGACTGCCGAGGAGTGGAATGAACAAAAAACTTGTCCTGCCGATGCTGACACAAGAACAAACCAATATTGGTGCGTCCCTAAGCAAACGCCTCTTGGTCGAGGCCAATGCTGGTGCTGCCAAGACAACGACCGCAGCGTACTGGATCGCTTGTCAGGTGAAGCGCGGGGTAGATCCCCGGAAGATTCTTGCCCTGAGCTTCACCCAGCCCGGTGTCAGGGCCTTTGAAAGGGCATTCGCTCGTGTCGGGTTACCCCCTGATGTTGTCAGGATGCTTCGCGTAGGAACCGCTGAAGACTTCTGTCTGAAGCGACTCGAGCGCCTTGAGGGCAGCAAGGTCAGGTATCACGAAAGACCAGAGCACGTGCGCAGTGCGGTCCTGCAGGCCATTGCGCAAGCTCGCAGTCAGATGGAGGACAGGTTCCCCCGCGCGTTCTCGCTGTACGGTTCTGGCGAACTCGCCGTTGAAGGGCTTCTGGAAGACTTTGCACGGATGAAGGGATCCTTGGCGCTGCAACGGGCAGATGAATCGTTCACGCTGACGCCAGAGAGCACCGCCGATCTTGGCTTCAGCTTTACCAGCGTGGCCGTGCTGCGAAGCTATGAGCGCGAACGCACCGGATTTTTCGACGGTGAGGGAGCGCAGGCCAAGTTTCGCTATCGAGGTGACGCCGCCTACGATCTGGCAAACCTGCTCAATGCGAACGAGCCGATCTTCTCCTGGGAAGACCATCCAATGCGCTTGGGCCTGCAGGCGGTGATCTTCGACGAGATGCACGACTGCAACTGGGCGATCTTCTCGGTTCTGCGAAACCTGTTGGAATTCAACCCGGATTGCTCATTCCTCGGGGTTGGGGACCGTGATCAGGTCATCCATTCACAGGATGGAGCCGACGCTTACTTCATGAAGGAAGGCTTCGGTCTGGAGTTGGGCGCGCCTCAGCGGCTTCCCCTAACGCTGACCCACCGCTTTGGACCGGAGCTCGCCGAGCCGCTTGGAAAGTTCGCTCGCAAGCCGTACAGCGCCAACCCTGCGCGCCTCTCGGCTGTGGAGATGAGGGCGGCCGACACGGTTGAGGATGTGTTCCATGTGGTCGCTCAGGCAGCGACGAGCTTGCGAGGGCTCAGCGAGAAGTCCGACCTGCAAAATTTGGCCGTGCTGTTGCGCCACCCGGGGGATGCGGTGGAGTTGGAACATTTGCTCCTCCTCAAGGGCATGCCCTACGAAACCGTGGGCTTCAAAAGTTTTCTGGAACGCCCTGAAGTGCTGTTCGTGAGGATGGTCCTCGCCGCAGCGGTGGACACGCAAGGAAGATTCAGTGCGGGGCCGCTGAAGGCTGCCAAACGCGCTACTTGGCAATTTGTTGGAGGGCAACTGGAGGGAGAGGGAGGCGCAGAGGACACAGAGCAAGCGGTCGACGGCTCAAGGGAAGAGGAATTTCGTTCATTCGTCCTGCCTGGTTTGCTGCACAACACGCACTCCAACACGTCCGAAGGGGTACTGAAAGCCATGCTGGTGGCGAGTACCAACGAGATTGGCGATTTGGAGCGTGCCGTTAGCGCCTTGCAAGTGAAAGCGCTTGCTCGGCATGTGTTCGTGCGACGCTCGGATATGGAGGAGGTCGATGCCTCCATCGCTGGTCTTCAGAAGATCTCGAGAAACTACTCGTCAATAGATGCCTTTCTGGACGCCCTGCATCAGTTCGACCGCGTTGCGAAGGCACGAAGCGAGATGAGAAATCGGTTCGTGTTGTCCACCATCGAGGCCGCAAAAGGTCTCGAGTTTGACCACGTCATCATCCCTGACGTGAACGCGGACACCTTTGATGGAAGCGATCCCGATGAGAAAAACCTCTTCTATGTGGCCACTACGAGAGCGTGCAATTTGTTGACGATCACACATCGGAGGGACGCTCCCAGCAGCTATCTCGCCTGTTTTGCCCGACAGATGCCGTGACCTCGAAGCATGCTGCCTTTTAGCTATTCACAGTACCTCGGCTTCCGGCGGGGAACGTTGATTCGAATTGCAGCCTATTTGAATGACCCAACTTCCCATTTGCTTCGTCCCCAAGGTGTTCAGCCCGAAGTTCGGGTTATGTCTTTGCCCCAGTATTCAATCGACATCATGCTCAGGAGCGAACCATCGCTGGCGTTTGCTCTTGCGCAGCCAGAGGAAGCGTGATGGAAAAGCAGGCTCCACCACCGGGGTTCGGACGGGCGCTGACCGTACCACCATGACGATCCACGATGCGCTTCACATTGGCCAGTCCCATGCCTTCGCCAGGAAATTCGTCCGGGTGATGCAACCGGTGAAACGGCTTGAAGAGATGCTCTACGCTCTGCGATTGAAAACCAACGCCGTTATCAATCATCATGATCCGCACAAAGCCTGCGTTCTCAGAATGGGCCGTCTCAATCTGAACACGAGGAGCTGGATTCTGGCTGGAGTACTTGATTGCATTGCCGATCAAATTGGCGAAGGCTTGGTGAAGCAAGCCTTCATGGCCTTGAACCCTGGGGAATTTCCCCACTTCGAAAGAGCAACCCTGAAGGGGTATGGAGGCTTGAAGCTCGACAAGAACACCGTTCAGGAGTTCATTCAGGTCGATGGCTTGCATCTGCAATTCTTGATGTCCCAGCCTTGAAAAATCCAACAGATCGTGCACCATCTTGGTGGCCCCCGGCGGCCACTCAAAGTGCTCCACTTATGGCCACCCAAACTGCTCCACCCTGGCCACGGTGATCTGACGCATTGAGTTCATTGCGTCGGGCGCCGTGAGGCCCGACAGGCAGGACGTTACT
>Ga0210246_100654_pt1 | contig 30997 bp, 21 predicted proteins | sample ChrtobMetaP3_8mM_FD_155469 | JGI IMG/M metagenome (GOLD analysis project Ga0210246, IMG submission 155469) | Chrysochromulina tobin associated microbial communities from unialgal haptophyte culture, Seattle, Washington, United States - P3_8mM | ecosystem: Host-associated > Algae > Haptophytes >...
GGGAGGTCAGCATCATCCAAAAAGGGGTCCAGCGCAGCCGCAACTGTCTGGACTCGCAGCGCGTCGACCTCAGAGCCCGTCCGAGAGGCGGCGTGCCGCGGCATCGCGAAGAGGCGAGTGCGCGGCGTCAAAAGATACAAAAAACACAAAGAGTCGAGGACCCCTCCCCCCCCCTCCCCCCTCCCGGCCAATGCCAAAAATTTCGACTGTACGGCACCATCTGAGCAATCCCCAAAAATCGTCACTACCGTTACAGACCACCCCGCGACGGTGCATCGGCAAAACTATCGATAGCGGTTCACAGTTCGGTCAAGTCTCGTTCTCGAGACCTTGCAGGTGGTCGGTGGTGGGCGCCTCCTGCAAGGGCCTCAGGTCTCGGTGCCTGAGGTTGAACGGTGGAGCGGTGGGATGGACGGAATGTCGGCGGGACAAAAGCGGCAGAGGGGCTCGAGGTCTGTCGACATCTTCGAGTTCTCTGCCGAGAGTCAAGTTGGCGAGGGGACTTACGGGTGAGTGCTGGCGTGGTGTAGCGCGCTGAGGACGCGCGCGCGAGCTTCCGCGGGATGCATGTCCTCAACGGATGCTTGCCCCCCGCCCGATGCCCCAGGCAAGTGTACAAGGCACGCAACAAGGAGACTGGGGAGGTGGTGGCTCTCAAGCGTGTCCGAATGGACAATGAGAAGGAGGGGGTGAGCCAGCGGCTCGCGCGCGCGCAGCCGCACGCGCTCGCGCGCCTCGCCCACGCCGGGGATGGAGCCCCGGCCGCTGCTGCAGACGATGCCCGCCGATGCGCCCGCCCTGGAAGGAGTGTCACCAGAGGGGTGACCGCCTTAGCCGCCCGTCGCGCGTGCTTTGCTCAGTTTCCGATTACCGCCATTCGCGAGATCAAGATTCTCAAGGTGCTGAACCACAAGAATGTGGTGCGGCTCAAGGAGATTGTCACGTCGAAGGGTACGCGCGGCCGTCGCGCCCGCGGGGCTCCCGTCCGCGCCCCGTGCCGCCGTGGATGTGTGCGCGCGTGCAGCCGCCCCACCTGGGTGCCTGTGTGCCCCTCCGCTCGCCAGGCGCCGAGTACAATCAAGGCAAAGGCTCCATCTACATGGTGATGGAGTTTTGCGACCATGACCTAACGGGTCTGACCGATGCGGGACAAAAGTTCATCGTCCCGCAGATTAAGTGTTACATGAAGCAGCTCCTCGAGGGCCTGGCATACTGCCACGCTCAGAAGGTGCTGCATCGCGACATCAAAGGCTCCAACCTGCTCATTAGCCACGATGGGCAGCTCAAGCTGGCCGACTTTGGCCTCGCGCGGGCGTACGACTCGGAGAAGCAGCATGAGTACACGAATCGCGTGATCACGCTTTGGTACCGCCCGCCGGAGCTCCTCCTGGGCGCGAGCATGTACGGGCCGGCGATCGACATGTGGTCGGCCGGATGCATCTTCGCCGAGCTGCTCTTGCGCAAGCCCATCCTGCCGGGCAAGAACGAGTTTGAGCAGATCGACCTCATCTTCAAACTGCTCGGCACTCCGGACGAGGCTGAGTGGCCCCGCTGCAAGGCGCTCAAGTACTACGACCTCATCCTGTCGCAGGTGCCGCGCAGGTACTCGAACCGTTTCGACGAGAAGTTTTCGACGCTCGACCCGACGGCGAAGGACCTCCTGCGCAAGCTACTGACCCTCGACCCGGAGAAGCGCATCTCGGCCGATGAGGCGCTCAATCACGAATACTTTTGGACCGATCCAATGCCAGCGTTGCCAGCGGAGCTGCCCAAGTATCCGCCCTCGCACGAGTTCACCGCCAAGAAGCGGCGGCAGGCGAATGCGCAGCAGGCGCAGCAGCAGCCACCAGCGCCGGCGCCAGCGCCAGTCGCATCCACCGCGGAACCGCACGGCCACCATGACAAGAAGCACGACCCCAGCGCCCCGTACGGCGCTGGCGCCCACGGCGGCATGCCGCCACCGGACCAGCGCCCTTTGCCTGGATACGGTGGCAATGGGCACGCGCCACCAAATCCGTACCACCACCCTGCGCAACAGCAGCACGGCGGAGGGGGCGGCTACCCTCCGCCGAACGCCCCACCGCCGTACGAACGCTCCTCGGCCCACCGCCCTCCCACCTGGGGGCCCTCGTCGCGCGCAGACCCCGGCGGGGCCTACCAGGTGCCGGGAGGTGGCGGTGGGAATCCGTACCACGCGCCGCCGGGCTATCGACCGCCCAATCGCCATCGCCCCGATGGCGCGGGCGGCGGCTCCTTTTTCGACGGCTCGCACCACGGCGGCCCGCCGGCCGGCGGCCACCACCCGCCTCCCCCTCACGTCAACAACCCGTACTACCAGCCGCCGCCGCCGCAAGCGTACGGCGGTGCATACGGGCGCCAGGCTCGCTGACTTCTTCATCTCCGGCAAGGGGCGCGGCAGCGGGGAGACGTGGGCGAAGGACAACCAACCAACCAAAAAAAGCAGCAGCAGCAGCCGTTCGAGTTTGAGGACATGGGCTTCGACGGCGCGACGGCGCCAGGGGCATGAATCGTGACTTCGACGGCAACGGGCCCGCGACTGGACGCGGGCCGGCGCCATCCACGGCGCCTGGGGAGAGGAGAGACGGCTCGGGCGGCGGAAGCGGCGCGGACTGGCACTCCTGTTTGTACCTCTGTTTGTACTACCCATCGATCGCACACACGGCACGGGGCGTGTGTGCGCCGCGCGTGTGACACCATGTGCAAAGACCGGACCGGACTGTGGTCACCCGAGTGTGGATATGAGATCTGCATAGAAGATTCTGGCCCCGAGATGATGCTGTGAGTCGTGGCGGTTTTCCCCCTTGAACGCCGATGATGAAACCGCGCGTGCGCCTGGACGGAAGGCCAAGGCGGAACCGATGTCGACGGAGTTGTGGTCCCTCCGTGCGCAGTCCGCTCCAAGGGGCTCACAAGGAGTTCGCTGGGAGGACACTCCGCCGCCGCTGAGAACGCCGTGGGAGCGAACTCCTTCGCCGCCGAGAACACCGTGGCAGCAAACTCCGTCGCCGCCGAGAACATCGATTCAGCATCACGTGCAGCCATCGCCACGTACCAAAGACCTCTACCAGCAATTGCAGTCAAAAGAGCCCTTGACCGATCGCCAAAGCCATCCCCGGGCGCTGGACGAGCCAGGCCGCCAAAGTCGCCTGGGCGAGCTGAGCGCGCACTCGAATGCTGCTGAATCTACGTTCATGGAGGCGCTACGGCAAGCCTCACGTGTGCGCGGGGAGGTGTTGCGTGCGACGGCCGATGTGGACTCGCATGTGGTGGCCGCGGTCCGAAACCTGAATACAGAGGAGCGCATTGAGGCTAAAATCGTGCTACGTGGCGCTTACCACCATGTCAGCAACCTTGCGCGCGTGCTGGCGCAGCTCGAAACCGCCGCAACGCAAGCGCTGCGCCCGCTCCGCGTGGAGGCTTACGGACTGCGCTCGCTGGTCACGGCCGACATCAAGTCGATGCACGCCTCGCTGCTCGAGGCGCAGCACCAGACGAGCGTTGATCGCGAGCGCTTGGCCGAGCTGCGAACCTTGCTGCTTCAGCAAGAGGAGTGGCTAGCGCAGCGCGACGCGCAGCTGCGCAGCCAGAATGACGAGCGTGCCAGCCTCGAAGCGGAGCTCGTCACCGCGCGCGAGCAAGTCCGCAAGGAGGCGGCACGCTGCCGCAAATTTGACGATGGCATGCGCGCGCTTTCGAGGGGCGTGGTGGAGCGCGAGCTTGGATCCGAGATAAGCGAGCCGCGCGACTGTGGACAGGACACCCAAATTAGGGATGATGACGACCCCATCAGCCGGCTGCGCATGCGGCTCGAGTCCTTCGAGCGCTCGGAGCGTGAGCTGGCAGCCAAGTGCGAGCGCCAGAGTCGCGAGCTGATCGAGCGCGACGAGAATCTCGCGAGCTTGCAGCGTGAGCTTCGGATGCTTGAGGGTGCTGCTCAGGCCGAGCAGCAGCGCAACCAGCAGCTCACAGGCGAGATAGAGACGCTCAAGCGGATGGTCGCCGAGGCGACGAGCTCGCACGGCGCAGTACTCGAGCGGCTCAACGCCAAGGTGGCCGAGTGCGAGCAGCTGCGCTGCGCCCAGGAGAGCGCCGAGGTCATCTCGCGCGAGCTCGAGGTCATCTCGCGCGAGCTCGAGGTCATCTCGCGCGAGCTCGAGCTCTCGATGACAGAGAAGCTCGCGGGAGAGAAGCTCGAGGCCGCGGCTGTGAAAGCTCGCCTTGCCCAGCAGAAGGCGTCAAGCGAGGCCATGGAGGCGCAGTACCTCCAAACCATAGAGAGGCTGCGCCTTGCCGCGAGGGAGCGGGAAGTAGAGCTGGAGCAGTCGATGGCGCACCAGCGTCGCGAGGCTGAGGCGCGCGCGGACGAGATGCAGAGGGAGCTCGCAGCTCAGCGTCATCTCGCGTCGGAGCAGGCGGCCGAATTCGTCAAGTCGCTCGAGCAGCAGCGCACGCAGGCGGAGGCGCGGGAGCACGAGCTCAAGCGAACGATGCGTGAGGCGCTCGAGGGTCAGACGGCTGAGGCCCACGCGGCGCTCTCGCAATCTCGCTCCGCTCTGGAAGTCGAGATCGCGGAGCTCAAGCGAGATCTGGCGCAGGCGCGCGAGCTGGGGGCCGAGAGGGCGAGCGACTTGAACGCGAGCCTCGCGCGCCAAAAGGAGCAGGCTGAAGAATGGGTCTCTGAGCTTAAGTCCGCGCTCGCAGCCAAGGGGAGATCAGCCGAGATCGCGCAATCTGAATTCGTCGAGGCGCTTGAGGAGCAACGCGCTGCCGCGAGTGCGCGCGAGGCGGCGATGCAGCAGCAACTAGATGAGCTCGCGGCGGCCAAGCGCGCGGAGGCACAGGCGCATTCGCTCGAGCGGCAGCAGCAGCATCTCGACACGTGCGATCTCGAGGCTAAGCTCGAGGCGTCAGAGAAGGCCAAGGGGGGACTCCAGGCAGCATTGGTCGCGGCGGCGGACAGACTGCGCGACTTGCAGCGAGAGGTCGGCCAGATGGAGGCACGCGAGCAGGAGTTGTTGAGGAGAGAGACGGCTGCGCTGCAGCAGCTCAAAGACTTTGAGAAGCAGCACGAATCGATCACCAACACCTGGGTCGACCAGATGAAGGCAGAGCGCATCAAGAATTCCAAGATTGCGACCGCGCACGCACAGGAGGTGGCCAAGCTGCAGAAGACGATAAATTATCTTCGCAAGGAACTTCCGGGGTACTGAACTGAACACTCAGGCCCCGCGTGCCGCGAGGTAATTCGAGTAGTTAAAGACTATATATCTTAATGGGAACACTGTAACTCGTTAAGTAACGCGCTGGCCCGCTGTTCGCGGTCGTCGCCGCGCACGGTTCATCATCTCCTACTCTTTTTGCGCTGCCAACTTTCGGCAGCGCCGACGGACTCGCCGGCCGCCTCGCCCGTCGCCCCGCCTCGCTTCATGACGAGGCTCACCTTCAGCCGGCCTTGCTCGATCTCTCGCGTGTACAGCTCCCGGCGGGCCTCCGCGCCGCGCTTTTGTAGCCGGGAGCGGGCGGCCAGGTCCCACAGCCGCTGCAGCACCTCGTAGTCGCAGCCGGCCGCGAGCACAGGCGGGGCGCAGCTCGCAGGTGAGATTGGTGAGACCTCGAAGTGTAGTTTGTCTGTGTAGAAGCGTCGCGCCGACTCGTTGGCCAGGTGGACGGTTAGCATTAAGCCAGCGGCCCCCCCCTGGCGCCCACGTTGCTCGACCTCTTCGACGAGCGCCGAGCCTAATCTGTAGGTTTGGACGCCTCTCTCGCGGCAGGTGAGCATACATTGTGGCGTGCGGGGATGGCTGGGCGTGCCCAAGGAGCTTGCGCGATTGTGCGCGAGTGCGGAGTTTGAGTGAGCGCATACCGAAGGCCTCTTGCGCGCTCCTCGAGGTGCAATTCGTAAAGGTAGGCGACGTCGACACCCTCCTCCTTGGTAAGGCGGTACGTAGCATAACCGAGTAGACCGCCCCCTTGCCGGAGCGCGACCACCCGCGTGTCCTCATGGCAAAGCTCCTCTCGCTTTCCGGCTCCGTCCCAAATTGCAAAACCCTGAAGGTTGCGCCGCGCAAGGTCGAGGCACTGCCGGCGCAGCGTGGCATCGAGCGTGTCTCCATGGTGCAGCTCGCACGATGAAGGCGGCGACGTAACCGCTGCGAGCTCGGCGAGGCGCCCTGTGGCTATGCGATAGCGATCGGTCTGTGGCTTGGCTGGCGACATTTTTCCCGAGGCCGAATTTAGAGAAACCCGAGCGGGCGGTCTGCCGAAGGCCCGATGCGATGCGTCGTTCTCGTTGATCGCCCCCCCCTCGGCGCGGTCGCCGACGGGACAAAAAAGGATCGAAGGCACGGGTTGACGTGTTGACACGTTGTGACACGCGTTGACACGAGTTGTACTTGTAACTACCGTACCGTGCCGTGTGTACTGTTCTGAGTTGCTTCTCCGCCTCGGCAACCGCCATGTGCGCCATCCACCCACCCCCCGTACGCACAGTCGCACACAGCCGCGCGAGAGCCGGGGGGATACCGAGTAAACCCTCGGTGACTTGAGTGTCCAAGTCACAGAGGGCTTACCCCCTATGCGTTGTAGATGCGTTGTAGATCCCCCCCCTTGTGCGTTGAGATCATATAGGGGATGAATTTGCTCGATCTCGTCGGCTCAGACCGGGATAGTGACGCCTTGACGACCGCGCGCGCTTTCGGCGCCCATGTGCCGTCAGCTCGGCTTTGGTGCATTCGCGCTCGAGGACACGTCAACGCCGATGTATTTCGCGCAGTCGGCCGAGTTGTCCACCCAGTCCTCTGGGACGTAGTCCTCGAGGCTCGGCATGAAGGCAGGGCCGCGAGCGCCGGCATGCGAGGTGCGCAGCGCAGAGTGCAGACCGCTGGGTGGTACGAGGGGACCCCGAGCCGCGGCCGCGTCTCCTCCGATGGCGTTCTCGTCCTCCTCCTCTGGCGTGCGCACGTGCAGCGATGCCCCATGCGCCGGAAGCTCAATGCCACCTCCGCCGGACTGTCTACCTCCGGCATTGACGCCACTGCTGCCGTCTTTGGCCGTCGTCGAGGACGGCACCTGTGAAGGCACCTGTGAAGAAGGGAGAGGCGCCGTGGTGAGCACTTGATGCAAAGGCACGGGTCGGGCGCCGTGGTGGGCGTCTTTGGAGGACGTCACCTTGCGGACGGCAGTTGGCTCGCCCGCTACGGCGCCCACTTGGCGGTGCGCGGGCGACGCTCTCTCTTTGGCTGCTGCTTCCACAGCCGCGAGCGTCGCCATGACCGAAGGGTCCGTGCTCTCCTGATCCTCCATGGCTGCATCGAGCTCGAGCTTCGGGGTTGGGTTGAACAGCCCCGCTCGGGGGGAAAAGCGGTCGCGATCGAAGGTGACGGTCCTCGCACCGTCTTTGAGGGGCCACGTGAGCGCGAATTCGTCCGGATCCGGGTTGCGCAGGCGCAGAAGCACCGCCGCATAGAGGGTCGCGTACTCGATGTCCGTCTTGACCATCCACAGACGCCTGATGAGGGAGACAATCAGAGGGGGTCATCAGAAGGGTCATCAGAGGGGCTGATCAGAGGGGGTCATCAGAGGGCCATCCTGAGAAAGAGTATCTGATGAGGGAGACAATCAGAGGTCCATCCTGAGAAAGAGTACCTGTCGCGCATCGCCTCGATCGTAGCAGTGATCGCCTTGTCCAGCGAAGGCTCGTCGGCCACCGTCGGAAGCAGGCGCAGCAGCCGCGTCAGCGCAATGAACGTGCCCGTGCGTCCTACCCCCGCCGAGCAGTGGCACACTGCCCAATGCTTCTGGCCGAGTTCATGCTGCCGAGGTGGGGGGCGCGAGGGGCGAGGGGATGTTGGGGGGCGGGGCAAGGGGGGGGAGGGGGACGGGTGGGACGAGGCGACGCACCAACTCTGAGTTCACGTGCATCGCAATGTGCAGCACGGCCCACGCGTTCTCATAAAACGGGCGCGAGCCGATCGAGGTCGATGACGGGAAGTCGATCCAGCGAGAATACCAGTACAGTGCGACCACGCGTGTGGGCCGCGGGCCGCCGTCGCGTGGCACCGGTCCTGAGAGCTCGATTGCGTAGCGCAGGAGCGCGGGCACCTGCTCGCACGACTCGGTGAAGAGGGTGCGCGGCAGTATGGGCCAGTGCGCGAGCTCGCGCTCGTCCACGTCATTAAACGGCGGCCAGTACCGCTCGCGCTTGTCGCTCGGTCCGGAGCCTACGCGGTCGCGCTCGTGCGTCAGGTTGATGATCACGCGCGAGCCCATCTCCCACACCATGGACCAAAAGTGCGCAAACGTCTCGCGCTTGGGGCACATGGTGGCCACGAACCAGGGTGCGCCCTCGCCCAGGTTGTCGATGGGCGACGCGTTGATGTACTCGACCGACCTAAGAGGCAGCATCGCGTCCACGTACGGGCCCATGTTGCCGCCAAAGCGGTTGAGAGGGTGCGAGACGGTGGGCTTGTGCGGCCCGCTGCGCAAACACGCGTGAAATCAGCGCGCGGTGAGGCCCAAGGCACGCACCAAGCGCGCGCGCGCAAAGCCTGCACCCAGTGGTGGCTGCTCACCGGTTGCAAAGGTCATAATATTCGGGCGCCTCGCCAAGGCTGCACCATCGATGCAGCTTGGACTGCACCGCATGGGAGAGCGCCTGCGAGTTTGGGCTGATGGGCTCGGCTTCCATGCGTCGTCACGAGGGCCCTCGTATGAGGGGCGCGGCGTTCTGCAAAACTCTCCCCTAGATCCGCCCTCCTTGATCCTCCTTTGGAGCCGGGAGGAGACGCTGATTTCTTGACGTCTCGTGGAATGGATCCGATTAATGCATTTGGACTTTTGCCGTAACTCATTTGACCCATGCACTAAGCTCTTGCCGTAATATACTGAGATACTATTGAGATCTCGGCGCTGGGCGGGCGAGCGGATCGAGGCGTCTCCCGGAGACTGAGAAATAGAAATCGGAAACGCAAGACCTTCATCGGATGACACTCGCGTGTTACCAAACAATTGTTACCAAAACGCGAAATCCAACTCGCAACTGACAGTGACCACATGAGCCGCACGACGTGCCGCGCAAGGAGCAGAGACGACGCAGACGGAGCCGCCCGGCCACCGGACCGCGGCCACAGCCCACACATCTCAGAGCAGGTCGCCGCCACTCCATCCGCGCCCCCGCGCGCGTCGCGGCCGCTGCTCAGCTCGTGGCAAACTCGGGCGTCTCGTTCTCAAGGAACACGAGGGTCTTCTGCACAGTCTCGGTCCATGTTTTCAGCCGCTCGGACATGAGCCCGATCTGCTCCTTGGCGAGGACGCGCGGCTGCACCCAGTGGACACGTAGCGTCTGGTCCACCTCGTCGAGCGTGCCCCTGATCAGCCCCAGCGAGAGCGCGCGCATCACGAGCAGCTCCACCTCGCTCACCTGCAGGCGCGCGCCCTCAGCGATGGCCTGAAAAGGGACTGTGCGCTCGCCCGACGGGCCGATGCGCGCAAAGAGCATCTGCGTGAGGAACATGAGGGTGATCTTCTCCTTCAGGAACGTCGTATTCGCGAGAAGCGCCGGCTGGTCCTCGAGGCTCGCGCGGTGGGCCATCACGAGTGCCTCGTACTGTGCAATGTCGCCCGCATTGAAGGCGCGTAGTAGATCAGCGAGCCAAGCGAACTGCGTCTGTTCGAGCGTAGCGACCACCGGATGCTCGAGCAGCTCGCCGAAGTTGTACAGCCCCTCGCCCACGAGCGCCGCGATTCCCAGGTCGAAGGAGATCGTCAGCTTCTCGTCCTGCGTCATCTGCTCGAGCGGCGCGTACGCGAGCAGCAGCAGCGCCTTTTGGTAAAACTCGGCCGCGGGGCCCTTGATCTTGTAGTAGCTCGCCCACGCGCGGTAATACGAGGCCTGCACCATCGCCTCGACGCCCGCCGCGCCCTCGAGGTACTCGGCCGCCTGGTCAAGGCGCTCCTTGGCCCCAGCCACCTCGGAGCCCTCCAGCAGCATGCGCGCGAGCTCGCACAGCAGGTAGCTGTGCGCTTGCTTGTCCTCCTTTTTAGCCTCCTCGGCGCACGAGGTGCAAAAGAAGGTCTGCTGTGAGAGCGAGCCCATCTGCTTCGTCACGGCCACCTGCAGCCGTGCGAGTGCCAGCTTGTTGAGCCGGTGCTTGAAGTCGCTCACAAAGGTCTCATACAGTGGCTGCAGCAGCGACCCGACGCCGTCCATCTCGGAGACGGCCAGTAGCAGGAGCGTGATCTGATGCCAGAGCTTGCGCGTGTACAGTTCGGACATTTGCACCAGCTCGCCCGCGACGTGAGGGAAGTCAGCAGCCTTGGCCTCCAGGAAGCTCAGGATCGCCTTGGCTGCGCACGCAAGAGAGAGCGAAGCGAGAGAGCACGTGAGGAAGCGTGCGCACGCCTGCCTGGCGGTGCAGCAGGACGGGTCTGCCGGTGCAGCAGGACGGGTCTGCCGGTGCAGCAGGACGGGTCTGGCGGATGCGGCGCGCGCACTCTTTGCATCGTGTGCCATGACGGATGCGCGCGCGCGCGCAGCGCGATGTCGGCGCGCGAGTCGGTGTTGGCAAAAGTGGGCGGGCTGTGAAGAGGCGTGCCTCGAGTGTCGAGTCCTTCGCCAATGGGGCCTTCTTTGCGCGAACAATAATGGGGGGGTACGCCTCGGAGTACACCTCGGGTCCACTCGGGATTCTTGACATACACGTCAGCACCCGCGCTTATTATCTAAGGCCCATTACCTTCACCCAAATCCCTCTTGCTCCCTTCATGCTCCCTTCCCCACTATCGGACTATCTCGCGACCCTGTGTGACCAGTGGTCGCCTGCACCCCCTGATGGTATGCTTTGATCCGATTTCCCGCATCCTCTCCTGCTGCTCCTCCACATTCACCTCGCTCCGATCGTCTAACCCCATGCTGCCGGAGCCGCCGAGTCCGCCGTCCCCCTGTGTCTATCTCTCTATCACCGCGATCCGCTGGCGATCCGACATGTGCTGGAGACAAAGCAAAACCCCCTTCTTCGGCGCAATCCATCATGCGCTACTCTTGTTTGCTTCCCGCATTTCCGCCCCAGAAGGAAGGAGCTCTGGTATTGAGTCTGTGGCTCTGTGCTGGATTTAAACACAGATCCATCATCCAGATCAGTCGTCTGCAGTTGCACTGTCGGCCCGAATGGTGCGCGATTTTGCTGGGATATCGCTCGTAGCGACGAGTTGCGTGGGAGTTGCGCTGATGATCTTCACCACCTTCGGCTTCGCGCCGCTCTCTAGGTCCGCCTTTGGGTGCGAAACGGTTGAGCAATTCGATAAGTGGTTGAGATTGAGGTAGCGGTCGACTTTCTTGAACATGCTGCCATAGATGGTGGAGAGGCCGAGCGCCATGATGAACGTGCCGGGGAGCCAGTTACCGATCGATGACGGCACGATATTGTTCCAGATGACGTCGAACTCCATCGCGTTGTTCGTGCCGTACAGCGCGGCGTTTCCGTACGTGTCGTACGCGCCAGTTTCCTTCGCGACGATGACGCCGCAGGGGAACGTGAAGGCGTTGGCTGGGTAGTGCTCGAAGCCGCAAGCGATGAAGGCCGAGATGCACATGTAGACGGAGATGAACTTGCCTAGAAAGTCGTCACTCATCGATGCTAAGTAGACAGCCATGCAGACGAGCCAGTTGCAGCCGATGCCGCGGGCAACAACCTTGCTCCAGCCCAAGCTGATCTTTCTCTGCGTGATGCTCAGGAACAATTTTCCGGCGGCGGTTGCGACTGGGACAGTGCCGGGGCCCGTCTCGACCAGGAGGCCGCACCAGTGCACGAGGAGCGCGAAGAGGATGCCTCCGATCATGTTGCCACACCATGCAAGTCCGATGACTCGGAATACGTTCACGAGACTCGCCTTGCCCTCGAGCCATGCCGCCGGGGTGGTAAATGTGGCGCCCGTGAAGAGCAGGCCGCCAGTCACGGTGATGATGACGAGGTTGATCGGGAACAGAATCGCGATTAAGAAGCTCCGAAGGGATGGGTTATCGATTGCGAGTTGGTTTGCACCGCCTGCGACCGTGACCGACAGAAGGCCACCCATGCCGATATAGCAGCCAGCCAACTGAGATCACCAGGCACGAAAACGCAGGGATGAGTGACGAAATGTGGGGGATCGCGGTGCCCAGAGCTGGCCGAAGGCGCGCACGGTCCTCAACGGGTAGCGACAGAGAAATGCAAGGCAATCGCGTGTGAGAGGTGCGGATTCGAGAGTGGGCGGGCTCACGCTTGACTGCAACACCAGGATCCATGAGGGAGCTTTGCAGAGCGCAGCGCCTCTCTCGGCGCAGAGGTGGTAAGCTTCGGCTGCAGTCTTCATGGACCTTGGCAAAGCGATGAGGGCACGAAGCTAGAGTCGAATGGAAGGATGCGCTGCAGTAGCGTTGCAGAGTGCGCGGTGCCTCTTTCCGAATAGAGAGAGATTCCTGCAGATTGCGTCTGCTACCTGCAGACTTCACGTTAATTTGACTTTACTAACTGCAGACTACTCCATGGATCCCCTCATGTGACTGGCCTGACCTCCACAATTCATATATGTATCTCATCCTCCAAAACCTGTCCAAAACACCTTGACTTGACTTGACTTGACTTGACTTGACTTGACCACACCTCCTACTGTAAGTACTACATGGAAGTTTCGCCGTGGATCTACTTTCCCATAGAATTCTTCGCAATCCATCGCGCCGTGCGCTCCCGCGGCCTCCTCGGGCGTCCAACTCTCGCGGCATGCGCGATCCAAGGCTCCTTCGGCTCGTTTGCGCACACCGCCCTATCCTTGCGCACGCTCATGCATGCGCTCATGGCGCACGCCAACTGGTCCTGGCGCGACAACGTCTCCACGTCTTCACACCGCTGCGCCGCCCGGCACGACGCCGCCAGGGCGTGCGGCAGCGGCAGCTCGGGAAGCACCCATCCCAACGGCCCGCGGCCCGCGCGCTGGTATCCGACGAGATTCCAGCTGTACACCACCACGTCCTGGAACAGTTTGAAGGCTTCGGCCGCGGCGAGCGCGTGCACAGTGTCAAGGGTGCTCGGGACGATGCCGGTAGCGGGGCGCCAGCCGGGAGCAAGGCGCTCAGAGAGCAGCGAGGCCACCGAAAGAGCGCGGTGTTCCTGGACGCACTTGTCATTCGAACATGCCGTTGTGTGTGGCACCTGGCGCCACGCGAACATACTCGAGAGCATCAGCATCAGCAGCAGCGTCAGCGTCAGCGGCAGTTGATGGCACTCAGCGACGGACAGTAGCAGTCAGTAGCAGTCAGTAGCATGCGGTGGCAGGCTCGGACCATGTACAAGTTCTGACGAGGGAGTCAATCAGAGGTCATCAGTGGCAGGCTCGGACCATGTACAAGTCGAAGCCGAGGAGCAGCAGATTCCGCAGCATACGCACGTTCGCGCACGTCTGCGGCCGCTTGCGCGTCACCTCGAGCTGCACAACACGCACCTGCCACCAGCACACTCAGCACTCAGTACTCAGCGGCGCAGACCGTGGAAGTTTTCAACAAAAGCCCTCCGTCTTGCTCCCAGGGCCTGGCGTCTCGGCCGGTCGCAGCACGCACTCCGCATGCACTCAGTATGCCATCAGCATGCACTCAGTATGCCATCAGCATGCACTCGGCATGCACTCGGCATGCACTCGGCATGCACTCGGCATGCACTCGGCATGCAATCAGAATGCAATTGGCGTGCAATCAGAATGCAATTGGCATGCAATCCGTCGCGGCACGCACCGGGTGCAGCGAGAGCAAATGCGCAGCGCTGCTCAGCGCTTGCGGCTCGAGTCCCTCGATATCAATCTTGAGCATGCAAAGCGGCTGCTTCAGCACGGCATCGATGCGCACGGTGGTGACGGGCTGCCGATAAGTGAGCGTGTCCGCCGTGCTCTCGGCAACGTCCTTAACGGCCAACCGGCCACGAGGACCGAGCAGAGCGGCTATCCCCATGTGCGTGCGCTTGTGAGAATACAGGCTCGGCTTCCCGCCGCCTCCAGCGACGTGAGCCGCCCACCGCGTCGTGGCGGTGTCCGGCGGGCGGGCAGCACCCGCGAGCGGAACGATCATGCTAAAGTTGCCGGGCTTATCGAGCACCGCGTTGCCGTAGACTGTCAGCCGCTTCGCAAAGCTTGCACCGTTGAGGTGTACTGCCAGTCGGATGACGTCCTGATACGCTCGCACAGGCTCGAAGGCGACGACGGAGCAGCCGAGCGAGAGCGAGAGCATCGCGTACCAGCCAAAGTTGGAGCCGACGTCCACCACCAAGCCGCCGGGCGCGGCGCAGCACTCGCGCGTGCTATTCATCCATATTCGCGTCAAGTCGGGCTCGACAACTAACCGCTCCCGAATGTAGAGCATGTCCTTGTCGAGCGGATTGAAGACGTAGACAAAAGGCGGCTCGGTGGCGGTGGTCAGACTCTCGAGCACGACGCCGTCGGGCGTGCTCCACGTCGTGTGTGGACCGGAGCGGCAGAAGGCGCAGCTGCAGCACTCGGCCATGTTGCACAAGGTGCCCACCGGGTAGCGTTGGTCGAAGCACTTCCCCTTGTGCCTAGGATTGCAATCTGCGCAACGATCAGGAACTTGATTTGGCGCGACGTGCTGCCTCCAGCCAGACGGTAACCCCAGGTCGACGACCACGGCCGCGCTTGGCGTCTGAGTTGTGGCTTTCACCTCTCGCATCTCTTCGGGCTTCACAGGGAAGTACAGGAAGAAGGGGTGCACTAACGCCAAGATGATGACCATTTTGACTCTCCGACTGCTCAAAATTTTGTGTTGCTGTGAACAACTTCTTGGAAGTACGAATCACTCACTTAGTGTGCTCAGGGGGGGAGGCTCAGAAAGCTGGTACGCTAACACGAAGTAAACTTCGTTGCCGCGTCAGATAGGAGACCGTTCAAAAACATCGGGGGGAGCCCCGGGACCGGTATTGACTGATTCCCTTTTCGGAGTTGACCGTTGGAAATCATGTTTACGTTCACTTTGCCATGTCGCGGCACGGTCCCGTGGAGACACTCCGTGGAGGGGGGCGCAGGCACCGCGTTGAATACATGGTTAAATAACTCAATTAACATCCTGACCCTAAATAAGATAGTCCAAAGGAGCCCTTCCACGACCCCATTGGACCGGACACTGCCAACTTTGTTTGAATTTTCTTATGTTTTGCGCGGTATTTGAGTTGTTGATTGTAGGCTGCCACACCACAAACGCTCAACCGAGACCTCATCTATCGCCTGTTATCTCCTTTCCTGAGCGCGCCGCGGAACATCTTCTTCGCCCGCCGAGCAGCCTTGATCCGATTCGCCTCCTTATTCATCGCCTTTCCTTTCAGCTTCGAAGCGTTTCGCGCCATCATGAACGGCTTGCTCTTCTTCTTCTCCTCGTTGCTCTTGCCGCCCGTCTTCTTCTTCTGGCGCCTTCCAAACTGGGCGCGCCCTTCGCGGCCGGCGAGCGTATTAGCGATCTTCTCCTCGCGAGTCGCCGCCCGCTTCGCCTGGTACCCGATGATATCCTTCTCGTCGACGGCCTCGCCCTCGATGCCGGCACCCCCACGCCGGCGCGCTTCGGCCTCCTCCTCCTCATCGGAGTCGAGCATCTCGGACTCGGCTCGCTTCCGCTTCGCGCCGCGGAGCGACGCGATCTCTTTCTGCCGATGCTTCAGCCGACGGATTCGATCGAAGTCTTTGGGCGTGAGCAGGCGCGAGATGTCTGGGCGCGCAGAGGCGCTGCTCGCGAGCGACTGCGCCGCACCCGAGGCGGCCGAGGCCGGTCGGGACCGCACAGGGCCACTGCTCCGATCTTCCTCGTCCTCCTCGTCCTCGTCCTCGTCCTCCTCGTCCTCACTCTCGTCCTCCTCCTCGCCCTCCTCCTCCTCGCCCTCCTCCTCATCCTCCTCGCCCTCCTCCTCGTCCTCCTCGTCGCTCACCTCCTCGCCCTCCGCCTCCTCTTCGTCCTTATCATCCGCCTCGTCCTCCTCCTCGCCTTCCTCCTCTGGTGCCGTCGCATCGCGCACCTTGCGACGCTTGGCCTTCGGTCCCTCGTCCTCCTCCTCGTCCTCGTCCTCGTCCTCGTCCTCCTCGCCCTCCTCGTCATCCACGTCCCCATCCTCGTCGTCGTCCTCCTCCTCCTCCTCCGAGCCACCCACCTGCCACTCCTGCTCTGCTTCGTGATCCACGTCCACGCCCTTGGCCGCCAGCCGCGCCTCGCGCGCCGCAAGCAGCTCCGCGCCGTCGACGCCTTCTGCCACGGCCAGCGCGCCGAAGGCGGCCGGGCGCATGGTGACATCGGTGCCACGCCCGCGTAGCTTCTTCGGTAGCAGCTCGGGCATCACATCGCGGTAGTGCTGCAGCAGGCCGCGAGCGGCCGACACGACGCCACGGTCCTTCTCCTTGCGATACTCGATCAAATCCGCGAGCAGAGCAGCATCCATACACAGCGGCACGCGCACGCACAGCTCGCGGACGGTGTTCAAGCCGAGGGTGATCACTTCGGGGCGCGATTTATCCGAGACGAAGTGGTTGACCAGCGTCTTGACCACCGGCTCGAGCATATCTGGCGGCACGAGCTCGTGGCTCGCCTGCACGCAGGCCGCTAGGATGCCAGTCACCTGCGGGGAGAGGGTGGGGTGGGGCGACGTGGTGAGCACTGGCATGCAATCAGGGACGCACTCAGGGACGCAATCAGGGATGCCAGTCACCTCGCGCTGATGTGGCTGCATGTAGCGCAGCAAGAACGGGTAAAAGGGCGGCAGCATGAGCCGGTGCGTGCCGATGAGGCGTGAGATGAGATTGAGAGTGAGCAGCCGCACTTCAAAGCGCTCGTTCGATTTGCGCACGTCCGAGAGCAGTCGTTCGGCGAGCGTGTGGGGGTCGTGCAGCAGATGGATGGCCGCAAAGTTGCCGTTGCCGCCGCTGTCGCCCTCCTTGTCCTTCTCGAGACTCTTCGCAGATCGGGTTGCGCGCTTGAGCGCGCGCTTTCTCTTCTTGACCGCGGTCTTGACCAGCGCGCCGTTGCGCCCCAGGCTGCCACGCAGATCGTCGACGCGCGCCTTTTTGTTCTGCTCCGCTTCCTCGTCGTCGGAGTCGGCGGCGCCCGCTGCTAGGTCGTGAGCGCCGAGCAAAAAGTGGATCGCGGCCACACGCAGCTTTGGGTGCGGGCAGAAGAGCGCGCCGGCCACCACGTTCACCGTCTTCGCGTCGCGCCAGATGCCGCGCCGATACATTTGGATCATCACGTTCAGTGAGTACTTGGCAGCCGAGGAGCTCACGTCCGTGAGCATCGTGATCACGTAATTCTGGAGCGCGCGATTGAGGGTGACGTCCTTGTGTTTAAGGTTGACCAGCTTCAGGTCGGCGAGCACGTGCGCGATCACCTTGGCACGCAGCACCTTGGAGCGGCAGCGGAAGAGCCGGAAGCACAGCTGCAGCAGATCGAGCGCTTTGAGCATGCCCCGGTTGCGCAGCAGCACGAGCGCCTGGAAGAGCGCCGCGCGCAGGTTCGAGTCCAGCGTGTCGTGCTGCTCCTCGAGGAGCGAAGCCAGCTGCGCAGGTAGCTCGCGTGCGACCTCCGGGTAGCACGGGCTCACGTGCGAGATGAACGATACGCTGGCGACCATGTCCTTGGAATCAGCAGACGGCTGCTCGCGGTGGAGGGCGAGCACGGACTGGAAATGGCGGTACCGCCGGCGGAATTCGTCGGTGTAGCCGAGTGGATCGCGCTTCATCAGGTTCTGCAGCATCGGCAGCGTGATCGGGGCGGGACCCTTGGCTGGCGAGATGGGTCCCATGGTTGCCGAGCACGGCCGGTCGGGGGGGCGGCCTTCGGACTAGTCGACGTCGCTCGTGAATCGCGCGTCGCGAAGTACCAACACGGCGCTCAGTCGTATGCCTTCACCAGGCCCACCGCAACGTGCTGCCCATGTGCGCACAACTGACGCCAATTTTATCGTTCGATAATTGTGTCCGAACGCATGTCAAATGTCTAATGAGCCAAACTTCCTTCGAGGTGTCTCCGCGTCACGCGAGCATCAAGGTCTTGCACCTAGCTTTTCGCAACGCGCTTCGCGACGCCCGCTTGTCGCGGACAGGTGCGCAATCCCCTATTGCAGTTCGGGCTCATATGCATGCCGCGCTGCCGCCACGCCCTCTGGCCGGGGCGATCGCCGCGGCGCGCAGTTTGTTCGTTGTTCTCGCCATCACTGTCGGCGCTCTCGACTCGTGTTGCTTCTCTTTGTGCCCCTGCCTAGAACAGGTTGATCATGACAGATGCTCTAGAGGCGACACCAATGGAGATTGCGGAAACCACCAGTCCAGCGGCGAACGGGACCGGTCGACCCCCATCAACGAGCGATCCGATGGAAGGGTGCCCCGCACTCTCCGCGATTCCCGACGCTTCCGGCACATCTGTTGACTCGGCAGCCGAGCTACATGCGCAAGTGGCACAGCTGCCGGCGGCGGCGAGCAGCGGCACCGGATGCTGTGTGGGACTTCCGGACACGCACGTCGTCACCATTCAGCCCCTTACCCGAGCGATTGCCAACGAAGAGCAGGTGTGCGTTTGCACTCGGGTCATGCAACTCAACACGGGGCTACGTACCAGCGATCATAGCCCCTGACCCCAATCTCCTGCACGCACCTGCTTCCTGCATGCTGACAGCGTACCCCTGTGTCGCGCGTCGCGCCCATGCTTGCTATCATCAGCGTCGCACGATCCTCATTCCCGTCGCCGCCGTCAGCGGGCTTGAATCGGTTGCACAGCAGGTGGCGTGCGCCACCACGTCATTGCAGCAGGCTTGGCTTTCGGCGGACACCTCATTGCTTGGCTACGGTACAGAGGAGCGCCAGATCGCGCCTGGGCCGGGTGGCACGCCAACCATCCAAGTCGACCCTATGACTCCGCCATCACCTCCCGAGGCCCGCCCCCGCCCCGTCGTGCTCGTGGCAGCAGCGAGTGTCACTGCCACCTCAAGTGCCACTGCCACCTCAGATGGGCGCGTGGATGGGCGCATGGGTCTCGCTGCTGCTGCTCCTGTTGTTTGCAGCTCGACGCCCGTGGGCAGCCAGCCTTTGGGCAATCGGCCATTGGTGCTGCCTTCCAACCCCAAGCGCGGTGCAAACGGCCCTCTTGCGCAGGAGCAGGCGGCGGCACTGGTCCAAGCGGCTGCCATAAGGGCTGCACAGGCGGCGAGCACTTCCTATGACCAGCCCCCCTCCAAGAGGCCTATGTACAAGGCCCGGGGGATGGCCCCACGCGGCCTGACGCAGAGCACTGGGCCCGTGTACGCCAGCTGTCGAGAGACTCGAGCCCGCGCGTCATCGACCCCGCTCTCGCTCCCCTCCTCTCTCAGAGGCATCCCCATTCGCCTGATGTGCATCGCGTGGTGCGCAACGCTCCCATCTTGCGCAGGTCGGCCGGCATGCTCAACATGCTCAAGCCTGTGCAGCCGATACCCGCTGCGATGGTCATCTCGGAGACGGTCGTGGTGAGCACTACCGATACCCGATCCGACACTCTGAACTCGGAGCCGGGCCCTATCGTCGCGGCCTTCGCCGACCCAGAGCACGACATGGACATTGTCTGCGTCACCGCGACCCCTGCTGCGCTCGAGGTCACCCGGGAGGGCCCCAACGAGCTGTGGGTGAAGCTCACCTTGACCGTGTGCCACGAAGTACGCAAGGCCCTCAGCATGGATTGCCTAATATGGATTGCCCCTCTTATCACCCCGAAGGGCCGTGTGAGTGTGTGCGCCCCGATCACCGGCCTCTCCTGAAGGCTGATGGCCGCCGCGTGCGTGCGCGCGTTGTGTGCCGCCGTGTGCCGCCGTGTGTCTGCCTCACAGGGACCCGACAACCAGCCGGTAGCCCTTGATATCCGAGACTGCGGCGCGTGCCTCTACTGCCTGGACAAGCCTCGATTCGGTGGCAAGGGAACCAAGCGGCAAAAGTGCGTCAACAAGAAGATGGCTCATGTGGGCCCTGTCAAGGCGTGGGCATCGCTGCGCGTGACGTCCACGCAGGAGCTCCAGATGGTCGAGGACTTCTCCAACCGTGAGCCGCCCACCGAGCTCACGGATGCAGTGGAGCTGAATGGGCCGCTACCGCTCGTATGGGCATTCCCACGGGCGCGCCGCGCGCGGCCGCTCCCGCCCGCCTACGTGCTCATGTACTACTGTGAGAAACGTGTGCCGCTTGACCGTCGCTACCTCTTCCGCTCACTCGAGTTCCGTGCCAATCCGACCAAGCGCAGCCTGGACAAGGTCACCAACGACTCGATGCTCTCCAACGATGTACAAGGTCTCCAACGATGGCCAAGGTCACCAAAGTCCTCGATGCTCTCTCTCCCTTACGCAGAGGAGGCGGCTGCCCCCTCGAAGCTGCCGGCGCTGCCTTCGATGCCCGTGGGCTCGCCAGAAGCCAACGGCGCGTCACGTGCCGCGCCCACCGCGCCCGGCGCAACATCAGGACCGTCCCCGAGCCTGATCGAGATCAACACGGCCATGGCAGAGGCGAGCATGGCGGTCGGCAAGGCGAGGGCGGCAGCAGTTCTCCCTGGGGGCGCCTCTGCCGAGCCCGCGCGCAACGCCAATTCGAGCCGCGCGAAGCCGGTGCCGGTGGCGATGGACGGACTGTGCATTGGCACGCCCCTCGTCACGCTGGCAATGACGGAGGCGATCCAGGCGAGCAATCAGAGCCTCCAAGCTAGACTTGCCGCGAGCCAGGGCAGGCCGCTACCCGCCAAGCCTAAGCCGCGCAAGCCACGCCCTCCGAGTACATGTACCAATGTACCCGAGGCAGCCAGCAAGGGGGAGGATGACAAGTCCAAGGGGGCCTCGAAGGGGGCCGAGCAGCAGCACAAGTTCATGTGGACGTTCGACGCGAACTGTGGCCGCTTGCCAACGTCGGAGGAGGTGCAGCAGCACCTCCGCTCGCTCGGCGGCGCGATGGGCGGCGGCGCGATGGGCGGCGGCCAGATGGGCGGCGGCCAGATGGGCTGCGGCCTGATGGGCGGCCAGATGGGCGGCCAGATGGGCGGCACCATGGGCGGCGCGATGGGCGGCGCGTTTGGCACGCAGCACATGTGCATCCCAATCAATTGGCTCACGCCCCAAGCGACCCATCACGGTGCGGCGCCCGCTGCCCCCGAGCATGAGAGCGGAGGGATGGTGGCCCCTTCATCCATAGGAGCGCAGTCCATGATGGCGATGATCGACGGCAGCCTGCTGCGCGCGGTGGTGCAGATGGAGGGGGGTGGCCACGTGTGCCTTCCGTTCACGCTTGCCACCGCGGCGCCGCACGGCCTCTGCTCCACCATCGTGCCCATCGAGCCGCTCGACAGCACAGGGCCACCCAAAGTGACCATCCCTGCGCCGGACGCAGCCAGTCATGACTTCATGTACACCCCATTCGAGCAGTACACATCGCCGCAGCTCACCACACGCGCGCCGCCGCCCGCCGACGTACCCGAGGGGGTCGCCCTGGAGCGTGGGGTCGAGCGGATCGCTTCGCTTTCGAGCGCACCGGCGCCTCGGAAGCCAGCGGAGGTCGCGTCGATGTCCACACGCGATGAGAAGGCCGTGAAGGCGGCGGTGTCGGCAGCAAAGGCGGCGACAAAGGCGGTCAAGCACCCGACGATCGGTAATGCTGCCAGGGCCGCCGCACTCATGGCTGCGAGCTCGAAGTTGGTCGCTGCAGCCAACATGCTCGTCACGTCAGCCGAAGCTTCGGATGCGCGTTCAGCAGCTGTGCGCCACCAAGGGCATCCCTTGCTTCTGCCCTGTAACGAAGACGGCCATCCTAACGGTGATCCGCCCACAGTGTCCACGAACGCGGCTGCCGCCGCGGGCGCAGCCGTCGCTGCCGCCGCCGCTGCCGCCGCCGCAAACGCAGCGATGGCGGCAGTGCCTGATCATGCCTCAAGCGCTGCCACTGCGGCGGCGGCAGCGGAGGCCGCTGCCTCTTGCGAAGGTAACGCGGCGGAGGATGGCAAGGCGTCCAGCAAGCCAGCACACCCCACCTCGCAGGCGGCGAGAACAGCCAAGCTTCCGCATCTACCGTCGACGCCGGGCGCTGCCGCCGCTCGCGGCTCTGCGGCAGCCAAGCCTCGCCCATCGTCCAGGAAGGCCATTGCCGCCTTCCCGGGTGTGGGCCTCGAGCCGAGCCATAGCAGCACCTCGTCACAACCGCAGGCCAAGCCTCCGGGTTCGTCACAGCCGCAGGCCGAGCCTCCGGGTTCGTCACAGCCGCAGGCAAAGCCTCCGGGTTCGTCACAGCCGCAGGCAAAGCCTTCGGGTTCGTCACAGCCGCAGGCAAAGCCTTCGGGTTCGTCACAGCCGCAGGCAAAGCCTTCGGGTTCGTCACAGCCGCAGGCAAAGCCTTCGGGTTCGTCACAGCCGCAGGCAAAGCCTACGGGTTCGTCACAGCCGCAGGCCAAGCCTTCGGGTTCGTCACAGCCGCAGGCCAAGCCTTCGGGTTCGTCACAGCCGCAGGCCAAGCCTTCGGGTTCGCTCAAGCTCAAGTACCGGCACGCACCTCCGACGGCTGCACCTGCCTGCACTGCCTTGGTGGCATCAGCGGCGCCGACGCGGGCGGCCACGAGGGAGACTCAAGGTGCGACGGCAGCTGAGGCGCCTCCACCCAAGCGCCGGCGCACGTCACAGTCGGCCTTCTGCGGCCCGACGTGCAGGCGGTGTGGCATGCCATCGGCAGGCGTGCAGCTCCAGATGGGCATGTGCCCCGAATGTGCCCTCGAGTACGTGCTCGCGGGGATGCCGACCTCCGACCGCCAGATCGCCGCCGCACAAGCGGCCTCGAGCCAAGGGGCGGGGCGTTCGGAGGCGCGTGCGATCGCGGCCGCGGAGGCGCCGAGGCGTGCGGCCCGCGGCCGACGACTCGAGCCAGCCGCGTCAGCCGAGGACGAGCTCGAAGAAGGTGCCTTCGAGGGCTCGGCGGGCTCCTCAGGACGAGAGGACGAGGAGGACGAGGAGGACGAGGGCGCCGATGAGGGCGGTGCTGTCGAGGACGGGTCTTGGTCGACCAGGAATGCGCGGGGCAGCGGGCAGCTCGGCCGTCGTCGTGGCCGTTACGGCAAGCGGCGCCCGACGTCGGAGGACGTGCTCGAGGCTGAGGCCCTCGGTCTGCATCGCTCGACGATCTGGAGACGTAAGCAAAAGATGCTCCAGCTCGAGCGGCAGGCGCTGCAGGCGGCCTCTCGTCACTCCCTCGTGCAGCGCCGCCGCGGTGAGCGCCGCGGTGAGCACCGCGGCTCGAGCGGTGAGGCTCCCGACACGACGCGTGTGCCCGGCACGGCGCCCGCCGACGGCGAGAGCTCGAGCGGTGACGAAGCTGACGAAACTGGCAGCGAGAGCGCCGGAGGCGGCGGCGAGAGCGGCGCCGACGGCGCCGACGCTGGAGGCAGCGGCGAGAGCGGCAGAGACGCCGCCGACGCCGCCGAGAGTGAGTCGGGCAGCAGCAGCAGCGACGCGAAGGTGCTCACCGAGGAGGCCACTTTCGCGGCAGCGGCTGCCGCGGCCACGGCTCAGGGACGCGGGCGCGGGCGAGCACGAGGGCGTGGGCGCGGACGTGGGCGCAGCCAGTCTGTGAGCCGTGGGCTGCCCGGCCGGCCACGCACGCATCTGCGCCCCGAGATCGAGCTTGAGGCCGAAGAGGACGTGACGCAGCAGGTGCGCGTGAGCGGCTCTGTCGGGGGTCTGCTGCACTTCCTGCACTGCGCCGTGTGCTTGCAGGTGCTCGAGCGCACCGTGGTCGCGCCTTGCATGCATCGCTTCTGCCAAGAGTGCGTTGAGAAGTGGTTACGCGTGGGCCGGCATGATTGCCCTGAGTGCAAGTTCCACACGCACACGCGGCGCGCGTTCAAGCGTGATGTACGCATCGACAGCCTCATCCAGAATCTCATCGAAGAGGGCACGATCGATGACGCGCAGGCCGCGCACGACCCGGAGGCCGTGCTTGTGCGCATGCCTGCCCTCGAGAGCGTGCAGCTGACCCTCGCGAAGAAGAAGAAGAGCGCACGGCGTGTCGCGTACTACGCCCGCCGCGGCCGGGATGCCACTGGCGCGTTCGCTGCGGGCATGCCGACGCCTGATGAGGTTGATGAGGTGGCGAAGGGTGGTGCGGTCGAGGCGGCGACGAGTGAGGTGGGCTCGAGCTCAAGGGAGGCGCCTTGTGCGCGCGCGAGGGCGTGCATCTTTGTGGCGGAGGACGATGACGACGAGGGGATGGAAGACGACGAGGGCGAGAGCGAGGACGAGGAGGAAGAGGTGGGCGAGGCCCTGTACGAGGCAGAGGCAGCTCGGCTATCGCAGCACTCAGGGCCGCCGACCGAGGACAGCGAGGGAGACGCTGAGAACGCTCTCGAGGACGACCAGGTGGAGGGCGTCAGCGACGACGAGGACGACGAGGAGGAGGGCGTCAGCGACGACGAGGACGACGAGGAGGAGGGTGTCAGCGACGACAAGGACGACGAGGACGCGGACGGCGGGGCGGAAGACGCACAGGAGGAGGCAGTGCTGGCAGAGGAGCTGGCAGAGGAGTTGGTTGAGGGCGAGCAGCAACTCCATGGGACAGGCCCTGCCGTCGAGGAAAACGGCATGCAGAGCGGCGACGATACGGTGCAGCTCATGTACATGGAACAGGATGCCCATTAGGACGCCCATTAGGACGCCCAATAGGACGCGAGGTCGAAGAGAGCAAGCTGACGTCCGCCTAACAAGGGGGGGAGGAGGCGTTCCCGTGCATGATGAAGCGTACCATGAATGATGAAGCGTACTGAATGATGAAGCGTTGTACCCTGCATGATGAAGTTCCCATGCGTGAGCGCGGTGACGTTCGGTGTCCGCGAACGTCGGACTCAGGAGAAAGAGGTGGCCGGTGGGCCGGAAGAGAAGCAGGGGCGCTTTGTCCTGTGATCCTGTTCTGTACCGTACGTTGTTTTCCTGGTATTTCCTATCGAGCAGGAGGCCAGCAGGAGGTTCTTATCACATCTCAACACCTCTGACCTCACGTCAGGCGGTTCGGGATAGACGAGAGATTTTTGATCGAAACACACTTCCCAAACCGCGAACGGATCCGCGCCGGTCGGGTGAGTGGTGCGTTTAACGGAATAAGCTACCAAAACTACCCTACAGTGCAGTAATGCAACATGAGTCTGGATGTGACGAGGTCGAATGATGAATTCTGAGATTTGGGGGGATCGAGAGGTGCTTCTGATTGCGTGCGATGCTCATGCTTTAAGGATGACGCTGGTCAGCTGGCGCAGGAGTTTCCATAGAGCGGTGGTTAGATGGAGCCTGGGCCTCTCGCATCGTGTTGCCAATAGGAGTCTCGAATGCAGGCCACCGACGCGCCAAGAACGGCAAGAAGTCACACTGGAACGCACTCTTTTCGGCGAGATCGGAACTGAGATCGAACCACGCGGAATCGGATCGAATCAGATCCTGAAGTCGGCCTCCTCCTCTAGCTGTTCGCGCGCACTCTTGAACAGCTCATCGCGCGTTCGCCTTTCCTTCGATGCTCGCGCGGTCGGCGACCTTCGCTCCACACTTGGCGCCAACCCTCTGGGCGAAGGTTGGCCGTCGCGCTGCCCAACCACTTTCGGCGGAGCATCATCATCGAATGATCTCGACCGTCCGCGCGCCTCCCTCGATGTCGAAGCTATGTCATCGATGTCCGCCATCATGCGCGCGGCGATCTCCTCGACCGTCTCCTTCCGAGCAGGTGCCGTGGCCGCGGCGAGGGGCTTGGCAAACGGGTTCTTGGTGTGAACGCTGCGGGTGTGAACGCTGGCACATGGGTGCTTGGCTCCGCTCGATCTCCCTTGATCTCCCTTGATTGCCAGTTGATTGGCTCCGCTCGATCCGCGCGTGCGCGGCGGCGGCGAGGCCGAGGCCGGCAAAGTGCTCGCTTTTAGCTGCTCGAGCTCACGCGCTTCCTCCGGCGTCAAGCCGATCGGTAGGTCGCCATCAATGCGTAGCTCGGATAGCTGCGTGAGCTGCTCGAGCTCACGCGCTTCGTCCGGCGTCAATCCGATGGGTAAGTCACCATCGATGAGCAGCTCGGATGCCATCTGGGTCGCAAGGCTATCGCCGGCCACACCACTCGCCAAGTCAGGCTGAGAGCGCATGTCGAGCTGCTCGCCCTGCCCAGACGCCGAGTCTCCAAGTACGCTGCCTGCGAGCTTCGACCAATTGCTACGCTTTGGCACGTTGCTCTCCACGTTGAGCTTGAGCTGCTCGAGCATGATCACCTCCTGCTGCGTCAAGCCGATGGGCATATCGCCATCGATGCGCAACTCGGTAGGGGCCTCCTCGCTCGCCACAGGCCTCGCCGCCTTGCTCGCCGCTTCGGTCCAAGGGCCAAGCACGAGTATCCGACGTATGGAGAAGCCGTGACGGCCGCCCCCCTCATGCTTAGGCTGCGGTGTGACCAGGCGGAGCTGGAGCACGCGGAGATCCTTGGGGGAGGTGAGCGTGACGAGGCTGTGACTCACGCCTGCGACGTGCGCATGCATCTTGCTCTGGAAGACCCCGGGCGTCTTCGTTGGAAGGTTCAGGCCGAGCTCCTCAGGATTGAGCGTGTGGGGGTCGTCTGGGCCGTCCCACACGCTGCCGCCAGTGCCTCCGACGAGCTCCCACGCCTTGGGCATCGGTAACGGCTCGACATCTCCCCACAGTACCATCACGGAGTCGACTTTGCGCGTGACCCCGAGATCGATGGTAATGGTGACCGGCTCGCCCGGCTCGAGGAGCTCGCCAGAGCTCCAAAAGGACGCAAGGTCGGGATCGAGCACGTTCACGATGGCGAATTGGGTCGCGCCGGGGGGCTCCTGAGTGTACACGGCAAAACAACGGGCGCGTGTCAATGCAGGCTTGATTGTACGCAGCGGCAACGGCAGCAGCGGAATCGGCGGCATCGGCAGCCGCAGCGGCGGCCCTGCACTGGCAGCTGCACGCTGCCACGCGTCGGTATAGGGGGGCACAGGCATTCGGGAGGGGGGGAGGCGCAGGTCAGGCACTCGGGGGGGGGGCACAGCGCACGTTGCGGTGTAGCCAGGGGGGCAGCTTGGCCCCCCGCACGAGCCTCACATCATCGTCCGTCTCGGCGGCGGTCTGTGACGCGCGGATGGTGACACCCCCCGCAGCGGCCCAATTGCGGTGATTTGGGGTCTCGTTCGAGCGCCAAGTGTCGACGATCTGCTCGTTGGAGCCGAATGTGCCGAGCAAGCGCGGGCTGATGGTGGACGGCGACTTGGTGAGAACGACCACGACGACGCGACTCATCGCGGCGTCGCCTGGGCCACAGGCCGCCGTGGTGATCGTGTAACCTTTGGAGACGAGTGCACCGACCTCCGATGCCGGCCACGTGGGCTGCACGAGTACCTTCTGGCGAACGGGCGGCACGGCGTTGGGATTGGCCTTGGGCTTGGGCTTGGGCTTGGGCTTCAAGCGGCCAGGCGTGGGCGGCTTGCCTGCCGCCGCCTCCTCGCAGTTGGCCTTGAAGAGGTCCCAGAACGTCTCGAACTCATCGAGCTGCAGCTCGCCGTCGCCACTGACATCGACCTGGTCTATGAGGCTCTGGATCTCTGCCTCCAGCACGTCCGAACTGCCCTCCTTGACGAGCGCCGCCTTGAGCTCGCTGACGGAGATACTACCGCTGCCGTCCTTATCCAGCACACTAAAGGCCTTGTCGTACGACATGCTCGGCGTGATGCCCGATTTCTTCGAGAAGCCGAATCCTCTCAGGAAGACCGACGCCGCCGCCCCGAATGAAGACATCTGGCTCACGGCGGCATCGCTGAGACGACCGTCCTCCTCTTCATCCTCTTCCTCTTGCCCGAGCGCGGCTGCGGTGGTCGCGTGCGTGAAGACGAGCGTCCAGCTGTGATTGCAGTAGGCGATGAGCGAAAGGAGCATGTCCTTTGGCGCCTGCCGCGACGCGAGGTACGCCGCGGGCCAAAACGGCGCCGCGTACACGAACTGCTCAGACCAATCGGAGCCTTTCCGGAGCGACGCCATCACGTGGAAATTGCACTTGTGCTCCGTGCCGGCGAGCGCGACGAGGTGGTACGCGCCGGCGAGGCGGGCGGCGAGGTCGGCGTCGGCGTGCGCGTGGCTCGGGTGGCCCCAGTCCACACGCTGTGCGACGTTGGTGAAGCTCGATCCAATCTTTGTGGGGCAGCCGCCCGCGCGTAGCACTGCAACCCATCGCGTCCGTACGCTGGCATGGCCCTCGCCGCCGTGCATTAGCTCTGCGGCCATGCACTGCACCTGCCAGATCACCGCGCCGTCGGCGTCGCGCTCGCGGCGCAGCTCAGCGTCGGTCCGACCCTCGATGGCTTGCGCCGCGATCCGCTCGTCGGTGCAGCCGTGCAGACGGAGCAGGTGGTCAAAGTCGTTACGCTCTGTCGCCACGAGGACCTTCCATTGCAGGTTGGGGAACTCGCCACGGTCGCGCGAGACTGTGAGCATCCATTGCGCCGTGTGCTCGCTTGGTGCAAGCAGCGTCACCGGCATCCCCGTGAACACGTACAGCGCGCTCGCGCCGCTGCCGTCGACCGCAAGGGCTGACCCGATGCTGCCAACGGCGACCTCCCCGCTCTGCCCGATGGCCGATGGGCTCGTACGATCGGAGATGAGCGTGCGCAGATTCGTCTCCATCCACAGGCGCAGCTCAACCCAGCTGCCAAAGGTGTGCACCTCGGTCGCGCCGCCGAGGCGCGAGGCGCGGCACCAGCGCGCCGTCCCAAATCGAGCCGACGTGTGCTCCGTCCAAAGGTCAGTCGTACGCACGTGCGCCGGCTCGCAAGAATTGGGGCACATGCACACGACTGGCAGCGTGCTGGGGTTGCGCCAGACGACTGGCCGCCACGAGTCGCCCGTGCGCTTGCGACGAGAAGCACCGCTGCTAGCCTTGGTGGACGCGCGGTGCATCGCCTCCTCCGTCGTGCCAATCTTCGCGTCAAGCTTCAGCACGGCATCAATGGTCCTTTTGAAGCGATCTGCGCCGGACATCGACGACCCCAGCCTCTTCGACGGTGGCGCCGCCCACTCGGCATCGCTTGGGGCCCGTGAGAGGTCAGCGCCGGCGACTGACGAGCGTCGCGGCGGCGCTGTCCTCGACGGCGGCGCGTCGGCGGCAAGGGCGGGCGGTGGTGGGACGTCCGTGTCCGCGTCAGCGCCGGAGGAGAAGCCGGCAAGGGAGCGGCGGAGAGACTGGGTAGTGAGTCGACTACGGAGAGTGTCCCACGTCGAGAGAGGCTCTTCAGCGCGGGCGGCGGGCCACTGGTGCCACTGGGGGGCGGAGAGGCCCTCGCTTGAGCCTTGCCGAGCCGCCGCGGCTGCCGCCATAGCGGCACGGTCCGTGCGCGTCCCACGCTCGGGTTCGCTCGCAGAGAGCTTTGCGGCCTTGCGGTCCTCGAGCTTCTGGGCCTCGTCCTTTCGGAGCGGATCGTACGAGTCGACCAAGCCGCTGCGCACGAGGGCCTGGTGCGTGAAGAAGTTGGCAATGTCGCGCGACGGCGCTTGTGCAAGGCCCAGAGTCGAGGCCCAGAAAGCGAGGTCGGTGCCGACGACGAAAAAGATGGCCGCGTAGCCGACCGTGAGCCCGAGAAGGATATCGATGGGGAAGCTGCGAGCGGGCGAGCCGGCGTAGTGGAGGTACATGGCGCAGACCTTAGCGACGAGGCCGATGGGCAAGAGGCGGACGCAGAACTTGACGAGCGTGCCGTCGATGGGGTCGGGCCTTTGGTAGACGCGGAGCAGAAAGAAGCCGCGGTCGATGGCGTAGCGGAGGAAGCACGAGGCGGAGACCATGCCGAGGGTGATGGGCATGGTCGTCGAGAGCATCGTGCCTAGGAGCACGCCGAAGCTCGAGTATGAGAGCACCTGATGAGGGACGCAATCAGGCGCAATCAAGGCTTCTCAAGCTCGAGGGACACCTGATGAGGGACGCAATCAGACGCAATCAAGGCTTCTCAAGCTCGAGTAGGAGAGCACCTTGTGCGGGAGCCAGAGTGCGCCCTCGTACATCTCGTTGATGAACTGCTGCTTTGGGAACTGCTGCGCCCGCAGCGCGAGCCGGCCGAGGAGCCGGAATAGCCAGTTCATCAAGAGCGGTGTGAAGACGAAACCGATGAAGACCAGGAAGAAGCCGTACGACAAGAGCAGCCCGAACATCTCGGCGACGGCGTAGAGGGCGAAGCTGAGGGTCCCAAACGGGTTGCGAACCTTGTAATACAGGAAGCCCGAGTTGACATAGAAGACGACGAAGAGCACGAACGAGGCTAGCGTGAAGATCATTTGGATCATCAAGGCGCGCTCACCGGCACTAGTGGTGCACGGCATTCCGATCCCAGAGATGGCAAAGTAGTGCAGCAAGTAGTAGATCACCACCGAGAAGAGGGAGACCACAACCATGTAGCCGAGGCCCTTCGCGCTGGAGGCACTGATGCCGCCGCCTGCGAGCCCTTCCTGGGCTACCCTCGATGCCTCTGCACACTCGTGGAAGAAACTCAGGCAGCGCATGCAGTTGAGGTCGTAGCACTCCTCGATGGCCACCACGTCAGCCAGCCCGCCCAATGTGGACGCGTGCCCCGTGGTATTGGAGGCACGTGGCATTTTGAAGGGGGCGGGGGCGCGCGAGGTGTCGAAGCTGAATTCAGTGGGGGCGTCACTGCAGTACGGCTGGGATATGAGCCGGAGTGGCTCGCCAGCCGTTGCATTCGGATCGAGCCCATAGTTGCAGTAGGTGCGCCAGCCGTGACGGACAAAGCCTCGCGTCGTGTCGGGCGAGCTCCCGGCGCCCCATAACAAGCTTGGAAAGACAGGCGCAGGTGGCAGGAGTGGTAAGGGTGGCTGGCGAGGAGCCGGCGGTGGAGATGGGGGTGGAGGCGTGGGCGGGGGCGAGGGCGGGGGCGAGGGCGGTGGAGGCGAGGGGGGGGGCG
>Ga0210246_100663_pt1 | contig 30849 bp, 18 predicted proteins | sample ChrtobMetaP3_8mM_FD_155469 | JGI IMG/M metagenome (GOLD analysis project Ga0210246, IMG submission 155469) | Chrysochromulina tobin associated microbial communities from unialgal haptophyte culture, Seattle, Washington, United States - P3_8mM | ecosystem: Host-associated > Algae > Haptophytes >...
TTCCTATCTGGCGATAGCTATCAGCTACCGGCACCTATCTGGGGTAGCTATAAAAAATAGAGGGGGGCTATCAGTCCAAATAGCTACGTAGCAGCTATTTCGTGCCTCAGATAGCTCAGATAGCCCATGTCTATCTTTTATAGCTATAGAATAGCTATGTTTCGCCATAGTGCAGGCCCCCGATCGCTCCCGTCGTCGGCCTTGGAGCCGTGTTGCATTGCCGTATAGAGGTATAGTAGACTTCCTGAAAAGGCACGATGTTGAAGCCCCGGTGCGCCGCGATGATCAAGATCAAGAAGGTGGGGATGATGCCCCGACTCGGGCTATCCAGTGGTGCCGGTTGCGCCGAGATCTGCCCTCCCGATCGCTCGCGCCAGCGATGGGCACAAAAGGCGGCGGAAAGGCGACCGCCATTGAACTTGAACTTGAACTTGAACTTGAACTTGAACTTGAACTCCGGGTAGAAGGCTCAGGATCAAGTTCAAGTTCAAGTTCAAGTTCAAGCCATGGCGTCCGCCTTCTCGCCTCTGTCGCCCGTCAGCGCGGCGGCTCGGAACTGCGCGCGGTCTGCGGCCTGTGGCTGTGCCGACGTAGACGGTGGACAGCAGTGTGCAGCCGCTGAGTTTTCCGCGACGCAGCCGGCGGCGCCGCCAGCCGACCAGATTCAGTACACGCAGGCGGCCGCGTCACCGGCAGCGCCTGTGGCACGCTTCATCTCGGTGACGCCAGACGCAGCTGGTGCTCCTGCGCCTTTTGACATGGTGTGCAAGGTGGGCGCCAGGCTGCAGCTTGGCCGCGAGATGCCGGAGAGTGACGTACCAACCAGAGTGGTATTCCTCACCAAGCGCTCCAACGTCGGCATCTCACGTAAGCAGTGCGTCCTGTCCTTCAACGGCACGAGCGTCGTGCTCGAGGAGCTGCACGAGAGCATGCCGATCTACATCAACGGCGCACTCCTTAACTCGCGTTCCATCTTGACCTCGATCATCCTGTCGCACAATGACGAGCTGGGCTTCGGCGGCGAGCTGGGCTCCAAGCAGCCGACCGCGGAGACCGTCCTCATCCGCGCCGACCTCTCTGACCTCGGCGTGCCCTCGCGCATGGCACCGCCGCCACTCAAGCCGCCGCCGCCATCGGGCAGCGCGGATGCCGGCGTGGATGCCGCGGCGTCGGTCGGCGAGAAGCGTGGACGCGGCGAGCGCGGCGGACGCGGGCGCAAGAAGCAAGCGTGCGTCGACGGCGCCGACATCACCGAGCCAATCGCCGCCACCACCTCCGTGTCGGCTGAGGACGTCGTGCGGCAAGAGCGTGCGGCTATAGTTTCAGGACTGAGTGGCGAGCTCAAGCGCTACGCGCTGCGCGCACTGGAGCAGATCGGCATAGCGCGTGCCCGGCTGCTGGAAACCATCGAAGAGGCGAGCGGCGGCGGCGACGCGGAGGCGTTCGATGCGCTCGCGCGCACCTTACGTGGCGCAAGTGGCTCGATGCGCGGGCTGGCCGAGGACGTGGAGCACGCAGGGCGCGCCGTGCAACGTGACGACGAGCTCGCGGATGCGCGGCATGCGCAGCACGACGCTCGCCAAGGCCAACACGGTTCGGCAGCGACGCACGGCGAGCGGCACGTGCACATCGCGAGCAGCGGCGGCAAGGGCAGCGGCGGCAAGGGCGGTGGCGGCAAGTGCGTACCGTGTGGCTTGAACACCGGGGGGAGCCGGGACACACACGAGAATCGGTAAGGAATTCTCTCACAGACGGGGGCTCTCGAAGGAGAGGGTTTGAGTAAGGGGGTAGGTCTACATACATGTATCCCCTTGGTAGTCAAAGCAGCACTCTGGAGCCTTCAATCTCTGAGCTTTTCCGAGTGCCTTCATGACGATGGCGCGTCGCATGGGGCTCGTGTTCGCCGCAGTGCTGCTGGCATCCGCCCGTGCAGTCGACTTTGGCGCCCCTGTGGTGCCGGAACCACCACAGGCAGAGGCTTTAGCTTCACCTGATCGGATCAAGGCGACGATGGAACCTAAAGGTGGGACGGCTGAGGCCAAAGCGCAGATGGTGGCCGTGGCCGCCAAGGCGGCTGCGGAGGTGGCAGCCGCCAAGTTGGCTACGGAGGCGGCTGCCGCGAAGGCGACAGCGGAGGTAACCGCCGCCAAGGCATTGCATGCCGCTGCTAAGGCGGCTGCAGAGGAGGCGGCGGCAGCCAAGGCTGCCGCTCTCGAGGCCGCCACATTGAAGGCCAAGGCGGCCCCGCCGCGACCCACGATGAGACCCAAGGTGGCGCTGCGAGCGATGCGGCCGTGGTCGTTCACTGCCACAGTTGGTCCGGTGGCGCTCGGTGCAGCGCTCTCATACAAGATCGACGACGTTTTCAGCCTGCCACGCTTCCTGCTCACTATGGTAGTCACGCTGGCGGTTCACGGCGCCGGCAACTTGATGAACACGCTCTTCGACTTCACCAACGGCAAGGACTCGGAGCGCTCTTCCGATCTGACGCTCGTCAAGGGCGTGCTGCTTCCTGACCAGGTAACCAAACTCATCCTCGGCTGCTACGGCGCCGCCGCTCTCGCCGCTGCGCCGTTGTATGCCATGACGAAAGCGTCGAGCACGCTGCTCTCGTCGTTGCTCGTCGCTGGCGCGGCCTCGGCCTACGTGTACACCGGTGGCCCCGGGCTCAAGTACAAGGCACTCGGCGATCTCTTGATTAGCAGTACTTTTGGGCCGTTGCTTGTGGGCTTCTCGTTCCTCACACAGTCGGGTTCGCTCCGTTGGCGGCCGTTGCTCGCCTCGCTGCCCATCACACTGCACATCGAGGCGATCCTGCACGCCAACAACGCGCGTGATGTCGAGGAGGACGCTGCCCAGGGCATCAAGACGCTCGCGGCCTTTCTGGGGCCTCAGCGCTCGAAGGCGCTCTACGCAGCACTCATCGCCCTTCCTTTTGGGGCATCGTTGTACGCGGCGCTGCGGCACTCACTCATGGGTGCGCTCCCGTTGCTCGCAATCCCCAAAGCGCGCCAGCTCATCCAGGACTATGGCGCGGGTGCCCTCGCTAAGCTCCCGATGAAGACTGCCAAGTTCCAATTTCTGTTTGGCATGCTCTTCGTCGCTAGCGTGCTCATCCCCTCGCCGTCCCTCATGCAAGTGGTTGCGCGCGCCTTTGGCGGCGGGCGCGCCTAGGTCTTGGCGGGCGTGTCTGACTCACGACCGTGAGCGACCACGCGCAGCACGGCTAGTGTTTCCCCTGCGCTGGGGTGTTTTGGTGTATGTTGACAACCTGTTCTTATATTTGAGACAGTCTCGCGAAAATTTCCGTCTATTACTATTATGTTTCAGTCCCCTCGGTGGGGCAGCCCCCAGCGACTGGCAGCGTCCAACCCTCGGGAATCGCGCTCCTCGGCACCACCGCCTCGAAAAGGCCAGGGCGCCCTCGCATCGGTACCGGCTCCCGGAGCCACGCCGCACGCTTCACCTCCGTCAGGTAGCGCCCCATGTCGATGCCATACGCACAGACAGCGCGCTGAACTGGGTCGGTCGACCGCTCGTTGAGGCTTGCCAGCCGCGTGCTGCCGAGTTCGAGGATGGCGACCACCTGCAAGGCAATCCAAAGTCACCAGAGAGGACATGAGAGAGAGAGAGAGAGAGAGAGAGAGAGAGAGAGAGAGAGAGAGCGCTCATCAGAGAGGCCATCAGAGGCCATCACCTGGCCGCGGCTGAAGCCCTCGGGCAGTTGCGTGAGCCGATCGATCTGGGCATCGTCCAGGCCTGCCTTGCCCTCGCCTGGTGCGCCGCGCCGGAGGATGTCACGGTGTTTGCCGCCGTCGGGGTAGGTTCGCATGCCTACGTGGAGAAGAGCGAGGCGCCCCTCGGTCCCTTCGAACATCGTGTGGTTTCGTGTCTCAAGGGTCTTGATGCTGCGGGCGAGCAGCCCCGCGAAGGGCATGTTCATCGAAAAGGTGGGCAGCGCGATGAGCTCGACGCCTCCCTCCGACGGTGCCGTCTCTGGCGTGGTCCGCGGCGGCTCCCCAACCTCCACAGAGGAGCACTCGAGGCGCCCTTGAGGGTCGCGCGTCACTCGCACGCGCACGCTCGCGCCCAACAGTCGCGTGCCCGCTCGCGTGCCCCCCTTGAGCTTGCTTTCATGGAAGAAGACCTGAGTCCCACTCAGTGGGTTGCCCGCACTCCCTCCCACCTCGATGAACCCAAATCCCTTGCCCTCAAAAAACTTGACCACGTGGCCGGTGGCAGGCTGCTCGAACTTGCCGCCTGTGCCGAGGGCGACGCCGCCGCTGCTGCCGGGACTGCCAATACTGAAGCTGCCGCCGCCGCTGTTGCCGCCGCCGTTGCCGCCGCTGCTGCTTGGGCGAAGGACCATGCCGGTTGGCTGTCCTTCTGCGGAACGCTGCGCAAACGTTGTCACGGCGCTCGCCCATACAGATGCGGTGAGTCCGTCAGGGCAGTGGGCGCTGAGCACGCCGAGCCCGGCGACGGGCTCGCAATTGCCGTACGGACCGTCGGCTGCGTCGTCGAAGAAGAGCATCCGCTCGTACGCCACACCAGTCTCTTCATGCAGCTTCTTGAAGTGCGCTAGCTTGGATCCGGGATAGATCTCGACACCGCCTGTGAGCAGCTCGATGAGAGGCCGGCCCGAGCAGCCTGGGATTTCGAAAGTGGACAGAAGCTGGTGCGCCCACAAGCCCTTATTCGTCCGCGATGCTACCGCGACACGGACGCCGGTCCACCGCTCGCATGCCGCCAGCTCATGGAGCGCGGCAGCAGCACCGTTGATGAGCCACACATCTTTTCCTGCGACGGGCCCTGGAGGCCCAGCGGAGTCGTAGTTCGGCAGCTTGCGTAGCGTGTACAATTCCGGAGTCCAAAGTGTGTTGTCTAGGTCGAAGACCACGAGCTCCGGCAGCGGCGCATCTATAGGAAGGGTCGCGGCCACAAATGGCCTCGATTTGTCTGGAACAAACGGCTGCAGCGGACGTGCCTGCTTGATTCCGCCTCCCATAGATAGGGCAAAGATGACCAAGGTCATGGTCACACTAACTCTGACGGGCGTAGTCGTCGGCGCTTGAAATGAATCAAGCGCATTGGAGACGTCCGCGTACCGTACGGGTACCGTGTGTTAGAAGTCACACAGACACACATTCACATTCACACACACACATTCACACCAAGGCGGGTACCGCGCGGGGGCGGTTTTGTCCCGGCTCCCCCGGTGTCTTTTTACCGGTACAAGTTCTGTTACCGTATTCGGTCTATCCCAAGTCAGCGCTGGGAGCACTGCGCCTCCACTTAACTTGACAGAGTTAGTGAGCCACCACGAGCGTGATCGTTACGGCAATAGAACGCGAGGCCGCACGAGCACGGGGGCGAGGTGTGGGTGTGAACGGGGAACGTTAACACGACACGCGCGACAACCGGGGCTACCACCTTACAGTACATGACCCCTAACGAGACACGGAGCATGCGCGCGAGTGGGTGTGGAGAGGGCTGTTCAGTACATGTACAGTACCTCAAGGGGCTCGCCACGCAGTCGCCACAGCTCTTGGTTGTACTTTTAGTTCAAACTTCAAAGACACCTAAAAGACCGGGGGGAGCCCGGGACACACGGGACCAGTCACGCGGAATCACACAAACGGGACGTTACCGGTTCAAAATCAGCGGGCCGGGGGGCGCAACGCGGACCGGAGCGGGCGACCGCACGCCCCACGCCGGTGCTGGCCCCAGGCCCCCAGCAGCGCATTGCGGCGTCTTTGCTGGCGGTGGGCCATGCCTCTCGGACCGCGGTATATAATAGGAATTCTATAGGGGGTTTCGGTTTTTGTTGAGACGGTTCAAAAGCACCGGGGGTGCCGGGGCTTACTTGTATCCGCTAATACATGCACGGCTTCGTGCACACGCCAGGCGCCGCGTTCATGCACCTCATCATGCACCGCCCCGGTGCCCCTTGCGTCGCCCCGTTCGCGTTTGCCATGGCGTTTCGGAAGTGGCTGTTAAAGTATTCTCGCACGGGTATGAGCGTGCGTTGCCCGTTGGCGACCGCCTCTCTAAAATAGGGTTGCTTGAGCCCGAGCTGCAGGATCACCTCACGCCAGTAGCACTGACGAGCGCGTAACGTCAGGTGTTCGGCCGCAAATTCACGCGCGCGGCGCGCTACGTCCCGCGCGCGTGCGTCGTCCGCCTGCGCCCAGGCCAGGGCATGTGCCACGTCGTCGGGGTACTTGACCCAGACGGGTACATAGTGCTTGAATGGCACGAGAGCACTCGAAAAGTAGGTCGCGTAGCCGCCCGTGTCGAGAAAGGGGACGCTCGAGAGCGTGAGCAGCATCTCGCATGTACCCGACCACGTGACTCCGGCCAGAGCGAGCAAATACTTGTACTGCCCCCACTCAGTCATCTCCACCTTGGTGTATGCGTGGTCCACCGACGAGTTTGCACAGAATGGGTGGCATTTTTTGACGGGTGTGGAGATCTTCAGATCCACCGACGCCGAAGGCACCCAATCGGTAACGTGCGTCACGAAGTACTCACGTGTGTGCTTGGTGCGCGAGCCGTTGCGGTCAACAAGCCGCGGCTCGGTGTGAGGATAGGGTGTGTAGCGTCCAAAGAGCACTGGTCGCTTGCTCTCCCACGGATACCGGAGGGCATGCCTCTGCAGTTGCGACCCCAGGAATGCCGAATCGAAATTGCGCATCCGAAAGGCCCAGCTCGGGATGCGTATGTCGGGTGACGGCGAGCGCGGACCAGATATCTTTTTATTGTAGCGGCCTACAGCTGGTTGAGATTCGGGACTGACCGCCGGATTGAGAACCGGATCCTCGACCGTAATGATGAGCTCCGCAGCAGCGCTCGCAGGAATCAGGCCGGCATCCTCCAGCGACATCATGTCTATCAGATACGCGGTAAATTCCAATCGGAAGAAGCTGTCGTAGGCTTCCAGCCGCCGATGCGCTGTAGGCGAATGGACAACGTACGCCTTACCACGAAGCCAAGCGAAGGTGATTCTAGACGCGTCGATGTGCCGCCGCATCGTCTGCTCGTTGATGTTGACCTCTTTCCACAGCCGCAGATCGTCTTCAATGTGCTTGAATAGAGGAGAGTGAGCGCACAAGGTGTTGCGCGTCATCGCCAAAGTTGCAGGGGATTCCAACCGCAACGAGGTCCAACGAGCGCTGCGGCCGCGCGAACGCCTGTGCCCTGTGTTTTGTGGAATCGTCGCTCACGGGTGTGAATGTGTGTGCGTGAATGTGAATGTGTGTCTGTGTGACTTCTAACACACGAATGTTGCGTCTCGTGTTCATACAGTACTAAGTTAACGTTCACGCGAGAGTTCCCACGAGCACACAGACAATTGTACTGGTACCGGTAGCACACACGCCGACCGGTTGCACCTCGGTCTCGTCAAGCCCTCCGACGACTTGTGGGATGCTCGCCGATAAATATGTGAACAACCTCTTCCCGCCCTTCCAACGACCCCTCTGTGGGCAACCCCGCACCCACATCTGCAGCTGCCAGCTCACGCCGTGCAGCTAACGTGCAGCGGATCCCACCACGCTATGGTACCACGGTGCGGTACACATGCCGCAGCGGTCTGGTCATGATGATTAGTGGCCCACGTGGTACCGGAGGGCAGCACGTTGGCTTTCAGTATACTGGAAGCCAACGTGCTTCGTGAAGACTGTGTCCGGGCTCGTAGACCGGGGCTCCTCGAGGAGCCGCTTGGAGCATGGCAGCGAGGCCATCATTGCCACGGAGAATTTGGCCATGAGCGCGTAATGGTCGGAGAGCGGGCTGCCTGGCTCGTAGAAGGCACCGCGGCCCACCACCGAAGTGTGCACCGGCTGCAGCACGACACTCGCGCCTGGCTTGGGCGCGCGCACAAGCACGAAGTCGAGCTGCATGTCGCGAGGGGTCTCGCCCTCGCATCGCCGCGTCAGGGGTTGCTGCAGGTCCCACGTGATGAACTCGGCGGGCGTGTCGTTGGCACCTTTAATGAGTGTATTGGTCGGACGGATGCCCCGCGCGAGCAGCGGGCGCAACTGCTCATCCACAGGCACGTTTGGGAGAGGGTTGAGGTCGCCGCCGAAGACGATGCACGCCTCGGCATTCGCACCGTCAATGAGCTCCGCTAACCCATGCCACACCAGCCGGTTGTCGCATCCGTGCGGCATGTGCGTATTCATCACCAGCAGCTCGCCAGCATTTGGCGCAGCTGCCGAGGGCGTTGCTTGCTCCGAGTGTACGTTGAGCGGCGCACGCACACTGAGTACCCCCCGAGGGCGAACGGCGAAAAAGGCCTCGAGCCAGCCTGGCGCTGGCGCGGGGGGGGCATCCCCCGCGGCCACAGAGGCGCCCAGTTGCCGAATGTGGTCGTCGAAGGGGATGAAGCCCGTAATCTCAAGCGGGCCGCAGGTGGTGCATGCGCGCCGACGCAGGAAGGCTAGCTGCCCGGCAACCGAGCCAAGAGGGAACTGCGTATTGATCGAGTGCCGCCAACGCCACGCGGACGCGCACGTCACGAGCCCGTAGCGCAGCAGCCGTCCGCCGGAGAGCGCCGCGAGCCACGCCGACCCGAGAAGCAGCGTCGCCGCGCCCTCGAAGATGCAGAAGCTCAAGGCCGCAATCAAGAGCGTCGTGACGACCCACATCAACAAAGCGACCATCGAGGGGGCGCAAGTTGCGTAGCATGAGTCATACTCGCCGCCGAGGCACCGCACGAGCTCGTCGAGCACCGACTTGCCCGCCACCTCTTGGAGCATGACGATATCGGCGCCAGATGCACGGATGTACTTTGCGTGCCGCGCGATCCGCTCTCGTCCGGCGGAGCCGAGCGAGTCGATCGACACGTCGCGAGAGCTGTCGGTGAGGTCCAGGCCAAGGGCGAGCCCGACGATGAGCGCAGCGGACGAAGCCGAGAACGGGTGCGCGATCGCGCAGATGTTGTAGGTGAGCACGGACAGTGCTGCTCCATCATGGAGGGAGGTGACGACGGAGGCGGAGGCGATGGGTTTGGAGGTCCCGGCGGTCAGGAGGGGGGTGGACTCGGAAGTACTGCTGAGTGCCGTACTCAATTCGTCGTGGGTTCGATCCCGGGCTGTGCAATCACTGGAGTTGCCGCTCGATATATACATGGCGTTGTGCACACGCCCACTGAGAGACTCCGACTTAGATTCAGACCCAGCCAGAAACGTGGACGCCATGGAGTACCAGTCGGCCAAAGCGGAGGCGGGGTTAATGCCGTCGGAGTTTCGGGCAGCCATTTTGATCTCCCGCTGTGTGGCCGAAAAAAGAAACCAAATTAAGTTTTATGATTGCAGGGTCCGAGCAGCTCGGGCGAGTGCTGCTAGCAGTTTTCCCATATGACGGTTCATAGCTCGTTCATCACATGAGCTTTGCAATGATCGTGAGCTTCTGAGAGTCGTCGAGCGCCGTTTCGGACGAGGACCTCCTCTTTTCTTCTGCGTCTGACCGGCCGCGCGCCTGCTCGTGCGCCGGTCGCGATGCTCCAATCTGAGTGGAAGTCGACTCTCATGGAGGCCTCGCTCGACAACGACGACTTCCGTGAGAAGCTCGATAAGTTTATGTCAGACGCTAACATGTTGCACCTCTCGCATCGTGAGGTGAAGGCACGCTATGGTGTCGTGGTGGCGGCGGTGATCGTGTTGCAGCGCCGTATCAAAGCGTGGGTGACCGAGCGTAAGCGCTACAAGGACTCGAACAAGGTGCTGTATCGCGACGCGTGGGGATACGCCGAACAGAAGCCGCCTGACGTGGCACGGGCCACAGCACGCCTCCGCCTCAAGCGAGTCAACGAGCACGGCTGGCGCGCGCCGCTCAACCGCCGGTACGAGACGCTCGGCGACGTGAAGACACAAATCGGCCGCAAGCCAGTCAACGCGGCGCCGTCGGACGAAGACGAGCGACGGCGCGCGCTCTCCGAGCCGCTCGTCCTCAACCTGAACGAGACTCGGCACGGCCTCGTGCGCAAGTTTGAGCACACGTACTTTTGCGTGCAACACACCGACGCGCGCGCGCATCTGGTGATCGAGGTGGAGGCGACGGGCCACGGTGACACGCGCGCCAGCCTCGACCCCGACATCTTCGTTTCGCGCTCCGACAAGATTCCGTTGCCCACGCTCACTCATAACACATGGAGGAGCTCGGGCTTGGGCGACGACCGCGTGGACATTTCCACGAAAGATCCCGAGTTTGGGGTGGGGCTGTACTCGATCGCCGTCTACGGCGGCGGCGGCGGCGGCGGCGGTAACGAGTGCCACTTTGCCGTGCGCGCACATGCGTACCGACCAGTGGGCCGAGGCGAGAGTGTCACTGGGCCGTACTCGCACGTGGACAAGACCTTGTACGAGGTGCGATTCGCTTCTGAGCGCCGGCAGTCGGACTCGCGCCGGCAGCGCGCGATGTGCGGCCAGGACGCGGGCCATCTCATGGCCGAGCGCGTCGAGCGTGGCGAGCGTGGCAACGACACCAACTCCACCGTCGGCCTCACGCCCGCGCGACGTCTCTTGCGTCTTGAAGAGGCTGTGCTACCGCTCGCCGCGCCGATCACCGACTACTGGCTGCACCCGCCGGCCATGCGCAAGATGCTGCGCATACCAGGGAGCTCACCGGAGATGCGCATACCAGGGAGATCCGCCACGCCTCACGCGGTTCCGGCGGCGTCCGACGCGCAGGTGAGCCAGCGGCAGAGTTTCCGACAGCTGGCTGACTCCTTTTTGAATGCAGTGCGCCCCAAGCTGGCGTTTGCGCTTGAGCGGCCGCTGACGGAGCTCATCAGCCGCGCGGCTGGCCACTCGCTTTCGAGGCGCTCGCAGCGGCCGGCCACTCCCACAGGGCCGAGCAGCGGCGGCGCCAAAAAGCACGAGCCCCGCGGGCTGCTGCAGGTGGGTATGAATGAGGATTGGGTCGCCGCGGTCGTCGCGCGTGTCGCAGTGCCAGTCTCCCTCCCGCCGGGTCGCCGACTCTTCAACGAAGGCGACCCGTGTGCCTTCGTCGCCTTCGTCATCAGCGGCGAGCTCGAGCAGGAGAGACCGAGTGGAGCGCATGCTGACGCGCCCGCGCTCGCCGCGCCGGCGGCTGCTCCAACTGCCGCTCCCGCTCCCGCCGCCGCCCCCGCCGCTGACAGAGGCGAGGGCGAGGCACTCACAGGGGAGGATGAGGATGACGAAGACGAGGAAGAGGCGACGGCGGCGGCGAGCGCAGCCGCGGCCTTCCTGGCAGCTCGTGAGCCACTGACGCACTTCCACGCCGGCCACGTCATCGGAGATCGCGGGCTACTCGGTCGGGAGCGACTGGCGCGAAAAGCGAGCGTGCGCGTCTGTGGCTCTGGGCCCGCCACCTTGCTGCTGCTTCCGTTGCCCACGCTCAAGCTTCTGTCGGAGCTGGAACCGGAGGGATTCGAGGCCGTTGTGAGGCTGCTCGCGGCAGCGTCAAGCTCGATGCCGCACCTGGGTGTGGCCGCCGACGACTGGGCAGGCCTCGTGCGCGCGCACAGTCCACGCTCGCCTCCCAGGCGCAAGGGCAGCACACCGCATCATGACAGCCGCTCCGCCTCGCCCACCGGCAGCCAGTGGAGCCACCAGGGTGGTAAATCGCCGCGCGAAGTGTCCTCCCACGTAGCACGCAGTCTGTGCGCGCACGCGCGCGCGCGCTTCCGGTCAGCTCAGACCGTCCTGCTCCACACGGCGGCAACGATGGAGCAACACGTTGCCGACTTTGACGTAACCACCCTCGAGCCTGAGGAAGCTCCTGCACCCACGGCAGATGAGGCTGTCGCCGAGCTCGGGGAGAGCGCGCCGGCAGCGGCGACAGTTGGTCTGGAGGGCACCCTCAACAGCGCCGTAATGGGCACCCTCAGCAGCGCCAGCCCCGCGACACTCGGCCGTCGTGCCTCCGTTGGGCTCGGCCATGCCCCGGCCGCTGCGCAACCCTCAGCCTCGAGCCTGTTGCCGGGTCCACTCACGCGTGCCTCCACCGCCATGGGCACTTTCCGGGGGGCGCCGTCGCTTGGCCGCAGCGGTGGTTACGTCACGAGCCAACCGACGGGGCCCGCGCCCATGAGCCGCGGGATGAGCAGCGTGAGTATGGCTCTGCTGAGCGGCGGCAGCGGCGGCAGCGCCGTGGGTGCCGTTGTGAATGGCGTTGTGAATGGCGTGATCCAGGATACCGTCAGCGTCATGCGCGCGAGCCCGAAAAGCTCGATCGTGATGAATGTGGGCATGGGCGCCGCGCGCCCGCCCGGCTCGATTGTGGACTTTGAGCCGCGACGGCCAGCGACAGCCCCCGAACTTGCCATGTCCGCATCAGCCCCCATGCTTGGCGAATACCGCCTCCCCTCGACCGCCACCTTGAAGCTCCTGCCAGCGGGCGCTGGGAGCGCGCTCCGCTCATCGGGCACGGCGCTCGAGTTCTTCCGCCGGCGCGACGCGGACGCGGCCAGGCGCGATTCGCAGCTCAACACGGCGCTCCGGCCGCCTGGGCCACTGCGCTTCGGTGCACTTGCTACGCCCGGCCGCCTCGAGGTGCTGCTGCCCCATGAGGCGCTGGCAGACCCTGCCGCCGCCATGCCCGCCCAACTGTTGCGGCAGGCCACCCAAACACCCGAAGCCATCAAGGCTGCCAAGGCTGCCTACGCCACCAAGGCCGCCCAGGCCGCCGCGCGCAACACCGCTGCTCTGAGCATGAGAGCGGCGCAGGAGGAGTACTACTCAATCCTAGCGGACACGGCCATCGCTGTCGACATCGCGATGACCCGCCCCGGACCCATGGCTCTCATTACGCGCGCGCGCCTGCAGCGGGAGCACGAGGAGCGTGAGCGCGAGCGTCGCCTGCGCGAGCACCACGCCACGAGCAGCCAGGCCCTGGCGGACGCGGCGGCGGAGGTTGAGCTTGAGCGCCGTGAAGGGCGCTCAACACGCCGCTCCGCTTCGATGACATCTCTGAAGACGCGTCCGTCCGGTCTCTTCGTCGTCTCGCCGCAGGGCGCGTCGAGCGGCCGTCGTTCCCCCGGGGGGGAACGTCCAATCACGCCAAACTCTCTCGGCCGCTCGACTCCGACGCATGCATCCGACGACTGTCCGCACTCGGTTCCCCACAGCGCCTCTCCGCCGCGCTCCCCGGGCCTCGAGAGCACGGCCACTATCCCTGCGACCGCGAGCGCCAACACGCAAGCCTCGGCCGCCGTTCCCCGGCCGAGGGTCGCGAAGCTCAAGCCGGTTGAGGAGCCAAAGGGGCACGGGCAGGCCGGCCGCGTCAAGCAGAGAGTCGCACTTGCCGCGAGTGCGTTCGTGCATAGCCGGCGCGAGGCTGGCCAGGGCCTGCGCGAGGAGCTCAACCGCGCTGCCGACGAGCGCATGGAAGCCTATCAGTGCAAGATGATGGCGCTCGACGTCGAGAGGCTCGTTCAGCAGACGAGTGTGCTCGACCCGAAGAAAGAGATGCGGAAGGTGCGCGAGCGCGCCTTCGCGCTCGCCAAGCAGCGCGCTCAAGCGTTGGTGTAATTAAAGTTGGCATGAGCCATGACGGATGACCCCCCATGCCCCCCCACATGACTTGAGTCTTGACGACTTCACGTGAATATGTTCTATGTTGGTGCTTACTCGCGTCCACGATGGAGGAGAGTGCCGAGCAACACGTCGAGGCACGTGAAACAGCCTCACTCTGGTACTACGAGGATGCAACCGGCACTCAGCAAGGCCCGTTCCCAGCGGCACAGCTGCGGCAGTGGTACGAGGCGGGCTATCTGCCGTTGGCAACCAAATGCGCTGGCTCATTTTATGGGGAGGTGCCGGTTGCATTTGAGGCCATCGGCGCACTGTGGACCGATCCGGTGGCGAACGCCTTCGGTGGGCCCGTCGTGCACTCAAGCATAGCTGCAGCAGGACCGCCACAGTACCAGGAGCACCAGGAAGTATGGGGCGACGACGACGGATTGCACCACGAGAGCTTAACAAGCCGCAAGGAGGAGCGGCGCGCGACGCCGTATGATCGTCCGAGCGGCAACAACAGTCGAGGCAGGGGTGGCGGCAAGGGTGGCGGTAAGGGCAGTGGAAAGGGCGGCGGGAAGGGCGGCGGGAAGGGTGATGAACGACCGAGCCTTGCATTTGGTGGCGGCAAGGGCAAGGGCGGAGATGGGGGTGATCCCGGAGCGCCGCGCTCACTGGCTTACAAACTCAGATATGAGGCGGCAAAGGCGGCTGGGTTGGGCCGGGTGGGCGGCGGCCCGACGACGGGAGGAGGGATGGCGACAACGCGGAATCCGTGGGACGGGCGGCGCGCTGGTGCGTGACCGTGAGGCTGTGTTTGCTTAGTTTCACGATAATGTGTAAACGTCGATGTAAACGTGAGCCTGCGACGCGCTCCGCCAGGATAAGTAGATGCAAAGAGCATGAGCTTTTCCGCTTCACGCCTGTTGCACGACTACACAACTGTATAACTACCCGGTACCTAGGCAACCTTTTATCCCTTTTATGGTGGTCTTTATGGAAAAGCACTCGATCCATGGAACATGAGCATGATGTACACGATGCGCACGATGCTGCACTTCGAGGCAGAGACGACATTTTTCGCGGTCTTGCGCTTGGCAACCTCATGGCGGTGAATGCAAAGGGATGGACGCCCGCGCATTTCGCTGCAATGCGAGGCCACGAGAGCTGCTTGCGTGTGCTGCATGAGCTCGGGGCAATGGCCAGCCTGTCGGCAGCAGATGCAAAGGGAAGGACGCCCGCGCATTTCGCTGCTATGGGAGGCCACGAGCGCTGCTTGCATGCGCTGCATGAGCTCGGGGCGGCGGCTAGCCTGTCGGCGGCGGATGCAAAGGGATGGACGCCCGCGCATTTCGCTGCTGATAAAGGCCACGTGCCCTGCTTGCATGCGCTGCATGAGCTCGGGGCGGCGGCTAGCCTGTCGGCGGTGGATGCAGATGGATGGACGCCCGCGCAAATCGCTGCGATGAAAGGCCGCCATAGCTGCTTGCATGCGCTGCATGAGCTCGGAGCGGCGGCCAGCCTGGTGGCGGCGGATGCAGATGGAAGGACGCCCGCGTATTTAGCTGCTATGCGAGGCCACGAGCGCTGCTTGCATGCGCTGCATGAGCTCGGGGCGGCGGCCAGCCTGTCATCGGCGGATGCATATGGAGGGACGCCCGCGCATTGGGCTGCTCTGGAAGGCCACGTGAGTTGCTTGCATGCTCTGCATGAGCTCGGGGCAGCGGCCAGCTTGGTGGCGGCGGCTGCTAATGGATCAACGCCCTTGCATGGCGCTGCTCGGACCTCCCCCGCGATAATGCCAATCAACTCAGAGCCCAACTACGTCCGCTGCATGCGGTTCCTCCTGCAAGTGGGCGCCGACATAGACCAAACGGATGGCATGGGCAACACGCCGCTTCACTTAGCGGCACGTCGTGGCCATCTGCTCAACGTGCAGGAGCTTTGTTTGCATGGTGCCAATCGAGAGCTGGCAGGTGCTCCGACAGCCATTCAAGTGTCGGCTGGCTACCCTACTGTCTGCCGTTGGCTTCGCCGCACACGCGACCATACGTCGCCGTTGCACTATCTCGAGCTCCTTTCTGCCTCGCAATGCAAGGCCCTGCTTCGCGCGGGCGGCCGAGTGCAGGACGCATTTCTTCAATCGCGTGCATTATGCAGTTTGCAGCGCGGGCCAGGGACGGCCGGGTACGAGGCCGCTCAGTTGGTAGCTGCGGCTTGCATGCCGTGGCATGCGGTGTCTCATTCACTCTGGCCAGCAAGCTGCAGGGTGCGCGCATGGGAACTCCTTGCCGCATGCTATCAATTGGCATACCGTCGCAACACGCAGGGTGAGTTGAAGTATGGCAACGAAGCGGCGGGTCTGAAGGATGCATTGGTCTCCAGAGTGCTTGCGTATGGGCTCGATCGCACCGCTTTTGAGCGAACGCTCAAGGGCGCGGCAGTGGCCGTCGCCTTGACTGTTTCGGACACTTCATCTCGAACGGTTGAGCCGCCAGTAGCGAGGTTGGCAGCGGAATGGTTGGATCAGGAGCTTGCGAAGAGAGCAGCAGTCCAAGGAGGAGGAGGAGGAGGAGGAGAGAGTGTCGAGAGCGATGAGGAGGAAGGCGAGGACGAGGAGGACGAGGAGGACGAGGAGGAGGAGGACGAGGAGGAGGAGGACGAGGAGGAGGACGTCGAGGAGGAGGACGAGGACGAGGACGAGGAGGAAGGCGCGGATGAGGAGCAGTAAGGCGAAGAAGGATGACGAGGAGGCTTCGAGGGCGAGGACGCTACGATGAGTTTCACCGAGCAGGGGGCGGACTACGTTTCCACGATGCATCGTGAAAACTTGCACAGTCGCCACGCCACACGCCCCAGTGGCAGTGTTTCGACCCTCCTCCGACACTACAAATAAGCTCCGACACACAAATAACGAAACAAAACCCCATCCGGCCCTGTTCTGCTTCTCACGCCGCGCACCTACGCGATCCCGCCGCCTTTGTTGTACATAAAGGCTTGTTCCCTCAGCCCGCCATCCTGCTGTGCGCATGCGCGCAACGGCAGCTTCTCGCTTCTCGCTCCTCGATCGGCTCCGCGGCCCGTCCACCGGCCCGTGGCCCTGTCCATCCCGTGCGCTCTCACCTTCATCGCGTGCATCTCGCTGCATATAGGCTGCGAGTGCCTGCCTTGTTTGGACGCGAGACCTAGCTTAATTGGAGGCGAGCACCTGCGAGACCGCGCTGAGCAGTTCCTTGCCCGCCTCGGCCACCTCGAGCTCGGGAGAATCAATTTTGGAGGCGAGCAGCTCGTCGAGCTTCTGTCGCACGCCGAGCAGCAGCCGCTGCTCTTGCACGGAGACTGAGAACATAATCCAGCCGTCGATGACCAGGATGCCGTCTTTGGCCACTTGGGGCGGTGGCGGCCGGTGCCGATTCTTTTTGGTCACCGGCGGCGGCGGCGGCGGCACACCCGGCTGGGAAGAAAGAACTCCGCCGAAGAGGATGAGCGCGTACGCGGAGACGGGCGAGCAGTCGCGCACATATACGCGCGTCGTGCGCACCTTCTCGTGGTAGATCAGGTATGATGAGGCGATCGCCTTTTCGTGCGACGCGTTGACCGAGGACGGGTGCAGGGCCACCTCGACAGGGTCCGACGCGCCGGTGCCGTCCTCGTTGCGGTCGCGGATGCGCAGCTTGACGGGCGCGTTCATGCCCTTTTTCTTCTTCGTCTCCTCGCGCTCAAGGGCGATCACCTGCGGATAGAGTGCCGCGCACAGGAGGCCCACGAGCAGCTTGCCGTCTGCGTCCATCTGCGCCGCCGCCGCCTCGTTGAGCCTTAGCCGCTCCGCCTCTGCAGCACCGAAGCTGCTCAGCCCCGACTCAAAGCTAGCGGAGCTGCTCATCAGGGGGGTACCCATCGGGCCACCCATCGGGCCACCCATCTGGCCACCCATACCGCCCCCCATGCCGCCACCCATGCCACCGCCCACGCCGCCACCCATGCCGCCCATGCCGCCCATGCCACCCATGCCACCCATGCCTCCAAACATGCCGCCGCCCATCGGTCCACCCGGCGGCTGGGGTGCCATCACGCCCCCCGGCGGCGGTGGCGGCATGGCACCCTGACCGCCCAACGGCCCACCCATCAGCCCACACGCCCCAATACCGAGGGCTCCCATTTGGCCACCCATCTGCAATTGACCCATCGCGGCGCCCATCGCGCCACCCATGCCACCGCCCATGCCCGGCAGGCCGCCCATGGCACCACCATTGGACGGCATCACGCCGTTGACCATGCCCACCCGTACAGGAGGCGGTAGGCCGTTGACGAGACCGGCCAACATGGGGCCGCCGGCGGCGCCGCCCATGCCCAGGCCCATCTGCTGCTGCTGCTGCTGCTGCTGCTGCTGCTGCTGCTGCTGCTGCTGCATCTGCTGCTGCATCTGCTGCTGCTGCTGCTGCTGAAATTGGTGTTGCTGCTGCTGCTGCTGCTGCTGCTGCTGCTGCTGCTGCTGAAATTGCTGTTGCTGCTGCTGCTGAAATTGCTGCTGCTGCTGAAACTGCTGTTGCTGTTGCTGCTGCTGCTGGAATTGTTGCTGCTGCTGCACCTGCTGCTGTTGCTGCATCTGCATCTGCATCTGCATCTGCGGGTGCATCCCGCCCATCTGCCGCAGCATGTGCTCGTCCATACCAGGCATGCTGGGAGGCGGGGGCGACTGCATCATGCCGCTGCCCATCTGGCCGCCCATCTGGGCGCTCATTTGGCCATGCATGCCGCCCATGCCGCCGCCCATGCCGCCGCCCATGTCCTGCGCGCCGGCCTCCTGCCGCCACAAGGCCCAGCAATCCATGCAGTACAGACAGCTGTCCTCGTCAAACTCGCCCGCAGCGCACTGGTGGCACGCCATGCACTCGCCGTACCCCTCGGGGCGGCGCGGCGGCGGCGGCGGCGGCGGCGGCGGCGGCGGCGGCGGCGGAGCGTAGAGCCTGACGGGGCACGTGGAGGGCGTGTGCCCTACCTTGCTGCAGTGCGGGCAGACGCCCTCGCCGCTAAGGAAGCCCACGAGCGCGAGCTTGACCCCGTCCGAGCCATCTTCGCGCCGGCCAAGCGCTTCGACAGCCCGCACGCGCAACGGCGTCGACGACTTGACGAAACCCGCATCACAGAGCAGCTCAAGCAGCTGCCGCTTGAGGCCTGAGATCGACTGGAGAGTGCGCACACCCAGAAAGTTCTCGCGGCAAAAGTCGAACTTGGCATTGCCGCTGAGCGCGTCCCACTCATTGTAAGCCCGGAGCATGGTCAAGTGGTCGCTCTGGTTGAAGGCGAATCGCCGCTTGGCTTGATCGGCCTCCTCGCGTCGCTGCACCGGCGAGAGGAATGGCGTGCGTGTCGAGAGGGTCGCGGCGATCGTCAACACGTCGTTTGTCCTGTTGAAGATCGCACCGAGCAAGATGAGCTTGCCAATGTGCACGTCCACAGGCAGGCGCGACAGGTGCAGGCCCAGGGACGTGAGCTCCTCTCCGATCTCAAACTCCGCCTCCTGCGCCTCCTTGCCGTCCTCCGCCTCGACAGCTGGCTTCACCTTGACTGTCGTGCGGGAGAGAGCCTCGAGGTCGCACAGGTCGGCGATCGAGCGCTGCACAGCTGCGGGCGAGGGCGGCTCGATGAGGGCCGCGCACACGTTCGCGGCGGAGCGATCGTAGTTGAGCGCCTTAATTGCGAGGATGAGCCGGTCGAGAGGCATGCGCTGCACCTCGGGCGCCTGGTGCGTGGGCGCCGCGTCGAGCGTGCGCTTAGTGACGAGGTGGAAGGCGACGCCCGGCCGGCAGCGGCCTGCGCGCCCGCGCCTCTGCTTGGCGTTCGCTTGCGAGATGGGCACGTCATCAAGCGACTCCATGCGCGTGGCCGGGTCGTAACGGTTTTCCTTCATGCGGCAGCAGTCGATGACAAATGAGACATCATCGATCGTGATCGCGGTCTCGGCGATGTTCGTCGCGAGCACCACCTTGCGCACACCGGGCGGCGGGCGCTTGAAGGCCATCCGCTGCTCCTCGGGAGGCACCGACGAGTGCACCGCGAGCACCCACGAGCGCGCTGGCTCCTGCGAGTACTCGCGCGTGCAGAGCAGCGCATCCTGCACGGCGACAATCTCCTTAATGCCCTGCAAGAAGACGAGCACTGCCTGCGCCTCCCCGTAGCTGGACTCCGGGTCACCCTGGCCCGCGGGCGGCAGCTGCCCCACCAGGTATGCGTGCGGCGGTGGCGGGCCCAAGGGCAGCGGCGGCGCGCCGTCAGCTCCAGGCGGAGGCGGCGGAGGTGGCGGCGGCGGCGGCGGGGCCGCGACGACGGCCATCGCGCCCTTGCCGTTGGGGTGTGGGCCGCCGCGCCGTCCTGAGCCTGGTGACGGCGGCAGCTCCGCGTTGATCCGCTGCGCCGCGTCGTCGGGGCCGTTGACGTGTGCCAGCCACCCAATGAGCTGTACAATCAAATCAACGTTGACGGCGGCGTGATCAAGGGCCGCGAGCGCGCGCGGCACCCATTCGCCATAATGACCATATCGCTTGCGGATCTCGTCGTAGTCGAGCTCGCCGTCGGTTGGCTCCTTAGGCATTTCGCTCTTCGTTTCCTCCGACTGCTCGTTCGCCACGGCCGTCGCATTCTTGCGGTCGCGCCGGTAGTAGCCGCGTCCTCCGAAGCCTTTGCCGCCGCCGAAGCCCTTGCCACCGCCGAAGCCGCCGTCGTAGCCTCCACCGAAGCCGCCGCCATAGCCGCCGCCCTTGCCGTAGCCGCCCTCGTCTTGCATGTACGCGGGCCGCTCGCCGGGCTTGAGCTTGCGCGCCCATTCGGCATTCGGGCGCACGTGGTGGCGCGTGATCTGAAGCACCTCCTCGAGATGGTACACGGTGACGGGGTACGTGCGCCCCGGCACGCGGATGCACGGCGCAGGAATCCAATTGTCGCGATTCAGGGTCTGGTAGTTGATCATTTTGAGCCCGCGCGGTGGCACCGCCTCGGGCGGCGGCGTGGGTGCCGCCGGCGGCGGTCCCTGGTCGGAGCCTGGTGGTCCGAGGGCAGTGGCATCGAGCCCCTCGAGGGAAGTGGCCGAGAGATTCGTCACGAGCTGGTCGAGCGAAGCTGTCGAGCTATTAGGGGCGAGGCCGTCGAGTGAAACGACACTGTTCGTCGGCGGCATGGGCAGCAGAGGCGGCGGCGGCGGCAGCAGGGGCGGCGGCGGCGGTGTGCCGGGCGCTGTGGCAAAATAGGACGAGAAGAGGTCCTCGTCGAGCGTGGCTGACATGAGAATGACGCGCAAGTCGGGGCGCTGGTCGCGCAGCGTGTCGCGCAGTACCATGAGCAGAAAGTCAGACTCGACGGACCGCTCGTGAACTTCGTCCACGACGACGTGGGTGGTGCCCTGCAGTGTGGGGTCCTCCTCGAGACGGCGCAGCAGGATCCCTGTCGTACAAAAGAGCAGACGCGTCGCCGAGGATGACTTGTTCTCGAGGCGGATGGCATAGCCCACCGTCCGGCCGAGCTGCGCGCACGAGGGCGGGTTGAGGGGGCGGAAAGGGAGAGCAGCATGTGAGAAACGGCCGACGGACAAGAGGAGGCCGTGGGCAGCATGAGGCCGTGGGCAGCATGGCACTTGTGCGAGAGGGCAGGCGAGCAGGGGCAAGCAAGGGGCGGAGTAGGGTTCGGCCCATGGGCTGGGCAGCTCACCGCCTCGCCTCGCTCCTGAGCGACGCGCTCTGCCACGCCCATCGCGGAGATGCGGCGCGGCTGGGTACACACTATCGAGATGTGCGTGCCCGTAGCCGCGGCCTCCTCGAGGATGAATTGGGGTACCTGAGTCGTCTTGCCGCAGCCTGTGTCGCCCTGCAGTACCGTTACCTGGTTGGCCCGCATCGTCTGAAGCACGGTCTCGCGAAAGTTGGCGATGGGCAGTTTGGCGCGGTCGGCAGCAAAGGGGCCGAAGGGGACCTCGAGCTGCGGCACGGGGCCCGCGCGGTTGCCACCGTGCTTGTTGCGCTCGAGGGCACGTGCTGCCGCCTTGGCTGCCTTCTCCGCTGCGCGCTCCCCGGCCGATGGTCCCTTACCGGTAATCTTCTCCCGGTCGTGGTTGCTCGCGGCCCGCGAGAGCGCCGCTAGCGAGGCTTGGTTCATTCGTACCGAGACCGCCTTCTTTTCTTTGACCGGCGGGGGCACAGCGGGGGCAGCGGCCACGGCGGGGGCAGTGCCAGACGCAGCGCCGGGCGCGCCGGAATCGCCTGCCGCCACGAGCGCGGCTGCCGCCGCCGCCGCTGCCACGGCAAAGTCGGGCATGGCCGGCTGCGCGGCGGGCATGGAGGTGAGGAGCTGCGGGGGAACGGGCGGGATGATGCCCGCGTCATTCGGCAGCAGCCCGGCGAAGCCCGAAAAGCCCGCCTTCTTGATGTGCGCCTTGCCGCGGCAATGCTCCACGAAAGAGATGTGTCCCGAGACGGTCGTGCCGCAAGCGGCGCAACGGTACAAGGTCTGGAAAAACTTGTCAGTCTGCGCCGCGGAGGCGGCGGTGGTTGGCGCGGCGCCGTCGAAGCCGCTGCTGCCGCCGCCGCCGCCCAATCCACCTGCCGGCTGCTGCGTCAGTGGGTCGTACTCGCTCATGGGTCCTTCAGGGGGCACCTGCTCGAGGCCGGCCGGTCCCTGAGCGATGCGCACGAAGAATTCGTCGGATAGCGGTGGAATCTGCCCGAGCTTGTTCGGGATGCAACCCGCAAATCCGCGGTGGCCCACGCGCCGAAAGTGCTCCAGGCCCATGCAATGCTGCAGCAGGCTCGTCTCGCCGCTGCACTCCTTGCCGCATGGCGCGCATACGTAGTAGTTTTCTTGAACGCTTGGCGCCTTCGCGTGCTTCTTCTTGGTCATCGAAAGGGGCTGGTGGTGCGGAGGATGAGAGGTAGTGCGGCGGCGTCGGCGCGAGTGCCTGGTTGCGGAGGATTGAGAGATGCGTGGTGGATCCCCGTCGAAAGTGTGAACGGAACGCGGAGATTAAACTCATAATATTCGATTCGATTTGTGTTTCCCAACAGACTAGAGACTTTTTACGGGAGCTGGTAGACTCTGAGTCAGACCACGGGCTTGCACGAAGAGAAGACGTTGCCCTTGCAAAAGGGCGTCATCTCGTTCGCGGGGATGCAGACGCCGTGCCAGTTGCGCTTGCAAGCAGGGCCGAGAGCGTTCACGTCATCCGGGCCGCCGGGGCTCGAGATGTAGAGCGTGGCGATCGCGAGGTAGCTCATCAGACCGATGCTATCGACTGAGGTCGTCATGAGCGGCCCGACGATCACGGCGGGATCCTTACCCATCCAGGCGACGAAGAAGGTAAGCGCGGAGGCGAGGCTGTTGGCGCCGAATCCGAGACCGAGGAGAGTGAGGCAGACGACCACCGTCACATCCTCGGAGATATCCATGACCAGGCGCAGCGAGGGCGCGAGCACCAGTACGAGCACGAACGCCTGCAGCAACCCGGAGAGCCCCTCCTTGGCGATGATGCGCGGCGCGTCGCTCAGCTTGACTGAGCCTGAGCCGAGGGCACGAATGACAGTCGAGACAGTCTGGCCGCCCGAGTTGCCGCCCGCGCCGATAAGGAGGGGCACGAAGAAGGCGAGCTCGAGCTCTCGCTCAAGGAGCGCCTCGAACTTGTGCAGCACATTTGCAGTCAGCAGCAGCCCGAACATGAAGAAGAGCAGCCAGCACGTGCGTTGGCTTGCAATGCCGAGGGCGGTGGTGCGCAAGTACTCGCTCTCTGCTACGGCCTCCTTGCTCAGACGGCGCTCCTTGCACGCTTGAGCTGCCTTCTTCAGCATGAAATTTCCGATGAAGCTCACCGGATCGCTAGCCCCGGTGTCACACGCCGCCTTGAGCGCCTCTGCGAGAAGGGGCTCAATGGCATGCTGCTTGACGTAGGCACGCAATTTGCCCGCGCCCGCGGGAGACACGGGTGATATGGGCGAGATCTCTGACTCGCCTGACATTGCGACGCTGCCGACTTCGGGTCGTTGGAGACCTCGGTCACCCCGCCAAAGAAAAGGGATTACACAGCCCAAAAATGGTGTGAATCGCAATTCCCGGAGCATTACATGTACATGTAACAAGTTTCTGCAGTCTCGATCATACCACTCTCCCTTCAGCATTTGGTACATGTACATGTACCGAAGCAGATCTCTCAGCGGGAGCTCCCGTGAGAACCCTTTCGCGCTTCTGCATCGGCCTGCATCTCTGCATCCTCGAGCCGTCCAGAGACGATGCTGACGCCGACCACGACGCTGGCGGTGACCCTTTCGACATCCTCGATGCTGGACTTGCTTCCGAGCGACGTGCTGCACGAAATCCTGGCCGTCGGCGGCGTGCCGGCATGGCTCCTCTTCTGCCAGGTGAGCCACGGGCTTCGTGCCCGCAGCGACGGCTTCTTCGAGGCTGGCGCCATCGATCTGACCGTGTGCAAGGATCTGATCACGGACAACAAGCTGCGTTTTGTGCTCCAGCGGGTGCCGCGCAGCATGCTCAAATCACTCAACGTCAGCGGTTGCCAGCAGCTGACCAAGGGTGGCATCCTCAAGGCTCTGCGCTACGGCTCGACGCAGAACTTGCACGACCTGTACGCCCTCCAAGTCGGCTCTGCCTCGTGGACGGTCGCCGACCTTCGCCGCCTCGTCGCCCTATGCCCATCGCTCGCCCTGTTGCGGGTCGACTGCCGCGCCGAGGGCTTCGACGACGAGCACCTTGGGCTGCTGGCAAAGGAGGAGTCGATCCAGCCGCGCCGGCTGGTGCTGCACCACGGGCCGCACGCGCCCGAGACGTTGATGCCCATCTCACCGCCTCCCGCACCCCTGCCCGTGGCGGCGGCTGCTGTCTTCGGCGAGGGCGCCGAGGACGCGACCGCGGCGGCGGACGGTGAGGTCGACGATGCACCTGGCGCTCTCGGGCTCACGCTGCAGCGGTGCACGGGCTCCCTCGTCGAGCTGGACGCGCGCGGCTCCCTCGATGTGCGCGGCGTGAAGCAGGTGATCCGGCTGCTCGCCAAGCCCGAGTGCGCGCTGCGGCGGCTCGTGCTGCCTGGGTGCGGCGCCCTGCGGGGGGAGGAGGCGGCAAGCGCTTTCGGCCAGGCGCTTGCGATCAATCGGTCCGTTGAGGACCTTCAGCTGGGCTGCTCGTACATCAACGCCACCGGTGCCGCTTCGCTCGCGATCGCCCTGTGCGCCAACACCAAGCTCGCACGCCTCGAGCTTCACCACAATCCTCTCCTCGATGAGGGCTGTAGCAGGCTTGCACACGCGCTCGTTGCGAACACGACCCTACGGTATCTCGCAGTGCCCTTCACGGGGGTGGGTGACGGCGCGTGCGCCGCCCTCGCCCTCGCACTGAACGGCGCGCGGATTGACGGCGGCAGTGCGCTCGAGGTGCTCGACCTGGCGGGCAATCGGCTGACCGCAGATGGAGTGACGCTGCTGGCAGCCGCGCTACCCCTCAGTCGAATCACGACGCTCAGCCTGTCGGCCAACGCGCACATCGGCCCTCAGGGCACCCTTGCGCTCGCCGCCGCACTGCCCGACACGCCGAGCCTCACGAGCCTCAGCCTTGACGGCTGCGCTGTCGGGGCTGCACCTTGCGGACGCCTCGCGGCGGCGCTCGCGCGCAGCCGCGTGGCCATGCTCGATCTGAGCTCCAACGAGATTGGCGATCTCGGGGCGTGGGAGCTCGCCTGGCGCCTGCCCGAGTGCCACGCGCTGGTGAGCCTCTCGCTCGCCGTCAACGAGATCGAGGAGGACGGCGCTGCCGAGCTCCTCGCAGGCATCTCAGCAAGCCGCTCGCTCGCTTCCATCGATCTGCGCGGCAACCGTATCGTGGCGAGCTCGGCCGCGCACCAGGTACGTTGATTGCCACTGATGACCTGCCTTGCAAGTGCTCACCACATTGCTCTTGACCCGCTCGGCCGCGCGCGCACCAGGGGCTCGGCGCCACCGGGCTCGCCAACCTGAGCTTCCAGCGCACTGCGCGCTGGCAACCAGCCGCTTGAGCCGCGGCCGTCCCGCAAGTCGCGGATATTCTCTCGGTGGGGCTCCTCTGTGGGCCCCGCGAGGCGCTGCTAGGGGGCGCCGAAGTTGAACCCTCACTTCGATGCCCTGCACAAGCGTTCACAAGCGGCGCGCGCCCTCGCACTTGAGAGCTGGTCGGTGTTGCCAGCATGTGGTCAGCATGTGACGGTGGTCTTGTGGAGGTGGGGGGATGCGTCGGGGGCAAGGCTGCGTCAGACAGGCGTGGGGTCCGGGAGCGTAGCACTTCCGCTTGGAAACTGGGAAGATGTAACGCCCAGTGTGTGGGGTGGTGACCCGACCCGTGTGTCACGGCGGCGGCCGGCAGGCAGGGAGATGGGGGTGCCGGTGGGGTCTGCCTCGCCATGCGCTTCGGTGGCGCGCGGTGACGCGTCCCGGCTGAGTGGCCGCCCCCAGCGGCCGGCGCGCGGGGGCGCGGGCGCCGGCCGGGGCCGCCGGCCGGTTTTGGAGTGACGAGTGTTCTGTGTTGCACGAAATGTCATAATCGGGGATGCGGGGCCCAGGGCACGCCACATCCCACAAATAGTGGTCTGCGCGAAAATTCACCTTGATACGTACGAACACTCGTTCCAACCATGCACCGGATCCCCGTCGACGAGCGCTGTCGTGGCTATCTGCACTGCCACGACGTGTGAACGCGGCCCAGCCCCGAGCCGCCACCGACGCGAGGCCACAAAGTCCCGCAGGTTGAGCCGTCCATAGGCTGGCACCGCACAGAGGCTGGCACCGCATGCTCGACTCACGAGTAGATGGCGTCTGTGCCTGCTTCTGTCTCCATATCCACGGAGCGCGCAACCGTCTGCATCATGTGCTTGAACTCGTCGAAGGACATATGATCATCGTGATTCGTGTCGCAAAAGTGCAGCAGTGCAAACACGTCCGTCTTGGCGAGCTTCGCGCCGTGCTCCTTTGCGAGGAACGACACCAGCTCTTTGGAGCTCACGCGCGAGTCCCCCGATTCGTCGAGCTCCTGGAACTTCTTGAGCAGCACGGTGTCCTTCATGAGCTTCGAGTCTGTATTCAACCGGAGCGCCTTGCGCAGCCGCACTAGCGCATTGTTGAGCGCCATGTTGCATGCAGCCTGCGCCTTGGCGCGCTCAACCTCGACAGCCGACGCCTTGGAAGTATCCTTTGGCAACGTGATCGGCCTGGCCGCGAGCGCGTTCCTGTAGATGGCGTGGTCGCGCTTTGGCAGCACGGCAGCAAATACCTTGAACTCCTCGAAATCCACCTTCTGGTCGCCGTCCACATCAAGATCCTCAAGCGAGACGACCCCGTCGCCGTCCTTGTCGTCGATCCCCATCTTTTCGAGCGCAGTGGCTCCGGTTTTGCCGGAGCTGCGGACGCCGAGCATCGTGAGCGCGGCGCGGAGCTCGTGCGGGTCGAGGTACCCGCTCTTGTCGACGTCAAACGCGTCGAAGGCCGTCCGGAGCCAGTCGACGCCCTCAAGACGTTTGGCAGCCGCGTCAATTCCGCCGACCATGTAGCCCGAAGCCGAGTACTTCTTCGCTGTCTGGACACTCATGCCTCTGCTGGACGGAGCTGGAGACCGGACAAGAAAAAACAGAGGTGCCCGGTCCTTGCCGATGAAACGACAGTCGGTCTGAACATGGCCAAGTTGAAAAACGCTCGGGAGGACGCTTTTGCGCAAGCGGCGTCGCATCGAAAACTGGCATAATTGGCAAAGGTCATTCTATGCGATCTCGATCGACGAGGTCCTCCCGCGCGGGGCTTTGTTTTTCTCGATGTCATTTGTCGGCCTGGCCGTAGCATTGGTCGGGCTCACGGCAGGCAATGCTCTCAGCAGGCGAGCTTTGATTGCCGTGGGTGCGCCGGCAGCAGCATGGTTGGGCGTCGCACGAGTGGCTCCTGCTCACGCGGACCTTTTATTTGGTCGTGGTGCCCCACCAATTGAGGAGATCAACGCAAACAGAGCCAAGATCGGGCTCCCACCACTCCAAGTCATCAAAGCTGATGGTGCCTGGGCAGAGCATACCGGCGCCTTCACGGAAGCCTTCTTCGACAGCACGTTCAAGAAGCGCGATGACGGGTTCATCTACAAGTTCTTGAACCAGCCCGACGGTGACAAGCCACAACAAGGACAGAAGGTATCGGTCTACTACACAGGCTACCTTATGGATGGCACCAAGTTTGACAGCGCGTACGACAAGAAACGGCCCTTCGAGTTCCGCCTAGGCAAGCAGACTGTTATTACAGGCTGGGAAGCTGTAGTGGGAGGCATGAAGCTCGGCCAGAAGGTCATCGTCAAGATACCACCAGAGTTCGGGTATGGCGACAAGGACCTCGGGGAGATCCCGCCCAACTCGAGCCTGGTCTTTTACATTGAGCTCGTTGCGCTTGGTGATAAGATTTGATCAAGACATGATGGCGGCGGCGAGAAGTGACTCTTGTGCGGCGTAAATGTGTGAGTGAGCGCGTCGGTCGGCGCGTGTGGGTGTGCGATAGTGTTCCAGTACCAGCATTTCCTGTTTTTTTTTTCAGACCTGGAAATAACATACGATATTATATAAAGTCGAGTTTAAAGCGAATGTATTCTATTGATCTACTCGCTCTAACGGCCACACCAAAATGACTATAATTAAGCGAGAGTGACGCTAAAGTGACGCTCACTGCCTGTCGAGATCTCCCACAGCTGGTACAGCTCACGGCGCCCCCCGATGCCGTACCTCAGCTGCTGCGGCTGCAGGTACTCGACGGCGCTGCTGCTGGAGCTCACCTGCTCGCTTGCTCGTGCGCACCTGCTTCTCGTGCCGTGCGCCAGCGGCTCGAGAAGGCCATAGCCCGCCCGTCTGCGCACGAAAGGGGGCAGCAGCGGCATCCGGCCAGCGCTGCAGCCGTGGCGGAGCCAGCACCTCCTCTCAAGCAAGCGAGCAGGCAAGCCACATCGCAAGCTTTTAGTCGAAACCACACAAGCGCATATACCTTTGAAACATATTTGAATAACAAGCGCAACCGAATACCCCAAGCCTTTTGAGTGTGCCCCCAGGAGCCAGCAGAGTATTAGGAAAGGGTTAAGGAAAGGGTGGGCGGAGAGGATGAGATGTGTGCTTGCTTGCTTGCCGCATCGGAACATCACGCAGGAGTGGCATGCATATCGCAACAAAACTCAGTAATTTTATGAATTAAACGAGATTTGCGTCCAATGAATTCCTACGAGATTTGCATCGAAGTTTTGCGCAACCTTCCGAATGCGCCTGCTCCTCGCCCTAGTGCTCGTGGCGCGCAGCCACGCGTACCTGCGATCTGCGACTGCGTGCACGGGCAACCAGGTCATTGCGTCCGAGTCGGAATGTCAGACTGCGGCGCTAGCCCTCGGCGTGTACGCCTACAACACTGGCCTTGACCCCGGCACTAACTGGCCTCAAGGCTGCTTCTTCCACGGGACGCTTGCATTCTGGCAGCCGAGCACGCAGACGGGCACGGACTGGCCGATCCCTGCCGATGGCTTCAGTCTGTTCCTGTGCCGCTCAGGCTTTGCGACGTCGTCGACATGTTCTGGGAACTCCACCATCGTCGCGTCGATTGCCAGCTGCATGGAGGCAAGCTCGGTCGTTGGTGTCTCCTGGTGGAATTACGCCCGCACGGTGCAGTGCGCGAATGGCCCGACGGCCATGGCGAGCGTTGCCGAGTGCAACAACGACAACAACATTGCGTTCACCACCTTCTCGTACCTCGTGGACGCCACTACGAGTTGGAGGCAAGGCTGCTTCATCCACGGTACAAAAGTCTACGCCCAGATGAGACGGCAGACTGGCACCGAAATACCCATTGCAAGTGACGACGGCAACGCTTTCATTTGCCGCGGCGCGGCTTCAGTCGGCGCCGAATGGCCGCAGGGCTGCTTCGCGCACAACGGCCAGGTATTCTTCCAGCCGAACGCGCAAACGGGCACAAACTCCCCGTCCATGGGGAAGGTGTGCTCGACGGGCTATGCCAGCGGCGCGAGAGAGCGTCTGAATGCGGACAACGGCGCCACTCTGGTCATATTCGTGTCCGTGGGTGGGTGGTGCTACCGCATCGCTCTCCGCGATCGCATCCAGCAGTTTGGAGACCAGGGAAGTTCTGCAGGGTGTGCAAACACCTGGAATGCTGCCGGACCTACCACCTCGCTCGGTACGTACGTGAATACGAACGCGTTCGTCCACTCCTACGCCAACGGCAACGGCACGTGCAACAACACCGGCACGCTCACGTTGATTGCAGATCCGACGGCGACGAGTATCACGGGCACCAAGGTCGAGAATCCCACCTGTGTGTATTCATTCACTCTAACTGGACCCGCATCCCTGCTGACTGTCTCGCCGCCGCCTCCGAGGAGCCCGCCAGCGCCGCCGCCTCCAGCACCACCGCCGCCCTCGCCGTCGCCCCCGCCGCCCTCGCCGTCGCCCCCGCCGCCCTCGCCGTCGCCCCCGCCGCCCTCGCCGGCACCCTCGCCCCCGCCCTCGCCACCTGGCGTGACTCTCGAGACCCTTGACTGCTATTCGGCGTACTACAACGAGTGGACCTTGACTAGATCAGGGCAAGACTGCCTGCCGTCCTCCGTTTTTTATGGACCAACGCCGCACACTTGGACCGACGCCGAGTGCATTTCAAACTGCAAGTCGCTCAACTACGCGTTCGCGATCGTGGCCCCGGACCACAACTGCAAGTGCGCCCTCTCGTCAGACTGCATCAACTTTACCCCCCTCACTGGTGTCAAGATCTTCAACAGTCCGTTGTTCACAGCCTCCTGCGATTGGACTCTTACATATGGGTGCGCGACGGGTGAAGGTTCGGCTGGGAATCCGCCTGGTACATGGCTCGCTGCCGATGATCATGGGGCAGGATACGGGTGCTGTTGTGCCTTACGGCTCGACCCCGCCAGCTACGCCGGTGTCGTTGTCTATCTCTTCGGCAATCATGGGTGGGGAGATAACTGCTACAGGATCGACGTTGGCACAAGGATTGACATGAGATCCGCGGGTCAGGCGACGAGCAACGACCAATGCCGCACACTGTGGAACAGCCTTAGTTCACCCAACAATCAGCATCTCGGTTCATACGTAAGCTCATCCGTGAGTCCCGTAAACGCCATAAAGACTCAATCATACACAGGCGGCTTCGGCACTTGCAACGCCGGCGTCGGAGCGGCTTCAAGTCTGCGCCTCGTCGCGCGCAGAGATCCTTCTGCGCCAGTCACCATTATCGTGAAGGAAAACCCAACTTGCGTGTATGCATTCGTAATCTTCGCCGCGGAAGGGATGCTGGCC
>Ga0210246_100677_pt1 | contig 30512 bp, 21 predicted proteins | sample ChrtobMetaP3_8mM_FD_155469 | JGI IMG/M metagenome (GOLD analysis project Ga0210246, IMG submission 155469) | Chrysochromulina tobin associated microbial communities from unialgal haptophyte culture, Seattle, Washington, United States - P3_8mM | ecosystem: Host-associated > Algae > Haptophytes >...
GCCGAGCAGTCGGCGGATCGCGAGGCAGCAGAGCTGCGTCGTTGCATGCTCGCCCGTGCCAAATGCCATGCCTGGATGCAGCATGAGCTCGACGTCGTCTGCGGCGGTGGCGGCTGACGCGCGCGCGGCTGCCACGTCCGCATCCTTGTGCCACGGGAACCGGATGGTCAGGCAGCCCGGTAGGTGGATCGGTGGCCAGCTGCTCTGCACATCCGACACCCAATCGCGCTGGGCGAGCGCGCTGATGCTGAAGCGTGGTAGCGAGCTTAGACCGGAGATCGCGGCCGCTGCGAGCAGCGTCCCCTCGACGTCCGCTGACGGGGCGAACCCCACCTCGAGCGAAGCATTGGACAACAGCTGCCTCGCTTCCGTGAGTTGCGTCCAGGTTTGTATCTCGTATTCGAATTTGGTGGATCCGGGTTTGTGCTCTGCAAACACGGGTTCCTCCGCCGCCGTGCCTGCAGCGCCATCGCTCACACACACGTACGCGGCACCCATCTCCAGTAGAGCCTCGCTGAGCTCGTGTGCAGAGAGGCCGACCGGGCACTGCATGCGCATGAGCTGGAGCGCCGCCTCGGCTGCCTCGGCTTGCTCGATCATTCTGACACGTCGAGCGCCAAACGTGGCAGGGTGCAAGGCCAGCGCCAGCGCAAGAGGCCCATTCAAAGCGAGCGGCATTGTTCTGACACGGCGAGCGCCGAACGTGGCAGGGTGCAAGGCCAGCGCCAGCGCAAGAGGCCCATTCAAAGCGAGCGGCATTGTTCTGACACGGCGAGCGCCGAACGTGACCAGGGTGGCCAGCGACACGCGCAAAAGAGCCTTGTGTAAGGGGGGGTAGGTCAGACCTACCCCCTTTCTTGATGAGTGTGAAAAAGGTTTGACGAAGATTGGTCCGACCGTTACCGGTACACGACCGCGACGGGATACCGTACCACCCCAGGTGTTTTCCCGTTACGGTCGTTCTCAGATGAGCTGTAAATTTCAGTACATGTAGAGTTCACACTGCCACCTTGGCGGGCTGCGTTCAATGGATCCAAGCCACTCCACTTTAGCTTCCCGGGCGAGTGGGCGACGGAGTACACTGTAGAGTTGCTCCGCGCCCCCCCCTACCGCATGCAGGTGCGCTCGCTCGTCGATGGGCTGCTCAACAAGATCTACCATTGCGACGCTAGCTTGTGCTGCGGCCGTTGGTTCTGCTCCGCATGGTTCCAGGACATGTTCTGAGGATGTGCTGATCCATGACGCTGAGAGACGAGCAGGAGACGAGGCTCGAAGCCAGGCATTCCAAGATGGCCCTTGTTAAGCTCAAAGCTGTGCCACCCGAACTCTTGCCACAATTGATCCGAACAGTTTTGGACATTAACTGTTTATTACGTGCGCATGAGCAGCCGTGTCAACGCATGTTGCCCTTCACTTGAGACACTTGATACGATGGGCCCTCACGCCCTCTAGTCAGTAATCATGAGTAATCAAGTTCTTCTTGCGAGAATCTTGCGGCCAACTTTGGAGAATCTTGCGGCCAACTTTCATGTGAGAAAGCGCCACAGGATTCTCTTGTCTTCATTGCGCCCAGCATTCAGACCCATGCAAGAGCACACGTTCTCCACAGCCTACGAACCGTATGAACCACTCCCAGATCGAATCACTGCGAGGTTGGCTCCCAGACGCATAAAAATCGTGCTTTCGGTCGGCCTTGCGGCACTGCTGGCCGTAGCGATCTTCTTCCGACGCAAGGAGCCAATTCTTGTAGCTACCATGGTGCCGATGTGCACCAACGGCTTTCCAACAGACTTTATATGGGGCCTCGGGACAGCCGCGTATCAGATCGAGGGTGGTGCCAACATGTACGGCCGCGAGCCATCGATTTGGGATGATTTCTCGCACACGCCGGGCAAGGTGCGCAACGGCGACACTGGCGACACGGCCTGTGACCACGTCCACCGCATGCGTGAGGACGTGGGGCTGATGCGCGCGATAGGACTCGAACACTACCGGTTCTCAATCTCGTGGAGCCGCGTGATGAGCTGGGATGCCGCCACCTCCCAGATGAAGCCAAATGAGCTTGGCCTGCAGTTTTACGATGAGCTGCTTGATGCACTTGCCGCCGCAGGCATCAAGCCCTATGTGACGCTGTACCATTGGGACCTGCCATCGGCGCTTCACAAGCACAAGGGCGGCTGGCACACGCCGAACAACCAGGGTATCATCGACGAGTTCGTACGGTACGCTGATCTCATCTGGTCTCGGTACGCCCATCGCGTCGCATTTTGGGTCACTTTCAACGAGCCATGGACATTCACAGTGGAGGGCTACGACGCTGGCAACATGGCGCCGGGCTGCGTGCCTTTCCAAGCGGGGCCCGAGCCCTGTGCCAACGGCGACGTCAACGTGTACGTCGTCGCCCACAACGTGCTCAACGCGCACGCCGCAGCGGCCGAGCGATTCCACAACGTCTACCAGCCCAAACACGGAGGCGTCCTCTCGATCACGCTCAACTGCGAGATGTCGCTGCCAAAGGACGGTGGCTCGGCGGCCGATGCCGCGGCCGCGGAGCGCGCGATGCAGTTCTCGCTCGGCTGGTGGTTGCAGCCCATACTGACGGGCGAGTACCCGGCGGTGATGCGCCAGAATGTTGGCAGCAGGTTGCCCCACTTTACCAAGGAGGAGAGTGCACGTCTCATCGGCTCGATCGACGTGCTCGCCCTCAACCACTACTCGACGCACCTGGTCACTGACCTCAGCGATCGGCCGCGCGTGCGTACCGGTGATGGATCGTGGGCGGACGATCAGCAGCTGAGCATCACCTTTGGGGTCGACTGGATCCCGAGCGAGTCCCCTTGGCTTCACATGTATGCGCCCGGCCTTCGCGGCCTGCTCGGCTGGGCGACTGCGCCGAGCCGTTGGAGAGGTGCCGTGTACGTGACGGAGAACGGATGGAGCGCGAGGTCGATGACTGCCGAGGAGGCCGCGCATGACCAGGTGCACGTGGCCTACCTGAGCCAGTACACTGAGCAGCTGCGCCTCGCGTTGGTCGAAGATGGCGTCGACGTCCGCGGCTACTTTGGGTGGAGCCTGATGGACAACTATGAGTGGGCGGACGGCTACTCGAAGCGATTTGGGCTCTACTTTGTGGACTACGCGACTCAGCAACGCACTCCAAAGGCGGCCGCGCTGTGGTGGAATGCGACTCGCCGATGCATCGTTTAACTCATCAAGTAGGACGGCATTCTGCATACATGGCTCGCGCTTGCCGCGCGACCTCAGCCGGGCTCGATTGAGGCAGCATACCACGTCGCAGCGAGATCATACCACAGGAATCGCCCCATTGTACACAACCATCAACCATGTATACGGTGCAGCTCAGTTGATGGTACCCCGGCTACCTGCGTGTACATGCTTGTAGCATACCCGTGATATGGAGTACGTAGTAGTTGTGATGTGCAGCGCATCTTGTTTGTTGCTTCGGTGGACTCGCGGGCGCCGCAGCTAGAACCCGACCTCGTCGGGCGCGGCGAGCTATCGTACCGCGGTATAACGTATACCGTACCCGGATATTACCGGACCGAGATCCGAGTTTTCATCGTTTTTAACACATAACGATAACCGATAACGCGTGGTCGGCGGGGGCTACCATGACGATTGAGCACTCCGCGCCGGCGTCCCCTCGCCTACGCTGAACTGTGGTGTGGCGCTGAGATCCGCCGATCACAATGCGCGTTCGCAGGCACCAGCGTCCACACACCAGTCAGCTCTCGGAGGTGGCGGGGGCGCGCTCGCGCGCGCTCACCGCTCCCGACCGGTTCACGCATCTCTGCTCTGGCGCGTCCAGTCGGCCATGGCGGCGACGGCTCCAATAGCAATACCTCTAGTCGCGCGGCTTTGCCGCGGTCCCACGGCGCGCCGCGAGCATGACCCCGACTCGTCTCATGAGCAGCGACATGCGCGCATCCGCACCGGCACGCGCAGGGCGTGACGACCCGCCGCGCTCGATGCGGCGCTCCCCTCCCCAGACGCTGCCAATGGCCACGTGCCCATCGCCTCCGGGCTCTGCGGAAGCACGGCACCACCCTCGCGCCCGTCGCGCACGCCCCCTCCAACGCTCGTCAGTATGACGCTCAGTATGTCGCTCAGTATGTCGCTCAGTATGGCGCCCAGTATGGCGCTTAGTATGGCGCTCAGTATGGCGCTCAGTATGGCGCGAGCGCGGCGGTGGCGATGGTCGACTCGGCGGTGGCGACGGTCAGGATCTGCTCGAGAAGCAAGCGCTCCTCGGCGGCTTCGAGCCAGCCACTCGCCGCCGCCCTCGACGGGCCGTGGAGTGCCCGCACTGCCTCGACGGCCCGCCGCAGGTCGCCCCGCGCCAGCGCAGTCTCCGCCGTCGTGAGCACCGTTGAGGCGTGGGTGTGCCCCGTCTCGGCCGCGCGAAGGGTGATGAAGGAAGTAATTGAGGCGAGCGCGTGCCCCCACAGCCCCGGCGCCGTCTCGGGCACGAGCGCCGCGGTGCGGCCCGCCGCCGCAACGTCGACGAACCGAGCCGTCAGCTGCGGCACTGTGGGCACCTTCGCCATCACGTCCGCCCCCTTCCCCTGCAGGGGCTTAAAGGTCTCGACGAGAAGAACGTCCCCGAGCCGTTCGGCGAGCTTGGGCAGAGTGCGAAGAGCGGCCGCGGCCGTGGTCGCCTTGCCCGCGAGGGCCTCTCGCACCGTGAGCACGCCCGCCGTCAGCTGATGCGTCTTATGCGACGCCTCCTTGTACGCGGTATCGTGCGACAGCACCTGGTGGGGAGAGCATCGGCATCGAGGGTTAGAATGAGGAGGGTTGAGGTCAGGGTCAGGGTAGGGTCAGGGGTAGGGTCAGGGTCAGGGTCAGGATAGGGTCGCACCTGGTAGAGAGCATCGACGTCGAGACTGAGACTGCGGAGGCGTGCGCCGTGACTTGCATGCTCCTCCTGCAGCAGCGCCACGGCCTCAGCCTGCATCCGCCGCTCCGTCTCCACCGCCGCCTCCACGCGCGCCTCTTCGATGGCGGCCTCGGCCATCTGCTGCAGCTGCGCCGCGTCCTCGTCATATTTGAGTCGATCGGCCTCATGCCGTGCCTTGAGCTGCGTGAGGGGGACACGAAGGCATGAGAAGGACATGAAAGCAAGAGGAGGACATGGAGAGGCAGAGGGGGATTCGGGCGAGGCGAGGCGAAGGCGAGGGGATGAGAGACGGGAGAGGAGTGGGACGGGGGATGAGAGCAGCGTTCGCTCGGGCGGGGCTCGTCCTGGAGGGGTGGAGGGCTGACAGGAGGGGGAGAGGGCTGACAGCACGCAAGGCTGGTGGATGGGGCGAGGGAGGTGCCGCCGTGCGCAATCAACGCGCCCGCGAGAGCGCGCACCTCGTCCATCTCCTCCTCCTTCTCGCGCGCCACGCGGCGCTCGGTCTCCTCCTCAACAAACTTCATCTTGCTCACGAGCTCGACGCTGTAGTGCTCCTCCTGCCTGCGCAGGAATCGCATCATCTTCAGCGAGTCTTCCTCCTCCTGCTGCTGAAGCGCCTTCTGCAGGCGCGCGCCCTCGTCGTTGATCGCCTCGAGCGCCGTGAGCCGGCCCTTGAGCCGCTCCACGTGCGAGAGCAGCTCGGCGGTGTACGCGGCGGTCTGCAGCGCGAGCGCCGACGGCTCCTCCGGCGCTGCAGACAGCTCGGCCTCTACCCCACCCTCGCTGGACGATGGCGGCACCCCCATGGACGGATCTGTGGGAGGCAGGGTCTCAAAACGACGCAGGTCCTTGACGGGCTTCTCTTCAGCCGGCGCCTCCGCCGCCGAGGCGATGACGAGCGTGCGAAGGCCCGCCGACAAAGATTTGGTGGCTTTCAGCATCGGTCTTTGCCGCGGGGTCGGGCATACTGAGGAACACGAGAGTGCGTGCCTGGGAAGTTTTTCTGAGGAACCACAAATTTACCGAGCACGCTTTACATGTAGAGCGTTTGGCGGACCGTGCGTTGTGTACGTCGCTTGTCGAGAGAAGCGCACCGGTAACTTCGCGACGTTCAGGCGCAAACTCCGGCGCCCGTACGCGCCGCCATTTTCTCGCTCGGCGGCTCGGGGCTTGGCGTGTACAACCGCGCAATGGCGCAGGTCAACGCAAACCCAGCGTTGGTGGAGCGCTTCAGCAAGGCCATCATGGCGGCGCGCAATCTCTCGGAGCGTGCACCCAACCTGCTTACGCAGCCTCAGAAGCTCAAGCTGTACGCGCTTTTCCAGCAGGCCTCCAAGGGGCCGCCACCATCGGAGCCGCCACCGCCCGGCACGGTGAATGACCTCGACCACGCCAAGTGGGAGGCGTGGCGCGACGTGCGCGCCATCAGCAACCAGCAGGCGATGGAGTCCTACTCGCAGATCATCGAGAACCTCGAGGAGCTCGTGCGCGCGTCATTGCCATCGCCGGTGCCTCCACCGCAGTTTAGCGGGCCCGGCAGGCACCTCGGCATGCACGCGGCTGCGGGCGACGATGGCTACGAGGAGGACGAGGACGAGGACGATGGCGAGGAGGGCGACGAGTACTATGATGACGAGGAGGACGAGGACGAGGACGACGAGGACGACGAGGATGAGGCGCTCGCGCTGCGTCTGGTGGCCCAGGAGGTGGCGCCGCAGGTCACGGCAACCGTGTGGTCGACGGCAGCGATCGGCGTGGGCGCGGGCGACAAGCTCGACGTGCCCCTCGTCTTCGACGCCACTTCTCGCTGCACCTACTCCTTCAGCATCGTCTCAGGCAGCGGCCCGGTAGGCTTCCGAATCAACACGGTGCCACCGCAGCCCGCGCCGCTACTCAGCCTGTATGAGTCGACCGCCGAGGGGACGCTCGAGGTGCTCGGGCCGGCGCTGCTCATGGTGACGCTCGACAACTCTGCCGCCACGTTCAATTCGGTCGAGCTGCGCTGCCGCGTGTGTCTTGAGCCGATTGCCGCCCTCGCCGAGGAATCTCGCTACAAGATGCGCAAGGCGATGTACGAGAAGGTGCTTGAGCGGGCGGCCGCGGCGGACGGGCTGGCGAAGGCGGCGCGCATGCAACGCGAGGCCGTCGACAAGGCCGCCACCCGGCTCGAGGAGCTGCGTCGCGCTGTCTCGAGCGCGCGCTCCGAGCTCACCGGTCTCGTCTCAACGCTGCGCGCCCAAAAAATGGAGCTCGCGCTTGGCAAGCGAGAGCTCCAAACGCTCAAGCGCACGCTGCGCGAGAAAGTGGCGCAGAAATGAGCGGGCGAGACGCCGGAGCGTGCTTGCGCCGAGGAGATGCGCCGAGATCGTGCGACCCTTCGAGGAGGTACGCCCGCTGCCCGCTGCCGTGCCCTCCGTGGTCGTCGACGCGCGCCCCGCCGGCTTGCCGCGCGCGCCCAGCTGCGCAACGCGTTTCGGCCGAGCTCGTGGCCCGAAGGCACGTGGCCACGAGGAGTATGTCCGTACGCTACATGCACCCCAGCCCTTGGTGATTCCCCGGCCTGCAGAGCGTGGCTGGCACCGGGCACTGATACGAGGGTACAGCTGCTGATGCGCGATCGTGCGCTTTCATTTGCTCGCAGGCGTAGGTCCACAGGCGACGGCACGGATCTGGCTCGGCCGTGGTGGCCCGCATCGAGCGGATGCCAGCACGCTGCAGGGCGTTATGTGCTCACGTCAGCCCGAAATGCGAGCATGTCGCGACGCGCCGGAGCCAGCGCGAGCGGTGCACGGCGCGGCAGCAGGTTCACTCATGCGGTCGGCACACTCGCCCTGTGGCTCGTGTGCACGGCTGACGGTACGCACACGCCATTCTCAGCAGTTGAGCTCTTGCGCGTTACAACGGTATTTATGCGTGTGAAATCCGTCGGATCGGATGACGAACACCAAACACCGACCCGACCGCCGCGCGGTTACCGCGCGGCGCGGCGGTCCGGTCGCTCGGCCAGCGGTGGTCTTCGGTGTACGGTAACCGTCGAGCGTCGTCCCCGTCGAACGTAACCGTAAAACCGAACAGGAACGACCCGGACGGCCCGGGCGATCGAGTTCGAGACGGCCCGCGTGTACCGGTTCCGCTGACGACCGCACCAATCATGGCACCAATCCACCTAAGGGGCGCGTATACCGTATCTAGGTATATACGTAATCGAACCTAAACGCCGGAAGAGCTACCTCGGACCGTACCGCCCCCGCGGGAAGGGAATCCGGGGGGCCGACCGGCACGTCACTGTCGTCAGCTCGTCAGCTCGTCACCACCTCAGACACCAGGATCACGGATCGGCCTACGAGTATCGGCCCTGTAGGCCCGCCGCTGCCGCTCCAACTCCCGTGCCACGGACCTGCCAGACCCGCACACAGACCTCATACGTGGTTCACTAAACCGTCGCCGGGGCTCGCTTCGCATGCCATTGCCAAGACCCCGGCCCCGTCCGCAGCCGTACAGCGCCCGCACCGCCACCGCGACGCACGAGCCTACATGGAAAGGGGAACCAACTCCCATCGTGTCCACGCCTCATGATCAAGAAGGTAGGCGCCACACTCCACTCGCGCCTCCCACGAACGTCGAAAGCGAACCCACCAAAGACAGAAGTCCGAGCGCGCGTCGTCACCAAAGACAGAAGTCCGAGCGCGCGTCGTCACCAAAGACAGAAGTCCGAGCGCGCGTCGTCAGGAACGGACCACAGGGACGTAAGCCCGAGCGCGCTTCACGATGGCCTCCTGCACACAAGCAGGAAAGCATCGACCGTATGCGCATGGAGATTTACCGCTTGCCCCCAAAAGGATCAAGCCCGGAGAAGGCATCGCTCAAACCGCCCCCCGCTTTCGGCGGCATGCCCTGGCCTGGCATGCCGCCTTGGCCCGGCATGCCCCCCTGTGGCGGATAGCCTTGTCCCGGCATGCCCTGCCCCGGCATCCCCTGCGGCGGGTAGCCCTGGTGCGGCGGGTAGCCCTGGCCATAGCCTTGCTGCGGCGGCGGGTAGCCTTGCTGCGGCGGGTAGCCCTGCTGCTGCGGGTAGCCTTGCTGCGGCATGCCTCCCTGCGGCGGGTAGCCTTGCTGCTGCATGCCTCCCTGCTGCGGCGGGTAACCCTGCTGCGGCGGGTAGCCTTGCTGCTGCATGCCTCCCTGCTGCGGCGGGTAGCCCTGCTGCTGCGGAGGGTAGCCCTGCTGCTGCGGCGGGTAGCCCTGCTGCGGCGGCGGGTAGCCTTGCTGCGGCATACCTCCCTGCTGCGGCATACCTCCCTGCTGCGGCATGCCTCCCTGCTGCGGCATGCCTCCCTGCTGCGGCATGCCTCCCTGCTGCGGCATGCCTCCCTGCTGCGGCGGGTAACCCTGCTGCGGAGGGTAGCCCTGCTGCTGTGGCGGCTTCGGGCCGCCGCCCTGTGGCATTCCCTGACCCGGCAAACCCTGAGGCGGGTAGCCCTGTTGTGGCGGATAGCCCTGGCCCGGCATGCCCTGCCCCGGCATGCCCTGGCCCTGCTGTCCAAAACCACCCATCCCGCCCGGCATACCGCCATTGCCGGGCGGACCTCCCCCCATCGGCGGCATTCCACCACCGAGGGCTGGCGCCGGTTCCTTTTGCATGTCGGCGGGATGCCCTTTCACCTCAGCCATCGAGAAGAGATCAGCATCGATGGCGCCAGCAGAGACGCCCAATTTGGGAGGCGGTGCCGGAGCTGGGGCCGGGGCGGGGGCGGGCGGACCGCCAAATGCGTCGAAGCCGCCCATCCCTCCCATGCCGCCCATGCCGCCAAAGCCCGGCGGCGGCGGTGCCGGAGCTGGGGCCGGGGCGGGGGCGGGCGGACCGCCAAATGCGTCGAAGCCGCCCATCCCTCCCATGCCGCCCATGCCGCCAAAGCCCGGCGGCGGCGGTGCCGGAGCTGGGGCCGGGGCGGGGGCGGGCGGACCGCCAAATGCGTCGAAGCCGCCCATCCCTCCCATGCCGCCCATGCCGCCAAAGCCCGGCGGCGGCGGCGCGGGAGCTGGGGCCGGGGCGGGGGCGGGCGGACCGCCAAATGCGTCGAAGCCGCCCATCCCTCCCATGCCGCCCATGCCGCCAAAGCCCGGCGGCGGCGGTGCCGGAGCTGGGGTCGGGGCGGGGGCGGGCGGACCGCCGAAGGCATCAAACCCTCCAAAGCCCGGCGGCGGCGGTGCCGGAGCTGGGGCCGGGGCGGGGGCGGGCGGACCGCCGAAAGCATCAAACCCTCCAAAGCCCGATGGCGGCGGCGGAGCTGCACGCGCCTGTGGCGGCGGCGCCGGCGCATTGAAGTTCCCGCCGAGAAGGTCGTCCATTTGCACCATCGGCGGGGGCGGGGGAGTGGCGGGGGCACCCCCGAAGGCATCAAAGTCGCCAAAGCCGCCGCCATTGGAGGGGGGCTGCGGTGGCGGGGCGGGTGCCCGAGCCGGCATTGGCCCACCGACGACAAGTTTAGGCGCTTCGCTGCCCAAGACGGCGCTAACCGGCTGGACTGCCGGTGTGGCGCCGGGCGTCTCGGAGTACCAGCGCTTCTCCTGGTACTTGCGCTTCAGGAAGGCGCGCAGCTTCTCAGTCTCCCCCTCAGCCGGGACCGCGCCATCCCTCGCATCGTACTTGGCCATCCACATCTTCTGGGCCTTGTCGTTGCCTCCGGCGTCGACGGCTTTGATCTCATCCGTGGTGAATGTCGACATCCCGACCGATTTGATTTTGTGCTGCATCTCACGGTGAATGCCTGAGCACGCGGTGCACACAAAGGTGTTGAAGTTGAGCACAACATATTGGTTGCCGCGGCCCATGCAATCAAAGCATGACTTGTTCTCCGGCTTCTTCTGGCACTCCTTGAGGATGCGCTGCCACTTTTCCTCCATCTTCTTCGTCTGCGCCATCTGTGGTAGCGTCGAAAGCGATTCTGTCGAGAGCGTCGGTGAAGGAGGGTGACACGACTCGCGCACGCAAATGAGAATGTTCATCATCAGTCGCCTTCCCCGGATTTTCCACATCCACATCCACAAGCGCGCGCTCGCTGTGGCGGGGACAATTGGCCTTTTTTACTCTCGTGACTTGACTTGACTTGACTCTTTCCTCGCGTGATGTCTTTGATCGATCGAACGGTGGGGTCCTCTCCTGTTGGCCCTTGACTCTTGCGGGCTCTGGCTCTTGCGGGCGCCAGTGCGGGCGCTGCGCGCGTTGTGCCGACTGCGGCCTGCGCGGGGCCATCGGCGTTAGCATCATGGGCGTGCCATCGGAGGCGGCGCAGTTTGGAAACTTTATCATTAGCAAGTGGCGTGATCTCACTTCGACCGACAACGGCTACTTTCGTTGCCATAAGGACGGCAACTTTGACAACCATGATTCTAGCAACGTGGTGCTCGTCTCGCCCGCCGAAGCATTCCGCGCATTGCACAAAGGCGAGGGCGATGCATGCAACTGGGTTGTGGGGCTGACAGACGAAGAGATCGCCTTCGTGCAAGCTAATGCAGCGAGCTTCTACATCACTTACAGCGAGCTTCTACAGCGAGAGGAGGCTGCACCGGCTTCACCGCCAGCCGGGATGTATGATGCTCGTCTTGAGGAGGACATGCAGGCTGCGCTCGCGCATCCGGAGGTGGTGCGGCTCATGGCCGAGGGCGACGCCGCGCTCGCGGCTGGTGCGAGCGAGCGGGCAGTCGAGCTCTTCACGGCCGCGAAGCACATCCGTGACCAGCTATTGCCACTCAATATGAGCATGGACTCCAGCTCGCCGACTCGGCAAGCGCGGCACGGGCGGCGCGCGGGAAGCTCGGCAGGCTCAGAAGGCTCGGCAGCAGGCTCGGCAGCCGCCGCCCCGTCTCGTGAGCGCGGCTCCGTCGTGTCGTCATCGCCTTCGCAGAGAAGGCAACCGCAGGGCGCACCCACTCCCAAGGAGGAGGTCGCCTCCAGGATTGCGGCGCGAAAGGAGGTCCTTCGTCCTTGAGCGTTAAAAGATGCCACTAAGATGGTAGTGACTACCCAGTGTGCACCGCGGCATGCGTCGCCGCGCACCCCGCCTCACCTCCACTCCACGTCGAACTCCACCTCACCTCTCGGCGCCCTGCCAAAGCTGTGCGGCGGCAGTGTGCACGAGCGCGCAATCTCAACGACCACCACAATGGTGTTCAAACCATGGAGACCACACACACACCTCTGACCTCACCCCCCCAGGCGCCATGGGAGCCCGGAATCGACTCGACAGCCGCACGATAACGAGCACGACGAAACAACGGGACCACCCGAGGACCAGTTGCTGCCCGCCAATACGTTTGTTTCACAGATGGTCGTTCGTCTTCACAACTCCATTTCTTTGGTGATGCGTTATGGCAAGTCCAGTGGGGTGCTGGAGATTGATCCTGCCGTGCGCCGCTCATCCGGCCAGTCACTCAAGAAGGCTGCACCGGGCGCGCCGTTTGGATGGACCTCAGAGGGCACGCCGTACATCGGCACGCAATACTGCATTCAAGCTTCGCCGCAGGGCTTCAAGTTCGCATCGCTCTCGACGCGCAACGGCAACAGCAACTACTACTGGAAACCGCTGAATGGTCTCAGTGCGACGGTGGCACTCTCTGCCCTTGAGACACACGGCGCTGTCGACCACCTCTGTGCTGGCGAGTCCAGGCTTCCTCTGAGGGACATCATGTCGCCGGTCCAGATTGCCAAGGTGCGCGCCGTATTTGTCGGACTGCTCGGAGCAGATGTGGTCGCCAGCTTTGAGTCGGTAGCTGACACTCCCGACGCGCCTCTCTCGGCCCCATCGTCGGAGGTCAAGCCCGAGGTGAAGGAGGACGCCAGCGAAGAGAAGCAGCGCAGCCGGACCGGCGAGAAGCGCAAGGCGCGCATGGCGATGGTCGATGAGATTAAGCGGACGAAGCAGTCGGAAGACCGCCATGGCGGCAAGCGCGCCACCGCCAAGTCCACGTCTGAGCCTCAACCCGAGGCTGCCGACTGACGTATCGGGCTTTACATAGGATGGAGGCCCTGCATTTCCAAAAAGGCGTGAAAGGGGCTGCGCTTTTGCGGCATGTCTTGTGATTGCTACGCACGCCACATTGTTAGATTACAATTGTAAAATAGATTCGGGTTCAGATTTTGTTCGCGTCGGACGCAAACGTACTTGTAACTCACACGACACTAGAGTTGAAAGACGGCTCGACCCACAATGCGCATATGTTGAGTCGTGTGGGTGTGCCAACTCTGCCAAGGTGTGCAGCTAGAGTGTGCCAAGGTGCATGCACGCACACCGCGCGCGCGCGCGCGGTCGCCGCTTATCGCCGCTTCCTCGTCTCTACACACCTCCTAGTCTCTCGCGCATCGTCCGGTCTGACGCCGGATCGACGATCGATATTGAAGATTCCACACTCCGATCGCTCGCGTCAACCCCTCCCTCACCCCCCTCCGAGGGTTACAGGTACGGCTGTACCAGTAGATCCTAGAGTGTTCAACAGCTTCAGCGCGTGCAGCAGCGTCTGTGCCTGAAGGTAGCGCCCAGCATCAAAGTAGTGGAAGGTGCTGAAGTGGTCAAACCGGATGGCGTGCGGTGTGTTTTGCAGCGCAGCGTCGCGTGTGGCCGTGTAAAAGTCGAGAAAGGTAATGCCGCCTGCTGCCTCGACCATCGGCCGCACCCGGCGCTGGAAGTTGGCCTGCTGCTTGTACGTATTCACGGGATCCAAGTTGAACGCGGGCGACCGGAAGATGAGCGCCGTGGACCTGCCACCACCGCTGCACGAGTCGGCGTGGCGCACGGCGGTGGCGATCAACTGAAGGGAGATGTTGAGCTGCCGAGGTCGAACGGACGCAAACTGGGGGCCGAAGATGATTGGCGACGCGCCGAAGCCCACAGAGAGGGGCGACCATGTGCGGAAGGTCTCATCGAACGCGTCTTGGCTCGCTCCGTCGAAAAGGTAGAGGAAGGAAGCCTTCGGGTGTGGTGCAGGGATCCATTGCTTCGCCTCGACAAGCACAGCTGCCCAGTCGCCTCTCGCACACAGCATGGCGGTTGCGCGGCAGAAGAGCATCTGATCGCCCGGCTCGAGGCACGGCCGACGCCCCTGGCACCGCCCGCGCCCGTCCCAGCAGTCGTCGTAAAATGGAGCCGCTGTCACCGAGTCCACTCGCGCAGCCGTCGAGGAGGAGGACGAAGATGAAGCTTGCGGCGGCGATGAGCGACGTCCAACTGAGCCTCCGCTGCTCGGCATCCGTCCTCGGCGGCTCAGGTCCGATGCAAAGCTCTGCGCAAGGTCGACAAAGTGCGCCGAAGTGGGCGGCAGCAGCTTGCACAGCTTCTTGCCGCGGCACAGGCGATGAGAGCAATCGCCTACGACGCCCGTGCACTCACACGAGCCCGAAGGCCGGTCCCCGCAGTAGCCATTGAAGCGCTCTCGCTCGCCATGGTAGGTCGGGAATAAGACCCACACGTTGAGGCCAAGATCACCCCCCGCTTCCACAGCGCCAGCCCCGAACGCCGCACGGAGGTGCGCGGTGGTGAGCCCTGCCTCGCTCGGCCGAACGCTTGGAACGGTCGCAGTACCGCTCTCGATGTGCACGGTGACGTTCGGTAGCCATTCGGCCGCTCGCGCCGCCGCACCCACCGCCTCGAGGTGGTGCCTGAGCGCGTCGAGTACTCGAGACCGCGTCGTGCGCACCTCAGCAGAGCCGTCATGCCAAGGACGCGTCGCCCCCATGAAGAGGGATGGCGGTGCACAGTCGCCCATGGGCGTCGTACTGGGCGTCGCAGCTCCAGACGCGCCTGACCCGAGGCCGTGCAGCCGAAACGAGACCATCGGACGCCACTCACGCCCCGCCCACTTTGTCCGACGCCAGCCTGGCTTGAGAAGGGTCGGCTTGCGGAATTGCTCGAGCCGCCCGGTATGGAGTTTCATGAACGCGTCGCTCAGCTGGCACATCCTATGCGGCAGATGAAAGCGCTGCTCGCCGGTGTGCAGGTCCACAGTGACGAGCTGTGCTGCGTGGTACGCATTCTGCTCTCCGTCACGATCCCACATCCGCGTTCGGCGGAGAGCCTCTCGGCGCCAGGCTGTGCCCTGTTGCTGGCGCACCTTGACGTTGAGGATGCCCTCTTGCGTGCGTAGCGCTGGGTCGGTCAGAACCCCGAGATCGGGCGTGCTGAGCGGTGTGGGCACGATCTCGAGAGTCCCCTGCAGCCGGCGTGCGGCCGGGCCGGCCAGCAGATCGATCACGGTGTACATCTGGCGTCGGATCACGCTGTTGCCGATGAAGAGCGCGTCAACCCCCGCAAAGAGCTGGCGAACGCAGCCCGAGTGCATCCAGCGCCGCGTGCACTCAGGGCCTGAAACATCGACGAGTCCGTTGGGCATCCATTTGGCGTCGCCCGCGTGAAGCAGGCACTCTCTGAGCATCTCCGAGGAGAGAGCTTCGAAGGGAGGCTCGGCACACGCTTCTACAGGGGACTTGAGAATGTGCGAGTACAGGAGATCAAAGTTCTGGCCCTTTTCTGATTCGTGAAGGCATTGGTCGAGCCGCAGCCTTTCTTGCGGAGTGGCTGTGTCGCTTGGAGTGGGGCACGAGGAGTTCTGCTCGTGTGGCAATAAGGTAGCGAGCTCCACCGCGGTGTGCGCTTTCCGCGCAAGATAGGCCTGCAGGCATGCCTTGCGTTCCGGCGTGTTTTTGAAGCGCTTGCAGCGCAGCTTGGCCAGCTCCGTGGCGTCATCGCGCGACGGCATGATAAAAGAAAAGTTTGGTTGAGTATCCATAGGTTTCTTTGTGATTTAGAATAGCATGCTTCGAGTCTTTAAGTCAAATACGAAAATCCATGCCGTGGAACGCGGCTTCGAGCGCCGCAAAGGCCTGAGCTGCTGAAGGATGGTCGGTCTTATCTGGATGGAGGCGGCGGGCGAGCGCAAGGTACCTTTTGCGTACCGTTTGGACAGGCGCATTCGGCGGCACGCCGAGAAAGCGATGTGCGCATCCTTGGTGGCGCAGCATGTGCAGCACTAGTGTATCAATGGGTAGAGCGAGCACTTGTTCGTCTCCAATCTTCGCCGCCTCGGGCAGCAGTGAGGGCAAGTACATCATGCAGGATCGAGAGTGCAGCCTAGACCTCCTTGCCGCATCCTGTTCGAGCCTCGAGCCTCCGCTGCTGCGGCGTGATATGCAGCCTCTGCCGCGTGATGAATTCCTTTCCGTTCTTGCTGATCGCATTCGATATGGTCAGCATCGCTACTCACGCTACGGTGGTTCTCGTGCTGCGTTGGGCTCGGCATCTTGGGTCCTAAGCCGCGATGAAAGGTGCGCTCAGTCCGTGCACGTTCCATTGTCTTTTCGTGCGCGAGGCGTTGCTGGAACAGGTCTCGCAACAAGCTCTCACGACTTGCAGTGGCAGCCAATGCTGCCGATGCACGACTGCTTGCCGCATTGATCGCATCATGTCGTGCTTGCAAGGCCGCCTTTGCTCGAACTTCGAGCAGCTGTGCCGCGCGAGCAGCTCTGGCGCGTCGTAGTTTGTCTTTCTCTCGATCCATCTCTCCGATCATGTGTGTCGGATGCAGCGACTCAAACGTTTCTGTGGTGAAAGCGAAAATATGTGAACTCGATGCATGCAATCGTATTCAAGTCGATCCTATAGTCTTTGTAACTGATTCCTCCTGATGCATGCTCCGGAGTTTCCAATGATTGGCGAAGTATGACTAAGACTTTTTTTGGATTTTGAAGCAATCGAATTCGTGGCGCGTCCTTGACGCGCGTTCTTCCATATTTTCGCAAGAGACATGAGGCGCCTATCTCCAGGCGGACATTCGAGGGCCCTCGAGCGTCAGCGTCGAATATGGCAAGAAGAGGCCCTGTCTATGGCACGCGCTTCCGCCGACAAGGTTACCGACAAGGTGCCGGGAGAAAAGCCGACAACGGAATCGCTGTCGGTGCACGAAACGCTCTACCTTGCACGTGACCGCCTCACAATCCTCTTCGACTTATGGGATGAGGATCGCGATGGAGAACTATCACTCGCCGAGTTCCGCAACGCCATGAGGATGAGCGGACTCAGAATTTCCGAAGCTGACACAGACGCATTCTTTAATCTCGCCGACTTCGACCATTCACGCAGGCTGTCTTTGGAAGAGCTCCTCGACGCGATCAAGACCCCTCCTCTGACCCAAGCCAAGCAACGCAACGAACCGCCACCGCCGATTGCCGCGAATGGTAGCTTCGTCGTCGCGCTTGTACAGACGCTCTACATAATTCTCAACTCGAAGGTGGCGCAACTACTGCTATACGCAAGCTTCGTGGCCACCACGCAGATGCTCATACACACGCTGCGTGCACAGGAAGAATATTACCTCGACAAGTCCTTGAGTGACACGTTGATGTGAGTGTGACGCGCCCGCGCCCGCAAGTGCATGCAGCGCTTTACGCGACGCACGCGCACGCTATACGCGCACGCTACATGCAGCGCTTTACGCGACGCACGCGCACGCTATACGCGCACGCTACATGCCCCCCTCTCTCTTGCACCCGTCCCGCGCTCTTGCTGAGCCGGCGCCGCGTGTGTGAGCAGCCTCAACGTTTTCGACGGCGATCTCAATCGCTACGTCAACATCCGCCGCCCCGCGGACATCTGGCAATGGGGCAATGCGGTGCTGTGGCCTGGCCTGCTCGGCAACCTCGGCCCTGAGTGCTCACAGCAGCAGGATGAGGGCGGCCGCTTCCAGTCGGCGGACATGGCGGCGACGACCGACTTGAACCGACCCGGGAGCCCCTTTTGCAACAACGACTTTCTGCCTGATGGTGAGGGTCCCCTAGGTACCGGTGGCGGAGGGACTCCTCCGACGGTGGCGGAGGTCGTCGACCGCATGAATCAATTCGACTGGACGGACGGCTTGCGCATTCTGCAGATACGCGCCGCGCCAACGAGCGAAAAAAGCTGCATTTTCCGCCGATGCTTTCCGGAGATGGGACGGGTCGGGTACAGGGATGACACGGCGCCGTTTGGATATAATTGGACTCACGAAGGCAATGCACCCCTGAGCTATCCATTCCTCTGGCGCTCGGCGGTGGAGATGGGTTCGGCCCCTATCATCAGCTCGGCAGCACCCTCAAGCCATCGCGATTTCAATGGCGACGGCTTCGCCTCATTCGTCATCCCCTTCTTCTCGGAGGAGTACTTGCCAGACGAGCGGGGCGAGCTTTGCGTACGTGGAAGCGCGATCTCCGGCCCTTGTGTTCGAGATTTCAAGGAGCACCGCGTCATGCGCGGCGACGCTCTCGAGAGAGTGCCTCGCTACTTCTGCGTACGGCTCTCGTGGGATGCTGCGCACGTGCACCAGCTGTGTGACCCGAACGATCCCAATAACAACAACCGGACCACAGGCATCGTGCGTGGCGCGATCGTCGAGTTCTGGAACGATATGAAGCGCGCGCAGTACGTGGATCCGGCGACACGGATGCTCGAAATTCGGCTGCTGCTCGCTTCGAATCATGTGGGCGTACGCTCCACCGCTCGGCTGATGTTTGAGTTCACCTCGACAGGCGGGGTGCTGCCGTCCTTTGACACCATGACGCGTGTCTCGAGTGATTCAGCTCTGGATGAGACTGAGTACCTGATGTACATCGGCCTTGCATTCACCATCTACTTCTCTGCGATCGAGTTAATTGAGATGAGCGACATCGGCCGGTGCGCCGCGGCCGCCATGCATGAAGAGGGGTTATGATAACTCCTAGTTGCTGCCGCCCCCAGCACCTTCGTGCCCCAGCCCCTTCTGCCACCCTACACCCATGCTTCAACGACCTGCCTTGCCGATGCCTGTGAGGCCCGCCCGCGTCTCTTCGCAGCTACTTGTTTGATATGTGGAACTGCATGGACTGGGCGGTGTACGTAATTTTCTTCGATGTCTTCGCGATCGCAAGGCAATACCTCGCGCACGCGCGCAACCCGGACTGCGGAGAGATCTGCAACACGATTGGCTTCCTCGACGACCATGTGCTGGTGGACCTGGTACGTGAGCTCAAGTTTGTCCTCGCGCTGTGCGTCTGCCTGCAGCTGCTCAAGATCATGAAAATCTCGGCGATCCTCGTGCCCAGAATGGGCTTGACGCCCACGGTACTCAAGAAGGCACTTCCAGATATGATCTTCTTTGTAATCGTCTTTGCTGTGTCGCTCTTCGCATTCTCCAACATGCTCTTCATCCAGCTCGGCACGGGCATGAAAGAGTTCTCCACGCAGTACACTGCCTTCATCACTCTCGGGCGCGCCCTCTTCGGCGACTTCGACATGACCGAGGTCATCTCCAACTCCCCCAATTGTGCGTCGCCAGCTCTCGCCCTCAGCGGACCACTTTTGCGCCCGCCCGGCCCTACCCCACGACCAGGCAGCTCCCTCCCCCCACCACAAACTGATTACAAACTGATGGCCCATTACCGCTGCTGTTGATGCTTGATCAGAGTGTTGGTGTTGGGTCGAACCTTGTGCCCTGGCAGACAAAAACACAGTCCTCTACCTGTCCTACCTCTTCTGTGCGATCTTTATCTTGCTCTCCATGTTCCTCGCGATGCTCGGCGAGGCGCAGGCCAACTTGCGTGACGACCAGCTCAACGCGCGCAAAGAGGCTGAAAAGAAAGGCGAGAGGCTGCCACCAGAGTACGGCATCCTCTACGAGGCCCACCGGGCGATCGTAAATTGCATGAAGAACTCGCGAGTTCCAATACTCAGGAGATTCGCTCTCACTCATGACAAATCCTTCGCGGACACGCAACTGAAGGGCACTTTGATGTCTGTGATCGAGGAGCAGAAGGATCAGATCGACCGCCTCGAGGCACGCGTGCTTGGTCTGAACGAAAAAGTGAACGACCTTATGACAGACTCCTTCAACGGAGGGTCCTTCAAGGGTGGGTCCTTCAAGACTAGTACCTCGCAGTCCCTGCAGGGTAGCAACCCGAGCCCACGCGGCAGTGTCGAGACCCTCGCGCGCGTCGAGCGACTGTTGCTGAAGCTCGAGATGCACGAGAAGAAGGCGGAGGAGAGCGTCCCACGGAGACGGCAGACGAGCACGGGCGCCGGGGAGGACATTTCGTGGATGAGTTCCGTCAAGGTGATCACCGCACGGCAGGTGGGAGGAGAATCTCGGAAGGAGGCCAGAGCAGATACCTCGTGCACGACGTCCGACCAGACCAGACCTCCTGGTAGACCTCCTGGTCCAGTGAAACCTCCTGGAGAATCACCAATCTCCGCGATGCCAATCTCGGACTCACCAGACCAGATCTCGGAGACGACGAGAGTCTCCCCCCCCGCCGGCTCGCACGTAGTGCTTCGACGGGCAGCAGTCGCCGGAGATGCATCCACCGCCGCCACCGCCGCTGCTGCTGCTTCAGCAGTGTTTACCGGGCCAGCCGATGAATCTCGGAGTGAATCTCGGAGGCACCACGGGCACGGCAGCAGAGATCACGTCCTGGGAAGGAGCATTTCCTGCCCAACCATCAAGGAGCACGCCCTCAACGGAAAGAGACCACCCAACGTGCTCGTGAGTCAAAATCAAGAAGTTTTCTCGATTTGAGTGGCGCTCCGAAAGGGTGTGCTGCTCCGAGAGGGCAGGCGCGTTCCGAGAGGGGGGCGCTCCGAGAGGGTACCGAGAGGGGGGTGAGTGGCGCTTCGAGAGGGGGGTGCTGCTCTGAGACGGGGCGCTTACAGAGAAGGGGCAACCTTTGGGGATTTGCAAATGACCGTGCCGCTGCCCGGGCGTAGAGTCCCGAGTGCGAGTGCAGGAGTTGGACGGATCGAACGGGGATCGGAGCATGTGTGCTTGTCACATGCATGCGAGGTCCGGGAAGATGAGCGTGCTACGGGGGGGGGGGGGGGGGGGGGAGAGGGGGGGGGTGGGGGGGGGGGGGGGAGTGCGAGTCTGTCGTGTGTGTGAGTGAGCAGGATGGTGTGCTTGCCACATGTCGGCATGCGAGTAGGTTCTGGGAGAGCGCGTGTGACTGCTGTGACTGGGTCCGACCCTCCGCGCGATGTGGGTGCGACAAGCAGGGCGGTGAGTGGGGCGCTCCGAGAGGGGTGCTGCTACGCGGCTACGAGACGGAGCAGGCGCGTTCCGAGGCAAGGAGGTCCGCGTTTAGGTCCGCGTCAGGCGAGGGGGAGATGAGAGCGTGTGAGAATGTGACGAGAGCTGAGACGAGAGGTGAGGCCCGGCCTAGCGGGCCCCACACCACCCCCTTCACCCTTGGGTAAACATTGTTAAGCCGGCGGGCGCTGACGCGTGAGACGCTTAAACCAAGCCAAGCTGCGTGTTCGACCAGGTGCCGTGCTTCGCGACGAGCGTCGGCAGAGTAGAAAAGAGCGCCATGAATCCAATGAGAGATGTGTTGTGGCGCCGAAAATTTTGCTTCTTGGGGACGCGTTCAGTCATGGACTACTAGAACTCGACTCCTGTTATCTACATCCCTCTTGTACTATCTCTACTGGCCAATCGGCGCGTGCCATGTCGTCCATGAGGTTCGGGCCTGCGGTCACTCTGGTGACCTCCTCTTCGTCCATACTGAAGCTCCAGACGACTACGCGCGAGTCGCTGCCAGCCACATAGAGGGAGCCGCTGGCACCAAAGCAGATCGCGCGCACCGCATTTCCAACGTGGGCGCGCAGCGTGTGCAGGAGCATGTGCGACCGGAGGTGCCACACGCACAAGGCGCCGTCGCTCGCGCCGGCGCAGAGCACCTCTCCGCGTGTCGGCTCGATGCAGAGCGTGCGCAGCGGCTTGGGGGGCACCGTGCCGCAGAGCGTCGCGATCAGGACCGCTTCGGTCTCGGCCGTGGCATGGACACGGCCCTCCAAGGCTCCGCCCGACACGGCGCTCGTGGCGTCTCGAGGCTGCACGAGCTGCCACAGGCGTAGCCGGCCGTCCTCTGAGCCGGAGCAGAGAAGGCCGAGCGTCTCGGTGGCGGCCAGGCACGCGACTGGCGCGTCGTGCGCGCGCCAGCCGAGCGTGCAGCTCCAATCGTCGGCCTTCCTAATCAGGCTACTACTGCCCATCGGACGGCCGCCAGCGCTCGCAGGAAGCGCCCACCGCTTGACGAGCTTATCGGCGCTGCCGGTGAAGAGGGCGCCAAAGGCGAGCGCGAGGGCTGTGACCTTGTCGGTGTGGTCGACCATGTGGGCGAGGAGAGCGGGCTCATCACCGGCCACCGCCGCCGCCAGATCCCACACGGCGACGGTGCCATCGGTCGAGGCGGAGAAGATCAGAGAGTCAGTCGCAAGCACGCACGTGATGCTGCCGACGTGAACCCCCTCAAGGGTCGCGACGCAAGTGGGCTCGGATCGAGATCGCAACGAGATCAGCCCATCCGCGCCGAGCAAGCCCGCCAGCCGCCCGCCTTCGGCTCGCTCCGTGGCCGAGCCTTTGAATGACGAGCCTTTGAATGACGAACCTTCGGCTCCGTCGGCATCCTCGTCTTCGGAGGGTTCGTCATTAGAGGGGCCCGAGGCATGAGGCTGCCCAAGACTATTCTCGACGCCGGACGCCGTGCGCGAGCGCCAGAGCCGCACCGCGCGGTCCGCTCCGCCCGAGATCGTCATCTCGCCTCTCATGGCGACGCACGTGACGTCGTCATCGTGGCCCTCGTACCGGTGCATCTCCTCCTCGAGGGAGATGCCCATTCGGAACAGGTCGCCGCCCGTGGCGGCCAAGAAGAGAGCGACGTCGCCCGCCAGCGCGCCGCCAGAGCCGCCTCTGCCCTGAAGCGGAAGGATCGCGGCGACGCGCCCGTGCTCGCCCCACCCCTTGGACAGATCGCTGATCAAGAGGCAACGCGGCTGTTGGAAGCGCCCGTCGATGACGACGCCGTGAGGCTGCCCGGCCGTCGAAGAGGCGCCCGCGGCGGCGCCCGCGGCCGTCCAGCTGCTTGCGACTGAGTATCCGCGCAGCTGGGCACGCAGCCCGGCCAGCCCCTCGGCCGTCAGCGCGTTGCACTCGAGCCCGAGCTGCACGCGGGAGAGGCAGCTGTTCTCGCCCACGGCGGAGAGGAGCGTCGCGGACTCGACATCACGGATCCGGTTGGCACCCAGCCGCACTTCGGTCAGCGGGCACTTGCACTCCCGCAGCGCACTCGCGACGGCCTCGATGCTGCGCACGTCTACGCGGTTGCCGTTGTGGGGGCTCAACTTCTCGAGGGCATCGGCGGTGCACAGCTGGCAGTTGGAGAGGCGCAAGACGCGCAGGGCGAGGCCGCTGATGCTCAGCAGCTCACGGAGAGCCTCCAGAGCCTCCATGTAGACGAGGCGGCTCGCGCCCTCGGAGGGCTCCGCTGGGTTGTCTGCCCCGCTCGGGCTCTCGCGCGAGTCGGCCTGATGAGGGAGGCAACGAGAGGTGAGTGCGGCAGTGGCAATCAGAGGCGATCCGCGCGAAGGGCTGACCTTGCTCAGGAGCGGATTGGAGCTCAAGTCGAGCAGCACGAGCGATGGCAAGTGCTGCAGCTCCCTCAGTAGCAACGCCGCGCCTTCCGCACGCAGCTTGACATTGGCTAGATGCAGCTCGCGTAGCGGCACTCGCCAGTTGCCACTCGCGCGCTTGACGATAGCCCGTACGATGGCCAAGGCGCCCTCCGTCCCAAGCGCGTTGCCGCTCAGGTTGAGGCACGTCGGCTGCAGCCGGCGGCGCGTGAGCAGCGTGGCCGCGAGTAATTCCGCATCGGGCGGGCCGATCTTCTGACGGCTCAAGTCGAGCACGTGGAGCTCCTCCTGGACGAGCAGCTCCACCGGGACGGCCCATTGGTTGATGCGCAGCTGGCGAACGGAGCACCGGCGACCGGCCGACGGTTCCATCGAGGCCTGTAGCAGCGCCTGGGCATCGTCCGTCGAGAGCATGTTCATCGACAGGTCGAGCTCATCGAGCTCGCAATCTCCCGACTGGAGCATCTCGAGGATCTCGTTCACGCCCGCCTCCTTGCGCTCGCCCCCTCCGACCGCGTCGATGCCCGCGAGCTGGTTGCCGCTCAGGCGGAGTACGCGCAGGCTGCTGGGCGGGAGTCGGTTTGTGCACAGCGCGGCCAGCGCCGTGAAGTCGATGGATTGTGAGCCACCAATGCGCGACATGGACACGCACAACATTTCGACCGTGCCGTAGTACCGGCCGATGCAGAAGCGCGCGCCCGCCTCCCCGAAGCTCACCTGATGAGGGAGGCAACCAGAGGTGTCGTCAGAGGCATTCCGAGGTTTCGTCAGAGGCATTCCGAGGTTTCGTCAGAGGCATTCCGAGGTTTCGTCAGAGGCACGCCGAGGGGGCGTCAGAGGCACGCCGAGGGGGCGTCAGAGGCACGCCGAGGGGGCGCCTCCCTCCCCGAAACACACCGGCAGCATGTGCTGCGTCGTGAGCGCCTCGCCGTTGCGATAGAGTGTGAGGGTGCATTGGTCGGTGTCGAGGCGCAGCCCGACTCGATCGCCCTGCCCCCACGCCAGCGACTCGGCCTCGACGGTCGAGCCATGCTTATGGCGCAAGCCGCCCTTGGCACGCCACCCAATGCTATGCGCATCTGCGCCCGGGTACGAGGAGAGCTTGGCGAGTGGCGTGACTATCCCCACGTACGCCCCGTCGGCGTCGGTCGCTTGCTTGACGAGGAGCTCGGCGTGGTAGGAGCCCGACCCACGCTCCATCAGAGGCCCGACGGAGCACATCCCATCGGATGTGAGCCTGCATGCATGGGGAGGCACTCAGCAGCATGCGATCCAGGCACTCAGCAGCATGCAATCCAGGCACTCCGGATGCAATCCAGGCCGTTCCAACTTTGGCCGCGTGCGTACGTGGCCGAATGCCCCTCATCGCCCACTTTAGCCGTTGAGGCGCGAAGGTCGCCGAAGAGCCTCGGAAGCGCCATCGTGCCTCCGCACAGCTCCGTGCTCGAGAGGTCGAGCAGCGCGAGGGGGCAGCGGCTGGCCACAAGGACGTCGATGAGCGCGAGAGCCCCCGCGGTGCGCAGCCGGTTGCCGGCGAGTCGAAGGTCGGTGAGGAGGGGCGGGCAGGTGGCGAGAAGGCTCGCGCCGAGGGCATGCACGAGCTCAAGTGAGATGGCACTTGTCAACCGGCAATGAGACACGTCGAGGGAACGTAGTCGGGTGTGCTGGCGGAGGAGGTGGGCAAGCAGCAGTGCGTCCTGGCTTGGCAGAAGGCCAGCTACGACCAAGTGATCGCTGCCGCCGACCCAGTCGCGCACGCGTAGGGGGCGGCCGGAGAGGCAGAGCGTCTGCAGAGCAGGGCTCCGATGCACCGCGGCAGCGAGCTGGATGGGGGCGGCAGGCGCAGGCGGCGGCGGTGTCATTGCTTGCAAGAGCGACAGGCCGCTCGCGAGCCGCGCGTCGAGCTCAGCTAGCCGTGTGGTCAGATAGATGCAGCCCTGCACCAGCTGCACCTCGGACGCCCCGACGGAAGCCTTGGTGCTCACCTCCCAAGAGCCAACCGTGTCTCCACGGTCGTCGCGTCGAGTTGAGCGCTTCACGAGCGCGTCGGTGCCCGCCGCCTGACGAAGCAGCTGCGAGGAGATGGCCTCGAGGGCGGTGGGGTCGCGACCCAAATGTGGCAGGTGGAGCGTGAGTGTTACACGCATGCCTGTGCCTAAGTTGGCAGGCGAGACGGTGAGCGCGCCGCGGCGCGGGCTCACGGCGATACCGGCCGTGGCGGCGTGCGAGCGATCGAGGGCGCCGAGCGCGCTGCAGAGCGAGTGGAACCCTTCGAGCAAGTCGCCATCCTCCCGGCGCACAATCATGCGAAGGTGGTCCTCCTCGTTCACCATGACCGCAAACTGGCCCGAGGTGCTCCGGTACACGCCGCGGTGCACGTCCCATTCGGCGAGGCTGCTCGAGCAGGGCGCCGCGCCGGCGCCCGCCTGGAGGATCCTCAGATCAGGAGTCTCAAAATAGATCTCCTCGGCGCGCAGCCGTGTGCGCGTCGGCTCGTCGATCGAGACGAGCGGGTGGTACTTGCCCACATGCTCTTCGCTCAGCTGCTCGAAGAAGGCCTGGCTGGCGCGCTCGACCCCCGCGCGGCCGGTCACGTTGAGGGAAGGGGTGAACATCCAGCCGACGAAGTTGCGACGGACGTCGATGCGGATGCCGCGCAGGCAGGTGGAGGCCGCTTGGTGCCAGCCGCTGGGGATCTCAAGTTTGGTCGCGTCGATGTCGGACTTGTGGGATGGCGATTGGGAGCGGTGCCAGCCATGCCAATCGTGTACGAGCACGTCGAAGAGCGCCGGGAAGGTCTCGTAGCACTCGGACTCGGCTGCAAGCGCTCCGATGGGGTGGTCGGGCAGCCGCACACCCGGCCTGATGACGTCATCAATCGTGATGCCGGTCGCCGTGCGCTGATCTTTGAGCTCGTCGTAGAGCTCCGGCGTGAGGTGTTTGGCCATCAGGCTCGTGTGGCGCTCGCTGGCCGCCAGGTACGGGTACCCCCTCTCGTACCGCTCGTGCCGGTGGTTGAGCTCGGAGTGCTGTAGCTCGGCGGGAAGGTGTGTGGACGAGAGCGCCTGTCGCAGGAACTCGATGTCGTCGGGACCAATCTCGCCGCCCGGCAGCCCACCCCGCTGCGCGTGCACGACCACACGTTGCGCGACCTCGTCCGCGAGGGCGCTGCTCAGAGAGAGAGGGTGCCCGCCCTCGGTGGCGATGGGCGCCTCTGCGCGTGCCGACGCCGAGTCGAGCGCTCGGGACGGCGCCTCGAGCTCTGCCTCGGCTCGGAGGGCACTGTTCCACAGCTCGATCAGCGACTTGGCCTCCATGCTCGCGAGGGACTCGAGCGACGGGAGCACGAGCCCCTTGCGTTGCGCCGCCTCGCGGAAGAGAGCGGGGTAGTCGAGCGATCTCAGCATCGCGAGCCGCACGTCCGGGTGCAGAGCGGCCAGTCGCTCCACGTCCGTCTTCCCAATCTTGTAGAGCGGGAGCGGCAGTGTTGAGGGCGCTTGCTCCTCGCGATCGGCTCGGATGGCATTCTCACTCAGCTCGAGGTGCTCGAGCGCGCAGTGGGGGTGGGCGAGGGCCGTGCAGAGGACGCCGATGCCTTCGAGCGTGTAGCCGGTGGCGGCGTCGAGGGTGGTGCCGCACAGGCACGTGCCGCGTAGATCGAGCTTGCGCAGGCAGTTGCCCGGCGTGCAGAGCATGGCACAGAGCACGCGCACCGCGTCGACGCTGTAATGGCCGAAGGCGGTGACGCACAGGTGGGTCTGTGAGAGGATGAGCTCGTGCAGCTGGCACGCGCCCTCCGAGATCGCCCGAAAGATGGCGGCAATCTGCTTCTTCGAGAGCCATGCCGCGTGGCGCAGGGAGAGCACTCGCAGATTGGGGAGATGACGACCCTCGAACAGCCGACACACTGCTTGGAAGCTCGAGCCGATTGCCAATGTACTCAAGGCTCATCGAGCGCACCTGCAGTCCCGGCTCGCCCGTGAGCAGCGCGCACGCGAGCACCGCGTCCGTCGCTCGCCCGTCGGCCTTGCCGAAGGTGAGGGCGCCCGCCTCGTCGAGCAGCCGGCGCGGGTGCATGGCCCACTCGCTGAGCCTCAGGGATTGGATGGTACAGCTCGGCCGGCGCAGCGGAGGGGCGAGCAGTTCGACGTTCTCGGGTGTGAAGCCAAACTCGACGAGGGAGAGCTCGGTGAGCGCGCAGTGCTCGCTCCCGAGCGCGGCGCACAATCGGCGTACGGCCAGGTTGCGCAGCGCCTCCAGGACGGTCCCGGCCGAGCGCCGAGCTGGCGACGTGTCGGGATGCGGACTCTCCATCGTGTGAGAAAGCACGAGGCGTGTGAGCTGGTTGCCGGGCGTCTCGAGCAGGTTGCACACCTCGGCGAGAGCGGCGAGCGTCGTGTCGCACCACTCGTTGAAGTCGTCTGTCTCCGGCGTGGATTGGAGCCACAGCTGGGGGTCGGCGATCTCATCGCCCAGGGGAGGCAGCAGGCAGTTGCCGTGCAGGTCGAGCACGCGCAACGGCGCACGGTAATGTCGCAGCGCGCGCAGGAAGCGCTGCACCTGCTGGCCGGAGCGAATGCCCAGATTGCCCAGGTGCGCCTCGGTGAGTGGTGGGCGGGCGTGCGCGACCGCGTCGGCGAGCGTCTCCATCCCAAATTGGCCAATTGGGTTGTCGCTCAGCTTGAGCACCTGGAGTGACGAGTTGTTGTGCAGCAGCTGCGCGGCGATGCCCATCTCGACGCGCCCGAGCCCTCGGCCGGAGAGGTCGAGCCGCACAGACGAGTCGAGGAGCTCGGCCATCGGTAGCAACGCACCCGTGATCGAGAGAGCCTTGAGAGTGGTGCACGCCCGCACGGCCTCGCCTGATGAGAGAGGCCATCCAGGGGTCATCAGTGGTCATCCGTGGCGATCGGTGCTCATCAGAGGCACTCAGAGCAGCACGCCCACACGGGCTCACCGAGCACACTCGCATCACGCTCATGCATGCCGTGCTGCTGGTTGACGAGGCCGAGATGCAGCTCCTCGAGCCGGCAGTTGGGGTTCTTAAGCGCGTCGACCAACAGAGTCACCCACTCACTCGAGTAGATCTCGTTGCCCAGGAGATTGTTCTCTTGCAGGTTGAGGCGGCGCAACCCGCCACCCGGCCGCGTGATAAGCTCGCACACGATCTTGAGCACGTACGTTGAGAAGGGCTCTCGGCCACTCGCCCGCACGCCACAGATCTCATTCTTGCGCAGCTCAAGCGTCTCCAGAGGCACATTCCTCAACGGCTCGAGCAGCGAGGCACAGTTCTCGAGCCCAAGGCCGCGTCCGTTGACAAGGAGCTCACGCAACGGGAAGCGGCAGCGCGCGAACGCATCGGAGAGTATCTTGATCTCGCGAGGGAGAGGCCGTGTGCCGCTCAGGTCCATGCGCGTCAGCGTCGTGTTGTGCAGCAGCAGCTGCACCATCAGCTCGGCATCATGCTCCGAGAAGGTCTCACCATCGACATCGAGTACCTCACCACGCAGCAAGCTCTGAGGCTCGAGGTCCATCTTGTCCACCTGAGGGGAGGCATGCAATCACGTGAGCAGAGGCATGCAATTACGTGAGGAGAGGCATGCAATCACCTGAGGAGATGCAGACCATGAGTGTGCGCGCCTTCCCATCGCCATCAACGGCGTTCCGCATGCAGTCACCGGAACATGAGTTGTGCGCCTTCCCATCGCAATCAAGCGCAATCAGCTGGGGCGCGAGGCCCATCTCGCCCACTTGAGTTTGCTGAGCTTCAGCGGTACTCAGCGACAATCAAGCTCAATCAAGCGACATCAACGGCCCTCACCTTGAGCTCGCGGAGCGAGCCGTTGTTATGAACGAGTCCGCGCCCAAGAGCGAAGGTCTCCTCCTCGCGGATGGCCGAGCCCGTCAGATCGAGATCTCGCAGCCAGCACCGCTCCGAACCCAGCTTCTCGGCGAGCACGTGCAAGCAGCCAGGCTGGTACATGCCATTCCCGTCCTTGGCGCGCCCGCAAAGCGCCACGTCCACTAGGTACAGCTCCTGCAGCTGGCACGGCCCGGTCAACCAGGCTGCGAGCGCTTCGATGCACCGCGTGTCGTACTCATCGCGCCCACCGTCGAGCGCCTCCTCGACACCGCAGATTGGATTCTGGCTCAAGTCGAGCACCTGATGAGGGGTGCAATCATCGGCAATCGAGTGTGCCATCGAGTCGCAATCAATGGCAATCCGTTGCGCGCAGAGGCTCGAGTCGAGAACCCGACGCTGCCTCACCCCACTTTGAGCGCCATCAGTAGCCATCAGTGGCCATCAGTGGTCATCCATCAGTGGCCATCAATGGCCATCGGTGGCCATCGGTGGCCATCGGTGGCCATCAGTGGCCATCGATGGCCATCGGTGGCCATCGGTGGCCATCGGTGGCAATCAGTGACAATCACCTGGAGCTGCCTCGCCCCCTTTTGGAGCGCATGCACGAGAGTTTGCCCTTGGATGGCCGAGATGCCGTTGTCGGCGAGCAGCAGCTTGACGAGTGGCATGCGCCCTTCCCGGATCGTCTGTGACATCCACACAAGCTCATCACGAACGCGCGCGCCCGTGAAGCAGATCTCCTCGAGCACCTCGTTGGCGGCTAGGAGGTCGACGAGCACGCGCAGCTCGGTCGGAAGGAGCACGTGCTTGTCGCAGTCGAGCCGGCTCTTCCCCACAGGCGCATTCGTCTTGCCGAACCCGACCATGCGATCTGGCTCGACCACGTATCCGAGCAGCGTCGGCACCGGGATCACGAACTCTTCCACGACGAGGGCCTCGAGCATGGGCCTTTCGTGACGCAGGGACCGATGCACCGCCGCGGCAATCTTGCGTGCCTCTGCCTCCCGCATCTTGCTATGCTTGAGCCGGAGAACCTGTGGGGAATGCAATCACAAGTCATCTGAGGTCATCAGTGCCCATCAGTGCCCATCAGTGGCCCTCACCTTGAGCACGCAATTCTCGCTCTCGATGGCATCGCACAGCAGCTCGATGCTATCCGAACGATACTCGCCGGTGAGCTTGGGTTTGCCCGCCGGATCCAGCCCACAGAGCGCAACCCCTGATAGGTCCAGTGTGTGCAGCCGATTGCCCGGCATCATGATGAGCTGTG
>Ga0210246_100679_pt1 | contig 30503 bp, 17 predicted proteins | sample ChrtobMetaP3_8mM_FD_155469 | JGI IMG/M metagenome (GOLD analysis project Ga0210246, IMG submission 155469) | Chrysochromulina tobin associated microbial communities from unialgal haptophyte culture, Seattle, Washington, United States - P3_8mM | ecosystem: Host-associated > Algae > Haptophytes >...
GGAGAGGGCGGAGGCGGAGAGGGCAGAGGCAGAAAGGGTGGCAGCGGCGGAGGCGGAGCGGTTTGCGGCGGAGAGGGCGGAGGCGGAGAGGGCTGAGGCAGAAAGGGTGGCAGCGACTGCCGCTATGCCTGCTGTCTCAGCTGATGGCGCACCCGTTGCCTCGGCGGAAGCGACGCCCGAGGCGATGCCAGAGGCGGCACTCTCAGAAATGGCACAGCCATCTTCGATGCCGGCGGCGGCAGAGGGTGAGTTGGCGCCTGATGAGCCTGTGATGCGTTTGAATGTCGATGCGGCGGGCGGCGCGCATCCCGAGGCAATGCGTACGCTGGAGGAGGAGCTTCATGCTCAGGAGCTCAACCTGGTGGATATGGGGATGGGCATGGATGAGGCGGCTGCGGCGATGCTCGATGAAGCCTCGCTAGCTGTGCAGAACGATGCAGCGGGCAGCAGTGGTGGCGCCGTGCCGATGGATGCGGTGACGGACGCGACGGCGGCGGCGGCAGCTGAGCCAGCATCGTCGGCGGCACCGGAGGAAGCGGCACCACTGCCGCCATCCCCTGGTGATTACTTCTCGGCCATGGCTGGTATGTTCTCAAGACCAGGCTCGACGTCGCCAACGCCATCGAATCTACAGCCAGCATCCACCGACCCGCCACCAGCATTCACCGACCCGCCACCAGCATCCACCGACAGGCCGGCAGCAGCAGCCACCGACACGCCGGCAGCATCCCCCGAGCTGCCAGCATCATCCCCCGAGCTGCCGGTGGCGGAGGTTCCACCTGCGTATCCTGAGATGCCTGCGGCGGATCTATCAGCAGCATCTACGGGTGCTGCCGGAACTCCGCTTATGGACTCTGGGGCGATGCCATCGCTGGAACACACGTCGCTATCGCCGCCGCCGCCGCCTAAATCGGAAATCGGCCTTCTCTCCAGGGAGGCGGCCATGGCTGTGCCAGAGGCAGCAATTGCTTCGCTGGCACCGGATGGGGATGAGTACGCTGCGACGTTACCGGCAGAGGGAGCTGCAGCGTCGCCACCCAATGCAGAAGGCATTCTCTCAACAGTTGAAGGCATAGCATCGGTGCTCAAACCAATGGCCGATGAGGAGGCGATGGCACTAGTCCGCGCGGAGACGGCGCGCTTGGCAGCGGAGAAGGCGGCTGCGGATGCAGCTGCCGCCGCATTGAAGGCCGAAGCCGAGGCTCTGGCGAGGGCCGCGGCAGCGGCCGAGGCGGCTCGTTTGGCTGCATTGCCTCCGTGCGTGGACGAGGTCAGAGAATGTGCCACATGGGCAGCTTCTATGGAGTGCGTCAACAACCCCATCTTCATGAACGATAAGTGCCGCAAGTCGTGCGGCAAGTGCCCCACACAGAGCTCTCCGCCGCTGAGCAGTGCGCCGCCCGTGGTTCGCGACGAGCCGCTGGCACCCGTCAAGGCGGCGGAGGCAGCGATCGGGGTGGCGTCTGAAGCCGTCGATGTGGTGTTTGAAGCTGCCGAGGTGGCGGCGGTCGACGCAGAGGAGGAGCGACTGTCAAAGGAACAGGCAGCGGCTGAGAAGGTGGAGGCGGATAGGGTGGCAGCGGCGGAGGCGGAGCGGTTGGCGGCAGAGCAGTTGGTGGCGCAGAGGGTGTTGGCTGAGAAGGCCGAGGCGGAGCGCCGTGAAGCTGAGGGGTTGGCGGCGAAGAAGGCGGAGGAGGAGCGAATGGCTGCGGAGAAGAAGGCGGAGGCGGAGCGCGAGGCGGCGGAGAAGGCGGAAGCGGCGCGCTTGGAAGCGGAGAAGGCGGCCGCGGATGCAGCAACCGCTGCATTGAAGGCCGAGGCCGAGGCTCTGGCAAAGGCCGCGGCAGAATCCGAGGCGGCTCGTTTGGCTGCATTGCCACCGCCGCCGCCCTCGCGTCTGTCACTGTGGCTTGGCACTTTCACCTCGCAGCTAGGGCAGCTGGACACGCGCTCGGCGGCGCTGGTGATGCTTAGCAGTGTCGGTGGACTCGTGACGGTTTCGCTGCTGCTGGAGAGGCCTGATGCGCAGCTGACAATCGGTGTGGCGGCGGCCCGTGCTCTGCTCGTCTCAGTGGACACCGCAGCGGCGTTGCTCGACAACCCCACAGCCCAGGCCGCGCCAGTGGCGCCGTTGAAGGCTTGCACACCGCTGCATGAGAAGCCCACGGCCAGTGCCGACATCATCACCGGTGTCGTGGGCGACGATGGCTCGGAGTCCGAGCAGAGTGGCGAGGAGGTTCGTCAGGGTTCGTCACGGAAGGTTGTGCTTGACGGCGCGGCCGTCGCCAGGGGGTGTACGCCGCTGTGCGCGCTGCTCGAGCAGATCCTAATTTGGACTGGCGTCGCTCTGGCGCACGGCGCGCCAGCCTCGTCAGGCTTTGTGTGGACGCGCCTGGGGGTGTTGGCCGAGTCGCTTCTCCTGCTGGCGGCCGCTCGATTCTATACAGGTGCAGGCGAGGGACGCTCCGCCTCGGCGCGCCATCGGGTGTTGCTGCTACTGCTGCTGCTGAGCTCCCTGGAGCCATCTGTGCCCTCGCTGACGCAGCTGCCCCCAGCGTGTTCTGTCGGCGCGGCGCTGCTGCCGAGCATGCTGCTCGCTTTCTTCGCGCTCGTGCGCCGTGGGCGTCTGGTTTGGGCGGCGCTCTTCCTGGGCCTCGTCCTAGCCGCGCGGCCGCTGCTGCTGCTGCTTGTGCCGCTCGCGCTCTTCTTCTTCCTTGCCGCCGCCTCAAGCAAAGGCCACGCACTCCTCCTCGTCCTCATCACAGTCAGCACGCCCCTCGTGTCGATCCCCGCGTGCCTCTTTGCTGTCGGCGCGCCCGGAGGGGCGGGTCCCGTCGTGCTCCTCCGGACGCTCATGCCCCCCGAGCTGTGGCCACCACCGTCGCTTCTAGCGCCCGTCGACGACGCTGCTGCCACGGCCGCTGCTGCGGGCGTGGCGATGCCGGTTGGGCCCGCCTCGCCCTTCTCGGTGTGGGCAGCATCGCCGCTCTTGGCGTTGCTGCAGACGGCCCCCGGGGAGTGGAACGAGGTGGATGGCACGTGGCAGTGGACGGCCCCGCTTGCGGCCGCCGACGCACTACCCGTCGATACCGCAGCAGAGCTGACGCCGCCGGCCGTTGCGGCGTTGGTGGGGCCTTTGCTCCTGGGGGCTCTAACTCTCCTTGCCGCAATCCAAGCAGCTCGCTACCCGACGCACCGGTCTCTCTTGAGTGGCTTCGGGCTCGTCGGCGCCGCTGCCGTCTGGTGGCTACCGCACGCCGCGCCGCTCGTGCTGCCCTTGCTCTCCCCTCTGCTCGCGCTCGCCGCGCCTGAGAGCCGCACCCACGCACGTGCTTACCTCCTGCTGTGCATCTCAATACATGCGAATTCGCTTCACCGTCATCTGGAGGCGTCTGGGAGCCCTGTGGAAAGCACGAATGCGCTCGACTCTGCGCTTGGGTTGAGTTCCGCGTTTGGCGTGCGCATGCTCGCACGCCTCGGAGCGGCGGCGATGGCCCTTCTGCTCTCCCACTCGTCCCTGCAGATGGCGCTGCCACCCTCACCGACTGCCGGGGGCACCGCCACGTGGAGCACAGGTCGATCTCTCTTTGCTGGTGGCTGGGTGCTCTTTGTTGCATTGCTGCTCACAGAGCTGGCCGCCTCCACGTACGCCTACCTTGGGCGCGCCGCTGACGTGGGCGTCAGCCTCGCGCCAGGCGCCGTATGGGCAGCGGCCGCGACAAGCGGTCCGCTCTCCGCCACCGACGAAAGCCTGTGGGTGCACGCGTCAGATGTGTCAGTCGCCAGGCCGTCGACGGCGATGAGTGGTGCCAGCCTCAGTGCGACGCTCAGCAAAGTGCTTCCAACGGCGCGGGCGATCGCTGCCAGCAGCCTGCTGACACTCCTGCTCCTAGTTAGCGTCATGTGGCCGTCGCCAATGGAATCAGAACCTCCCGCTGGAGATGAGATCGACGCTCCCAGTGGCGCCGTGCCGGGCGCTGAGGGCCCTCCGCCTAAGCAGAGCCACAGCAACGGGCAGCAGCAGCAGCAGCAGCAGCAGCAGCGGCACGCCAACGGGGGCGCCGACCCGCCGCACACGGCCCAACTGGAGGCACAGCTTGCGCAGTATGCAGCACGTGAGGGGTTCTACGCGGAACGAGAGGCCCAGTATGCGACGCGAGACGCTGAGATGATGGAGACCATCGCGCGGCTTCAGGAGCAGTTGGCAGCAGTTTGCGCCGGGGGCGAGGGCGGTGCGAGCGCTCACGAAAGTGGTGCGGCGGTGCCTGTTGATGGGGGGGGCAGGGGTGCGCAGCCGTGCGGGATGCCAAGCCACAATGCTGCGGCTGCGCCAACAGTCAGCCCTCGCATGGCGCGTCCGTACGGCAGCCAGGCTCCGCCAACGCCGCTGCCGTGCGAGCTGGCCACGTTGGCCTCGGCGGCGCCTTCGCCGGCAGAAGGATTCGCGCCGCAGCCCTTGCGTGCGCCCTTGCGCGGGGTGTTCAGTCCTGCGCAAGGAGCGTCATGCGCACCCGTGGCTGCCGGGGCCGCGTGGGCAGGCGTCGGAGGACTACGTCCAGCTGGTCCACGAGCTGGCTCGCCGACAGGCTGCGGGCGCGCGGTGCCAGGTGCGTGCGCTGCCCCAGGAGCCTTGGTCGTTACAGTTCCGCCCCGAGAAGCAGCCGGACGCAAGGTGCTCAACTCCGTCGTTTCGTTCGACCCGTCGGCCCGCGTCGTATCACCGCGCCGCAGCGATCGCGCGGCCGCGCCACGCGCCGCGGGGGGCGGCACATGGGGCGGCATCTGAGAAGCGGCCGAAAGCGGAGCCAGTGGTACCCTGGTACGCGGATATGCTTGGTGCAGGATCCGTCGGTCCTTGGTTTGACAATACGGGTCGCACATGCGGCGGTGTGGAGGGGCTGAGGGTTGGTGGAGACCGACGTGAAGTATGTCTGAAATTTTTCACAGCAAAGCGCCGTTCTGAGCGCAGCGAGTTTTGAAAAGGATGGCGAAGCGCGCGTCGGCGTCGGGTCACTCAGACCCCGCGTCCAGAGGTAATGCTGCTGCCGCTGTCGTCGACGACAATTTTTACGATGGCGACTGTGACGCGCGCAGTGACGGCAGCGAAATCCACGATGATGAACAGGGCAACGTGCTGCGTGACGATACGGATTGCGACGATAGTTGCGATGATGGGGCTTCACTGGTTTTGGAGGATCTGGGTGGTGGATCTAGTGATCTATACATGTGGACCAGAAAAATCTTTGTGGGCCTGCCTTCACCGATGAGCCGTGCGTGTAGGTGCACCGCCCTCATCATTCTTGTTCTCGCTGCCTTGATACCTCAGTTCATCATCTTTACGACCTTACCTGCACCACCTATGGTACCTCCAACGCCGCCGCCGCCTCGGGTTGCCTTGCGGCGGCCGCCGCCACGGCGCGATGCTCCACAGCCTCGATCGCCTATACCACCGCCGGATGACGATGACGACGAGATCCTATGTGACTGTGGGTGGACACGGGTGCTGGGGCAAGACTGCATTGAAACCGAGGGCAGGCAAGGATTTCCGTGCTGGGATCACTGCTGCACATCATTTATAGGTCCTAGGAGAAAGCCGCGCGTGCGCACATGACTCAGTGCTAACCCCAGTTCCGGTAAGACACCGGGAGGAGCCGGGAAACCACACGGGACATACGGGGACACACGGGCACACGGATCACACAGACGAACCTCACAACCATCCCAACCCACCAACGCACGCGCACCACACCGCACGACAGTTCCGGCTCCGGAAAAAGCGAGCATCAGTTCTGGGAAATTCGTGAAGATGTGGTCGTCCGCACCTTGTGTGCTGCCGCATGGGAATGTCGATTGCATGCCCTGCCAATGCGATCACGAATGCGCCGCGCACCGATGGCTTCGGAGCTCAATACGCTGCACTCATCAGTGTGTACAGCTGGAGCAAGCTCCACGGTGTACCGTTTTGCGTGACTACCTGGCAACGGCATGAGCATCGCACACAGAGTAATAGCAGCGCGCTGTTTGCATTTGTCGGCGGCCACTTCTATGGCCCACCGGCCTCAGCGGATACAACTCGTGCAGTTGAGAAGCACATGCAGCTCGCGATCATGCTGAAGCGAGGCAATGGAACGGTCTCTATTTGGAACCCAGTCGTGCGGCAGTGGTACTGGCATGCGACCAAGCCGAGGCTGAGCTGGTTTACGAGCCACCCCGAGCGTGAGCAGCGGCACGACCTGGTCGTGCACGTCCGCCGCGGCGATGTGGGCGCCCATTCGCAGGGTCGTTTCCTTAACAACGGTCTCACTGCTGTCTGCGTGATGGGCGCGCTGGCCCAGCTACCTAAGGGCACGCAGGTACATGTGAGCAGCCAGGGACGCATCGAGGACTTTGGCGCTCTCAAGCGCGTGCCCAACGTGCACTTCCGTCTGAACGAGCCACTGATGGAGACATTCCATCACATGGCAAGCGCTTCCAGCTTGGTGATTGCTGCCTCAACGCTGAGCGCCACGGCCGCCTTTCTCGTGGCTGGCCGAGGCGGGAGGGTCTTTGCGCACCCTCAGGCATTCACGATGATTGGGTACGCGTATGCTGGCATGGAGGTGACGGATTGCACGGAGGGCAACCCATTTTACGCCCGGGCCATCGCCGCTCGTCGGCAAGGAAGGGCGACTCCTGCTCTAAGTAGATCTTCGAAGACCACAACCCAAACGAGGGCCTCGTTCAAGCCGCACGCAGGCGCAAAGAGTTAGAGTAGAGTAGCAGCGGCGCGGGTCGTCCGGGAGTAAGTAGTGTACCGGCCACCGAACTAGTATAGTAGTGTAGGAAGTGCTCGTGAGGTCGTGTCAGCTTCTTTTAGATTTGCGCCGCGGTCCGGTGTTGCCACAACGCACAAGATACGACGCTATCACATGGACTATCGTCTATCCGAACGGACGAACTCGCGTACGAATACGCGGAATCGTCAAATCGTAATTAAAACGAAACGTTCGGCGGTTACAGCACCCGGCGTCGGTCTCGTGTCGTGATTGTTGGATGCACGTCCGTAATGCGCCGTTTGTTGTTTGTTGACAATGTTGATACGGTACAGGACGTGTACGACACAATCAGAACGGCCATTCACGAGTATGGAGGAGCCGCCACACGCACTACCTGCGTGCGGGCTGCAGGCACACTCTGAATCCCTAAACCATGACGGTGAAGCACGACTTTGGGTTGTACTCCAAAAAAGACGCGCATTTCCAAGTTTAGCAGCTCTTTGAGCTCATTGATCGTATAGCTTGTTCGCGAGGCCTGGGTCGTGCGTTCGACTACGGTCGTGCAGAAGCTCTTCACCGCATCGCAATGGGTCGCGTTTGCACAGGGTGGCAGATCCTCGGAGCGGAGAGCCTCGAGGACGTGGCATGCCATAGCTGCGGCGCTGATGGCATTCAAGTGAATCGTGTCAACATAGTTGCGCCAGACAGCGGCGATCGGTAGCGGTATGATTGGCAGATGCTTGATTGTTGCTGCCTCGCGCACACCGGAGCGCACGGAAACCAATGCATCGGCGCGGATACATCCCTTGACCTCCATCGTGCCATTCTTGTCGTCACCGCGCACGATGCGCTCACCAGGGCCACAAGCTGTGCAATGTTCCAGCATCCAGCAGCTAAACTTCGGGTGCCACCTGCAGCGATGGTACGAGGCACATGAGCAATCGTCATTAGCGGTGTCGAACACCACGTGTAGAACCCCCGCCTCTACTATGGTGCTATTGCGATAGCCCTCCAGGCAGGCGTCCCTTGTCGTCGCTGATGGCAGTCGCAACACCGGGCTCTCGCTCATAGTAAGCGGAGGCTCGAGCAGCAAGATCGAGCCCAGCGCTGATGGCTTGTGATCCCTGAGCGCGTCAACCAATAGCTGGATTGTCGTAGAAGTCTGTTGCATGACTCTCCAGTCTTTGGCACGGTAGCCATTCTCTTTGCTGATGATGCCCGTGCGATTCAGAGCCAGGTCACTCGCATCGTTAGTCCCATATCCAACGACGATCACGTGCGGATCGAATGCTGCAACACTGGTGAGGGCGGCAGAGGCTGCCAATGCCTTCATGCACCTGACAAGTACAGCCGTTTTTGCGTGTGCTTTGAGAGCTGGAGCGCATTCGCTGGGAGGAAGCAGGCCCACCGCTGATTGACCCCCTTTGGCAAATACGGTCACGTTCGCATCTGAACCGAGCAAGCCTTGCAGCACGTCCGGATAGCTTCCACGGCACATGATGGAGTTAAATGTGTTGCAAGTGTCCGAGGGGTACGAGATCTTTGGTCCAGAGAAATAAGCATAGCCGGCGGTGTGCGAATCACCGAGCAAGGCGACACGACAGGAACGCCCGCATACTACTCCCGGGCTTCGCGATGCTTCGTGCATGTGTTGAGCGGAGCCGCAAGGAGAACCTCGCGACGTTTCTATTTTTGTCCCCAATTTCTTTTGGAAACCTCATACATACATGTACATGTACAGTAGGCTTTGGAAAGGAAGTTCGAAATCTGGATCTAGTACACCCCTTTCTGGGCAACTTTCAGATGCGCAGGGGCTTCTCGCCTCTAGGTCCGTCCTTCTGCAACTCCTTCGGCGACGCTTTTGCGCGGCCCGCTGGCCGAGAATAGGTCACGCAGGCGATGGACCTCGCCGTCTTCCTCCTCGAAGGTCCGTTGGTTTCCCTTCCCGCACCATCGGCAGCCGATCCATCATCGCCGGAGCACACCTCCATCTCGATGCCTACCTCCATCAGCGCTGCATGGCGGGCATTCGTGACGCCATCTGCCGCGCCGCGAGCTCCGCCGTCCAAGCGCATTTGCGACCGCCGCACCGCGGCCTTGCCTGCTTCTGCGTTCACAGACAAGGAGGTCCACGTGCGCTTTCGGTACCCAGCGACAGCAGACCCGCCGCCGCGCCTGGCCGCGTTTGCATTTCCCGAGTCCATCGATGAGGAGCTCCTCGACCAGCCGCGCGACGTGTGCTTCTGCTTGACGCTCTCGGACGGCAGCCGCGTGCACGGCTCGGCTCTCCAGATGTGTGATCCGGATCCGGCCGCGTCGGACCGTGTTACCGTGCGCGCGCTCGTGCTGCTCTCGAAGTGGCCTTGTTACGAGGCCTGGAAGACGCTGCTGCACACGATCTTCTCGCGGCGCGATGAGCTCTGGCCAGCGGACGCGCCGCTCTCGCCGAGCGGGCGGGCGCGCTTTCCAGAGGCCTCTTTGGACGCCTCGTCGCCAAGCCTGGTGACACTACTCGAGCAGACGGCGTCGGTGCTTCGTCAGTCGGGCCAGGAGCTCGGCTGGATGACGACGCACCCATTATGGCTCCCGACGCCTCTCGCGCCGCTCTTCCGCTCGCTCCGGTGGCAGCCGGCCGAAGCGGCGTACCTGCTCACCTGCGTACTCACCGACCAGCGAGTGCTGCTTCACTCTGAGGATGCGCACCGCCTCTACTGCAGCGCGTGCGCGCTCAAGGCGCTGATCACGCCGCTTGAGACCTCGACGATTTTCATACCGCTGCTGCCGCAGCACCTCATGTCGGCCGACGAGGCGGGCACGCTCCTGTGCGACTGCACGAGACCATACCTCATCGGCTGCTCGACGGCGCTCCTGAGCTCGATGGGACGATCGCCTTCCTCCGAGGTCGTCCTTGTGGACCTCGATCGCGGCCAGGTGAGTCTCGTCAATTGCCTCTGAGGCCTCTGATTGCCACTGATGACCACTGATGGATCTCCTCAATCCGCGCGGCCTCGATCGCGGCCAGGTGCGCCGCGTACCCGACACGGCGTGGTTCGACGCGAAGCGGCCGCCCTTTGCGTCGCTCGTCGCCGAGCTCAGCCAGTGCATGGGCAGTTGTGGCCTACCCAAGGGCAGCCCAGGCGGCACCACCCAATTCAGAGGGTTGCGCGCGCAGGCGGCGTGTGCTCGCTTTATCGTGGATCTCCTCAATCCTCGCGACGGATTCCTTGGACAGTCTACCGCGGCGGCGGACATGGACGCGCTCTCGCGCCTCGAGCTGCTTCAACGGCTGGCTGACGAGGCCGTGGCGCGCGCGCAGCAGGATAAGACACGCATCGAGGCCGAAGCGCTCGGAGTGCTGCGTAGCGCAATCCATCTAAGCGTCGGAGCCATGCTTGCAGGCGTGTGCGCCGACGCCGCCGAACGCCTCGCCACGGCGAGCGGCGGAAGCAGCGGACCCGCTCCGTGGCATGCGGGTCGGCCGATGCTAGTCGACGCGCTCATCGCCGACACAGCGGACGCACGCGAACCGGACTGCTGCGGCGCGCTGGCACAGATCTACGCCGCCCAACCATTTCGGGAGTGGTGGGGAGAGCCGGCACGCTCCCGCTCGCGCGCGCCAGAGCGCTTGCAATGGCTTCACTTCCGCGCGAAGCACATCGACCTGATCGAATACCTTCGTGAAAACCACAAGTCGCTTAAGGTGCTCGAGCGCTCCGTCGAAGAGCGACTCTACGCTGTCTGGGGCGACGAGGCAGAGATGGAGGCGGACGCGCCCGACGCGCCCGACGCGCCCGACGCCGAGGCTGATGATGTGGCTGATGATGGGGAAGTGGCCGAGGCCGAGACGGCTCAGGCGGCCCTGGATGAGGCTAAGGCGGCTTTGGCCGAGGCCGAGGCAGCCTTGGTCGCGGCCGAGACGGCTCAGGCGACCGATGCCGAGACGGACGAGGCCAAGGCGGAGGAAGCCAAGGCGGACGATGCACCGACGCTGCCTGCAGACGATGCCGACACATCGGCCGTGCAGGGTGGCGCTTTGATGGAGCCGCCGCAGCCGGCTGCCTCACTGCCACCGCTTCCATTGCAGACGGAGGTGGAGATCTGAGCCGAGCGGAGAGGCGTAGTGCGTACGATGCGCGAAGGGTGGCAACTGACAGTGTCGGCCGGCGGATGTCCCTCTTATCCGGCGGGGGAGCGCCGGGCTCAAGGCGTCAACCTCAATCCCGTCAGAACTTCTCACAAAATTACCGCCACGTCAATCTATGACGGAACAGTGTTAGGAATCCGTACACCGTCAGGCGGACGCCCCGCCCGGAGATTCATCTTAGTTCGCTTACTTTTCATCTTCTTACATCTTAGAAACCCGACCGACCTCGATCCTCGTGTGCTACCGAGACGAGCTACTACTGTACTACACTCTCATGTACACTGTCTCTACAGCATTCAGTCCGGGGCGCACACGGCAGCAGCTGTACCGTACAGTACCGGGTACAGCACTGGAGTCAAGCTTATACAGATGGTGGTGGACCGCTGACTCGCGCACCGCTCAACTTAAAGAACCCGCGCCAAGGTCGACGCTACTGTGGCGTCATCGGTCGCGTATTATAATAGCCACTGCAGAGAACGCGCGGAGAGCCATGGGCTGTGGCCGGGCGAGGGCCAAAGTCCATCGCGGTGGTCACCATAAACGACGAAAACTTGGCCGACTCATCGAAGGGAACACCAAAAAGAGGGTTGCGGCCTTCCATCCTTCCGAAGGACGGCCGTCCGAAGGAGCCTTCCATCGAAGGAGGCGATGCACAATTCTTCCACTGAGGAAGCTGGCGCTCATTGTCGGAGATGGGCAGATGATTCTTATCCTCGATGGCTTGTGGATATAACCCTAAGTCCGATTCCCATGACCCACGCCTTGGCGACGACGTCGATGGGCGGCCCATAAAAAAGGAGTTGGCATTGCGACGAAAGTTCGCAACTGCCGGGTGTGGCTGGCCCAGCCCACTGAAGAGGGTGGGACGGCCGTATGGTAGCGGCGTATAAGGAGGCGCCTGATCGCCCAGCATCCGAGCTGGACAGAGCCGGTAGGCAGGATCGTGGTAGACCGCTGGCTCCGGGTCTGGTAGAACTCTGGAGGCATGCATGGTGTTGCCCATGCACGGGTGAAGCGGGCCGTGACCTGGCTCGACCGTTCGCGGCGAGTTTGGGCGAGGCGTACATGATCTTGTTAGCCGAGCTGCGTTCTCCTGCATTCTCTGCAGAGCTCGCGATGGATGCGACTCCAGGAGAGCACGCGCCTTCTCTCGCTGGGCCGTCAGTGTGAGCCGTCCGGATGCTCGCCTCTCCACTGCGTCCCTGATATCAATGGCACTCATAGGCGTCGAAGGACCCGCGGGAACAAAAAAAGGAGCTGGCATTGCGACGAAAGTTCCCGCGGACGCGTGCTGCACACACACGCCCGCGCACGCGGCCTACGTGCGAAGCACAAATGTGTCGCGATCCCTTGAGTATCCGTCGAGAAAGCGAACAGCTCCGAGACGCACGTGTGGCAAGTTGCGCGTCAAGTTGCGCACGAAACAAGTTTGAAGCTTTGAACAGAAAAAACCCCAGAAAGTCAAACGAAACCACAACGCAGCGTGGCGGTATGTGCGCGTCGTGGGATTTGTACAGAAGGCCTTGCGCGTGCGTGCCGGCGAGTGCACAGATTTCGTTTCTTGGTGGAAATTCCCACACAGCGATCAACTGACACAAACGACGATGATTGCTCGAGAGGAAAGTGAAACCGATGTCACATGCAACGCGCCGCGTCGCGTCGCCCGCCGCGGCTTCCTTCGAGACTACGGAGAACAGCAGGCCATTGCGCATCCCGCGAGCGATTGTGATGCGCACGCGCGACGAGCTGTTCGATCTGTTCGCGAGAAAGACTCCTGCATCGATGACGGATAAATTGTTTGAATGGTCCGGTCGGACAGACGTGATTGACAAGGAGTGCTTCGTCAGGCTCGGAGCAGCACTTCTCGGTGATGATGAAGGCAAGCGTCTACGGGAGATTGAAGCGGTCTTCGATTATATCGACATGCTAGATGGCGAGCAAGATGATACAATCAACTTTTTGGAACTGATCCGGCGGGCGCGCCATGAAGTGCACTTTGCTGGGAAGCTGAAGATCAATCTCCAAAAGCCCATCGTCATTGGCAACAAATCGCTCGCCAAATACGAGGAGAACTACAAGAAGAAAACGGATGCACACGTACGAGAGTACGCAAGGTGGGCCGCTGGCGCGCTTGACAAGGACCATCGCGATGGGTTGAAGGGGATCATTACGCACCGTCGGATGGAGATGGGCAAAATGCAACAGCGAAATGACGTTACTCAGAGCAAGTACGAGTATCTGCACATGCCCGGTGGGATAACTGCGTCACCGCGCGCCGCGCATTTCCAGAGGCTCCGACCATCCTTGATGCATTCGGCCTCGACGGGCTCTTTCGCCTGCCGATCGATATCTATCCCCAGCCGGCCCACAACGTCGGGCAGTCTGATTCTGCCTTCAGCTGCCTTGAATGAAATCGGCACATTGGCACATAGGCACTCTGACCATATCGTAAGAAGCTTCGTGCCCGAGAGCTCGCAGATGCGCAGGGCTACGTCGTCGGCTAGCTTTTCTTCTTTGCTCGGCGAACTTCCGCAGAGCCGACCGTTGACATCGATGTCGGCACCCGGGCTGGCTTCGATGTCGGCACCCGTGCTGTCTATGCCCTTTGCACTCCAGGAGCCGACGCGGTCGTCCACGCCATGTTCCAGCATGTCCAACCCAATGCTGAGCCCAACGACTTCTCGTCCGGCTTCTCGTTCGAAAGTACCGCCGGAGTATCGGAATGTACCTGCCTCCTACATGATCCTAAAGCCAAGGGAGGGGACGATCTCTCCATCAGGAGACATACTTGGACCCGGCTAGTTTCGCCCCGGGCATACAAACATGCGTCATGCCGTGCCGGGGATGCCGTCCGCTCCTGATACTACGCGCCGGCGGTAACTGCTGTCTGCTCATCATTCCAGGGGGCTAGCCATCTCTTGGTCACTCTGGCCCCGATGCCGAAATGGACCGGAACGGTGGGGGTCCACCGCCAAGAAATACTGAGCGAGCCACGGTCCCGACGTTTTACCGATGCAGCCTTCACACTGCACCTTCATTCACACCACCTTTCACACCACCATTCGCGGTGCGACCTCGTCGGCTCGGAGCGTCGGACGGCCGCAATAGAATGGGCGCTGGCGCCAGCACCTCGTCGTCCTCTGTGCCGCTTCCGCCCCAGGAGGCCATGGATGCCTACCATGGGTGGACGAAGAAGGCGCTCGAGGCCCTCTCGACAGCCGATACGAATGGTGACGGCCGACTGCAGGTCAGTGAGCTGGCAGAGGCGCTGCAGAGCTACGGGCATTCATATGCGGAGCGCAAGGCCAAAGGCCTATGCATAGCCTTTGGTACTGAATTCTCCGGTGAGGCGCTGAGCAAGAAGGAGTTCGTGGCAGCGGTGAGCGAACTGAACACATTCGTACAGCAACTGGCCACCGCAAAGCCCAAGGAGCAGAAGGGGGACCCTGCAGCAGCGAGCAATGGAGCGGCGTCGCCGGCGGCACCGGCGTCACTCCTTGACGCTGGCATCTTCGAGGAGATGAACCTTGCACGAACCAAGCCTGCAGAGTATGCCGCATTCATCGAGCCACGCCTCGCATACTTCGACGGCAACGCGTACTTGGCGCCCGGCCAAAAGATTAAGCTGCTCACCCAGGAGGGCGCGAGCGCGGTGAGCGAGCTGGTCGCCTTCCTCAAGAAGCAGGGCGCGCTCGCGCCCTATACGAGCGTCTCCGCGGGCATGAGCCGCGCGGCGCTCGAACACGTCTTGGACTGCGGGCCTCTCGGGCTTCTGGGGCACGACGGCTCCGACGGGTCGACCCCGTTCGACAGGCTGAACCGGCACGGCAAGTGGGAGGAGTCGGCGGGCGAGAACATCAATTACGGGGCGACAGAGGCTCGAGACGTGGTCATCCAGCTTCTCATCGATGACGGCGTGCCAAGCCGTGGCCACCGCAACAATATCTTTTCCAAGGACTTTACAGTAGTGGGCGTCGCCTCGGGACAGCATACACAATTTGGCACCATGCAGTGCATCACGTTCGCGGGTCGCTTTCACGAGAAGGGCTCGCCCGGCTACAAGTCAGCTTCGGCACCGGCGCTCACTCCCCGCCTTGGGCCCCCACCAACCGCCCCCGGTGGCGCGCAGATCGTCGTTCCGCCAGGCGGTAAGAAGGCCGTCTCCATACAGGTATCCATCTCGGATGGAAAGAAGACGACGACCACTACGACCACGGTCACCGATGCCAGCGGCGGCACGCAAACCTTTGTCGAGTCGATGGTCGATTCGGCATAGGAGCGGCTCTTTTCAGATTGACATCTAGACCACGTGTGGCCACGCCTGTCAGTTCGATAAGTCGGAGGTCGGCCTTCGCGAAGGCTGTACTGACTACTGTCATGACGCGAACGCCCCGCACGGCCCATCCCAATCCCCATTGCACTGCGCCACTGCCGTATCGAAATCGGTATCGGTGGAGGGTTCGAGTTCCGTTCTGTCGCCGCGCCTGCCGAGCCACAACGCACGACGGTCGTCTTTCGCTCGGAACGGAACGAAGATACAAGTAGTCATTAGAACGTCACACACCGCCGTCGCAGATAGAGCCCAGTTGTACACCGGCTCACCGGTCAACTGACTGACTGTCAGTTGGGTTGACCTCACCGGCCAGAGACATCACACGCCCAGAGACATCACACGGGCAACGCCCACGTGAGAGTCACTCCCTGGCCGGTGCCCACCGAGAAACGGCTCCGCTTCGCCTCGGCTCCGTCGGCGTTGACGCAACACTCTCCATTGGCGCTGTTTCAACTCCCACTTCGACACGCAGGCCGAGACGCGGGCGCCATGGCGGGCGCCCAGGGCGGAGGATCCTCAAGACGAGCGCAGCCCGAGTAGCACAGCGTGTGGCGTCCCCGGCGCCACTGACTGGACTAGACGAGAGAACGTCGCACACCCGACGGGCCATCAACGGCACGCGAGCGTTGACTTGGCATGCCCAGGCTCGGGAGCTCATGCGCAGACCCTGGCAGCTGAGGCATAGCCTTTGAGGAGTTACGCCTTTTGCCACGGGGGCCTGAAGCCAGTCTTGACGACCTCGATCACGGGCTCCGGCACGGGTTGCGCGCTCTCGCCGCGTAAGACGAACGCCATCAGTAGCGCTCCGACGACGACGTACATGTTGATGTGGTTGAGCAGATGGACCAGGAGCGTGATGACGAAACTTGGGAGCCCTCCACCGGTAATGAGCTGCAGCGAGCACCACGAGGAGCCAAGGAGGCCATCGACACACACGGCCTCAGCCACCGCTCGATCGCCTGGAGCCGAGAGGCCGCCTCCCTTGGCGGCTTTGGCGGCCTCCTTCCTCATGATCCCCACAAGGAAGCGCCCAAACCAGCTGGTCTGCTCTATCTCTTCAAAGGTGCTCTGCGCCGTCACGGGCGTCAGCGGCGTCTCGGGAGGCACCACGAGGCCCCGGGCGGCGAGCGCCACATCGTCGAGCAGCACGGTGGCCTTCTCCACCCGTGGCTTCGAGGAGCCGGTCTTGCCTGCTCCTCGACTTTCCAGCTCCTCGAGATGAATCAGCTCAAGCTTGGGATCAATGGATGCTGAGACGACAATGAGCTTCGCCGTGAGACGGATGTCTTCACACGAGGCCCCAACGAGAACGTCAAACTCGCCCGCCTCCACACGCCACTCCTTGGCACCCAGATCGTAAAAGGCAAGCGCGCGTGGCGTGAGCTCGAGCACGACCATCTGTTCGGCGCCGGCCGCCAGCTCCACCTTTGCAAAGGCCTTGAGTTCCCGATCCGGTCGTGTCACGGAGCACTCGCAATCGCGCACGTAGAGTTGCACCACCTCCGCTGCGCGCACGCCCCCCGTATTGCTCAGCTTGAGCTGGACACTCACGCTCTCTGACGTGCCGATGCTTGCGCGCGAAAGGCGCAGCTCGGAATACCGAAAGCTCGCGTAGGTGAGGCCGTGACCAAACGGGTAGCGTACCGGCACCCTGGCGCTGCAAAAGTACCGGTAGCCCACGTTGAGTGCCTCGCGATAGACGACTTGCCTAATGGAGGCGTTGCGCCCAAAGTTGGCCTGGCAAGGGACGTCGTCGAGCTGCATGGGCCACGTTTCCGCGAGTCGACCGGTAGGTGAGGTCGCGCCGAAGAGAACGTCGACGATGGAACCGCCGATAGCCTGCCCGGCCAAGCCCATCCAAAGAATGGCCGCCGCCTTGTCGCATGTGGACAGCTCCATCGAGGAGCCTCCCAAGAGCACGACGATCGTGCGAGGATTGGCCTCCGCCACGGCGCCGACGAGGGCATTCATCTGGCTGGGCATGCGCATGTGCGCCCGGTCACGCCCCTCCACCTCATACGTGGACGGCAGGCCGACGAAGACGACGGCAGCGTCGGCCCCCTTGGCCGCTTGTACGGCCAGCTGGATGGCAGCAGGGTCGTCCACGCACGGCTCGCCATAGCCGTCCGTGTACGCCACGGTGGCTAATAGGGTCGAAGAGGCCGATGCCCCCCAGCCGGACGCCAGATGAGCCCGAATCGACTCCAAGGGCTCCTGCAGCTGGTGTGCATTCACAGCCGCCGATCCAGCCCCTTGGTAGCGTACCGCCGCTGAGGTCGCCATACGGCCAATCACCGCGAGCTTAGACAGGACACCCGGCAGAGCGATCAGCGGAAGAGCGCCGTTGTCGTTCTTGAGAAGGACGGCCGAGCGGGCGGCCGCGCGCCGCGCGAGCGCATGGTTCGTCTCGAAGAGGCGTGCCTCGTACGTCGGCGCCTGCGGATAGGCAGAGAGCCAAGGGGAAGGGACAGGGCGCGGATCTCATCACAGTCTCAGACCATCACAAACCACCAGAGGCCATCAGAGGCCATTACCTTAAGGGCCCGGGTCTATCAGAGGCCATCAGAGGCCCTTACCTTATGGGCTCGGGTCTGTCGGGCAGCTAGCACTAGAGCGACGACTCGTGTGACGCACTTGTCAAGCTGCGCCTCGTCCAAGGCACCGCTCGAGAGCGCCGCGAGCAGCTTCTTGTCGTTGACAGTGCCGGACGTGGGCATCTCGAGATCCAGGCCGCTCCCGACCCCCTTGACACGATCCTTGACCGCACCCCAGTCCGAGACGACCGCACCTTCGAAGCCCCACTCGTTCCGAAGCACGGTCTCGAGTAGCCACTCGTTCTCGCTGCAGTAGGCGCCGTTGACCTGATTGTAGGCGCTCATGACAGACCACGGCTGTGCGTCACGCACCACCCGCTCAAACGCGGACAAGTAGATCTCGCGCAGCGTGCGCTCATCGACGCGGGTATCGACGCGCATGCGCCCATACTCCTGATTGTTGGCCGCAAAGTGCTTGACGCTGGTGCCGATGCCCTTGGCCTGTGCGCCCTTGACATATGCAACGGCCAGCTCCCCGGCGAGGTATGGATCCTCCGAGAAGTACTCAAAATTGCGCCCGCACAGCGGCGAGCGCTTCATATTCATGGCGGGGCCGAGGATCACGCTCACGTCCTTGTTAAGGCACTCGTCGGCAAGTGCACTCGCCAGCTCGTGCACTAGCGCGCGGTCCCAGGAATTGCCGAGGTTGACACCCGCTGGGAAGCACGTTGCGGGCAGCGAGCCGCCAAGGCCGAGATGGTCAGCAGCACTCGCTTGCTTGCGCAGTCCGATTGGGCCATCCGACATGACCGCCGGCTGGTCGAGGCCCAGGTGCACGAGGGTTTTCGTGGTCCAGAATGAGCCGCCCGAGACGAACGCGGCCTTCTCCTCTCGAGACATTTTTGCCACGAGCAAGGCTGCCTGAGACACAAAGTCGGCCGGGTGTACCTTGTTCATCGCCTTGTTCATCGCCGCCGCGTGTATTGAGTTTCGGTTTCGTCACGGAGCGAGCGCACAATCCTCCCATGGTGAGGGACGGTCGGGTCGGGTCTTCCAACTTTTCATATGCTCGAGCAAGACTTCCTATATGGTAACTCGCGCCCCAGAGCTCGGAGGGTTCAAGTCAAGTCAAGACAAGTCTACATAGACTTTGGAGGGGCTTCTTTTTCGGTCACGACGCGCTCACGGGTCACGCATTCACGACGCAACGCGCGACAAGCGCGCAACCACAATTGAGCCGACTACGAGCAACGATGGCTAGCCTGATCTCGTTCGCCTGCCTAGGTCCGATCGCTGTGGCCGGGATGGCATGCCTGAACTACAATACACACTGCTGCGCTACGCAATGCGATATTCCGAAGCACGAGCCATTTCCTTACCTTCAATTTGGAGGCTCGCTCAATTATGAAGAGGGACTGCACATGCTGAAAAAGCGCGGCTTCAATCCGACACATATACTTGATATCGGTGCGAATATGGGATTGTGGACGCGTGGCGCGAAGCAGATTTGGCCCGAGGCGCACACCTTCATGCTCGAGGCCGATCCTAAACTTCGAACGCCGCTCGCTGCGGTGGGCGAACCCTTTGCCATCGCTCTGCTCGGCAATGTCACGGGCAACGTGTCAATGTTCATGTCGACAGGCTCCAAGGTGCTTCGGACGACTGGGAACAGCCTCTTCCAGGAGCATTCCGTTTACTACCGGAAGAAAGGCTTCTTCGAACGCCAGGATCGTGTGATGCAACGGCTTGATGACGTCCTCGCAGAGCATGCGCCGGGTGTGCGCTTCACAATGGCCAAATTTGACGTGCAAGGAGCGGAGCTGTTGGTGCTTCAGGGCGCGCGGCAGACGCTCGCACACGTCGACGTCATCCTCATGGAGGTTGCGGTGCTCAACGTCAACGAGGGCGCGCCGAGTGCCCATGAGGTGTTTGCAGAACTCGGGTCACTCGGCTTCCAGATGTACAACATCGTGCAGATATCCTACCATGCAGGAATGGGGAAATCCAGGGGTGTGGGCTACATGGATGTCGTATTTGTGCGCCGCGGGTCGCCCCTCTGGTCGCATGCAGCGACGGGTGTGCCGCCGCCCAAGCGCTGGGGAAGAACGCGCGAAGCTCTGTCCCCGTGACTTGAGAAGGTTTAGCAGATGAGTCGAGGCGCATGGGCCTCTGTGTTCGGTGAGTCGTGTGTGGCAATTGCGCGGTCTGGCGTGACTGGACGACACTTGCAATTCACTCGACTTTTACTACTACATAGTTGATTAGTTAGTAAGTTGTAGCAGATGAGTCGAGGCGCATGGGCCTCTGTGTTCGGTGAGTCGTGTGTGGCAATTGCGCGGTCTGGCGTGACTGGACGACACTTGCAATTCTCGACTTTTACTACTACATAGTTTATTAGTTGTAAGTTGTGGAATTTTTCCTACTCTTGATTCGAATCGCGTCTCCTCCGTACCGGCGACCGGCGTGGGGAGCCAGCTGTGAACGGCTTTGAACGGCTTCGTATGCGCCCTCGACTCCAATCGCCCGCGCGGCCTCTTGCCTGCAGATGTGTTCGAGTTTCGACATTTACTCTTCTAAGGTCAAGATTGCTTACATTGAAGAACGCTAATGGGGAATAGCAGGCGGAGTTGCATGTAGGGCGGCCATATGGCAGGCGGACACCGTTGGTCACGGACCACACGCTAACGTGGAGTGTTGAGCCGCCTGTGCTGTGCATGAACCGCTTATGTTATGCTGCGTCGGGGCGCCGCGCGGCGCAAGACGAGAGTTTTAACGAGAGTTTGAGAGTGTCGTCAAATTAGGTTGTCAGAGTAGTCCGGCGTTGCTCTGCGAGCGTCTCGGTGGCGCGAGGGCCGTGGCGCCTCCCAGCCATGTTTGTGTGAAATCCGTGACCGTGGCGCGATTGCATGCACATGGTGACCCGTTACGGTACACGTTTCGCTGCACGAATGCCCGGGATGAGCGACGGCTCTTTCAAGGCAGCCTACGAGGCATGCACGCAGGGGCTCAGTGAGCTCGTGAAGAGCGCGCAGGAGCAGGTGGTGCGCCACCTTCCAGAAGATGAAGCTGGTGTGGCGCAGGACCGCGGAGCACTGGCCATGCGCATCAAAGGCGCTGACCCTGCAGCACGCAAGGCGGCGCAGGCGCGCGTAGAGACGCTCGATGTCTTCGAGAATCTGCTGCGCAAAGCTACCGCCCTCGCCGAGACGCTCTCGGAGGCGGACCGAGAGGCACATCGTAAGGCCGTCAAGGCGCAGGAGACTCTCTTCCGTGTCAAGCTTGAGTCATCGAGGACCGCGAGCGCCGTGAACCTGCAGAATGCACAGGCGGAGATGCAGGCGCAGTACCATCGCGAGCTCGAGGATCGCGAGAAATCGCTCAAGAGCGGAGGCTCGTCGGCACTCGCAGACGTGCACCGTCAGCTCGAGGCGGCGACCGAGCGCATCGTAGAGCTTGAGAAGGACGTCAAGAAGCAGTCCGGCGTGAACTCGTCGCTGCGCGGCATACTCGCAGTTCATGAGACGCAGGAGGCAGACGCGCATACGAAGGCGCTCCAAGCGGCCGCCCTCGTCGAGCGACTCCAAGCGGAGTTGGCCGAGCTGCAGAGGAAGGGTCATGACAAGGGAGCCGTTACAGGCCCAATTGCCTTGGCATCCTCCGGGCAGCTAGAGTTCGACAAGCGCCTGGCAGAGCTTGAGGTGCGCCTGCGCGCAGAAGCTAAGGCCGCGGAGCCGCGCTTGCAAGCCGAGGCGGCCGCTCAGATTGGCGCCGCCGCGGAGCGCCATGAGAGGGCGATGGCAGAGGCACTGCTGCGATTCGAAACTCTTCTCGCCGAGGCGAAACAGCGAGAGGCCCAACTGACGAGCGAGCTCGAGCATGCGACGAACTTGAGCTTGTCGCATGCGTCGCCGCTGCCGGTCGCCGGCGATGAGGACGCCGTGATCGAGGCGGCGGTGCGGAATGCGACGCTCACGGCGCAACGCAAGTTTGCCGCCGAGAAGTCGCAACTCGAGGTTGAAATAATCGCCCTGCGCAGGGAGCTGACAGCCATGTCGGCCAACTTGGAGAGAGCGCTAAGGAAGGTGGACGGCTCCACGCGTCGTCTGATCGAGTCGCGCGCCAAAACGGCCTCCTCATTACGCGGCGCGGCGCAGTACGACGATGCCGAGTACAAGCGCCGTGTGCAGCATCTCGCAGTGGAGCTCGAGATGCAGGTGTGCGGCTGCGCTACTGACGGGACTGACGGTTGCGCCACACTGATGAGCTCCCTCACTGCAAGTGCATGCGCCACACTGATGGGCTCCCTCACTGCAAGTGCATGCGCCACACTGATGGGCTCCCTCACTGCAAGTGCATGCGCCACACTGATGAGCTCCCTCACTGCAAGTGCATGCGCCACACTGATGGGCTCCCTCACTGCAAGTGCACTGCAATGGGCTCGGACGGTGTCTCGTCTCTGATCGTGAATTCATGCTTCTGTGCTTGAGAGCCCATGTGATGGCCTCTTTGTTGTGGCCCCCTATCATCTACCCCCTACACCCCCTATTCGATGGCGTGCGCTCGCCCTCTCGAGATGCCCCCGCGTCACACAGATGGACGTGGCGAGCGAGGAAGAACTCGAGGAGGCGCGCGAGCAGCTCACGCGGCTTCTGAGCGAGCTCTCGAAGACCCGGCTCAAGGAGAACCAACTCGAAGCCAAAGTGGTCGGGATGGCGGAGAGCGACCGCAAGGCGCAGCAGCTGCGTGGGACGCTCGAGCGAGTGGAGCGCGATCAGAGGCGCGCATCGGCGCTGGTGCTGCAGGCCCTCGGCGATGTGCGTGTGCCTGTCGACCCCGCCGCCGGCTTCTTCTCGCATCATCTGCCCCTGGCGCTCAAGCAGTTGATTGCGTTCTATCTCGACTGCACGAACACGCGCAACATGCTCGACTCCGCACTGACAGAGCTTGCGCTCTCCCGGGGCGCGGATTCACAACAGACGTCGAGCGAGAAGCTGCTAGTGCTACTGACGGAGCTGCGCGCGCTCCGTCTGGATGCCGCGCGACTGCGCCTGTCCCTCGACGAGGCTCTCTCGGAGCTGGAGCAGCGCCCCAGCCAGGCTCACAGCCAGACGCACGTCGCGGTCCCCGTCAAGGGAGCGGGCCTCTCCACCGCTGAGCGGGCCGACTTGCACACGCGCATGCAGGCGGTGATGGTGGCGGCACGCAAGCTGCTCGAGCGCGAGCGCAAGCTCAAGGAGACGATCAAGAAGCAGCAGACGTCCCTCAACCACGCATTCCACAGGTGCAAGGAGGTCGAGATGGAGCTGGCGCAATCTCGTGGCTCTGCCGCGGAACAACGCGAGTCGCTTGTCACCTCGGCACTCTATGCGCTGCAGCAGTTGCGGCACCACCTCGGCGCGATCCACGCGGTACGCCCCGAAGCCACTAAGTCGCTCGATGAGGCCCTGCAAGTTCGGCAGGTGCTCCCGCTCCCGCCGGAGAATTCACAGCCCCAGCTCCATCCATGCAACCATTCAGGGCATTCTTCAGGCATGCTCAGTGGCGTCGGTGGCGGCGGCATGGCCGCGCTGCCGCCCCCGGGCTCGCCATCGGGGATCCCTGTGCGGCGCACAGCCACAAACGGCTCATCCATGATGGAGCAGTTCCAACGAGGAATCCTGCAGCGGGTCGTGAACGAGTCGGCGAACTTGCTCGTGAGCGGCACGATGCCGTCCGAGTGGTCTGTCCGTGATGCCGTCCCTTACCCGCACCCCAAGCCTGAGCGTTATTCTGAGCGTCTCAATACTTCGCCGAGCGGCTCACCGGGCTTCCACCGCGACAGCAGCATGGAGCCCCGTCCCATGTCGGCCTTGCACCCTTCCTCTCGCGCGGGCGGCATGCTGCGGGTGCCGCAGCCCGGCTCGAAGGCATCCTTGGGGGGGACCGGCTCATCTTCTGTCCTCGCGAGCTACGCGACCGTCAAGTCGCACCTGCAGGCTGCACGCTCGATGTCCAACTTTTGAGACAACTGTTGAACCTCTAGATTCCCTACTTTTCTTCGCCGCTCACGACCTGCGAGTCTGTGGATGCGCGAGCAAATGCGAGCTGCGTCGTGCCGGCTGCTTCGCCGGTGCGGTATTGCGTAGGACGTAGGTGTGCTGCGTGGCGCGTCGGTGTGGGGCGTATGGGAGGGACGCGCGGGGGGGGGGGGGGGGGGGGGGGGGGGGGGGGGGGGGGGGGGGGGGGGCGGGGGGGGGGGGGGGGGGGGGGGATGGGGCACGTACTGACTACTGTCCGCTCCTCGTCTCTCGGGTGCTTCCGGCGCAGTCCTCCCGTCCTCCCGTCCCCAGCACTCCTCCACCCGTCCGGATGTTTATGTAAGGTGTGTGTATTCTGAGCGGACTGTTAATTAAAACAAAACAGTGTGCCGTGGCATCGGATGCATGCGGAAGACGCGTGTGTCAGAAGTCACATAGACACACATTCACATTCACATTCACACACATTAATTCACACTAATGGAATGTGCGTTACGGAGGCGATGCGGCGACCGACACTGCGGGCGATCCGCCTCCTCATGCTGCTCACACCTCTCGTGACTCAAGCGTCACAGTACGGGAAGCAGTACCTACGGGACCATGCACAATGGATAGCCACAATCAAGGCCTCCATCAATGGGAAGCAAAAAGTGATCGTTCTTGATGTCGGCGCTAACGATGGCTGGTGGGGCTACAACTACGCGCGCATTATTCGCAATGGCACATTCGACGTATCGCTCGTCTACTTCGAGCCTTTGCCTCAATTCCATGTGTCTCTGCGTGCCCTTGTAAAGGCATTTGGAGCCAACAGCCAACTCGTTGCGGCTGCGGCTTGGACTGAATCTGCCACGCTGACGCTGCACATTCCAGACTCTGGAAAGGCGACTAAATCGGCGTCACTAACGAACGTCAACGCCTATTCCGGTGGCGCGTGGACCAACGTGAAGAATGTCACTGTGCAGGCTGTTGATTTTTCGCAGTACCTTCACGATGCGGCGATGAAGTATGATATTGTCGTGCTCAAGATCGATGTGGAGGGTGCCGAGTACAGGCTGCTGCCACGGCTGATCGCCACGGGTAGCCTCTGCCTTGTCGACTACATGCTCGTTGAATGGCACCTCAAGTACGAGCCCGATGATAATGGGGCGCGCCTCAGCGCTCTCGCCCTGCGCTACGCGTTTGAGGGGCTCGTTCGAAGAGGCTGCTTTGCGAGCGGCGGCAGCCGGGGCGGTGGCCCGCGCGCCTTTATCCACGATGAGGCTTACAACAACGGGTACAAGGGTGGCCCTGTGCACGTTGAGGGCCTAGGCAGCATATTGCCACGCCATTTGACCCGTGACGAGCTGCACATGGTCGCGGAGAAGCTCGAACACACAAAATCGAACACCGCTCACCGCACGCTAGGCGGGAGTCGGCTCACAAATCGCAGGACAGTCACAGCGTTACACAGGTGATCGCACGCGCGGGGCGGTGTTCACTGTACTCGTAGATCATGCAGCGTGACTGTGACCACGCAAGATGCATTTGTCGCTGTGTGCGCCGTGTGGCGACTGTGTGAACACTGGACTGGCAGGCTGTGCGCGTCCGGTCTGCATTGTCCATGACCATGACAGGGGTACAAGGGACCTCTCGAACCGGCTAAGTTACTTAGGCTAAGACCTAAGAACCGGCTCTACGAAGAACACGGCTCTCGCGGCGCGCGCTCGTCTTGTCTCGATCGGACGGGACGTTCGGGACGTGTTGTGTACGTACACGACCGTTCACCGCGTCTCGCCTCGGTCGGCGCGGGCCGGCTCGCTGAGTCGCTGTTGCTCTGTGTCACCACGCCGTCTGTCCGTGCTTTCCGTCCCTCGGACGCGCGATGCTGGTTACAACGCGTCTCGGGCGCCGGGCCTAGCCCCGGGGGTGTGCAACACCCTGTCCCCGTCCGCCGTGTGCATTTCGTTCGGCTATTTTTGCGTTTCTCCGTCGCGGTAGTGCGCCGGCGGGACATACGTGTTTAATACGTGTGAAGGGGTGTGTCAGGATGTCAACCATGTATTTTGTGTCAGGATGTCAACCATGTATTTTGATATTCTCGGAATTATATAAAACGACCACGATCCTCGCGGACCCCGAGTGTGTTCCACAGTTGCTGTCAGTCCGGTCACCTTATTTCCAACGTCGGCGCCCCGTCGCCAGTGAGTGCATCCACGAGCCCTTGCCGGTCGAAGGCAAAGTTGAGAAAGGGGTGCCTGTGGGAGGGCACCGCCACCGCTGAGCCGCCGCCACCCGCGCCAGTCCGCAGCAAGATCTGCACGTTGCTCGACGGCGGCGCCATGAATGGCGCGGCCGCTCCATTCGCGTGGCTAGCACCGGCCTTAGGCTTGCTCGCACGCCTTTGCGCGCCGAGGCCCAGAGGAGCGGCGTTTGCGGGCGCTCGGCCACCGTCCGACGGCGCCGGCTGCGCCGACGGCTCCGCCGCTGCAGGCTGCTGCTTGGATTGCTTTTGCTTGCCCTGTCTGGGCGCCGTGCTGGGCACCTCCGCCGATGGCGGCGCGGTAACTTGTGGCAGCGCGGGCGCCGTGGCGGGCGCCTTTTTCTGCGCGGCGGCGCCGCCCTTGCCGCTCTTCTTCTGCTCGGCGAGCAGCCGGCGCAGCTTGTTGGCGAAGGGCACGGCCATCCAAAATTTGGCGCCGCCCTTGCCCGAGTCCTCGCGCGTCGTCGGTATGTCCTTGATCTTGTGCCACGCGATCTCGGAGATCTCCTTCTTGGTGCGCGTCTGGAAGACAGTGTCATCGGGCACGCCGGGCACGACGTAGAGGCGCACTGTCTGCTCCTGCCATTGGTGCTCGATGTACAAATCCGGGTCGACCCACTCGCTAATGTCGTACCCAACCTCTTCGAGCACCTCACGCACGGCGCATTCGAGCTTCTCCTCGTCCTTGTCGATCTTGCCTTTGGGAAAGCCCCAGTTGGTGCCGTTCCAACTCTTGATGAGCAGTACCTTCGTGCTGTTCGAGTTGAGCAGGATGGCGCCACACGTCGGGATTGACATCTTGTACTTCATGAAGGCGTCATAGATCTGCTTAGTCTGCGGCGCGAAGTTCTTGAGCATCGGGCACGTTTTGAAGAGCTGCTGCGCGAACGTGAAAAGGTTGAATGTCGGGAAGGCGGACGGCCAGATCTCCTTGTACTGGTCCTCATAGAACCAGAAGGCCAACTCCACCTGGAAGAGCATGCGCTCAAACGACTCGAGCTCCTCGGCGGGGCAATTGACGACGAAGCGCATCGCGAGGTCGTCGAGTACCTCTTCGAGCTTCGGCGGCTCGCCTAGCGTGGCCGCGTCGGGGATGACATCGTCCACGCTGCCGTGGGTCGCCATGTTCGAGTCTCGCCAACCGAGGCGCGCGAGAGAGAAAGGCGGCTGTCTGTCGCGACCTCATCTCAGAATTCATTCACAACACACCAACACGCACAGACCAAACTCAAAGCGTGAAGGGCAACACCTCGCACACGTCACAGCCGCTTCATTCTCATGCTCGCGACCTGCAACGTGTACCGCGCTCACAGACACGGTTCAGAGTCGCCACACCCCGGGTCAACCCCGGGTCTGAACCACAGCCGATGGTTCTAATTCACACCATAGGCGAAGCCGTTTTTTTTCACAGAAACCGATAACTGCGCTTCGGAACTCTTCGGAGCTCAGGCCGGTCTCCCAAAGTACACTTGCGGCTGTTGAATCGACGGCGCCGGCGCTCCGATGGGCGCCTCCTGCGTTGCGAGGCAGACGCGGCGCAGCGCGTGTGTGGCGAGCGCGAGCGCGTGGTGGCCGCAGCGACTGCCGGGTGCCTCCCAGAGCACGGACGGCGCGTGCGTCTGCAACGCTCTCTGGAGCGCGGCCAAGCTCGCCGTGTCAGCGGCCACGGCGGCCAAGTGCGCCGTCAGATTGACAGCTGGTGGCCCTTGAGGACCGCGTCGCTTGCCAAGACGGCGGCCGCCGTCGACCGAAGTGGGTGCGGCGGAGGGCAGCACGTCCGTCTCGGCCACGCGCAGCGAGAAGGTCGCCCACGGCACGCTCGTGGCAAAGGCACCCTCGAATTGATCTGAGATGAACACTGGGATGCAGCCCGCGGCGATCGCTAGGTACAAGCGCGACGAGGGCGGTGAATCGCCGGCTGGCACAAGGCAGAAGGTCGAATGCCTCATCTCTTCAAAGTGCACCGACTGCTGTGGGAAGCCCACCTTCTCCTTAGCCTTCGACGAGCACTTATTCAGATTGCAACGTGCTGCCGTACTTGGGTGGGCAGCCTGGATGAGGTTCGGAGGCTGCGCGTGACTTCGAACGAGCTGCGCGCGCACGCGGTTCATGATGCGCCCACGAAAGTGCGCAAGCGTCGGGCGCGGCAGGCCGGGTACGCGCCACCGCCACGCCTCACTCGCTGCTGCAAACGAAGGATTGTAGTATGGGATGGAGATCTGGCATCGCGATGGCGAAGCGCGGCCGCGAGGCACCGAGTGGACGGCATGTATCGCAGTCGAGAGCAGCTCCCACAGCTCGCCGCCAAGCATGCCCTTCATCATCACGCAGGCACACGCCCAAAGATGATCAGTACCATTGTGCCGCTGCCACTGCGGGCTAGATCTCAGTGACGCCGCAACGGCCGCCATGCGTCCACGGTGCCGGGAGCCATTGCAGGTGCCAGCGTCGGATGAGAGGTGAGGCAGCACCGGCACGTAGAAAAGCTCCGCCGCTGTAGGATCATCCACACGAGCTGGGTGGGTGGCGAGGCTGCGCCACAACCCTATTTCAGAGTAGAACTGAGCTTGCGGCTCTTCAAAGGGCGCGAGGCGCTGAACGCCCCGGCATGCCAGCAGCGCGTCGACTGAAGGGAACGCAGGCCCTGTGTATATGTAAAAGGGCGCAACCGGCGCGCCTGCTGGCTCGCTCGACATCAAAACCGCCGTGAGGAGTGCGAGTGCTGCCAGGAGGCCGCGCCGCCCGGTCCCGGCACCCCCGCAGCGACGCCAGCTCCGGAGTGCGAGTTTTGCGACTCTCCGGAGCACCTTGTGAAACGCTGTGGCGGGAGTGTGAACGTTAACACGACAGACGCGACAACGGTGCTACGGCACTGCTCAGCACCAACTCATTCATTCAGTCAGTCAGTTTCATCGCGGTCCCCCCAATGAATACACACAACACGGAAACGGCGAGACCGTGAAGAGCAGCTCAGCGGCTCAGAGCTCACACTCAGTCACACGTGTCTGAGTTGTGGACGGTTTCAGTTTGACGCGAAGGTCCGTGCCTGCTCCCCCGCGGTGTTTACCGGCACCAAATTTAAGTTGGTGTGTCGTTAGCAATAGTACGACGCGCCGAAACACAGTTTGCAATTTGTAACTCGCTTGTGTCAGATCTATACAGACGCGCATCGCCCAGCACAGCAGCTACCATAAGAACATGCGTCAATCATGAGTGCTCATTCGACAGTCCTGCTGCACATGCTCTGTGAATTCCTTTTTCTGTTTGGTTTCGGCAAGCACATCCCTAAGAGCCCTGCATCTTCATTGCGATTTTGTACGCAGGCGCTCCAAAGAGCTGCTCGCACAAACTGTTGACGAGCTCGTACGGTATCTCTTTGAGCTTGTTGGGATTGTCGCTGCCACTGGCAGCGATCAAGCCGTGGATCGACACGACGCGCTGGAGTAGCATCTCGTCCTGTGGAAGCTTCGCCTTCACAGCACTGCTCGCAAGGTAGCGGCCCAGCGAGGCGATCGCGGGCTGACGAAGCACCATAGGCATCGTCATCAGCTTGGAGAGCGCGCCATCCGGATCGGTCGCCCACAGCAGCCGGATCATCTTGGCGCAGTTCGTTGTGAACATGCGCCACTGCACCAGCGGGTGGACTTGGCTATACGGCTGCAGCGGCGCTGGTTCGAGCGCTGCATTGAAGTTGCTCGGCATCTTGGCGCGAAGAGCCCGCAGCTCCGTCGACATCGGACCTGGTATCGAGAGCGAGGCAAAGTCCACCAGTACGCCCACATTATAGCGATACACGCCGTTGGAGTCACGTATGGGGTGCAGCGAGAGCGAGTTGAGAAAGATCTTGCCATCCTTTCGCACGTTGGTGATTGGGATCAGCAATGGGGTGCCATTTCGCACCGCATCAATGAGTGCCGCCAGCGACGCTGCCTCCGTTTGGGATCCTTGCAGGAAGCGGCAGTTGCGCCCGATGGTCTCCTCGCGGGTCCAGCCAGTCAGGTCTGCGAACGCTTGGTTGCAGTGCTTGATAGGAAGCCCCGGCACAGACATGTCGACCAGAATGACGGCGTTTAGAAGCTGGTCAGCAAGCGCAATGAACAAGTCTGACCACAGCGCCGTCGAAGGATAGGGGGGTGTCGGCGGTGGCAAGATCTGTAAGCCAAGAACTCTGAGCGACCCGATCAGCTGATCCAGCCCAGCGCAACGCCGCGCTTCAGGCTGAAGGTTCAAGAGCTTGAGCTGCTCATGTTGCACTATCTCTGGAGTAGGCGGAGCAGGAACTTCCAATACCTTGGGGATCATCGTGATCAGCTTGAGCATCTTCTGAGACGCCTCCGCGATCAGCTTCCTGCCTTCCTCCGTTGCGAGCATCTGCTGGCTCCACGGCCCGTGGTCGCTCGACTTGCCCGTCAGGTCGAGCTGCAAGCCCACGCAGTACCGCCGACGGCCGAGCGAGTCGTGGATGTACCGCATCGTGAGCA
>Ga0210246_100699_pt1 | contig 29988 bp, 12 predicted proteins | sample ChrtobMetaP3_8mM_FD_155469 | JGI IMG/M metagenome (GOLD analysis project Ga0210246, IMG submission 155469) | Chrysochromulina tobin associated microbial communities from unialgal haptophyte culture, Seattle, Washington, United States - P3_8mM | ecosystem: Host-associated > Algae > Haptophytes >...
CGGTACTTAACTAAGGTAATCCGAAATCGGGCTCCACCGCAAATTCCTATCGTTTCGCGCACGCGCTAATTTCACGCTGGCGGTTAATCTCTGAGGCTTCCCTCCCGGTATTCAGACGAAACCGGGGCAGGGGAAGAATTATATCTTACGGGACAGTGTGCGGGGCCGTGATGCGAAAAGGATGTGTGGGAAGTTTTTCGGTTGGTCAGCAATTACAGCAACTCAGCATGCTCGAGTGCGTTTCAGTAGCCGGGTGTTCCATACGATACCGGGCCACCGTGAGATGTCGGGACTGAGTGAGCCTCAGCTTGTCACGCATACCATGCGTTGCGATGCGGCCAACTTGGATGCGGCTAGGCCACGACCCGACGGGACTCACGCCAGGCTTTTGACAGATCGATCGGCTCGTAGCCATATACATTGCAAGCCACAGAGATCCGAAAGGTCTTGTCCGCATCCAAGTCGCCGTCGCCTGGGCCTGCGCGCGAAGAAACGCGTCCCGCCGTGTTCAAGTCGAAGGCACCCTGCGGTTGCGGCATTGGGACCGCACGCGGGAGCACTGCATGTGGCATGTAACCTGGAAAGAACCAGAGGGTTCCGGGGACGGGCAAGACCGCATGAAGAGCATACTGACGCGACCAGGCAATGGGCTGGGTCTGGAGAAGCAGCTCGCCAGCACAAGCCGGTGGGCCTTTGGCAGCAGTTCTAGACGACTGTGCGGATGGGCCACCGTCGTCAACAAAGTAGACAGCGCTATAGGGGACTGCACCGTGATCGTGCGGCTGGTTGAAGCATGCTGGTGACGAGACATTCAGCCAAGCCGTGAGGTGGAGGTGCCTTATCGGACAGCCAGCGACAAGGCCTTCGGGATGTAGCGCGTGAAGCGCCTCGAGGAGCAGCGGTCGAAGCGGCCCATGCCACGCCTCGGCGTGCAGCGCTGGCTCGAGACGAGTCGTGGCACTGTGGAAGCCGCCCGCATTCGAAACCACGACCCCTGCGCTCTGTTGGCTCTCCATCAGCGCACTGTGCCGGAGCTGTGCATTGAGCTGGACTGCGAGACCCGGCTGAAGTACAAACCTGTGCACGGTACTCAGCCCGTGGTCATTGTCGGGGGCATTATCAACGAGCGACGTCCTGTCGATGCTCACAAATGAGGAGTGCTCGGGCAAGGCGACCTGCGTTATGCTCGGCTCAGCGCTCGTGAAAGTGGCGTCCAGGTAGTAGTGATCTCCGTATTCGTGATCAACCAATGTGCCGCTCCGCAGGAGGAGCTGTGCCGCTGCGAAGGCATCGAGGGCGAGAAGGCGTGCGGCGAATCGCTCGTCGCGTGTCGTGGCCGCGCGCGCCATGTCGTCGTCCATGCCGTTTTCTCAAAAACCTTCGAAATTGACATTTCCTTTTTTATTACAGCGTTTGTCATAAGTCCTGACCCCCCAGGGGAGGGGAGGGGAGGGGAGGTCGGCGAAGTGCTCCTCTCGCGGCTCTCTCGCTCCTCTCTCTCTCGCGCCCCGACGCTCTCATGCCGTCGACCTTCCCGGGCAGAGCTCGATGCGCGGAGCTCTTCCCGCCCGGCGCCCGTCACCTGGTGACCTTGGGCAACGTCGCCGATCGCTACACCCACCCCGATGATCAGCCAGACCCGCCAGAGAGTCGCAGTAGGAGGTGAAACAGGTGGTGGTGATGTACATCACGCCCAAGCGGCGTGACGTGGAGCTCGACCGTGCGAGCATCAAGCTGGAGCTCCCCGACTTCCTTAAGCTCTATGATCCCGTCAACGCGCCCGTGTTGCCGGCGACGGTCCCCTCTAGCTCTACGCCCGTTCGTAGATCCATCTTCGCCGATTGTGCAGGCCCGTTCAACTGCACGCTCCTCAAAGGCGATGTGCTCCCGAACGAGCCACTGCGGTGCATGGAAGCCCACGATGTCATTTCCTTGGTGCAGTGGGCTCAACGATTGGGGATGCAGCCCATCGCAGAATTGGATGCATGGCTGCAGCAGTGCCCTCAGCGCACGAGGCGCAGGACAGCGAATGGCTCCAACACAGTGCAGAAAGCGTCGCATCAGCGGCTCACGACATGTCGGGGTCGCCTCATGGGATACCTCGACCGGGCTGATTATCAGAGAGCATCACACTGTTCTTCCGTTGGTGTAACGTTGTGCCATAATGACGGATAACGCGTGCGGTCGTGTGGTCGCACATGTTAGGATCTCTGTGATGCATAATAATCTCCAGGCTTCCGTACGTGTAGGGTATGCGTTCTACGCCGGACAATCGCTGCAGTACGACTAGGATTAAGGGTGGGTTACCGAGAATAAACCTGTACGTTACCGAGAAATCACAAGAGGTGGCACGACTCGCGTCTCGCGTCTCGCGTACCTGAGACGAATCCCGTCATTGAAACGCCAGTCCTCGAAACCGCGTAGAAAGACGATCGTGAGTGCGGTCTGTTGGTGCCACACCGCAGGTCCCAGTCGATCGTGCTACGGTAGGCTAGGCGATCAATGGCCGTCTCATCGAGTGCCAAGATCTCGTCGGTAGAGAAGAAGGTCATCATCTCTTTGAGCCAGGCGCGCGCTCGATCCTCGTCGCGCCTAAGAGCGAGGTGCTGTATGCGCTGGCGGCACAAGTTGTGCGCATGCAGCACGCGGCATAGCGTGGGCAAGCTCACCCTCTCGCCCGAGGTAGATAAGGGCGTGTTGTTTGCCGAGTGTTGTCGTCGGGGAGTCGAGTACACGTGTCACGAGATCGAACTCCTCATCCTTGCTAAGTGCCCTCGGGCGGCCTTGAACGACGTCGCCGGTCTTCTCGAAGGTCGACAACCAGCGCTTCTGGCTCGAGGCTGAGACGTGCAAGTGTTAGGTGACCTCCCTGGCCGTCAGCCCCAAGGTCGTGCGCTTGAAAACAGCGCGCCACCGGATCGCTGCGACGCGCTTGCAGCGTGAGTCGTCGCGGAGCGAGAGGGACATGAGAGAGCGCGAGAGCGAGAGCGCGAGAGGAGACTTCGCCGACCTCCCCTCCCCTCCCCTCCCCCCCAGCTCAGGACTTATGACAAACACTGTAGCAGCCAAAAAAGGAAAGTTTTGTGGAGGCGACACCGTGCAGGTGACCACAAACGCAGCTCCGTGACTCTCACACGCTTTTTAATTTCGTCACGCAATCTGTCATCGATCGCACCAGGGCACGACGATGTGAGTGCGCGTACATGTACTACTTCTCGTAAACGTTCTGTCACGGGCTGTGCGAGGGCACCATGCCGCTCTCTCATCCCCATCTGGTCAAGCTGCAGCCAGCGCCGTCCAATCTCGAGATCGCTCAATGCGCCTATGAGATCTCCGGGCGATGGGATGTTGCCGATGCGCCGCTCATGCTCCTGGCGTATGCGTCCAAAATAGTTTCACCGTGGATGCTCGCCGTTTCTGCAGCGCTGCAGAATTTGCCTCTTGTGGTTGCTGGCCTCGGTACTTCGGATGATTGGCGATGGTTTGACGGCGGTACGCCAAAGCTTCCTGGCTCGCTAAGGGCCGTGCAGCTGCTCAATGCGGTGGGGTCCACTTCTCAAGTTCCGGTCGCTCTTGTGGACGCATTCGACACGTTTGTGGCTAACCCAGTCTCTTCACGCCTGGCTCGCTCCCTCGAAAGACTCGGCGACTCTTCCGTGGTGTTGGGCGGCGAGTGCATGCACTATCCCAAATGCAACGTCGGTGAGATGCATGACAAAGTGGCTGCGTACCGTGCATGCATAGAGGAAGGCCTAACCAGCTGTGCGCCCAACGGCGGCTACATGATCGGTCGACCCCGGGCAGTGGAGGAACTCCTCAGCTCGATACTTCGGGTGCTGGTCGCCGGGAATGGCGACGTAGGGCCGCGGCGCTTCACGCGAATGAACGACCAAGGAGCCCTCCACCAAGTGCTCATCGACGGCATGAGGCACGTGCACGCGCGCATAGATGGCGCGTCAGAGCATGTATTGAACCTGCACCCGTGCGCGACGCGCCAAAACCACACGGCGATGACCAAGGGGTTCGAAAGCTGCCGCGTGCGCTATTCGATACCATTATCGCGGACGCTCGTGCCGAATGCGTCTGCCGTGATTCACTGGCCACGTGGCTCGACGCGCAAGGCATGTGGTGCCCGCGATTGCGATCCGCCCGTGAAGCCGCTCCTCGTGCATGCAAACGGACAACATGCACTCCTCAAACACCATAAGCTCGCTCCCATCGTGAACAAGCTCTCAGCATGGCCACCACCAGCGCGGGTGATGGCCATGCCGGTGCTGCTCGTGGATGCGGCTCCGAATCGGCCGTGCACGGTGGTGCATTTGAAGGAGCTTCTGACAATGCGGTTCGGCAACACCACAGCGCCACCTGTGCTGATTTAACTTGACACTGTGAAAGCATATATTTAACTTGCAAAATTCCGCAAAATGGTCTCTCGATGTGAACCGCAATCAAGCTCTGAAATGAAAGCGGAGAGAGACGGAGAATCCGATCACACATGGCAGGTACGAGTGACCAGCGGAAGCTCTCAGTGGCATCAGGCTCGTGCAGTTTGCCGATGCGTGTGCCCCTGACTTGGCTCGCACTGATATCGATGCTTGGGCTGGCCCGGGGCGGCGCTGCGCTCGCGGGCGGCGATGCAGACGAGCACGGCTGCAGGCTTTCCGCGGGGTACTCGTGGTGCGAAACGACGAGCAGATGCTATCGGCCGTGGGAGGAGTCATGTGCTGCAGCGCTGGGGGCGTTTGGAACGATGACGGGGGCCGTGGAGCACCCGGCGTCAGCAGCAGGCCGGCACCCGGAGCATGAGGCGTCGAGGAGGGAACACGGGGCTCCACTGGAAGGACTCGCCAAGATGGAAGTGCCCGAGGAAGAGCAGCAGGACCCCCTTGGCAGCGAAGGGCCATTAGGCACGCTAGCCGAGACCCCAGGGGTGCGGCGCACCAACTTGGCGGTGGCGCTCGTGCTCGCTGCCGTGGCGATCGTCGTGCTCGCCGCCGTCCATCAGTTCCGTCGGCCCAAGGCGTGGCAGAAAGGGGCACTGGGGGCGAGCGTGGCGGCGTCGGGCTCCCCAGCAGAAACGTTCTGGGAGACGGCGCAGGCGCCGCTCCTCGAGCCCGCGGGCGGCGGCCAGCCCATTGTTTTGAGCATACCGCCCTCGGAGCCGCCGTCAGACTCGCCGGCCTTGGTGCTCAAGGTGCGCTTGTAACCTCTCCCCCTAGAGCACCTCTCCCCCGGAGTCTCCGAGGTCCCACCCCCCGAGACTACGATCCTCAGGGAGCAGGCGTGCAGGCGTCGGGTGCCACATGTGCGGGCTCCGCTGCGAGGGGAGCGTGCGTACTACTCTCGGACTCTCTAGATGACGTGCGAGAACGGAACGGGGAGCCTCCAGTTAGTGCTGTTACCATAGAGCGTGGCTATCCAAACTTAGTGCTGTTACCGAACTGTTACCGTAAGATTAGCGCCAGGTACATGTACACTGTGAAGAATGATTTGCTCGTTCGGTTCGAGTTTTGACGATTTTAGTATCCCGGTTCCAGATGACGGTTCCGCACGCGCGCAACGCGCGCGTTCCGGGGGTCCGCGGCAGCCGCGAGCCGGCGGGCGCGGCGTCTCAAACGCCCCGCCGCGCAGTGCGCAGACCTCACCGCACAGATGTCACGTCAGACTGACGTCAGACATTTTTTACGCTGTGGGAGTTGCGTTCCGTCCGCGGTCGACTCGACTATGTCGAGTCCTCGAGAGTGTCGTGTGTCGCAGCCGTATGTGACGACTATCCGTGTGAGCCACAACACAACACTCAGTGCGGGGGGCGGGGGGGGGCGTGCGGTTGTTGCTTGTGTTCCCGCGTTCCACAATTGACAATGGCAAGGAATCGGCCCGAACGATCGATGTCGGAAACTTGTCGCGGGAACACGGATCGGGTAAAAACTTGCACATGACCGACCGGATATCATGCCGTGCCGCGCAGCACCCAGCAGCAGCAGCCAGCACTGACGTTGCGCACGGCACCGCGGACCGCGCGGCCGCAACAGGCACAGCCGGGCCCCTCCGCCTCCCGCTGGCTCGGCGCTGCCTTAACCCCGTACTTTTAGAACTGACCGAATGGAGACTAGGCGCATGCTCAACCGCTGGATCGCTCAACCTCGGATGTTCGGCAGCGATCCGTACGTCAGATGTCGCATTCTTATTGAGGTCGGTCATGCTCTTCCTCTGTTGCCCACGGGAGTGCGGCGGCGGCGGCGGGTGGCTCGTAGGCGCCCGCCGGCCGTACAAGTACCTGATCGACCGCGGCGGCGCGCTGCTTGACCCGTGAGCGCAGTGCCTTCTCGGTTCCCTCGAGCACGAGCCTCGCCGACGGCGCGAGCAGCTTGCTAAAGGGCGCCGTCACGGGCCGACCGGTGGTGGCCGCCGCGATAGCGGCCGCTGCCGCTGCGTGGGCAGCGGCGGGGCCCTTGACACGTGCGTGCCGCGGCGAGCTCGGGGCCGAATGCGGCGGGTTCGGGTCCCAAGCGCCGTCCCAAGCGCCCGATCCGCAGGGCGAGAACATTGGCACAGCCTCGGCGCTCGGGACGGCGCCGGGCGCACCGCACCCATGAGCGCTCGGGACGGCGCTGCTCCCAGCACGAGCGGAGGTGGGTGGTCGCGCACTGCGGGCGGAAGTTGGTGGTCGACAGCCGTAGAGTTGCGTCGCGACGATGCCTTGTGCAATGGGGTCGGCGGCCAGGCGACAGTCCGCCGTGTCGGGCGGCAGCCCGCCAGCACCCACGGAGCCAGCGAGGAAGGTGGAGCTCAGCCCCTTGCCACTGCCGCTGCCGCAGAGGACGCTGCTGCACCCACAGGCGCTGCTCCCGCCTCCGAGGACGCTGCTGCCCACACCCGCGCCGCTCAATCGCTGGCCGCCGCGGGGCGTGCTCGCCCGAGAGGCCCCTTGCGCCGGAGTCGTCACGCGGCTGTTCGCAGGGGGCGCCGTGCCGGGCGCCGGGTCGGGCGCCTCCCACCCGCTCGCGACGGCGCTCGGGCGCACCACCGCCGTCGTCTTGGGCGGCGGCGCGGGCGGCGCGGGCGGCGCGGGCGGCGCGGGCGGGCGCATCGTGCGTGGCGCCACACCGCCGGCGGGAAGCTCCGACGACGGCGGCATGGGCATCGTGATGGACGCCGAGGCCGAGGTGGGCATGAGGCTGCCCGTGTCGTTTGGAGTGAGGGAGGCAGCTGCTGGCTGCGGTGGCTGCATCGGTGGAATGGTTGCGCTCGGGAAGAGGCCGCCCGCATCCGAGGCCAGCCCAAGCGAGGCACAGGACGCAGTGGCAGACGCGCCGACGGCGCGCGGGGTGAGTGGGCGGGAGCTCGCCTGGTTCGCCGCTGCGCGGACGCGCGGCGAGAGCGTCGTCTCGAGCGCGCTCACGTCTTGCTTGAGCTGCCGGATGAGCTTGTCGCTCTCTTTGGCTCTCAACCCCTTGAGCACCGCCGCCTCCAGAGTCGGGTCGATGAGGGACGATTCGCCAGCGGCGGTGGCGCTCGGACCGCTCGCCACGGCGCGCGACTTGGCCGCCGCCCTCCGCGCCGCGCGCTCCATGACGCCCTCGACCACCTCGACGAGCTTACCGTCTTGAAAGCGCGTCGGCTCGCCCGCCTCTTCGAGGAACGACTCGAGGGTGCCAGTGGCGCGCTTCATTTGCTGATGCTTCTTGGTCAGGGCCTCGTGTTCGCTCGAGTGGCGCGCGAATGCCTTTTGGGTCTCCGCTAACTTGGAACTCAAGAGCGCCTGCCGCCGCTCGGACGCCGCAAGCTCAGAGAGCAACGGCGCGTCCCGTGCCGCCTTAGCGCCGGCGGAGCGCTCCTCGCGGCTCTGCACGCGCTCTCGGCGCAGCTGGCGGAATGCGGCGGCCATGCGCACACGGAGGAGCAGCTGCTTGATCTGTTCGGCCTCTGTACGCAGCTCGTGCAGCTCTTCCTCCGCACGCGCGTCCCCAAGCGTCGAGACCTTGAGCTCGATCGGGAGAGAGCCGCTCTGTACCATCCGCAGCATCGCCTCGCGTTTCGTCTCATACCGATGCAGGCGCACCTCCATCTCTAGCCGGTACTCCTGCTCGCGCAGCAGCCCGCGCAACGTGAGGCGGCGCACGACGAGGGAGGCGAGCTCTGCCTCCTTGCCGACGCGCACGCGCTCCGCGGAGTTTCGCTCCACATGCACCGCCGCTTCGGCCGCCTCCTTGAGCTCAAGTCGCACCTCCGCCGAGGCGAAGCCACGTGATAGGTTCAGCGCGCTCGCACGCAGCGCGACTTCAGTCGGCCGATCGACGTCGGGAAGCTTGGTGCTGCTCACCCCCGCAGCGCGCCACAGGCCGAGCGCCGCGAGCGCCACCAACCGCCGGTGCTCACGCACGTGCGCACTCGGCAGCGGCGGAAGGCACTTGTCGGCCACGGACAGGCACAGGTCGTCACCTTGATGAAATGCATGCAACGCATCGACGTTGGCCCATCGTTGCATGCGCCGCTTGGCCTCCTGCGCCTCGGGCGACACAGCCGCGCAGATGGTGACGAAACGCGCCGCCACGGGCGCCTCGTCGCCCCCGCCACCCGGAACGCCGCCGCCGCCGCCGCCGCCGCCGCCGAGCCACAGGCTCAGGCTGCCACCAGCCGCATCGGCTCTGTCGGCGGCATCCTCGAGCGCGCCCACGACCGTGCGTGCATTCGCAAGCACACGGCTCGTACGCTGATGCACCTCCGGTCGCTCGACGCCGAGCATGGCCTTGAGGATGGCGCTCTTCATCTGCGAGGGCTCAGGCCCCTGGCTCGCGGCCCGCCCTTCGTAAGCCCCGAGCACCGAATTGAGCACCTCCATCTCCTGCGAGCTCAAGTCGCCGTCGCCGCCCTCGTCACCCTGAGGGCCGCCAGCGCCGTCGCGAGCACCCGCGCCCGTGCTGCCGAGCTGGCCGCGGAAGTCCGCGTGAGCAGTGTGAGGGTCCGGCTCTCCTGCCGTGCTGCCGCCACTCGCAAGCAGCTTATTCTTCTCCCGATCGAGCTCAGCGATCTCCTCGGCCAGCCGTTGGAGCGCCGCCTCAACTTGCGTGTGGATCTGCGGCGGAAAGGCGCCGCGCGACACGAGCGCCGTGAGGCCGGCGGCGCCCCCCGCCATCGTAGAGACGGTCAGCGGCGCTGACGAAGCGCTCGCTGCGAGGGCGCCGCTGCCGCCGGCGCTGCTGCCGCCAGTGGCGCCACCGCTGTGAACACCGCTGTGAGCACCGCTTGTCGGCTCAGCGAGAGAGCCGAATAGCTCAGCGGCTAGAGCGCTCACGGGCGAGCGATGCGGATTGTACGCCTCGAGGCAGAGCCCGGCGGCCGCGCCCGAGAGCACGAGCCCAACGGCTCGCGCATAGAGCGTGTAGTCTTGCGGCTGGCCACTCTTCTTGGCACGCGCCGCCTCGGCCCGCTGGGCGAGCGCCACGGTCGAGCGCACGGCGGCCGAGACGTGTGTGTGTAAGGTGCGCCCACCCACATTTTCAAAGTGCGCATCGGCCACCGCCATCGCACCCGCCGCGGCGCGCTCGAGAAAGAGCCGCTGCGATGAGAGCCGACGAAGGAGCTCCTCACGCTCGCACCACGCGTCGCTGAGCGCCAGCCGGTGCGCGCGCACGGCGAGTGGCGGAAGCGCGCTGGGCACGTACGGCGGGTGCGATTGGGCAAGCACGCGCTGATCGTACAGCGCGACCGCCTCGGCCTCCGAGTACACGGGGCAGCGCTGACGAAAGGCGCGGAGCAGCCACGCTCGGCGTGAGTCGATCTGGAGTTCGAGCTGAAGCCACGTCACTTGCGCCACACACAAGGCCAGCGGATCGAGCGGCGGCACCGCCTCGTAGTCGGCGACGGAAGCCCACTCAGGGGTAGCGGCTGCGAGGGCCGCGGCCGCGCCGCTCAAGACGACGTCCCTGGCGCCGGGTGCGACGACCCCACCATTCGGTCCGAAGATGGCGTCGGCATTCGGCGGCGGTGCGAGCGTCGGCGATGCGCCCCGAGCATCCCAAGCCTCCTCGAACACCCATCGGCGCACGTCGCCGATGCCGTCCATCGCCGCGTTGCAGGGCGGAACGAGATCGGGAGCATCCAACCGACCGATGGCTCCTCGGTGGCCGCCAATGGGCGCGGTGTGCATGGCGGGCGGCGGCGGAGTGGAGGTGACATCGGCATGCCCCCCCTGCGCAAGTTGACGAACCTGCTTCTCGATGAGTTCATGCTGCTTGGCGAGCGCTGCCCATCCGGCCGTTGAGAGGCGAAGGAGCTCCTTGGCAACGATCGAGACGGCGTTGTGAATGCGCAGCGCCGCCGTGCGTGCGCCCTCGACGGGGATGATGCTCGACGGATCGAAGCTATCGCACAGGAAACCACGAGCGCCGTCGGCGCCACTCGAATCCCAAGCGGCTGGGTCGGCGCCTCCGGTGCCTGCAGCGAGCGCTGGGTCGGCCGCATGCAACCATTGCGGCAGCCGTTCGGGCGCACGCAGCTCGAGGGGACGCCAGGTCACCTCGAGCACATCGCCGGACGGAGACGCGGACGGGTCGATCCCCCGTGGGCCTAGCGCAGCGGGCGGCGTGTGCGGCGGTGCGGCGCAGTCACGTGTGATCGCGTGCAGCCGCCAGAGCGCACGGAGCAGCACCGCGGCGTCGGCCACCCCTTCTGCCGTGTTGAGGAGCGCGTGCGTGCGGTACAAGCTGAGCTGCAGCTGCAGCAGCAGGGCATGAGAGCGCAGGCGCAGCCAGCGCACCGGAAGCACAGCGTCCTCGTCTGCACCCTTGGGCGCCGCCCCTCCCTCGAGCAGCTCCTGCTTGTCACGCTTTCCACGCCCCCCACTTGCTGAAGTCGGTCGGTCGGCGGCCACCTGCTTGGCTGTTGGGTCGGGCAGCTTGCGCAGTGGACACTTGCACGGCAGCATTGGGGCGGTGACCTCCTCAATTTCCCACAGCGCGGCGCCGAGGGCGAGGCGTTCTGTTCGGGTCGCATCCGCCAAGGAATGGGGCGCGAGCTGTGGCGCCGCATGTTTCGGTGGTGTCACGACGACGACGCTGCTGACCTCGATCTTGCCCGCGGCCTTGCCAGCCTGATCGGCCTCGGCATTACCTCCACCGCCAACGTGGAGAAGATTCTCAAACCCCGTTTTGATGGCGCTCCTGCCGGCGCCGACGCTGCTCCCGCCACCAGCGAGGCCGACTCGGAAAACAATCGGTGGGCCGTCGAGGGAGGTGAGGGATGCGCGCAGCTGGAGGAGGGGCACGAGCCCAAGCAGCGCCGCGGCCGCCTCCGCGTGCGCCTCGAGCGCGCCCGTCACGGCATCCCCCTTGAGCTCTTTGCCCTTGCTGTCTTGGAGTGGCTCCGCACGTAGCAGCCGCAGCGCGTACTGCGGATCTGGCAGGCTCCAGAGCGATTCGAGCGTTGCGTCCGCAGAGAGGAGAGAGGAGCGTGCCTCCAGCGCCGCCTCCACTGCCGCCTTGCGAGCCTCATTGCGTTCGGCTGAGGCGACGCTCTCCGTATGCTTGGACGACGGGCTGGAGCCGGGGGAGGACACGGACGCAGGAGGGGGAGCGACGTCGCTGAAAGAGGTCTTCTTCTTCCCGGCAGAGGTCGGCTCTCGCCGTGAGGGCGAGGTGGAGCCATATTTGGAGTCCGATTTGGAGCCCGAATTGGACTTGAGGGCTGCAAGCACGGCGACGGGGTCATCGCACACTATAAAGGGAGACAGGACGGTGCCATAGGGAAGGCGCGCGGGCGGCGGCGCGCTCGGAAGCAGGGGCGCTACCAGCTGCGCAGCCGAAGCGCACAGAGCCGCCGTGGCCACGCGCGCTGCGGGCTGGCGCAGCGTCTGATACAGCTGGTGGCAATAGTGGCCCAGCAGCTCGTGCTTCGTCTGACGAAGCCGCTTCTGCGCGATGAGCGCCTCGCTCGGCGCAGGGGGCGCCTGTCTCAGTTTGGTAGAGACGTCGCCCCAGGAGGTGAGGAGCGTAGCGCGAGCTGCCTTCTCGAGCACTTCGGTCGTGAGCCACAGCATGCAAGATTCGGCCGTGGGGATGGTGGTGAGGGCGCGGCAGAGCTGCTCGATGATCGCGTGGGTGAGGTCGCCCCAAGGGGAGACGTCCTCGACGTGGATGACGCCCTGGTAAGCGGGGCGCACGCACAGACGTTGGATGGGCACTGCACACCGGCCGTCGTCCGTGGCCAACGCGTCATCCCGAGCGCCAATGGCTTCACCCTCCTCGGCAGCTGCGTTGCCGTTCGGAGCCGTCGCCGCACCGGCCGTGACGCCTGCGCCTCCCGCGCCAGCTCCGACAGCGCTGCCACTGGTGGCGCCGGCGGCGCCCGCGCCCAAAGTGACGTTAACGACGGCGCCCGGCGCCATGGGCATCGGCGTGTTGCCGAGAGTGAGTTCCGACGGCACCAACGACGCCTCGGCGGCCTCGGCGGCGGCGGCGGCCCTTGCGGCCTTCTCCTCCGCCTCCGCAATCGCAGCGAGCGACGCGTTGATTGCACATGCATTGTGCGCGGTGATGACGGCGAGCGCGGCACGCTGCGCGCGTTGCAGCCGCAGGGCTGTGTTGAGCTCCGACATGGTCGTGTGAAAGCCCGGTCCTACGAGCACCTCCAACCACCAGGCAGAGTCGCGGGGCGCAAAGTCGCACAGGGCGGCCTCAGCCTCGGCAAGGGCACACACGCGGCACGCGGCGAGTGCCTTGCTGTCCTCCATCGGATCCTCGGCCTTCGCAGGCTCCATCGGCGGCGCGCAAAAGGCGAGTCGCTCGTCGCGTGCCGTGGAGCGAGCAGCGCCGCCGCCGCCGCCGCCGCCGCCGCCGTGAGAGCCGACCGCTGGCGGGAAGTAGCGCGAGCCATACGGAGGGGTGGGCGCCAATGCGCTGAGCTGCTGCCCCATCTTACCAATCGTGGGAGGACGCGCCCGATTCGTGAGCGGTGCGCTGATCGCAGGCAGATTCAAGACCAACGCCACCTGGCGAAGTTGCGGTGGTGATTTGGAGGAGGAGGCGCTGTTGTCCTTGCCATCTTTGCTAGCTTTGGATCCGCTCGAGACAGACGAGGTGACCGTTGAGCCCGTGCCTTGACGACACAGCGGCGCGCCACCCCGGCTGCCAGCAAGAGAAGCAGAGCGTCCAGAGGGGAGCGGGCCGAGAGTCGAGCCTCCAGCGGAGCTCGCACCCCACCCCCCAGCTCGTGAGCCCACGTCATCGTCCGGCCCTCCAACTTCCGAATCCGAGTCCGAGAGCCCCGCATCAGAGCTCGGCCTTCGACGTGCTCCAGCCCGCCCTCCCGTCTGTTCGGAGTCGCCTTCACCGCCATACGTCGAGGCCGCGTAGGTCGAGACCGCGTATTGCGAGGTGGCCGCACAGGATGCCGGGGTGCACTGACGGTAGCCACCACTGGCGCCGCCATGCGTCGACTCGCCGCCGCCATAGGCCGTCGACTCCCCCCCTTTGGAACCGCTCGAGACAGACGAGCCCGTGCCTTGACGACACAGCGGCGCACCACCCCGGCTGCCGGCAAGAGAAGCAGTGTACGAGCCTCTCCCAGCGCCGCCGCTCTGCGGCTGCTGGAAGCAGGACTGCCCTGCGATGCGACGGCCCGAGATGCGCATGGCGCCCGTGACGGCGCCTCCCATGCGCCCGAGGCCGTAGACCACGGTGGGCGTCGCGTCGGCCTTCTGGATGAAATGGATCATCGAGAGACGACGAGTCTCCATCAGATCCGTATGGAGCGCCGCGAGTGCCTCGCTCAGCACATGAGCGCGCGCGAGGGTCTTCAGCCGCGCTTGGTGCCCCTGCGGCTTGAGAGTCGCACCGGCGCCGCCGAGGTCAGGCGGCGCCTCGGCCGCCGCGCCACCAACGGCCGAGGGAGGAGCGGCGGCGCCCCGCGCAATCTCGCTGATGGCGAGAGCGAGGGCATCAGCATCGCCGAGCAAGCCCGTGTCCGCATACTCCGTCACCGACTCGCCCCCAAAACGGGTCGCTTCGACGGCGTCGTTGAGCTGCTTGAGATTGCGTTCGGCCTGGCGCACGGTCGCCAGCCGAAGTGCGGTGTACGAGAGGCCGCGCGAGAGCTCCGGAGTCTCACGCAGTCGTCGGGTGCAGTGCTCAAGCGCGCTGTGGAACCCGAGGACGCTCGCCACGAAGCCGCCGCTCAAGAGCCGAGTGTACGCGACTGCGGCTTGGTCTTTGCGCTCGCGCTCGCTCAGAGTGGAGCTCGAGCCTAAAGCAGGCGATGTCACGCCGTGGCTTACTCCCACGTTGAGAACGGCGCTCTCGGCGGGAAGGCTCGGCGGGAGCGACGCCGAGGGGAGCGAGCGCCTTGGCAAGGTGCCGACCTGGAGCATGCAGGAGGGGCGCCTGCGACGGGGCGCGTTCCCCTCCAGCCCCACGTCGTCTGGAACGGCGACCGCCAAAGTGGGAGCCTCATCAGCGCCGATGTGAGCAGCGCCAGTGTGAGCAGCGCCGTTGCCGCTCAGCGGTTCGACGGCCACCCCGACCGCCTCCCCAACCGCCTCGGCCGCGGCGGCGAGGCTGCAGAGGCGCGCCACGACGGAAGCTTCCTTATTGAGCGAGTGAGCTTGAGCGTCGGAGGCGATGCCGTACGCCCACGAGACCGCAGACACGAGACGAATGCCTGCATGCGCCGCGCGCCGAGTCGCCGCCATCTCGGCATTCCGATGCTCGAGCGACCGGATGATCGACCTCCTCGGCGGAATGAGGACGGGCGGCGGCGGCAGCGGCGGCGCGGCCACCAGCTGCAACTCGACGATGCCCTGCAGCCGCTGCCAGAAGGCGGCGCGCTGGCACGGCGTGGCAGCGTGCGGCAGCAGCGCCATGTGCTGGCGCAGCAGCGCGGTGCGAGAGCATAGGAAGCGGTGCTCTGCGCGCAGCAAGCAGAGGAGCACCTCGAGGACATCGACCTGCGAACGTGCGCGCTTCGCGGCTGGATCCTCGGCGGACGCGCCCGCGCCCACGCTCGCCGCGCTCGCGCCCTGCGTGGCGCGCACGAGCCCTCGCGCGAGGGCGCGCGCCACCACCTCGGGCGTGGCGGCCTCGCGGGCGAGGGTCGCCTGTACATGCAGCTCGATCAACGCGGACGCGCGCCGCGCCACGCCAGCCTCGAGGGCCGCTAGGCGCGCGTTCGCCCGCTCGTACAAGATGCGATCTCCGCCCGAGGAGAGTACCACAGGCGTGCCCACTCCCAGCAAATGCGGCGCCGAGAGCGCCCTCAACTCGGACGGCGCCGTTCCGGGCGGCGCAGCTCCACCCGCTACGCCAGCTTTGCTCTCGTCGCCAGCCGTTTCAACGGCGCTCGCGACGGCGCCCGCTGACCCTCGCTGATGCAGGCTGCGCGCGGTCAGATTTGGCGACGGCAAGTCGTTGTTGGTCTCGAACTCGAGGTCATCCCACTCGACGCTCGCTGCGAGCGCATCCGCCGACGGCCCGTCGCCCTCGAAGCCCTCGAAGCGCACCCCAACGCCAATCGGGGCGCCGCGCAGCGCGAGCGGCGATGCCTGAGCGGCGGCAGCCTGCAGGATCGCCTCGTCAATGGCCGCGTGACGCACGCACGCCTCGCCAAAGTTGAGGTGATGCAGGATGCGCATGCGCAGCGCGCGCATCTCGAGCAGTCTGAGCTGCCACAGGCGGCCCAGCGCCTGAGCCGCAGCGGACGAGGCGGCCGCGGCCGGCGCACCCGCCGTCGAGTTGTGGGCACTGGCGCCGTCCGAGCCGCCCGCGCGCCCTGCCACCGCCTCACTCTCACCCTCGTCCTCGGCCGTGCCGTCACCGCGCCTAAACGAGCGCTCGCCCTCGGCACCCTCATCGTCAGGCGCCGCAGCTGACGTGAACTGAAGCGCCGTCGTGAGCATCTCTGTGACCGTATCGAGCCTCGCGCCGGCGCCACCGTCCACATGCGCCGACGGCGGGCCCGCGCCTGCGGCGGCCGCCTCGGCCACGGCCGCGGCTACGGCTTTGGCGCGTGGCGCGACCACAGTGCGCCGTGCGACCACCGCGGCAACGGGCGGCGCGTCACGGAAGGCGTAACCGTGCGCGCGTGGTGGCGAGCGCGGCCGGTGTGGGTGCTTCGGGGCCGAGGGCATCTCTGACGAAACTCCCGCCCAAGTCGACGCGAGGACCGCCTCTCGCACATGTAACGGCGATGGCTCGATCCATCCAAATGGCATGCCTGAGCTGCTCGCCGCCGCCTCCATCGCCACTGCGACCGCGGCGTCGGCCGCGTCGGCGGCGGCGGTGGTGCTGGCAGGCGGTCGGGATGGCGAGGCGCCCGTGGCCGAGGCGCCCGCCCGCCCACGCGACGGCGAGCCATACGCACTCGCGCCCGCGTCGGCCGGGTCGCGGCCCGCAGCGGCGAGCTGCTTGGCAATGGCCTCGTCGGCCTTGCGCTTCGCCTCCTTCGCCTCCCGCGCGGCCTCTACTCGAAGGTCGCTCTCGGCGGCCGCCTCAGCCGCGCCGATCGTCCGGAGCAGTGCTTGCAGTCGTCTCGCCGCGACCTCCGCCGTCGGCTCACGCAAGCACCCGAGCAGCACGCCAAGCAAAGCGCCCGCGGGCGGCTGCTGTGCCAGCCAGGCTTGCTGCGTCAGCTGGTCCTCCTCGGGCGCGGCAGATTGACGAACCAACCGGAGGTATCCCGACGAGCGCAGCACCTGCCGCGACGATGACGACGCACAGGCGGTGGGCGCACCGGGGTGAGCGCTTACGCCGCCAGGTAGGATGGAGCTGCCGAGGCCGGCGGCCGCGCCCCCACCGGCGCCGGTGTCGGCCTGGGTGGCGAGCAGGTTCCATTCGACCACATTGCGCGGGAGCTTGGGCCGCATATTGGGCGATTGATCGAGCTTCCCCTCGGGCTCCACCCTAGACGCGCCCGCCGACGCGTCACCGTCCCTGCCCAAGGGAGCCGCACCCAACGCTGCCGCCGCCTCCTCCGCCGAAGCTGTTGGTCGGTGTTTTCTAGGCGTCGCACCCAACGCTGCCGCCGCCTCCTCCGCCGAAGCTGTTGGTCGGTGTTTTCTAGGCGTCGCACCCAACGCTGCCGCCGCCTCCTCCGCCGAAGCTGTGGGTCGGTGTTTTCTAGGCGTCGCACCCAACGCTGCCGCCGCCTCCTCCGCCGAAGGTCGGAGTTTTCGAGCCCGATCGTCGATAGGGCGGCGTCTCTTTGCTGCCACAGTCGCTGCCTCGCTCGACCGATCTGTCGACGCCCATCCAGAAGCGACGTCCATTGCGGCCTGTGCCGCCGACAGCTCGGCGGCCGCGGCCGCTTCAGCCTTCGGGCGCACGGCGCGGAGCAGAGCGCGCGCTAGAATCTTCGAGGTCGGGTTTCCGTTCGGATCGTCGAGCAGCACCAAGTAGGATGCCACACCCTCGAGGTTGATGATCGTGCCCAGCTGCGCCGGCGGGCCGGCCGCCGCCGCCGCTGCTGCTGCTGCATCGCCGTCGCTGCCTTCCTCTGTGGTGGGTGCCGTGATGACGAACACGTCGTCACCAACGGCGAGCGCACACGTGAAGGCAGATTGATCGAGCTCAGCTTGGCGCCGACGGGCGAGGTCCAGGCGCGCACGCGCGACGCCGAGCTCACGCCGCGCCGCTTCCGCCGCCGTCGCCGCCTCTGCATCACGTGCCGCAGCCGCTGCGCGCGAAAGGTCCGCTGCCGTTGGGCCGCTGAGCACGAAGGCCATCGCCTCGGTCTGGGACGCATGCAACCGATCGACCTCGGCGGGAGTCATGTGCGCATGCCGCCGAGGCGAGGCGTGCGAGCCACGGCTCGTGCCGTGGCTCTCGTCGGAGGAGCCAGGATTCTGGCTCGTGGAGCTCGACCCGAGATTCGTGGAGCTCAACCCGAGCTGGCTGCTGACGCCGCCGCCCACGGGCTCTGCGACACTGCTGAAGCCACCGCTCGAGAACTCGCTGGCGCCGCCTCGGCCGCCGCTACCGCGCAGGGCCGTGGTGGCGGCGCTGAGCAGGTCGCGCATCTCCACCTCGCTCCGGCGCAGCGCCGGCAGCGGCGACGGCTCGAGCGCCTCATACACGCTCACGGAGCACGGTGCAATCCAGGAGGCCTCATGAAACAACGCCCGACCGTGGGACGCGTGTGCGCCGCTCACGCCGCTCAGATAGGTGTGGAGTGGCGCGAGGTGGCGGCGCAAGTGCATGCGCCTCGCGAGCAGCGCCTCCACCTCGGCGGGCAGCGGCGGCGCCGCGGGCGCTGCCGCCACCTCGCCGCCGCCGAGCGCCGCGACGTCCTCGGCAGCAACGCCTGCGGGCGGCGGCAGCGCGCCGAGCGAGGGCATCGCTCCGAGCGCCGCGTCGAGCTGCTGCAACTCGGCGGTAACGTCGGCGCCTCTCGCGCGCTCGCGCAAGCACTGCACGCGCCGGCGCACGAGCTTGTGGAAGGCGTCGCGCCGGCCCTCGACGACGGCTGCGAAGCACCGCTGCTGATAGGCGCTCTCCGCCTTTGCGGCACTTTCTGAGGAGGTCAGCGCCTTGGCCGCTTCAGCATCGAGCGGCGGCATGCCAGCCGCCTCGTCCACGAGCGGCACCACCGGCACGGTGAGTGCCGAGAGCAGGCCGGTGCTCGCGCCGAGCACCACCACTGGCTCGGCCTCCGCGGCGCTGCCTGGCGCGCCGCGCTGCAGCGTCTCTGTCTGTGCCCGCAGCCCGAGGAGCGTGCTGCGCAGCAGCTCGGCCGTCTCCTCGCTCGCGCGCTCGGCTGGATCGCTCGCAAAGGGTAGGCACAAGGCTCCTAGCATGTCGTCCGACGTGGGCGTTTGCGACCAGTCACCAGTGAACGTCACGATGGAGCTCAGCGGTTACTGCGTCTTCTTTTGGTTCACGTGCTCACTCCTTCTGTGCTTCGCGTGAACGCACCCTCTCCGCCCCACCTGTTTCTCGGGCGCGGTGATTTCTGGTGCCAAGGTAAGTCCACGCGGCGCGGCGGGCACGATCGATGGCCGCGCCAGCGCTCGGATCCTCGTCGGCGGCGGGCCGCTCCGACGACGTGTCGGGCTGGCGACCGTCCGCCATGAGCGCGCTGCGCTTCGACCAGCTCGGCGGCTATGAGCCGCGGCGGCTCAATATCGTCTGGCTTGAGAACACACTCGACTGTCGCACGTGGACGTACTATTGCGACCTCAAGGACGCAATGGCACGGCTACATCAAATGTGCGTGCCGCACCACTCGGTCACGTGCGTCGAGGGCCGCGGGCGCGCGCCCGGCTTCGAGCCGCAGGTGGTGGTCGCCGGCCCGCGCTACATGTCCAACGTTGCACACACAGACGAGACGCTCGGCTTCGACCGCTCGCGCTTCGCGCACCTGCCGCTCGCTGTCGTGCAGAACAAGATGTACGCGGCGACGGCGCGCGAGATTGTCGGCGATGCGAGCGCAAAGCTGCGCTGGGCGCGCGCTGCGGGCGCCATCGTCGGTTTTACGTGGCTCAAGCTCGCCGACAACTTCACGCAGGAGTCGGGCGTGCCGCACTACCGGCTGCCATTTGGCGTAGACGCCGCGCTCTACGGCAAGCATGCGGGCACGCTCGACGCCGGCGCGCCGCAGCGCTTCGACGTGGGCTTCACGGGCGCGAGCAACCACAAGTACCCACTGCGCGAGGCAATCCTCGCGCTCGTGCGCTCGATGAACGTGAGCTCCTACCTGGGCACGTGGCAGCAGACGTCGATGCGCGTGGGCACCAACAACTCGTGGAAGGCGCTCGATCGCGACGGCTACGTGCGTCAGCTCAGCCTCAGCAAGATGTGGGTGAGCACCACCGGCCCGAGCGACATCGTGGGCACGCGCTACTTTGAGGTGCTGGCGAGCGGCACGACGCTGCTGCTATGCAACCGCAACCCGGGCGCGTACGATGAGCTCTTCGAGGACGGTGTGCATGCCGTCGTCTTCGACGGCATGGACGACCTGCGCGCCAAGATTCTCAAGTACCTGCATGATGAGCCCGCGCGCCGGCGCATCGTGCGCGCCGCGGCCGCACTCGCGCAGCGCGTGCACACGTGGGACGCGCGCGCGCGCTTCATCACGAAGGCGATCGAGCTGCACGTCGCGCAGCACGAGCGCGAGCGGCCATACCAGCCTTACTTTGTGCCGCAGCCGCCGCCAGCCGCTGCCGAGCCTTTTATCGGGTGCCTCGATACGCGAACCCACGCGAGAGCCTTCGAGGAGGTGCCGGCGAAGCGCCCGCTCCGCCGCTTCACCGTCGCCGCATGCGCGGTCGCCTGCCGTACGCGCAGCGCCGCCTACTTTGCGATGCAATGCGGCGGCTTCTGCAGCGGCAACGGGCACCGGCTCGGAAAGTGCTTGTGCAGCCGGGCGGCGCAGACACGCGCGCTCAACGCCCTTGCCAGCGACGGGGGCGCCGGCGGCCCGCGCTCGCATCGGCCGCGCTCTGACTGCGCGTCGACGTGCAGCCTGCAGGACGCTCGACCGTGCGGTGGCTTCGACGCGATGGCGTTCTTTGCCATGGTAGGCACTGGCACTGCGGTGACGAACAACGCCACGGCTGCCGCCGAACCCGCCTCGATGATGACAGCACGCGCGGCGCGTGCGATGCGAGCGAGTGGACGGAGGCGGAGGCAACGAGGCACGGTGGTGGAGAGAGCACAGAGGTGGAATCTGACGGAGTTGTACGCCGCGGCCGCAGCGGGTGCCACGCTGTGATGACATCAGTGAACCGTTCACACATCGTATGTATATACACCAGAGGAAACTCATGCGCGCCATGAGCTGTTTGAATTTTTACAAAGAAATAACAGTACTCATACGCGGCTGTATTGACCGGCGGTGCACACGTTTCGTCCGCGGGTCATCAGGATCTTGAGTCATCGGCATCGACTCGGTGTGAAGTACGTCATAGCTTGAACAACAAGTCGATGGCCTCATAGATGTCACCTCTCGCGTTCTCGAGAGCCCACCGAGATTCCGCATGTGAGAAGCCCATGGCACGCATGTGGGCGAGCTGTGCCGACAAAGCGGCGTCGATGACGATCGGGTCAACGGCAGATCCTGCCTGAGGTTGCGCCGATGCGCTCAAGGCGGCAGCGGCGGTGGCAGCGGCAGCTGGAGGGACGGTTGGATGCTGGTGCGGCGGCGCAGCGGCTGGTTGCAGTGAAGGTGGAGCTGGTGGACTCGACCGAAACTCATCCGGGAACGGACACCGTGGAGCGTAGTGACTGTTGAGTTGGCCACATCGACTACAGGAGTACTCCTTCTTGCGCTTCGATGGCAAGAACAGAGCACGAGGCTGGAACGTGCCATGGGTCAGGACCGCCCCTTGTGGCATTGGCATGCGCTGTGGGCCCGCATGGGTGCTCGAGCTGCCTGTGTCGCATCCTGTGCTTGGGCCGGGGCTGCGGCTGGAGCCAGTGTGAGGAAGAGTGCCCGCACCGCTTGGGCTCGCCTCGCTTAGCCCTGCACCACCTACGCCCGCCCCGCTTGGGCCTGCATGCTGCTGCTCGTCGTACAGGCGCCAAGCAGCTGGAAGAGAAATGGCCTTGCGCCCATCGGGTGAGCGATAGCCTTTCAGTTTGCCGAAATCCATCACCTTAGTCCAGCCAGGTGGTGGCTTGGTACGCACCGCCATGTCCCCGGCAGCTGGCTCTGTGGACTTTGTCGCACCGCTTGGGCTCGCCTCGCTTAGCCCTGGACCACCTACGCCCGCACCGCTTGGGCTCGCACCGATTAGCCCTGGACCACCTACGCCCGCACCGCTTGGGCATGCACCGCTTGGGTGCGGGGGCGAGGGCGGTTGGACGAGGCACAATGCCCCGATGGAAATGGCTGGGGCTTCGCCCTGCTGAATAGCCGGCGCGCCAGCAGCAGCGGCAGATGAAGAGGGTTGGCCTTGCCGTGCAGCGTGCTTGTTGAATAGGCACACCGCCTCTACCAGATCGCCACGAGCCTGGCGCAGCAGCTCGCAAGCTCTTGCTGCATCGATCCGCCGACCGGAGTTGACGAGAAACTGCAACAGCCGCGCGATGTTCTCATCTGAGGGCTCTGCATCCGTAGCAGGTAGAGGTTCTGGGTGCGACGAGGGCGGTTGGGCATCTGCAGGCCGCGAGGGCACGAGGGGCGGCAACAACGAAAGGCCCATTGAGTACACTTGCGATGGCATCGACGAATCGTCTTCCTCATCCATGGACTCTTCCTGCCCACTCCCCTCCGCGGACTGCGGTTCAGTTGACAGCTGCAGGCCGCCATAGTCGCCAACGCTGTCGAAGAGACTGTTGACTTGGCCTCCGATGCCATAGCTACTGCTCGCTTGCTGGCTGCCATAACGGGCAGGCTCGTCCTTCTCTGAGGGGCTGTCATCAATCGTTGCCGCGTCCATCGCGTGCAATATTGATTCGGAGTGGCAATCGTTCATTTGCTCTTCCCCGGCAGCCGCTCCCGCTGCTTGCCCCGCTTCCGCTGCCGTCGCAGCCGGGTCATTTGATGCCGCTGTGTTGGTCTCATCTGATCCTGCAGGAAGAGGTACCGTCGGCATGGCAGCCGCCGAGCATGCGCCTTGAAGATTCTGGATACGAGGCTGATCGCAATTGGCGCAGGATGGGGCATCCGCCTGATTGAAGAAGTCCCCGCAGGACGTGCAGGACGTGCACAGCCAATAGTCCGGAGTTTGGAGCGCCGCTAGCGAAACCACCTGCGATGCAAGATGCCTCTCAAGGGTTGCTCTAGACGTCAAAGGTGGCCCTGCAGATGGCCAGCCGAGCGCTGATGGTCCAGGGCCGACGGCTCGAGTGACCTCGAGGAGACGCTCCTCGGAGTACGAGTCGTCTTGTGTGTTGCCCTCATCGAGTTGAGTTCCTCCCCCGGATTGAGCCATCTCATCGTCTTCGCTGATCATCTCCTCGTCTTCATTGGTCATCTCGTCGTCCTCTTGAAATAAAGGTGCTTCACCGCCTGGGCCACCACCGCCACCGGCACCACCGCTGCTGCCCCCTCCACCACCGGTGCTGCCCCCTCCACCATCGCTGCTGCCCCCTCCACCGCTACCGCCGCCTCCACCTCCACCGCCGCCTGCGCCGCCACTGCCACCGCCACCGCCACCGCCACCGCCACCGCCACCCCAGTCGCTTCCGGCTCCACCGCCACCTCCATCATCGTCAACATCAGGACGCATCGACGGCTCCTCGTTCTCCTCTTGAGCCAGCTCCTCGACCTCTTCGCCAGAAAGGTAGTCGTCTGGATAGTCGTCTGGGTCCAAACTCGCGTGAGCAAACGAGCCGCTGGCTACTTGTTGCGAAGACATGGCTAACTGCAACGAGGGCTGGCGCAAGAGCATCCACCCTCTCGCCTGGGGCGTTCGGGCCTGTGCCTCGGACGGGCTGACCTCGGAGATGCCAGAGATTTGCGATTCTTGCGAAGCAGAGGTGTACCAACTAGGCTTGCCGATGGTCGAGCCGAACGGAATGCTCATATCCATGCAGTCCTCTTGCGTCTCTGCCGCGTTGCTCAGGCCCACCATGGCATTCCCCGACAGGGGCTCCGCCGCAACGGATGCCCCAATGTCATTCGATGATGATCGACTTGGTGAGCCAGCGGCCTCTCGCGAGAGCCTTTTAGGCGATGGCATATCACAATCCATGCATTCCGAAGATGAGAGTGATGGCGGCGGCGCTGGTGCCGTGAGCGGCAGCAGCGGTCGCATCTGCGACCGTGGCGTCGGTCCGTGGGCGTCGGCGGCCTTCTGGATCTCCTCATCCTCTGCGTAGTGAAGGGGCAACCACCCGCCCCTGTCCTTCGCCATGGCGGCCTCCGGGTTCGCCGCGAGGAGCGCCTGCACCACCGCCAATGAGCGGTTACGACGAACGGCGCAGTGAAGGGGCGTGTACCCGTTCTTGTTCGTCGCCGAGGCGGCCTCCGGGTACGCCGCGAGGAGCGCCTGCACCACCGCCACCGATGAGCTGTTCCAAGCGGCCTCGTGAAGGGGCGTGGCCTCGCCCCAACCACCCCTCGCTCTGGCTGATTCTGGCGTGATCAGCGGTAGGACCTCGGCGTCGGGCCGTTCGTACGTGCTACCATCAAAAAGGCTCATCCGCTCGCCTGGTCGATTGCGTGCGGAGGGCGCGGACTCCTTCGCCGCAGAGCGCGTGCTCAAGTTGCAGTGCGCCTTCGCAGCAGCGTCTTCTGCTAGCTGCGCAGCAAAGGCCATCGGTGCTTCGTAAGCCATCGCCTGTTCTATGGGTGCCGCCATGCCTTCAGTGTCCATGTCCGCATCCAACCCCGGCGCAAGTTTTGCCTGCCCAGACGTCCGCGGCGCGTCGAGCTTGATACAGCCTGCAAGCGTCCGTTGCGTGCAGTAGTCGACGATGTTGCGCAGGAGCTCATAGCCCGCCTGCTGCTCGGCCGTCTCGCACACGGCGATGTCAGGCTCCACCAGCTTTGGGTCACAGAGCAACACACACTTCTTCTTAGCGCGCGAGACGGCGGTGTTGAGCCGCTCGCGCACATAGATGAACTCGCGCTCAGTCTCGACGTCCTGAAACCCGCCGTAGCACACCACGACGAGGTCGCGCTCCCGCCCTTGCATCTTCTCGACCGTGTTGACCTCTCGCGCCGCCTCCGGCACGCCCGCCACGGCGAGTGCGTGCAGTACCGCCTGCCGCTGATAGTGATGCGGCGTCACCACGAAGATGCTCCCGTCATCCGCATCCGGATCGCGCCACTTGAGGTACGCCAAGATGAGACGCGCCACAAGAGCTGCCTCCCACTGCACGAACTCGAGCCCCTGGCTCATCGCTTCTGCTGGCCTCTTCAGCTCCAGAAGAACAAAGGTGTTGGCAGGCTGGAGAGCCTCGAGCAGCCACGCGTCGGCCGGCGGAGCTTGGATTGCTCCCCAACCATCCACGAGCTTGAGCTGCGACACGCCGCCGCCGGTGACGCCGCCGGTGACGCCGCCGGTGACGCTGTGACATCGGCAGCCCCGGCGATGGCATGCTTGGTACCCAGTGTACTGGAGCACCTTCTCGGTGAAAAGGGCGAGGTTGTCGGTCATACGGTGGTTCTCTTTGAGTGTGAGGCTGACGGCGCGCGGGTACTCGGCTGTCACCGCGGCTCCTCCGCGGTTCGTCGCCGCCACGCATAGCCAGCTCAGCAGCGACCAATGCGGCGGAGGCGTGCCCTCGACAACGTGCGCGTCGGCCGGGTACACGTTCTTGAGGATCGTGCCCATCTGGCGAGGGTCGCCGACCACGACCAGTCGCCCCGTGCACGTCCCAGCTGCCGCTCCCGCGGGTTTGTGGCCCTCGAGCAGGCACAACGCCGGTAGCAGGTGAGCGAGGGGCATTTGCGACGCCTCGTCCACCACGAGCACGTCACAGAAGCCCACATGGTCCGCCTGGTGCAGCTCGTGCATCTTGTAAACGGTGGCGCCGAGCACATATCGCTCGGCGCTCAGGCGCAGCTTTGGAGCTTTCCCCGACGCATTCCGAGGAGCATCCCTCTGCGATGCATCCCAATCGAACTTAGCTTGCTCCTCGTACTCTCGCCACAGCTGCAGATCCTTGAGTGCCTTCACCTGAAGCGTCGCGTCCATGGGCTTCACGAAGACCGTGCCGCCTCCCTCCTCGATCATTTCTACGCGATATACGAAGACCGTGCCGCCTCCCTCCTCGATCATTTCTACGCGATATTGTCCGCCTGCCGGATGGGCCTTCTCCTGGACGATGGCACCCACGGACACTTGCCTCAGTTCCCCTACCGTTGCGACCTTGCACACGCGCGGCCGCTTCTCAGCACTGCCCTGCCACCCCGCCTTGAGCTTAGAAGCGATGCTCGCCAGCAGGTGGTTGAGTGCCTCGTTAGTAAAGGCGGTCACGAGTACGCGCATGCGGCGGTTGGCGGCATCTGCCTCGAGCAGCAGCCGACTGATCATGGTGGCCAGAAAGTAGCTCTTGCCCGAGCCTGGCGGCCCCCACACGATCGTGAGCCCATTACGACGCACGTGTGCATCAACAACCTCCTGCGATTCGGTCATCGGGCACCGGTTGCGCATCGCCTGCTCGGCCGGCGCCAATTGCGCGCCGGGCCCGAGCTGTCCAAAGCTCGGAGTGTCGCACAACAGCCGCCGTGCGAGTGTGGGTGGCTGCTGCCTCGCGCGCGCGCGCTCGTCGTACTCGCTCTCCGTGCGAAGCCGCGAGATGATCCGGTTCGTGTTGACGTCGACGTAGCGCCGCTGCAGCACGTACTCATGGCCCACCACGAGCTCGCACTCGTTCGCCTTGGTGGGGCTGTAGCGTGTTACGTCCACCTTCAAGGTGAGGACCTTTCTCGGCGTGGCCGTGCTCGACACGACGCTGCTCTCAATCTCGGCGAGGGTGAGGTGCAAGCTCTTCATCAGCTGCTTGGCCTGCTCTTTGAACTTACTGCGCAGCGGCCACATCTCCTGATGCAGCCGCACCTCGTGGCCCTTGTCGTTGGTTCCTAGCGCAGCCATGTCCTGGAATCGCATGACGTCTCTCATGCCAGCGTCAGTCTTGGGGCAGAGGAGCCACGCGCTCCCCATCGTGCGCGTGTCGAGCTCCGTCGGCTCCACACCCACAATCTCCATCGTGAGCAGGTGCGTCGCGTAGGCCCCTTCTTTCTCAATCTTGAGCAGCCGAAGCAGCCGCGTGCTTCCCTTGGGTTCCGCCTGCCGCGCCTCCAGCGGCACGGCGCGTAGCTCGACCATCTCACGGTGCTGCGTGTGCGCTTCGAGGCAAGTGATGAAGGCGAGCTTCGAGAGGTGCGACGGCATGCGCAGCACGCACTGGTGGCATGAGCAGGTGCGCGCCACACACCTCTCGAGTCCGAGAAGCGGCGGCGCCTCGTTTGGCAGCAGTTGTTCGGCGCTCAGGCCGCGAGCGCCCTTCGAGCATAGCTTCACGAGGTGCGATCGGAGATCCTTGGTGGCACTCACACGCCGCTCGAGTGCCTTCTGCACCTCGGCAGTGCCGAGCACGTACGGGTGGCGCCACATCATGTAGATCGTATCCGCGAGTGGCGTCTCGTCCAGTTGGCGCCATCGATCCCATTGCGCACTAAGGAGGCTCGAACACACGTCGTCGAACACATCGGCGCTGGTGCGTGGCATCGAGAGCATTGCCCTCGCCTCCTCGGCGAGAACCACGCAATGGCTCGGAACGACGGGGGAAGACCGGGCCACGGGCATGGTCTGCTGCGGCACTTGCACGAGCTCCGGCACCGTCATCAGCGTCAGAAGGCACTCGAGGCACCGGCGCGCATGCAGCCCAACGGCCGTGAGGCCCAACGGCCTTGATGCTTGCTGCCCAACGGCTGCCTCCACCGCGGAGCTGGCGTGCATTGCTCCCGCCATCAGAAGACGCAGCAGCGTGGTGTGCTCGTGCTTCTCAGCCATGTAGAGCGCGACGCCGTTGCCGATCGAGCGCGCGGCGTCGAGCTTCGCCTTGAGAGCGGTCACGAATTTGTGCTCGAAGGCGGTGTATTCAGCCTTGGGCAGATCGATCGTGCGCAGGACGTCCCAATCACGGTCTGTACTGCCCATCCTGGGGGGCTCGAGCTCCAGGGCCCACGCGTATGGCTGCTGCACGTAAGGGTCGTTGAGCAGGCACAGGAAGAGCTTGGTGTGCGGCTTGCCCAGCGGCTCGTTGGGCAATGTGAGGCTCGACCGGCCGTTGTGGTGAGAGGTGCCGTTCAAACGCAGCGCCGCAAGTACTGGGCTGGCTGCTGGCGGATCGATGCTCGGCAGATGTTGGGGCCGATGCTCGGCATCGTAGCGCACAAGCAGCCGTGTGGCAAAGAGCCGTCGCACATTCTCATCGGGCTGCGGGCTGATGATTGTCGCTTTCTCGAGCTGCGAGAGAGAGAAGGGTCTCGTCTCGCCGCTGATCGTCTTGCCTATGAGCCGGCAGCCCGTCTCGAGTAGCTCATGTACGGCGGCAGCGGGCCAACCAGCAAGCAGCTGCCTCACATCGCCCTGCAGCTCTGTCGGATCCGAAACGATGGCGCCGCGGCAGCTGAAGCAGCGCGGGCCGAGCGTGCAAGCATATGTGTCGACTGTGACACCACCGTGGAGGAGCTGCGGCATCTCAACGCCCCAAAAGCGTCGTAGCATGCGTCGCAGCACGTCCAATCCAAACGGGACGGGAGCACGCTTGCCGTAGAGCCACACGCCACCGACGTCACTAAGCACCATCTCCTGCGCCATGGGTCTATCCGGCGGCCCGCCCCAGAGGCACTCGCGCAGCGCCGACAGCAGGAGGTGATAGATGGTGACTTGCACCTTGGCACCGAGCTTCACCTTGTCGGTGGCCTTGGCATCGATGACGGTGCATTGGTATCGCTTTGGCACCGTCGCGCCACTCGCAGCATCCACATCTTCGCCTGTGACAGCGTCGGCACTGCCCGCGGGCGCGTTCGTGGGTGTGAAGTCCAGAGGCATCAAGAGGAGAAAGTCGACGTATCCCCGGCCGAGGGTCACCGCCTCGGGAGGCATGCGTCCCTCTTCGAGCAACGCCTGCCAGAACCGTACGCGCGGGCACTCGCCCGCCGCCGTGCAAGGCCCATCAAGCAGGCTGCACCGCCGCCGAGGCTCCGCGTGGGAGCACTCGGGGAGCCTCAGCTCAAGCTGGGTCAGCATGCAAGGCACGCGGTAAGTAGCTCGCAGCGCTTCGAGGGATACCTCTTTGTACGTGGACCGCAGCCTGCATCTCGCCGCATCCGAGGCGGAGTGCTCATCAGAGTGCTCATCGGCCTCGGCGAGGCCAATGAGGCAGGCGGAGCAGCCGCATCGGCGCTTGGCGCGCTGCCCGAGGTCGATGAGCACTCCCACCTTGCCACTGGCCGGTTGCCCTGCGTATTTCGCGTCCCACTCCCGCTCACTCACGAAGCGGACGCTCTCGCCTGTTGTGATGGCGGCGGCGGCAGCGGCGGCGGCGGCAGCGGGCTCGACGGCGGAGTGGGTGTCCCATCCAGCTGGTAAGCCATCGTGTGCAAGCCGCTCGATCAGCTCCGCCTCGAAGTTCACTCCGCGCGTCGTGTGCGCCCGCCGCACCGTATCGATCAGGCTGTGCACGTCAACCTCACGTCGGCCAACGCAGCGCGAGCTGCGCACGAGGGCTCGCGAGCATCGCTGGGAGAAATAGCCGCCGAGCATCGAGGCTGACACAGAGAAGGACTTGCCGACATGCGCCTCGGCCGCGTCCAGCACCCCAGAGACGTTAAACTCGTGATTGTAGATGTGACGGGCGACTTCGCACAGCACGGCAGCTTTTCGGTCCAGCGTGGCGGCGGCAGCGGCGTCGGTCGTCAGGCTATCGCCGCAGACGGGGCAGGCAAGTCCTGGGCCGTCGACGATGAGGTGTGCTGCGTACTCGAGCACTAGCCTCTGCAGCACAGGCTGAACCTTGAGCTCTTGTAGAAAATAAATTGAGTCACGGTGCTCAGGCACAAGAAGGCCCTCCCTCGTGATGCCAGTCTTTTTGCAGAACCTGTCGAGGGCACCAAGGCGGTTGAGTGTGTCGTCGAGGCGAACAGCTGCGTCTCCCATCGCGATGAAGGTGGGACGCTCGCCTTCTTTGAAGCTTGGGACGCGCAAGCAGCGCTTGTGTTCAACACAACGCGGCGCGCGCGCGCCCGGACCTCCACAGGGTGCCGTGTTGGTTGGCCGGGTGACCGAGACAACCGTGCTAAGTGCCCAGGCCTTGATCTCCCCCGAAAGTTAGAAAAGTTTGCTTTTGGTGACCGGACCATACCTATACACGCACGCACCCTAGGTTCTGACGTACATCCCCAACGGATGGACGTGTACTACGGTACGGTATGGTCTGCAGTGGTGCACACTAACTAGACCCCCCTTAGAGAGAACCCACACCTCGAACCCCGCTTTTCCGACGGGGGGTGGGTTGGGAGGTTTCGTTTTCTTTGCTGTGTGGCGGTGTTGGACGTCGCGGCCGCCCCCGTAGAGGGGGGTGGTCCCACTCTCCCCCT
>Ga0210246_100714_pt1 | contig 29730 bp, 12 predicted proteins | sample ChrtobMetaP3_8mM_FD_155469 | JGI IMG/M metagenome (GOLD analysis project Ga0210246, IMG submission 155469) | Chrysochromulina tobin associated microbial communities from unialgal haptophyte culture, Seattle, Washington, United States - P3_8mM | ecosystem: Host-associated > Algae > Haptophytes >...
TGGCTGCGCAAGCATCTGAGCCACGCACGTCTAGCTGCGGTAGACGGCTTCCAGTAGCAAACCGTGAGTATAACTGTGGTACTGTGAGGGACCTACCGTCCTATAGTAACGTTCTCCCGCAGTACCGTTAGTGCAGTTAGAGTAGAAAGCTCTTCTTACTTGTGAACACGAAAACACGCCCGTCGTCACACTGAAAACCAATCACCCCCTGAATACTCCACACCGTCTCGACGGACGGCTCCGCTCCCCGTGTCTGTGAATTCACCGTCTCAAAGGGCGGCTCCTCTCGCCCCTCGGTCAACACAAGTACTGAGTACTCGCGTCGTCAGGGTGTGGGTGTGGTCGCTAATCTAAGGTAGCTCGTAAGTCCGGTCTGGGAGTGGAATTGGAAACTGGAGTCTCTCTCGACGCTCTCGCGTCTCGACTCTCTCGGTCTCGCGAGCGGACGGACTTTCTTGTGCACATCCGATCCACATGCGTCGCGGTCGTCTCCTGTACACAGCTGATGTATGATCACGCACTCAAACCACGACTGACAAACCTCGTCTCTCTATCGTATCTCGCCGCTCGAAGCCACGGTCGTCTCCTCGCCCAGAGGTGCCTCCTCATCCCTTCCATTCATGGTCAAAGGTCGTCACCGCTGGCAGCAGCCTGTCAACTGCCGGCTCTGGGAAGGCGCTCTTCGGCCCCTCGCGCAGGTGCCGCTCAGCAATAAGATCCGCGAGATGGTAGATCTCGCGCCAGCTCGCATCCATGGCGGCCTCGAGCTTGGCAAGATCACGCCCTGCTGAATGCAGCTGGCTCGCGAGTCGCAGGGCGGCAAGTGCCTCCCTCGAGTCTGCCGACATGCCGAGGACCGAGGCGGCGGCAGAGGCGAGGCCCTGCTTTTTGAGTTGCTTGAGCCGGTCCCTCGCCAGCTTCTGCTGAAGGATGCGTGAATCCCCCTCGGCAAACTTGCAGCAAAGCAGCATGTCGACGAGCTCGAAGCCGGTGGCATGCATCAAGGCGTACGAGCCCACTTCCTGGCGCAGCGCGTGGCAGCGCTGGATGGCGACGTCGATGCACTTGATCTTGGCGATCGCAATCGCGTCGACGAGCTCAGGGCTTGGGATCGTCCCCGCACGAAGGCACTCGTTCAGCCGCTCCTCGACCCCAGAGGTGAACGCCTCCATGGAATCGAGCGCGGCATATGATTCATCGAGCACGGCGCGCATCTGCGGCATCGACTCGAGGGTTCGCTCCCCCGAGAGGCCATTGCATACCTTTTTCGACGCATACGCCTCCGTGCGCATGTGCAGTACACGCGCGCTCACCAGCGCCGCCTCTGCAATCGCCTGACGGCCGGTGAGCAATCTCTGTCCGATCACTTCGATTCGCATGCGCTCCTCGCCCACTTGCACGTAGCGCCCCTGCGCGTCGAGATCCGCAAACTTGTTGAGGAGCGCTTTCCTGGGCAGCCGAACCTTGTCGAACCAGACACGCGCATTGTCGAGGTCGTTTGCAATCGTCTTGTAGCCCATATCCTCGACTCGGATCCCCGGCAACAGCTGGCCGCCCTCGCCACGCAGCGTCATCAGAAAGGCGTGCGGGCCGTGGCTCTTGCCGTCGATGCGAAGGTCGGCGATCACAACGCCACGCTCGGCCACAAAGCCCTGGGATATCCAATTCTTTGCTGCCGAGTCGCTTGGTGTATGGAGTGTGAAGCTTTCTGTGGCTTGGCACCAGTCGCAAGTCGTCTCCACAATGAGACCGGACAGCACGCCAGCCTTCTTCTCGGTCAGAAGGAAGCAGCCGAGCGTGCCGTCGCGCTGGAACTCATCGAGGAGTGCAATTTGTTCCTCGCCACCGAGGCCCAAGATTGAGCCCGCAAAGAGGTTGAACTGGACGGTGAAGCGAACGCCGAAGCCGTTCAGGCCGACACTGGAGAGGAGGCGGTGAGCCAGGAAGAATTTCTCAGGCGCAGCTCGCATGTCCGTGAACCGCAGGAGCTCAGACTTGACGAGGCGACGGAGCAGCTGACTGCTCTTGGCTGGATCTGTTGCCAAGGGCAGGTCGTTACGCACCACGTCAAGGAAGCGCTCGGTGAAGCCAAGCTCGTCGTGGAAGGTGCTCTCAACGTGCAAGTGATGCTCAGTGCTTAGGTAGCGCTTTGTGTTGGTTGTGAACATATGTGGTAGGGGAGCCATTCGGGGAGCCACCAGCCGAAGGCGCGGCAGCCGCCGCAGAAGCAGCATGATTGCGGAGAGAGGAGGCTGAGTGCGCCACCCGAAGGAATCCCGATCAACGCTTTGACGAAGCGACGATTCGCTGGCTTTTTCATGTTTGTGATCGCGACCTCACAGTTGGTGATCGGGTCGGCGCGGAACATGTTGTTGTGGTGAAAAGTCAGGCTCTCAAGGATTTGAGAATCTCCGCACATCCGGCCGTGAAGCGTGGCGTGAAGCGCGATGCCCCGGCGCCCGCGGGCTGCAATTTTTGCACACAGAGCGCCATCCGTGAATGCATATCTGTGTGACACGACCTCACACGACTCTCGGTCATGACTACACTAAAGTGATCAATTACGAGAAAAGAGCGCGTGATAGAGATACAAGCCAATCATAAGGAGCGAGCCCAGCACAAACCAGGTTGACTTTGGCACGCGAACTGCCTGCGTGACTTGGTTGAGCTTCTTATTCATGTCGTCTCGCCCTGTATTGTACGACTGCCACAAGCAACGGTCGTGCAAACGGTCGCGGGAATCGGAGCTCTGGTGGATGACAGCATCAGGTGCAATTGCGAGCATCAGGTGCATGCGCAGCGCACCGGTTGTCGCTCTCCTCTCTTTCCAGGAGCCTGTTGCACGCTCTTCGGCTCGTATGTTTCCACGCCAACGCCCATCATCTGCTTGCGTTGCGACATTTAAGATGGCGCCGTGGCGAAAGCCGACTCGCCCCTGGTGTCCTCACGGGGTGGACGCAATTCTCGAACTTACCGCTTCGTCAAAGGGCGGAAGACGTCTAGTTTGTTATGAGGTTCGGTGTAAAGACACCGGGGGGCGCCGGGACTCACACGGGACACACACGGTACGTAACCCGGAGATCTACACGCACCGCCATCTCCACCGTTCACAGTTCAGTTTTCAGTTACTACACATAAACGACAGACGACCTAACGGAAGCCTATCGAAAGTGCTCTCGAGGCTAGCAATGGGGGTGAGCTGAGCTGAACTGAACTGAACTGATCTCCACCGCCATCTAAGCCGCCGACGCCCAAACAATGGTACAATGCGCCCAAACAATCCAGAATCCTCGACGCCGCGCTGCTCCATATCTCGTAGTCACGTGTGTCGTGTTATTACAATTGTAACGTTCAAGTCAAGTCTATACATAAACAACAGATAACCATACGGAAGCCTATCGAATGTGCTTGACTTGACTTGACTGACTTGACTGTTATCTTTCACACGCAGCCAAAAACTGCGCGAAGCGATCCGCGAAGCTGTCTATGTGCGACAACCTCGTCGCGCTGCTTCGCGGCCGGCCACCCAACCTCGGCATCGACGGCCTGCCGCGACCTGACTTTGGTGTTGCCGAACCGTACACAATCCCTTCCGCGCCTGGTCCAGGCGTTGACGACGTTCCACGAGTGGTTTTGTGTTGGCTGCCCGGCGGCATGATGCTCGCGTGCCCTGTGCCTCAGCTCGCCGCCAGCGAAGTGCGGCAGGAGATTGCTCGTGCATTGCGCGTGCAGGTCGAGGCGCTACGCGAGCACGCGCTGCTTTTTTGCGACCTGCGCTGGCCCGGCAGCCTAGAGGTGTGGTCAGAGACGACTCCCTTGCCGGACGCCTTTTTTTGTCCTACGTACGGCGTCCGACAATGCTGTGGCTGCGGGCGACGATCCGCAAGGAATCCGACGTTGCGGCTGTGTCGGCTTCGACCCGGCGGCACGGTGGTGCCGACAGCGATAGCCAGCTCCGAGGCAGCGCCTTCGCTGGTGCAGCAGCACGGCGCTGCTCGCACGTTCACCGACACGGGCGCGGCGCTAGCCTTCCTCGACAGCGAGGCGGCGCTCGAGGACCTGCGGCGTGGGGATTCGCCGGCCGATGCGTGCGCGCTGGCGGAGTTGGCGGCGCTCGCATTGCTTCTGGGCACTGGGCTGACGGACGTGCTGCATTCGCAGCGGCTTCTGCGCCGAACGCTGCCGACGCTCGCGCCGTCGCTACACCCGCGCCGCCGCGAGCTTCTGGCCGCGACGGCCGAAGACGTGCTGCGCAACCACGCCCAAGCCTCCTCCGAGATAACCTCCGAGTTGGCCGATGGGCCTCTCAGCTCCCCTCTCAGCTCCCTCGCGGCGCGTCGGCGACTGCTCGAGCGACTGCGCGAAGTGCTGCCGCTCGTGCGGCTCGACGTGTTGCTCGGAGAGGCACCGAGGCAGATAACCTCCGAGATGACCTCCGAGATGGTCGGAGAGGCACCGAGGCAGAGCATAGACCTTGCACAGTGCCTCACGCTGGCGGGCAGCTTGCGCGGCGGATCGCGCTGGCGTCGACGCCAAAGGAGCATCTTTTTGACGGTAGGCGAGAACGGCGTTGCACTGCTCGATCGGCCGGTAGCCACTGGTGCCGTGCAGCCAAGCACGCGCGTCGACGCGCGCCGCCTCGAGCTGAGGCCTCTGGCATGGCTGCCGTGGCGTGCCATCACCTCATGGCGTACGACGGCCTCGGTGGCCGATGCCATCGAGCTGGTGCTTGTGGCTCCAGCGGAGCTGCCAGGCTTGGGTCCGCTGCAGCTCTCATTGGGCCACCAACGGCCGGCAGGCCCGAGCACAAAGCTGTGCTTCTACAGCGCACAGGCGGCGCTTGTCGGCTGTCTGCTGACGGCGCATGGGGTTGCAGAGGTGACGGCGAGCGCCGCGTCGGAAGCGTCGCTGCCCGCGGTGGCCACGCGCATCTAAAGCTCGCACGAGACGTGGGAAGGTCTACAACAGAATACATTAATCTAGATCAGATTTAGTATCATATGATATCATGCCAAATATCAAAAATCGATGATATCATCGATGGTCAACACCCTCGAGTGAGAGTGAGTTATTGAGACACAGACACACCGTGGAACAATAGGGGGTACAGGTCGAGTTACCCACAAAGGTAGTACTGTAGCGACGGACCGCCCGCCGCAACGCGTTTGGCGCCTTAGCGATCTTTTCAAAAAAAGGTTGTCGTCGTCATGTCCGTCGCTGCCGCTCAGGAGAACATCCAGGTGGCAGTGCGCATCCGGCCAGCCACCCTGGCGGAGCGCGTTGGTTCGTTCCGCCACATGGTCAAGAAGGTCGACAGCGGCATCCTCACCTTCGACCCGGAGGAGACGTCCGATGGCCGATGCGACCGCAAGAGCATCTTGCCAGACAAGCTGCGCCGAAAACGCATAGGGATGCGCCGCTGCAGGAATCTGAGCTACGCATATGACCATGTCTTCGACGAGGACTGCGGCCAGTCGCTCATCTTCGAGCGCACGACGCGCCCGCTCATCGACTTTGTGACGCAGGGCTTCGCCGCGACCGTCTTCGCGTACGGCGCGACTGGGAGCGGCAAGACGCACACGATGCTCGGCAGCGCGGCGACTGGGCCGGGTGTCATGGTCCTCGCCATCGAGGCCCTCTTCGACGCGATGCACAGCGCCGAGGAGGAGCATAGCTTTGCGCTGCGCGTCTCCTACCTGGAGGTGTACAATGAGACGATTCGGGACCTGCTCGCGGTGCCCGGCGTGACAGCGCCGCCGGGCGGGCTTGAGCTGCGGCACGAGCCCACACGCGGCGTTAGCGTGTGCGGCCTCACGGAGCACGAGCCGGAGCATGCCTCTGAGGTGCTCGAGCTGATTGAGCGCGGCAATAAGGCCCGCTGCGTCGCGGAGACGGCGGCGAACGCGCAGTCGTCGCGCTCGCACGCAGTGCTGCAAATCCGGCTGCGTCGCTCGAGCCGTGCGGCAGGCGTGAAAGATGAGCTCTCGCTCGGGCAGCTCACGCTCATCGACCTCGCCGGCTCCGAGCGCGCCGCCGTTTCGCTCAACCGCGGCTCGCAGCTCAAAGAGGGTGCCAACATCAATCGCTCGCTCCTCGCGCTCGGCAACTGCATCAATGCGCTCTCGAGCGGCAAGCGCGGCTGCCACGTGCCGTACCGCGACTCGAAGCTCACGCGGCTGCTCCAAGACTCGCTCGGCGGCAACTGCCGCACGGTGATGATTGCGACCGTCTCGCCCGCCCCCGCTGCGCACGAGGATACGCACAACACGCTCAAGTACGCGCACCGTGCGAAGGAGATCAAGGTGGCGGCGCGTACGCGCACGCAGACGGTCGAGTATGGAGTGTCCAAGTACCAGGAGCTCATCGCCAACCTGCAGGATGAGGTGCGCCACTGGAAGCTCAAGTCCGGTCATCGCGACTCGCTCCCTTCGGCGCTCGACGCTCCCCTGCCCGGTGGACTGCTCCACGCGCCGCTCGCGCCCACACAGGTTTCGTCCACCACCGCGGCCACGAGCGCCGTGGCGGGCATCCACGCGGGCGCCGTGGTGGCCAGCCCAGTGCCGAGCCATGAGGGCGCCGAGCTCTTTGCGGCCATCGACGCGCTCTACACACGGCGCGCCTCGGCGCAGCAACAGCTGTGGGAGCTGCAGCAGGCGGCTGTCGACGATGTGACGACGGACGATGCGCCGCCACCGCCGCCGCCGCCGCCGGATGAGAAGGGTGAGGCAGCAGCGGACCAGGCGACACGTCAGAAGTCGCACGCGCGCGTGCGCGCGCAGCTCGAGGCTGTGCTCGTCCAGAGCGACGCAGAGGAAGCGGAGGTGCGCGCGTTGCTCGAGGCGGTACGCTCTCCTGAGCGACGCGCGGTTCTCCATCAGGAGATGCGCTGCCGCCAGCTGCAGCTCGAGAACGCGCAGCTGCAGCAGCGACTGGGCGCCGCCACCGCGACCATCGCCAAGTTCACCGCCGAGCGCTCGGCCGCTGCGCGCGCAAAGGAGTTCATCTCGATGGTGAACGCCGCCTCGGTGACGACCGAGACGTCTCTCCTCGAGCTGCATGGGATTATACCCGGCTCGCCGGCCGTCAGTGCTGCTGGCACGCCCGCCGCCATCGCCGCCGGGGCCACCACCACCGCCGCGGAGGAGGCAGCGGCCGCCGTCGACGTGATGATCGAGCTCCTCTCTCCGCCCAAAACCCTCTTTGCTGACTGGCACGCCGCCGGCCGAAGCAGCTTATCCGTCGGCTGGCTCTTCTCGAGCGAGGGGGCGCCGGCCTCGGAGGCGGCGGCCGTCGCGGCGCCGGCGCCGGCGCCAATGCCGCTGGCGGTACCGCTCGTGCCGTCGACCCCGGCGGTACGGACCAAGGATGGTTCGTCAAGTTCGTCGGCGGTACGGACCTACGCGTCTGCGCCCGTCGGAGCTGACGCGCCAGTGGCGCCCACGCCGGCACCGACCAAGGATGGTGGCAGCGCTTGCGCCTCCACCAAGCCAGTTGGCTGGTCGACGGTGGGCGCCTCCAAGGGCAAAGGAGATGCAATCTCCAAGGGCAAGGGCCTCATCTCGCAGCTGACGAACTTTATGGCGCCCAAGAGCAGCAAGACTGCTAGCCCGACGACGACCTATCCATCCCTCAGAGATGAGGCAACGAGCGAGGTGCTTCTGGTTGCATCGGTTTCCCTTGCGCCGGCCGTCGCAGCCACCCTGTCGACGAACGCTGCTGACGTCGGCGGCGCTGCGGCGACTGTCGACGATACGGCGCCTTCCGCCGCCGCCGCACCGCCGCCCTCCGCCGCAGTGCCGCCTGCCGCCCCCGCCCCCCCCAATGCCGCCGCCGGCGACACTGCCCCCGCCGCCGCCGCGGCCTCTTCTGAGGCCGCCGAGCCGGCGACGACCCAGTCAACGTCTTGGAAGAGCTTCACAGAGATACGGCAGATGGTCGAGGGACGCGCCGAGGCGGCGAAGGCCAAGGCGGCGGCGGCGCAGGCCGAGGCGGTGCAGGCGCAGGCGCAGGCGAAGGCGGTTGCCGAGGCGAAGAAGGAGGCTCTCGCCGCCCCCGCTCCCGCCCCCGCTCCCGCTGTCGCCCATGCTGCCGCCCATGCTGCCGCCCATGTTGCTGCCGCCGCCGTCGCCACCCCCGCCGTCCTCCCCGCCGACTCCGCCTCTAGCGCCGCCGCTGCGTCCAAGTTTGACGCGGCGGCCGCGGCCAGCGCTGTGATCCCCACACGTCGCAACACGATCGCCGGCTCCGCGTCGCGCCCAAAATGGAACACGAACACCGCCGTCCCGCCGGCCTTTTCGAGCGCCGCGGCCGTGGCCAAGTTTGAGGCGGCCGCGGCCGAGGCACCTCGGAGCAGCCGCCGGGAGACCGTCAACGCTCGCCCGCCGGCCTCGGCGGCGGTGGTGGCAGAGACGCCCCGAAGCAGTCGGCGAGAGACAGTCGGGACGCGTGCCGCGGCCCCTCGCGAGGTGAAGACAGTCAACGTGAGCCTGACCGGCGAGGCAGCGGCGTCAGCAACCGCGGCCGTGAGTGCAGCGGCGGCGGTGGCCAAGGTGCCGAAGGAGAACAAGCCCCCGGACACCTCCGCCTCCAAGCCTCGGTGGAACATGGGCGCTAGCGCGTCGACGGCTGCCAAGGCGGCGATCGGGGCAGCGGCGGCGACAGTGCCCCGCCGGCTGACGAGCGCTGTCAAGGGCGAGGATACCGCTGGCAAAGACGAGCCAGCCCAAAGGATTGGCATGACCCACATCTGACCTCGACATCTGACCCTGAGTAGAGCCTGGGACGGATCTAACTCCATGATGGCAACACGTGCAGTAGCTGTCGGACCGGGTGGTTCAGGGACATGCGCGGCGTGGGGCGAGGCAGTGGCGAACGGCAAGGCGGGTGGGCAAAGATGACGCGAGCGGCGTGGCGGCACCTTAGAGGTTAGAGAGAAGACAGGAGCGCCAGAGCCGGGATGAAAGACTCAGGGCGAGATGCGACGGGCCGTGAGCGCACTTGGGCCGTTGGGCGTCTCCGGTCTCCCGTCTGCGCATTGCGCGCCGTGTTTGACACGATAAGTTTGACAGCCACACTAATGCGGTGCGCTGGTGGTAAGCGTCTCATACCTCTCCGCGGATCTGCGCGCCGAGGCGAGGAGGCTGGAAGCCGAGCTCTTCGGTCCGCGTGTCGCACAGGCCGGACCGGCGAGTCGACGGGCCACTCGTCGCGTGGCGGCGCGGCAGCGACAAGAGCGGGAAAGAGACGTACAGCAATGGCGATCTCGGCTACGCGACCGTGCGCCCCCGCCCCCTATTGTTGACACCTCCGCTCTTGAGCCGCGGGCGAGCGTTGACTGATGACTTTCATCAGCACCAACACTCGGCTGCTGAACACCGTACACGCTCTGTATGCCTGGGTATCCCCCTCGCCACGTGTACGCTGCCTGTTGGCGTGTGTTACTTACTTACTTACTTACTTGCGCTGGTGGTGCTAAAGGTGCGCCACACAGGACGGGGGGCGGGGCGCCGATACCATTCGACTCCGAGGCGTCCGGCCAGATCCAGATCGCCGTCACGCGACGTTGGTCGCTCCGCCCGCCGGGGCGAACTCCGAACACGTCCTCGAGATCACGCCGATTACGCTTTACGGAACAGAATCGTCCTAGACTATCGGATCGTAGGTTTTCGTGGCGTGAAAGTAACATCAGGGTGTTCGCTACCTAGTACATACGGGGTACGCTCGCTGCGTCGCCACGTCCCGCTCAGCTCATCACGAGAAAACCATCATCGTCAAAAAGCCCAGGAGCAAGGTCAAAAAGGCGATGATGCCCCAAAGCGCCCTGTCACTGCTCTTGGCGTCTTCGATCATGGCGCCCATCTTCTTTTGCAACGACTGCATGTTTGAGTCGGCCTTATCAATATCTTCATCGAGCGATTCCAGGATAACAGCCTGCTCTTTTAGCTCCGTCTCCATCACTTTGCCCAGCGCCTTGATGCGCTTGATGCCGCCCTCGAGCGTATCCAGAGCATCGTCCTGCTCTTGTAATAGGCCTGCGTGCTGCTGCATCGTCCTGGCGTGAAATTACTAACCAGACGTCCGGTCGGCGCTCCCGAGGATCCAACGCAGCCGCGATTGTGGTTGCAAGCGCACCGCTCCCCAACAAGGAGGACACCGAATTTGTCGCCGAGCTGTGAACAGTCGGCCCTCTATGAAGTTCAGGGACTATTTTCATCACGCCGACCTTCTGGAGCTTGTCTGTCATCCATACCCAAGCATTCTAATCTGACCCTACTCGCTGTCGATTGTCTCGATGTCTCCCCAACCGCTCAAGAGTAAAGAGTTACTCAAGACAAGCACAAGAGTCTCAGCCGAAAACGGGCGCCTAGTGTGAGGCACAGTCGAAGTGTATGGAAATATTCGCGACATTCTGTGACAATATGCAAGCCCCCTTCGAATTGCAAGCACATGAGGCCACCAGACTCTACGCAACTGTTTACTACGACGTACGAGTTCAACTGCGCAGATCGTCCTCTATTCGTCGCGCTGCGATGCCAGCTCGTGCCAGCACATCGTCTCGAGCCCGAACATGTATCGAGCCTTGAGCACGCTGCGGCATTCGCAGTGCAAGTTTCCGGTGCGCTTTCTGGCCGCCGGTGCGCTTTCAGGCCACGTAGAGCTTCTTGCGCGGTAGCCGGTCGAGTGGCAGTTATCAAATTTGCGCGAGCCATCAAGCTTGCCGCCGCGCGACGTAGATTCGATGGACTCGCTCAGCCACCGCGCAACGCTGCATTTGCTACGCATAGTGAGTCACTATGTCCCGCTCAGCTCATGACGAGAAATGTCAAAAAGCCCAAGAGCAAGCACAAGCAGGCAATGATGCCATACTGCGCATAGTCGTTTTTCTTGGTGTCGTCTATCAATGTGTTCAGCTTCTTTGTCATTGACTGCATTTGCGAGTCGGCCTGTTCTAGGTCTTCATCAAGTGCATCCAGCATGACCTGCTGCTCTGCGAGCTCCGTCTTCATCACACCGCCCAGCGCCTTGATGCGCTTGATGCCGCCTTCGAGCTGATCCAGCGCACCATCCTGCTCTTGCAATAGGCTTGCATGCTGCTGCATCGACCCTTGCACCGACTTGACAGGGACACTCTCCCACCGCTCCTTTACAGTCGGCGCAGTCAAGGAAAACAGGGAGGAACAAAAAGGTCAGCTGGGATGGGGTTAGTCAAGTCAAGTCAAGTCAAGTCAAGTCAACATTCGATAGGCTTCCGGTATAGACTTGACTTGACTTGATGGGGTTTCAAAGAAAACGCTCCCGCAGTGCGGGGGAATCAACCGCTGTGCGGGGGGAACCACTGCTCTGCGCGGGAAATTGACCGCACTGCGTGAACGCAATCGACCGCAGCCACCGCACTGCCGGTGACAAAAGTGTCAAGTCGCCGAAAGTGTCAGGAAAGCTCATTTTGGCCCGAGTGCGAGTCTCGATGCGTGACACTTTGAGTCCACACTCACACTGACAAGCCTTCCTTTTTGTTGTGAATACGGTCAGTCAGTCAGGTCAGACTCACACGACCCCCCCCCTCAATTTGACGTTGAGTAGTCACCATTGAGCACGCACTGACCCTCGCGAAAGGCAGGTGGCAGCGCGACGTCGAGGCAGTAGTAGTTCGAGCCTTGCACGCCGCGTTGCAGCTGCTCGGGCGAGAGCCACTTGGAGAGCTCCGAGGCGCACGGCTGATAGCACTTGGCGCACCATTGCGGCACACGCAGCAGCTGGCTGGCGAGGCTGTTGATGTGGCTCACTTCCGCCGAGGTGCCTGCTTCGCAGAGCACCCCGCGCGCGTGCGGCAAGATCAGAACGGGAGCGTCCAACTTGCTGAGCGCCTCGCGCGCCTCTTCGGCGGTGGCGCCGAGAGGCAATGTGTCCCCGGGTTCAAGGAAAGTGGGGTTCGCCGCGGCCTTCCCCGATGCACTCGCTGCGGTCGACAACTCGACTGGCTTGGCATCCTTCTTGAATTTGTTCCACTGGGCGCGAGGGAGCAGGTTGATCTCAACGACGGGCCCCTTGGGCCGACGCGGCGAGCTCAGGAAGGAAGGGTCGCGGTATGGGAGCCCGACGCGCTCCCATGCTGCGGGCGAGAGCACGTGGTCCATCGGACACGTGAAGGGGACGAACTTGCCCATCTCGGCGCCGTTGTACATGCAGCCGCTGGAGAAGATGTCATCGGAGCCCGACCAGAGACGATCGCAGTAGCACGCCCAGCGCGGCAGTATGAGCGTGCGCTTGAGGATCGTCGCGAGCGCAAGCGCGTCACGCAGCTCATTCACGTACTCCGCGAGTGCAAGCGCATGCACGCCGATGTTGGTCGGCGGCATCCCCTTAGATACAAATTCTTTGATCTTCGCCTGCAGCGCCGGCGAGAGCGTGCCGTTGAGCGCTAGGTAGCCGCGTCCCTTGCCGTAATATGCGTCATCGTCCGCCTCCCACAGGCCAGCCTCGCGAAAGCGCTGGCGCTTGGCGACGTTATCGTGGTTGTCGAGCGAGTACGTGGCGTGCACAGCGAGGGGTGTGAACCCCAGGCGCACGTGTGCCCGCTGCACGAAGTAGCCGTGCCCATTCATGAAGAGAGGCATCGCGAGCGCACCCAGCCGGAGCGTCTTATCCCATGCATCCATCACCCACGCGCCGTGCGGCGCGGAGATGCCAGGCCACTCGTTTGGCTTGCGCATCATGTGGTTGAACACCTGCTGGTCGGAGGTGAGCGCTGCAAAGCGCGAGCCTCGGTCCGGGCTCACCACAAGCCGGTGCCACTCCTTGACGAAGCGCACGCCCCCCAGCGAGCTCCGGATGAGGAGCAGGCCCGTGTTGAAGGTGCCGCCCGCCGCGTAGCTCGCGTGTGCCTGCGCATCCTTGTCGGGTGACATGTTGTCCGACGAGACCATGACGTCGGCCTCCCGTAACGGTTCGCATGGGTAGCGCTCGGCGACGCTCGGCGCGTCGCGGTTCCAGCCGGCCGTCTCGCACATGACGTACGGCATTGGGTCGCGAAGCCACACGACGTCGCAATCGGTGTGCATCACCGTGTAGCCCGCCGCGACGATCTTCATCACCTCGCCCGTGCGCATGCCCGCAAACTTCTTCCAGGAGCTCGACGCATGCTGGTTGGAGCCGTCCATCTGGTACGCCTCCGAAGCGAGCGGCGTCTTGTACGCCGGCGAGCCCTGCGCCAGAATCAAATCAAAGGCGCCCACGTCGACCGCGCCGACGACGTGCTGCGCGCCGGCGCGCTTCACATGCGCCACAAAGTTGAGCAGCTGATCCTTGACGCCGAGGTTACCAAACGTCACGAGCAAAAACTTGGGCTTTCCGGGCGGCACGGCATAGCGCAGTGCCGCCTCGAGGCTGCCGTCGAGTACCAGCCCGGTACGTGCGGGGGGCGATGCCTCGATCGGCACGGTCGCAGCAACAGCAGAAGAGGTGAGCGCTAACGCCTGCAGGCCACGGCGATCCACGACGTCCATCGGCGCCGCTCGCTCAATAGCTGTAGCAATCACAGCCGCTGGCGGCGCCTGCATGGAGATGCTGGAGTACCCGATGAGGTAGAAGAGCATCACGGAGACCGCGCAGACGAGTGGAAAGACGCGCGGTGCCATAGTGATTGACCGGTGTTAGAAATCATGTTACTACACATAACACGTACAAAGCTCAGAAGGGAAGACAATACAGACCCAAAACAAATCACACATACACATATTCACATTCACGCTCACGCCGACGTGGGGAAGAAAAGGGGGGTACAGCCGTAACATGCTGTGGCTTGCTTCGGTTCCCTTGACCGCTTCTGCGGTCACTGTCAAGCCGAGCGCACTAGTATCGGTCTATTGCAAGCCCTCGTCCACCGACGTTGCGCCATCGTGTGTCATCCAGGAGGGTATCATCACCAAGGACTCAACGGCCACTTCCACTTACAACATCTCCACCAACCTAACCACTGGCTTTGCCACGCTCGACATCGCCTCGCCGCTGGGCACGGAACCGCGCCTCGCCGCGTACGCCGCGGGGTACGCCGAGGGCTACCAGACCGCGGCAGAAATTGTCTCGTTTTACAACAACGTGTACGAGTTCGGCCCGTCGGGTCCATCTCGCAAGCTGCTCTCTTTTGTGACTGAGAACGACAAGTGGGTGCGCACGCAAGTGGAGAAATTCGCTCCGACGAGCGACTACTGGATGTCGGTCGGCACGGTGCTCGATCGCTTCGATGGATTGGTCGCCGGCTACGAGCTGGCGCAGAAAAAGAGCGCCGCGGGTGCGGCGCCATTACCCCCTCTGAGTAGCCGTGACTTGCTGTGGGTCAACCTGGAAGGCGACCTCTACGACCTGCAGGGCGCCATCAGCGAGCCACAGTTTGCCGGGCGCAAAGGCCGTGCCGCTCGCGGCTTCCAGCCGCTCGCTGTCGGCAACTCCTCGGCGCTACCGGCCTTTCACTGCTCGTCGCTCTTCAAACTGGCTGGGGATAAGCGGGAGCTCTACTTTGGGCATGCGACGTGGGACACCTACGCAACCGCGGCGCCGCGCATCTTCAAGCACCTGACGCTGCCCTCTCGTCACAATGGAAGCACGTTGCTGCGCACGGTCTCGATGTCGTCCTCGCCTGGCTTCCTTGCGTCCATCGACGATTACTATTTGGTTCGTGAGGACGCCTCGCGTACAACACTTGGCGTCATCGAGACCTCGGTGAATATCGAGGACCAGAAGGCGTACCAGGCGATCACGCCCCAGTCCGTGCTCTGCTGGGTGCGCTCGATGGTCGCCAACCAGCTCGCACTCTCGGCTCCCTCGTGGGTCTCCGCCTTCGCGACGCATGCGTCGGGCACATATAACAACCAATGGCAGGTGATCGACGTGACGCTCGCCATGAAGAGCACGAGCGTGGGCCAAGAGTTGCTCGAGGACACGTTTTGGGTGGCCGAGGAGGTGCCCGGCCTCGTGCATGGCGAGGACCAGAGCGCCCACCTCAATCGGTATGGCTACTGGCCCAGCTTCAATGTTCTCTTCTACCCGCAGACCAAAGCGATTGCGGGCGCGACCAGCGAGTACACGGAGTCGGTTCGGTACAAGATCTTTGAGGAGCATCAGGCAGAGGTGACGAGCCCGGCAGGGATGGCACGCATGATCGCGTGGAACGATTACCAGGCAAGTGGAGAAACGGTTGCCAAGTCGCCCGCACAGGCGATCATGAGCCGGGGCGACCTACACGCCAATGACGAGCTGGTCATCATTGACCGCAGCGCGGGCGGCGGCATCGACGCAAAGTACTCGACAGTGAGCGCAGCCGCGTCGGGTCTCATCTCCTTCGGACGCGCCGGTCCCACGAACGACGACCAGCCCACGTTCTGCTGGACGGCCGCCTTCGAATCGACGAAACATGAGGGCCACCCGCACTGCTTCGACTACAAGTGGGGCTCCTTCCTGCCTGGAGCTTAGGCGTCGCATAATGATCAATAATTGGACCTGCGGAGCCCGCGGCTTTGGCACGCTCAATATACCAAGACGGCCCCGGGCTTCGGCCCTGACCCTAGTCATGTCGATGGTTTTCTTTCTGGATTCGCACACTATCCCCACCTCCTGATTTTGAACTGAGTGATTGACTCAAAGAGGTAGAACCCCGGAGAAGGGGAGGTATTCTTTCATCTGGATTCACACACTCTATGCGATCCCCACCGCACCTGATTTTATTTCACATTTCGGAACCGAGTCCGGGCTGAGTCGAGTCTCCAGCGTCGTGACGCACCCGCACTGGGCCACGGTGCACTGCCACTGGGAACTCTTAGTTGTACACGTGGTACTTTCCGCACTACGGTATTCGGTTCTAAGACTAGGTTCTATTCTCGGCTCAGCGCTCGACTCCACGTCGGCCGACTTTGGAACGGAGGTCCTCAACCATGCTCGAACAACGGCTCTAAATGTGCACCATCGGCACGACCTCGATCACCTTGAAGGTGATGCTCTCGCCTCCAACGCGTACAGTCTCCTCGTGCTCGCCATGCGGCTCGAGGTACGTGCAAGGAGGAAAGTAGAGCTCCTTTTCGTGTGGGAAGACGGAGAAGGCGGATATGTCCGCTCCAAAGTGCTGCGGGTCGACGACGTTGATCTTGATCAGCAGGCACGGCGGCTGGTCGGCGGCGGCAGCGCGACCCTCGTGCTCGCGGATCGTACTGGCAGCGGTGCGGGTAGTGGCCAAGTGCATCGCCTCCTTCGAAGCCCACACCTTGGCAGCTTGCACTGCGTACTGCTCCGCGACGCTGCGCGAGGCCGTCGTCGAGAGGACGGCGACCTCCGTACCGCCGCGCTGCTTGAATTCGGCCGAGGTGACGTCATCATTGTTCGTGCCGCCGCGCCAGAGCGCCGTCGGCGCGGGTGGGATTGTGACGCCATTGATCCTGACGGGGCTGGTCTCGTTTTCGGCAGCCGCGGCGCGCAGCTTGCGGAAGGCTTCGGTCAGGTTCGACACGAGGGCCGGGTACGGGTGCGGCCGCTCAGGCGAGCAGCCGTCGTGGAGCGGCTTATTGACGGAGCGGTACACAGAGGTGGAGTATAGGCGCAGCGCGAGCACGTGTGCACGCTTGAGCCCGGCCGCCGCCGCGATCGGGTGGTTGACAAAGTCGTCAAGCTTCATGCCCTGGTGTCCCTTGTCGAATCCCTCATAGGGCGCGCCCGAGGTCTTCCCGACAGGTGCACCGACAGCATGCCCGATGAGCATCGAGCCTTGATACTCTCCGAGTATCTCGGGCGCGCCCTTGCCGGCGCCCGGCTCGCTCGAGATTTGCTCCGAGGCGCGCGCGTCCCTCACATACTTGAGCCAGTCGGTGTCGGTCCAGCCGTACTCATCGCGCGAGACACGCCCGTGTGTGACAATCTCTTCGATGATCGCCGCCTCGCCCAAGCCAAGTAGCCCGTGGAGCTCGTCCTCGGTCCGTCCAAGCAGCTTGTGCAGCGCGAGGGACGCCTCAATCGGCTTGCCGAAGCGCATCTTCGTCGCGACAAACTTGTGCTCCGAGTATGCAAGGCCCCCCGCGTCGACGAGCTCTTGGGCCGCATCCTCATCGGACACATTGAGGGAGAGATTGAGCGGCTTTGGGGACGGGACCTGCTCGGCCCGAACATGGTGGAGCGTCAGCTGCTCGTCGCACTTTTCGCAGCGTAGCGGGCGTGACATCGCATCGTCCGCAGCCCACTTGGTTGGGCACTCCCGACGGTCCGCTGAGGCCATGCAGCCCGGGCATGCGAGCTGGCACGAGAGCGGCAGACCCGGGAAGTCCTCAATCACGAGTGCCGCGAGCTTGCGGACGTGCAGCGCGACCGCCCACATCTCCGCGCGCTGCGCCTTGGGCCCGCGCAGCTCGATCATGAGCTCGATGAGCAGCTCGTGGTCCACTTTGGACGAGGAGTCGCCCTTGTTGTTTTGGCGTGTCGTCTTGAGCTCAATGAGCAGCTGCGTGTGGTGGAGGCCTACCCGATGGGTCTGCATGACCGCTCCGCGCTTCCAGAAGCGATGGTACCTGCCGAAGCCGTAGCACGAGGCCATCAGGCGCTCGGCGATGCCGGGCGGTGCGATTCGCCCGAGGCGGTACGTGAGGGAGAGCAGCTCAAAGTCGGGCTTCTTAGCCGACTCATTCCACGTCTCCTTGGCATCGGCCGGTTGCGCCTCCGGTAGGCGCATCGGCATCACCCAGCGCCGGTTGTGCTGCGTGTGCTCCGCAAGGAAGAGGACCCCACTCGCACTCATCATGAGGAGCACCTCGCCGTACACGTCGCGATGTAGCCCGAGAGGCTCCCAGAAGAGCAGTAGCAGCTCCTCGCGCAGCTCGCCACTCTTCACCAGGCAGTCAATGGCCGGGCCGAGCAGCGCAAGCTTGTCCTCGCTCCACTTCGTCGCATCGATGAGCAGCTGCTTGCGGAAGGCGGCCGTCGAGAGCCGGTGGTCGACGAGCGGCTTGAGCAGCCGCGTCACGTAGTCGGGTTGCAGGTAGATGATGCCACAGCTCGAAAAGAACTCTCCCTGGTTGACGAGCAGCTGCAGCGCGTCGTCGAGGACCGTCTTGTCAGCCGACACGTTGGCGAGCCGGGGCACCACCTCGTTGAGCCAGAGAGAATGGGCCTCAGCGAGCGTGATGTACGAGCGCGCCTTGCCCATGCTCGACTGTAGCGTGTCATTCGAAGATGTGGAGGCCACCACCGCGGGCAAAGGCTCGTGCGCCGCCTCCTGCGCCGCTGCGTCCGCAACTCCCTTTTTCGTCACCTGCAGGTCGATGCTAGCGCGCGCGGCCTCGATAGGATCGCGTCCATCGCGCAGAGCCCGGAGGTATGCCATCGCGAGCAACCACGTACGCGGGATCATTTGGCCCACCGAGGACAGCAGAGGTGGCTTGGCGAAGACGAGCTCTTCGAGGCGTTGGCGCAGGAAATCGAGCGACGCGTCGCCGCCCGCGATGCAGCTCACGCACACGACGCGCTCTTGCACGCGCAGCCGCTTGGCATCGCCCTGCTGCGACTGGTGCAGCGCGATGTTCGTCTTGACCCACTCGATCTGCGTGGCCGCCGCGTTCTCGAACATGGCGTGGGTGCGCCCCGCCCCCGGTGAGGCAAAGAGTCGGTCGCAGTGCGTGATCACCGGCTGCACGACCGCCTCGGGCGCGCCTGCCTGAAGGTAGTCGAGCCAGCGGCCGAGCAGATCGGGGTAGTTGGCGTCGAGCTCGGACACCTGCAGCGCGGGTACGAGTAGCAGATAGAGCGACCCAGAGACAATGTACGGCTGCAGGCCCGCCGCGTACTGAGGCTGCCCTGCGAGATCCCACATCGAGAGAAGGACCTGGTCGGGCCCCTCCCCGAGCAGAAGTGAGTAGATGTCGAGTTGGATGGTGCGCTCGTCCTTTTCGGAGGGGCGAGGCGCGCCATAGCGCAGCCCGCGCTGCAGCGACGTCTTGCCGCTCTCGCCGTGACCGAGCAGCACGAGACGGCCCGCGTTCGAAGTGGTCTCGCCGCTCTTGGCGATGTCTTGGAAGTAGCGCCGAATGGACGGCAGACCCTGCTTGGCAATCGCGAGCGGCGGCCGCTGCAGCGGGTTACCCTGCAGCTCGAGCTTCTCCAGCATCCTCAGGTCGCAGATCGCAATCTCGAGGCGCTGCAGCACATTGTCGGCCAGGTCGAGCGACTTGAGCGAGCGCAGCTGCCCGATGGCGGTGGGCAGGTAGGTCAGCTTGTTGGCGCGCAGGTCGAGGAATTCGAGCGACAAGAGGTAGCCGATCGACGGATGGATCTCTATGAGCTTGTTGGCGCGCATTGAGAGGCGCTTGAGCTGACGCAAACTGCCGATGTCCTCGGGCATGGCGGTGAGCCTGTTCGACTGAAGCGAAAGCACCTTGAGGGAAGAAAGGTTGCAGACTGTCGGCAGCTCCGAGATCTGGTTCGAGTCGAGATGCAGCTTCTCGAGCATCGAGAGCTTGCTGAGCGCCGTCGTAAGCGCGGTGAGTTGGCGCTTGAGCAGCGGCGTGAGCTCGAGGTCGACCGTCCTGGCGGCCGTCTTGGCGCCCGCCTTGTTCTTATGAATTTGCGCGACGTCCCGATCGCCCGGTGCGTGCATGTTGTTGCACAGGTCGAGCGAGTTGAGCGAGGAGCACGCATGCAACTGGTTGACGATGAGGGTCATACCGTCAGGCCCGAGCTCGTTCGAGGCCAGGTTGAGCTCGGTGATCATCTGGTTCTCACGTATGAGCGCGCCGATGTGGACGGCGCTGATGAAACTGAGCCGCAGGCGCGACAGGTCGAGCGTTTTGGTGCGTACGCCCCCAGCGTGACCCCCCTTCAATAGCTGCACCGGCAGCTCGCCGCCCTCAAGCACGATCTTCTGCAGCGTCGGACTCGTGCCGACCGCCTCGGCGAACGCGTGGAGTACCTTGGGGGTTACCTTGGCTTCAACTCCTTTGGCGAGGCGCGGCGCACCTGCGCCGCGCCCATCGGAATCCGCCCCGGCGCTCGTGTCATACTTGGAGCCGTCGACAGCGGGCGTGTCGGACAGATCGATGGAGATGAGGGCGCGGTTGGCGTGCAGCGCCTTGGCGAAGTCGGGCAGCGACGCGTGGTCGATGCTGGTAGCCGAGAGGTCGAGCTCGGTCAGCGTGGTATTGTACTTGAGGATGCCGAAAAGGAGACGCGCCGCGCCGGGCTCGATGCTCGAGTTCTGCATCGAAAGCGATTGCATCTGGTGCTCGATCACGAAGACGTCGGTGCGGATCTCCATGAGCCGGCAATCGCAGTCGTCGGCAAGCAGAAGTCCGCCGATGACGAAGAGGCCATTGTCATCGATCGGGTTGCCGCGGATGTCGAGCGACGTGAGCGACTTGTTCACCTTGACCGCGCGTGCGAGCACGGTGCCGCTGATCTGGTTGTTTGGGATCTCGAGTGAGACGATTGGGCACGTCTCCATTCGCAGCACGTCAACCATCGGCATCCCGACCGCATGGTCAGCGAGCTTGTTGTCGCCGATCTTGAGAGAGTTGAGCATGGAGCAGAGCCCCGACTGTAGCGTGTCGAAGAGCTTCGAGCCGCCACGGTCAGCGAGGCCGATGCCCGTCAGGTCGAGTGTGCGCAACGACGAGCCCGCCGCTCGGTTCAGGTGCTGATGACGGGACTCATCGAGGTGCTCATAAGTGGCAATGAGTGGCACTCAGGAGCCATCACGAACCATCAGGAGCGACCAGGAGCGATCAGGAGCGATCAAGAGCCATCAGGGGCACTCAGGAGCAACTCAGGGGCACTCCGGCGCAACTCAGGGGCATTCAGGAGCCATCTGGAGCACACACCTCGAGAATACTGCCGCCATCGCTGCCTGGCCCCGGGTTGACTTTGAGTTCGGTCACCGACATGTTCTCCTTGAGCAGGGCACCCACGACGGCGGAGGCGTACCGGTGGATCGGCGCTGGGACGCTCGTGGGCGGGGCGCCCCCAAGATTGCGCCCCGCGTCCGAGATATCGATGAGCTCGACCTTCTCGCGGCCGTTGAGTTTGCGCACAGGCAGGACGGCGAGCGCGATGTCGCTTCCGCGCCCCGGGTGCTCGAGGCGCAGCTCCGTGAGCGTGACGTTCGAGCGGAGCGCCTCACCCAGGATCTCGACATGTTCGGCCGCCAAACTCTTCATCGTGAGCGAGGTGAGCGTCGGGTTGGCACGGAACAGCCCACACAGCAGCGTGAATGAGCGCAGCGAGCGCAGCTGCTCCTTATCCTTCAGGTCCACGGCAAAGCTCGGTGGCATCCCCTCACGCAGCCCGAAGACGTCGCAAAACCCCACCTTGCCCGTGCGGTTCGCGAGAAGTGCGAGACCGATCTCCTCGCGGTCGCCCTCGTTGAGCTCGCCGCCGGGCGCCAAATTAAGCGCGGTGAGCACGTTATTGTTCCGAAGCACGCCGGCAAGCATCACCGCGTCCGACGCCGAGCGCGCACCCCACGCGAGCGTCGTCGTATTCTCATTGAGCGCGAAGACGTCGCACTGCATGAAGCGAATGTTGCGCGTGCTTGCCGAGAGGAGCGCGCGCCCGATGGCCTCCTTAGCACGTGCGTCCAGGTGGAAAGTGCGCTCCATGCGCGTCGTCGGCTCGCGTTCGATGATGCCCACGTTCTCGAGAGTTTGGTGCACCCGCATCAGCTCGGCGAGTGCGGGCTCGCGCCCGGGCGTGTTGTAGCTTAAGTCGAGCCGCAGCAGCGAGATGCACGTGCGCAGGGCGACGCACACGGAGCGCACCCCATCGGGGCCGAGCTGATTGTTGGATAGGTCGAGATGGGTGAGGGTCTTATTGGACGAGAGGCCGCGCGAGAACTTGCGCATTTCGGTGTGCATGTTGCCGATGCTATTGTTTTTGAGCGAGAGGAACTGCAGCGCCGTCGAAGTCACGAGCATGGTGCCTAGACCCGCTGCGTCGACCGCTGCGCGCTCGCCCACGCCGTTGCCGTTGAGCGAGAGTGATTGGAGCTTGTCATTCTTCTCCATGATGAGCCAGAGCGCCGTCAACCCCGGCTCGGTCAGCTTGTGCTCGATGAAGTTCCATTGGGTTCGTCGGCGCGCGAGGCGAGAGCCCAGGTGGCCTGCGGCGATGCGGCACGTGTTGTTCATGAACGGGTTGTTGAGGAACTTGGCGGCGGCCTGATCCGTCGCCCAGCCTTCCCAGCCCTCTTCAGCCTGTAACAGCAGGTGCTGCGCGAAGAGGCCCTCCTGGAAGGAGAGGTGCTTGAACTGGTACTGTGCGGGCGCAGCCTCGGTCTGGACCTCGAGCGTCTTGATAAGCGGCAGCCCCCCCTCCTCTTTGTTGAGGTGCAGCCAGAGGGTGAAGGCCTCCGCGTTCACCAGCTCGAGCAGCAGCGCCTGAGACACGTGTGCGGAAGAGAACTCGCGGCGGCCCGCCTGCTGGTTCGTGACCGCCACGTTGCGCAGCATCAAGAGGCCCAAGGTTTGCGCCTTGCCGTTCAGCAGCATCTTGAGGTTCGCGTTGACGAGCATCATCACGGTGTCGACGAGCTTCTTGGGCATGAGGAGCTCGATGCGGTTCAGCTCGGTGCGCTGCACCTCCGGCTTGACCGCCTCGCGCAGGTAGTGCGCGCCGTGCTTAAAGACCTCGTACACCTCAGTGGGCGTCAGCTTAAAGACCGCCTTCTCGGCCTGAGCACCCTGCTGCGAGTTGACCTGCTGCGACATCTGCCTGTTCGCATCATTTGCGTCCATGCGCAGGTCGTCAAACTTCATCACCGCTTTGCGCGTCGGCTTGTGGTCGCGTTCTCGCTTCTTCTCCTCATGCACCTCGTCTAACTCGTCCTTGTCCTTGCCCTTGCCCTTGCCATCGCCCTCCTTACCGGTGGTTACCGCGGCCGACTGCGACTGGCCACGGTCGAGGTTGAAGAGTCGCATCCAATCGCGAATGAGCGCCTCCACGGCGGCTGCCGACTTGCCGCCGCGCTGCAACCGCTTGTTGATCGCAGACTCGATACCGAGCTCGTAGAGCTCGATGCGGTTCGAGGGCAGCTTCGTCAGGTCCTCGCCCCCCGAGGTGAAGATGAGCACGAGCAGCGAGAGCAGCACGGGGATGCCGGTCGCGTCCACGAGGAAGACGAGCTTCTCCTCGAGCAGCGTGTCGAGGTCCTTCTCAGGCACCACCCCCGCGAGTCGCTGCCGGAAAAAGTTGTAGTGGCCGTACGCCTCGTTCTTAGGGTCCAGCGCGATGCGCATAATCTCAATGTAGTGCACCTCGAGCTCGCTGAAGACCGACACGCCACGGAAGGTGAGGCGCAACGTGACAATGGCCAAGCGGAAGTGAGTTGGGTCGAGCTCGGCGAACTTGTTATCGAGCTTCATCACCTCGAGCGTCGCCACTTCGGGCTTCGTCCGATCCGGCGCCTCCGAGCCAAGCGCACGGCACAGCTCCTTGTCCTCGTCCTTAAAGAACTGGATCCGCTCCGCGTCCGACAGGTAAATCAGGCGCTGCTCGTCGCGCTGTTCCTTAAGCGTCTTGACCTCCGTCTTCACTTTCGTCCAGTTAGATCCCCCACGAAGCGATCCACCAGAAGTATCCGCCTCGCGTTTGACTGCGGGCGCGGGCGCGGATGGCGGCGCGGGCGCGGCTGCGGGCGAGGGCGCCGCGGCAGGCGCCTCCTCGCCAGCCGTCGGGGCCGTCGCCTCATTGCTCTTAAGAGCTGCCCCATCATCCGTAGCAGGGCTCTCAGCGGTGGTTAGAGCCTTCTCCTCCGAGCCTGCCAGCAATGCTTGACCAATGCCCGCAATGCTCGCGACAGCTTGACCAATGGCTGCTGCACCAGCCGCGAGACCGGCCTTGAACTCACTCAAGGCTGCCATCCTTTCGCGTTCCTGTGCATCCTTGTCCTCCTGCGCACGCTTGGCTGCCGCTCGCTGCGCCTCGATGCGCTCCAGCTTCGCCTTTAATTCGTCACGCTCCGTCGTGTAGAAGGGGAACGTGCCTGGCGGCACCTCGAGATTCACGCCTTCGCACAGCTTGTGCACGAGTTCAACAACCTGCGCGCCCGTTGGGCAGCCGACCCGTGCCCGCAATACGTCCGTCAGGCACGCCTCCGAGGGGATGTCGTCGTTGAATCGTGGTCCAATCTCCCTTGACTTTTCGTATGAGCGCACCGGATCCTTGAGCGGCGCAACCTCCATCTCCTTAGCCATCCGGTCGCCATCGCCGCCATCACGCCCCACCTCAGACACCACCTTGCGCGCGACGAACTCAAAGATAGGATGGAGCTGCTCAGCCGTCAGATAGAGCTCATCCGTCCTGGCCACGATCTTAGCCCACACCTGACTCGCGGGCTCATAGGCTACCTGCATTTGTAGCTGCTGCTGCTGCTGCTGCTGCTGCTGCTGCTGCTGCTGCTGCTGCTGTCGCTGCTGCCCCTTGCCACTGCCGCCAGCATTCGGGCCCGCGGCCGCCAAAGTCCTCTGCTGCTGCTTGCGGATCATCCAGCCAAGCTTGGCAGCGACGGTGTGGCGCAGCTCGCGCGCACCACTAGACCCGAGCATGTCCTCGAGAATCTTGTCCTCGAAGTCCTTACGGGGAGCACTCATGGGCAGTTGCTTGACCACATCATCGATCCGGTCAAGCAGTGAGACACCGGAGCGCTGCGGCGTGCATGAGCGCATCTGCCTGTTCAGCCGCATCAGGTAAGAGGATCGGGGCGCCTCACCTGGGGGCGCCTCGCTCACAAAGCGCTCGCCGCTGAGGATGGAGCGCTGGCGCTGCTCGGGGTCAAACTCGCCGTCCGCGAGCCTGATGAACTTGTTGCGCGCATCGAGAGACTCCATGTCAACACGTGTGGCCTCTTTGAGACGATTGAACGCCTCATCAAGCCCCTTGCGCACCTCGCCGAGTGAGAGCAGGTGGTCGAAGAACTCGGAGCCTTGCATCTGGATGTTGATCACGCGCCGCTGCTGCTCGTTCGTGAGCTCGCACAGGTTCATGATGACGAAGCGTGCCTTGTACACCGCGATCGACACGCCCTCAGGGCGGCTCGTGACGAGCACGCGCACGCCACTCGGCACGAGCTCTTTATGGACGAACGTCTCGATATCGTCGCGCAGGCCGGCGGCCTCGTCGACGCCGTCGAGAAGCACGATGAGCGAGCGCATCTCATACGCCTGCATGAGCATGTCGCGCCACGTCTCAAACTTCTTGCCGCTGTACACGGATTCGATGTACCGTGTCAGCAGGTGAGTCTTATCGCCACTTCCGTTCTCTCGCAGCAGGTACACGATGCGCTGCACATACACGACCATGGGTACCAACCGAATGCCCTCTCGTGCCTTGCCGATTACGCGCAGGCTATCAGCGAGTGTGAAGACTGCCTGTTTGGTCATCCACGTCTTGCCGGTGCCCGGCCCGGCGCGCACGAGCACGGGCTGCGCCGAGTGCGAGCCCATCGATCGGTTCGGCGAGGGCGTGAGCAGCAGCGTCACCAGGTCACGCACATCGTTGACACGCCACTCGGCTGGGACGGTCGAGTTATCAAGACCGTCGGTCGCGGTCGACACGTGCAGCGTCTGGTCCTTGATGCGCAGCAAGTTGCCCGTGATCGCGTCCTCGACGAGCGCCTCACGCTTGACCATATCTTCGCAATAGTTGGCCCGAGCGCTCTCGAACTCAGCGGCCGTCGTAAAGCGCTGCACCGAGTGGTTGAACTCGTTGAGCGCCGCGGTGATGAAGGTGTCCTCGGCGCCGACGGAGTCTACAAAGGCACGCTTGGTGCCATCGGTCGCGTCTCGGAGCTCAAGCACGTTCACCATGACCCCTGGGTTGAGAGTGCCGACCGTGTCAGTGTCCTTCTCGCAGCCCGCACGCACAAGCAGCGGCTTCGACGAGATGACGGAATAGTATCCTTCAGTCATTACCACCGGACCGTCGGGCGGCCGTGAAGTTGCATCTCCGCCCTCACCCTCGCCGCCTAGGTTGGCCTTGCGCAGGTTCTGCTTGTCGGGCTCCCCAGGCTTGTCTGATTTCACACTGACGGAGATCCAACCAGTTGTGCTGAAGCCCGAGACACGTAGCCGGTGGCGCGAGCCCTCCTTGACGTCTATATCGCCCTCGGGCCAGGGCTCGACTATCGCGTCCACGCAGGCACCGTCTTGGAGAATGAGGAGCCGCGTGCCTTCCTCGTGGCGCGGCGACGTGGTCCGCACGACCGTGAGCGGCGTCGGGTTGCAAGTGGTCTCGCCCACCATGCCGTCGATGCGAACAACGACCGAGTCGTCGCGCAGCGTCCGCTGCACCGTCGCGCAACGGCCCTCCGTTTCCTCAGGCTTGCGTATCGCGAGGCGCGCGCCCTCAGAGACGCCGTACGCGAGCCACGGGTTGACGCGCATCAGCGCGCACATCGCCTGATTCTCGCCCGTCCTCCAATCCATACGCAGCTCAATGTACCCGTCGCCCTGCAGCCCGTCGTGCTCGAGCCCGTGCTCGTCACCAATGCGCCACTCGTTCGGAAACTCCACTCGGTCCATGAAGGGCGTACCCTTGTCGGGCGAGATCTTGACGCGACCGATCGTCTGCAGCGAGGCGATCGACTTGATCGGTACGTCCTCAGCGTCAGGGAAGGTCGTGATGTCACCCATGACCAGCTTATACTCGGCGCGGTGGCAGTTGAACATGAGAATCATTGAGACGGGCGGTACGTTGAGGTGGCGCGACACCATCTCGTCGACCCGCTTTTGCGGTCGATGCGCCTCGTTCCGTTTCACGGGCGGCACCTCGACGACGTACTTACCCGAGGCGATCATGGCATGGTAGGCGTCCTTTGCCTCCTGGCTAATCGCCGCCTGCGCCGCCTGGTTGGCAGCCTTGAACTTGGAGCGCTGGTCCTCGGCGGTCGCGATCTGTACGTGCGGCCCCGAGCCACGCTTCAGCTTGAGCTTTGAGACCGCATCGGCCGCCGCCTTCGCACTAGCGGCGGCCTTGGCAGCGGCCGCTACCTCGGCCGCCTTTTTGGCCTCGAACTCCTCCCTCTTCTTCTTTTCAGCGCGATCCTGCGCGTCCTTCTCTGCCTTGTCCTTCATCGCGCGCGCCTCTGCCTGCTTGCGTGCCTCATCCTCCTTGATCAATGCCGCTCTCGCCTCCTTCTCTGCCCTTGCCTGTGCCTTGAGCTCCTTCAGCTTCGCCTCCTTCTCTGCCTTGGCCGCCTTGGCTGCTGACACCTTCTCGTTGCCGCCGGCCTGGTCAGGGACGGCACTGTCGTTGGCGGCTGCGGCGGCCGCGGCCGCCTCCAAAGCTTTCAAGTAGTCGCGCATGCTCTGGTTGCCAGTAGAGCGCACATTTCCACTCCCGTCTTTGGTGACTGAGGTGAGCCAGCCGTGCACGCGCTGCGTGCCCTCGAGAGCGATGCATGCACGCTTCGAGCCGTCGAGCTGATCGCGCACCTCGAGCACATGGATGCGTGTGCCCGTCGGAAGCTCACCCACCTTATCAGAATTGAGCTCAAACGCCGCACGCACCAAGGGTGGCTTGGCGGCCACCACCTCGTGCACCAGCAGCTGCAGGTTGTCAGCGCCATCCTTGGCTGTCGTTGCGAGCCACCCATGCGGCACCCGCTGCCCTGGCAGTGCCACGCACGCGCTCGCCGCGCCGTCCGACCCGCGACGGCACTCGAGCAGCATCACGCGCGTTCCCGTCTTGAGCTCACCCACCTTGGCGCTGTTCAATTCGAAGCTCGCCTGCACGACGGGTGGCTTCGAGGCGACGACCTCTACAGGAAGCCACGCGGAGGCACCCGCGATGTTGCCGTGGGCGGCGCCGGCGGCGTCCAACGGTGTCGCCGCCGCTTTGCCGCCAGCGTTGGCGGCAGCAGCTTTTGGGGTAGCGGGGCGCGCAGTTTTCGGCGCGTCACGGTGTGTGGTAGCCTTCGCCTTTTTGCCCTCTGAGGCCTGAGGCGCCGGGGCGGCCGAAGAGGCCGCTGCACCGCTGCTGGTGGCTACCCGCACGTTCTCACTCCCGTCTTTGGTGACTGAGGTGAGCCAGCCGTGCACGCTCTGCGTGCCCTCGAGAGCGATGCATGCACGCTTCGAGCCATCGAGCTGATCGCGCACCTCGAGCACATGGATGCGTGTGCCCGTCGGAAGCTCACCCACCTTATCAGAATTGAGCTCAAACGCCGCACGCACCAAGGGTGGCTTGGCGGCCACCACCTCGTGCACTGGCAACTTGACGGCGCGTATGTTCTCGGCGCCATCCTTGGTGGTCGCTGTGAGCCACCCGTGCGGCTGCTGCTGCTCCTGCAACATAACGCATGCACGCACAGCTCCGTCTGCCTGATTCCTCGTCTCGAGCACAGTCACGTTCGTGCCAATTGGAAGCTCGCCAACCTTGTCTGAGCTCAGCTCAAACGCGGCACGGACGATAATCGGCTTCGTGCCCACCACCTCATACAGTGAAAAGTACGCCAACTCAGGTTGCTGCTGGCTGGATTGAGGGTCAGCAGTGCGGTCTGTTTTCGAACCGGACTTCTTGCCTTTCTTCTTTGTAGGGCTGTCCACAATCTCCTCTGTCTGCTCGCTCGCCGCGCTCCGAGCCGTTTTCGCCTTCAGGGTTGCCGGCATGCCAGGGTCGCGCTTCGTCAGCGACCCTGGCTCGTGCGGCGTCGACCCGTGGCGCTGCGACCCCACCAAGAAACCAATTTGGCTTTGAAAAAGATCGCGTCGGAGTTTTTTTTCAGTGTGAATACATGTATTTTATAGGGGGGCGGTACGTTTAACGTATGGTGGATTCTCGCACTCGGTTTCTCGCCTATTTTGGTCATGATCATGACCGCCCTCTGCATGCGACCGGCGGCCACCTGCCTCTCGTGTAAGGACAGGGTCTTGCGCTCCGAGAAGGCGAGGAACATGTCCATGTACTGGAACAACTTGCGCTCCTCCAACGTGCGCGTGCCCGCGAAGGAGTCCCACCAGAAACCCACGAAGAGCTGCACCTGCGACCCCGCCTTGTCCTTGATTTGTTTGAACGTGACGCCGCAAACCTCCTCGGCCCATGTCTGGAACGTCACCACTCGACGGGTGACAGTGCTGGCCTTGGGTCCCGTCGCACAGAGGTCGTCGACATAGACGCTCATCGGGATCGTGAGGACGTGAGCGGCGCGCGCCATGTTCAAGACGACGTCGACAAAGAAGATCTTGAACACGCCGGGCATGCCGCGGGTGCCAAAGTCTCCGGTCAGATGGCAGTACAGATGTAGCGCCCGCGGGTCGCCCTCGCTCGGGTAGAAGCGATGGAACATAAACGGCCACACCCACGGTGCGAAGGGGAGCATAGGGAAGGCTGCCTCGACGTCCGTGACATGCGCCGCAAACCCCGGGAGAAAGCGGCGCCCCATCTCCGCGTACGCCTCGATTGAGTACGATAGCGACGGAGGTCCGGTCATGTCGCACGCGGCGTTGAGGCCGGTACGAGTGTGGTCGTCCGTCGGCCGCAACTTGGTCGGTTCGAGCGGCTTCGCCGTGGCTCCCATCGGGAAGATGTAAGCTGCATCGAACACCTGCCTCATGAGCGACAAGGTGTCGGGCCCCATCGCGCCGAGATGTAGCGTCTTGCCAGCCGACACGCGCGCCTCCGTGGCATCGGTGACGCGCGCCCTAGCCGCCGGACTCGTGCTGCTCTCATAGTTCTTGAAGAAGCGGTGCCCATGCACCCGGTCGGGATGCAGCCCGA
>Ga0210246_100719_pt1 | contig 29584 bp, 25 predicted proteins | sample ChrtobMetaP3_8mM_FD_155469 | JGI IMG/M metagenome (GOLD analysis project Ga0210246, IMG submission 155469) | Chrysochromulina tobin associated microbial communities from unialgal haptophyte culture, Seattle, Washington, United States - P3_8mM | ecosystem: Host-associated > Algae > Haptophytes >...
TACCAGCAGCTCGCCCTCAAGGTGTATCTCCCGGGGAGCTCGCCCTCAAGGTGTATCTCCCAGCATGCATGTGCTCATCACGGCGCCACCCCCCCTCCCCTCCCTCAAGGTGCATCTCCCGGGCGAGCTCACGTTCGCCTCAAAGGTCTCGGTCTGCGTCTACGACGCGGGCGCCGCTTTTGGCCTCTCTGCGCTTCAGGACCTCGCTCCAAGTGACACTGTCATGGGGCGTACATTAGCCCCGAGCGGCCCGTACACCAAAAACGTGTCGGTCTTCTACAACAAGTACTTGCGCTGCTGATGGCGACGGATTGCGTCTGATTGCGTCTGATTGCGTCTGATTGCGCCTGATTGCGCCTGATTGCGCCTGATTGCGTCTGATGGCCGTACACTAAGTACGTGTCGGTCTTCTACAGCAGGAGCGCGGGAGAGCCCGCATGGATGCCGTTGATTGCATCTGATGATGACCTCTGATGAGATCTGATTGCCCCCCCCTCATCAGGAGCGCGGGAGAGCCCACATGGATGCCGTTGTACGATCCCAAGTTTGCCGAGCTCGACTTCGATGCTGGCGGGGATGATGACCCGACCCCCGTCGGGTTCCTTCTCTGCTCCTTCGAGCTGCGGGCTTACCAGCCACCCAAGAGCCTTGACGCACCGGATGGCACGAAGAGTGCTGCCATCGTCGACCTCTCCTCCCAGGTGAGGAGCGCTGATTGCGTCTCTAATTGCCCCACTGAGTGCCACTGAGTGCCCTCTGAGTGCCCTCTGAGTGCTCTCTGAGTGCTCTCTGAGTGCCCGCTGAGTGCCCGCTGAGTGCCCGCTGAGTGCCCTCTGAGTGCCCTCTGAGTGCCCACTGAGTGCCACTGTGTGCATGCGGCTCTCAGGCGGCGAAGCTCTCGAAGTACCATCTGACGGAGGGCGTGAGTGCACTGGGCTATCTGCGGCCCGAGATGCGGCCGTACGTGATCGAGGTGCAGCTGGTTGGCTGTCGCGACGTGCCACCGCGAGAGGTCCTCGGGGCTCCCGTCTTCCTCACTTCGCCGTACGAGATTACCCCGTGATTACCCCGTGATTACCCCGTGATTGCACCGCGAGAGGTCCTCGGGGCTCCCGTCTTCCTCACTTCACCGTACGTTCTATGGGCTTCGGATGGCTTCTGATTGCTTCTGATTGCTTCCTCACTTCGCCGTACGTTCTATTGGCTTCTGATGGCATCGGATGGCTTCTGATTGCTTCTGATTGCTTCTGATTGCTTCCTCACTTCGCCGTACGTTCTATGGGCTTCTGATGGCCTCGGATGGCCACTGATGGCCACTGATGGCCGCTGATGACATCATTGATTGCCCCCCTCATCAGATACGTTGAGTTTGAGTACGGCGATGAGCAAGCCGAGGAGCGTGAATGGCGCATCCCCGACCACGGCTCGTCCATCACGGGGACGCAACTTCGGACGGGTACGGACATCAACATCCTCGAGACCCGGAGGCCTTGCATGCAAGTGCTCACCACGGCGCCCTCTCCCCACAGGTACGGACATCAACATCCTCGAGACCCGGAGGCCTTGCATGCAAGTGCTCACCACGGCGCCCTCTCCCCACAGGTACGGACATCAACATCCTCGAGACCCGATACTTTAAGGTCTTACTGCCGACGCAGCCGCAGCTCTACACACCGTGGATGGGCGTACGCGTGCGCGAAGCAGGCAAGCTTGCGCTCGCCATTGATGGCCATTGATGGCCATTGATGGCCATTGATGGCCATTGATTGCCATTGATGGCCATTGCCATCAGGGTGGATGGGCGTACGCGTGCGCGAAGCAGGCAAGCTCGTGATCGCCATTGATTGCCATTGATTGCCCTTGCCATCAGGCAAGATCATCCCGTTTGTGGGCGATGACTGGGATCCGGTGATGGGCATCACGGCCATCAACCTGCTCGAGCACATGCCCGAAGAGCAGGCGAAGATCAAAGAGGCCAAGGCTCGCAAGATGAAGGAGGCGGAGGAGGAGGCGCAGAAGAAGGAGAAGGAGCGGGACGAGAAGATCAAAAAGGAGAAGGTGCAGGGTGGCCATTTCCAAATCGTCAAGTCGCCTAACGAGGTAGGGAGCGCCTTTGATGACCTCTGATGGCCTCTGATGGCCTCTGATGGCCTCTGATGGCCTCTGATGGCCTCTGATGGCCTCTGATGGCCTCTGATGGCCTCTGATGGCCTCTGAGGGCCGCTGAGGGCCGCTGATGGCCTCTGATGGCCACTAAGTGCTCGCATTCAGCCACTGAGTGCTCGCATTCCGCCTCTGTCCACGCAGGAGAAGCTTGATGAGCTCTTCCTCTCGTCGGTCGCGCGCGCCACCAACGGCTCAAAGGCGCTCAGTGTCTCGGCGGGAAAGAATGTCGCGCCGGTGCCAGGTACGCATGCAACTGATGCTCACCACGGCGCTCCCTCTCCCCACAGGTTTGGGGCCACGCACGATCGAGATGCCGGAGCTGCACGCATGCAATGGATGCTCACCACGGCGCTCCCTCTCCCCACAGGTTTGGGGCCACGCACGATCGAGATGCCGGAGCTGCACGCATGCAATGGATGCTCACCACGGCGCTCCCTCTCCCCACAGGTTTGGGGCCACGCACGATCGAGATGCCGGAGCTGCAGGAGGGCGCGGCCGCCGCGCCGGCGCCAGGCGATGGACCGGACGAGGGTGGGGGCGAAGAGGAGGAGGACGAAGAAGCGCGTGCGGCAGAGGAGGAGATCTTGCCCTATCCTATGGAGAAGCTTCTCGAAGATGATCTGCCCTTCCAATTGTTCCCTCTCTCGATGAAAGCACCCGAGTCGACCACGTCCTCGTATAAGCAGAACCTTCTCGCCAAGGGGCTGCAGACTGCGCGCGACTTATTCCCGATCAAATTCGGGAGGCCTGCGCGCTCCCAGGGGCTGCTCAAGATGAAGCTGCGCGTCATCAAGTACGAGCGCTGCTGATGACCTCGGACGACCTCGGATAACCTCGGATGACCTCGGATGACCTCGGATGACCTCGGATGACTGCTGATGACCTCGGATGACCTCGGATGACCTCGGATGGCCTCTGATTGCCTCGGATGGCCTCGGATGGCCTCGGATGACCTCTGATGGCCTCCCTCATCAGGTATGAGGGGGATGAGGAGCTCAAGCTCTGATTGCCTCTGATGGCCTCCCTCATCAGCTCTGATGGCCTCCCTCATCAGGTATGAGGGGGATGAGGAGCTCAAGCTCTGATTGCCTCTGATGACCTCTGATGGCCTCCCTCATCAGCTCTGATGGCCTCCCTCATCAGCTCTGATGGCCTCCCTCATCAGCTCTGATGGCTTCCCTCATCAGGTATGAGGGGGATGAGGAGCTCAAGCTCTGATTGCCTCTGATGACCTCTGATGGCCTCCCTCATCAGCTCTGATGGCCTCCCTCATCAGCTCTGATGGCTTCCCTCATCAGGTATGAGGGGGATGAGGAGCTCAAGCTCTTTCTCAAAGAGGACCCTCCGGCCAACCTGCGTAAGCTCTTCGCCGAGAAGCCGTGCCGCGTGCGCGTGCATGTGTATGGCGCCACGTCACTCGCCCCGAGGGCGGGTGGAAAAGAGCCCGAGCCCTTCCTAAAGGTCTACAACGTCGAGGGTCAGGAGCGCACCACGCGCGACATTGCGCTGCCGCCCTCGCTCGAGCCCGATTTCTACCAATCCTTCGAGCTGTCGGCGATCCTGCCCGGCCAATCTCGGCTACATCTCGAGGTGTGCTGATGACCTCTGATGACCTCTGATGACCCAATCTCGGCTACATCTCGAGGTGTGTGATTCCGAGGAGGGATTCGATCCCAGCCCCCAGCATGCACGCGCTCACCACGGCGCCCGCCCCCACAGGTATGGGACTACCAGCTGCTGAGCGAATCGCTGCTGGGCAAGACGGTCATCGACCTCGAGGACCGCTACTTTTCTGAGACGTGGAAGACCAAGCAGCAGAACGACGCGCTGCCGAAGGAGATGCGGCCGCTCACCAACCCTGGCAATACGAACGCGCAGGTGAGATGGAGTGCCACGTGGTTGCTCTTGGTGGCCGCTGAGCCCCCCGGTCCATGCCACTCAGTCGATGGATTGCTCTTGATTGCTCTGGATTGCTATTGATTACTATTGATTGCCACTCCGTCGATGGATTGCTCTTGATTGCCACTCACCCCCCCTGCGCATGCCCCTCTGCCCCTCTTCCAGGGCTTCATCGTGTGCAAGATTGAGATCCTGGAGAAGAAGTAGGCGATCGCCCAGCCGATGAGCTCTGATTGCCTCCCTCATCAGCTCTGTGTGCCTCACTCATCAGCTTTGAGTGCCTCTCTCATCAGGTACGCGATCGCCCAGCCGATGGTCCCGATCGAGCCACCGACCACCGACATGTTCGAGCTGCGTGTCATCGTGTGGGATGCGATCGACGTCCAAGCGCGGGACGAGTCCTTCTTCGGCGGCGGTGGCACGTCGGACGTCTTCGTAGCCATCACACCGCACGGCCACCAGCCCTATTCGATGCTCAGGACGGACGTGCACCACCGATCGCCTGGCGGTTCGTGCTGCCTTGATCGCCTCTTGATTGCCTCTGGATCGCCTCTTGATTGCCTCTTGATCGCCTCTTGATCGCCTCTTGATCGCCTCTTGATTGCCTCTGGATCACCTCTTGATGGCCTCTTGATGACCTCCCTCATCAGATGCGGAGTTCTTTTGGCGGATGGTTTGGCCGATGGCACTGCCCGAAAAGTCGCCGAGGCTCTTCATACAGCTCTGGGACGCCGACATCCTCTCGTCCAACGACGCCATCGGCGAGGCGCAACTGACGCTCAAGACCATCTGTGAACTGGCGCTGCGGCGCGGCGGCGGTGTGAAGAGGGAGAACGTGCTCGTGCAGACGACGCACCCGAATTACATGGGCAATCAGGGCACGGTGCGCCTCACGATCGAGCTCATCCCGAGATACGAGGCGATCCAGCGCCCTGTGGGCCAGGGACGTGACCCGCCAAACCAACACCCGTTCCTTCCGAACCCGGTGCGCCCCTCGTTCTTCGACGGGCTGGGCATCGACTTCAATCTGTTCAACCCATTCTTCTTCTTCAAGAAGTATGCCATGTGCTGCGGCGTGTGCTGCGTAGTTCTCGTGGTAGTTGTGGTCATCGTCCTCCTGAATTCAATGTAATCCGATCATAATATGTTCCGGCGTGCCGCACGAGTTTACAGCTGATGTCGTGTGCACGCGCGCCCCGCTGCACCAGTACAAAGCATGCTCGAAGATGTTCACCGAGAATCATACTCACATATAGTCAAGCGAAGACGTTACGAAGACGCGCGAGTCATAGACACTGTGAACGTACCGCTGTGCGCTGATGATCCCTCCGCCTTAAATCGTTTACAAAAGTAGAGGTGCGAGCTGCGCGCAAGGCGCTCGTGGTCCTGGTCGTCCCGTACGTCGTCGGCGACGTACAGGTACACGGTGATCGGTGTACAGTAGACGTTAACAGTAGACGGTACTAGAGACCGGACGCCGCTCGCCGGCCGCGCCCGCGGGCGCCTCGGTTGTCGGTAGGACGTATTCGTATAGCATGGACGTATAGGTCGGCGTTTCCACCACAGCCGACTAGATCGTAGATCTAGATGTACCCGTTTCCGATGGCGACAGAAACTCCAAACTCCGTGTCGGCGTCGCACACCGTGAGTCAATATCTCAGGTCATTCTCAGGTCACACGCGCCACACAGCGTGATTACAGCACGCCGCGCTCGAGCGTGCAAGCAGGCGCCATGATGGGCGCGTTTAGCAGCGCTGCCTCGAGATCGAATCTGAGCGTGATCGCTCTCGAGATCCACTTCGCGCACGAGATCCCCTCGAGCTTGCATGCGCGTCGGATTCGCTCCTGCCGCCCAGCAACCGTGCGCGGCGCCGTCCTGGGCGCCGTCCCGGGCGCCGTCCCGTGCGCCACCGGAGTCAGATCGAGCGAGCTCTCGACGCCGTCCTGGGCGCGATCATGGGCGCCGTCCCGGGCACCCGGAGTCAGATCGAGCGAGCTCTCGACGCTGACGCCAAAGCTGGCACCATCGCCGTACGAGGGGGTGAGCATCCCCATCGCGCCGGTCGGTGAGGCATCTGCTAGGGCAGCCGGTGCCGGTGAGGCGGCTGCGAGGGGTGGCGTCCAGGGGGCGGTGCAAAAGCGCCCCTCCAGGGCATCGACACGGCGGATCAGTTGACGTTGGAGCGCAAGGAGCTGCGAGTGGGCGCCATAGCGCTCGTCACGGCGCTCATCCTTGGCTTCGTTTCGGGGTTCGTCACGATGCTCGTCACGACGCTCTGCACGACGCTCGGCACGGCGCTCATCCTCACCGGCCTTCGCAGGGCTACCGCGGCGAGCGGATTTGGGGGCAGCGTGCGGGCAGCTGGGCGGCTGCCACTGGCGGCGCGGCCCTGCCCCTGCATCGTCGGCATCCTGCGCTGAGCATTCGTTTGGGATGGTCAGCGTGAGATGCATCTGCACGGCGGACTCCTCATCGTCGGCATCCTCTGCCTCGGCACTCTCGGGCTCTTCCTCAACTGCCGTAGGGGGCAGCTCACGTGCATCGGCATGCGGCTGGAGAGAGTAATCCCCCCTGGTCCGAAGTGACTGGACCGACGAGATCGACGAGATCCAAGTGCCCAAGTGCTCATGCATGACCATCATTTCGTCCGACCGCTGCTTCAGACGCTGCCATTCGTTGACGAGCTCGTGCACCGTCGGGCGAGCTGGCGATGCCATCTGGTCGGACCGCTGCTGGAGACGCGCCGCCTTGCGCTCGAGGGCAGCAGCATGCGTGTGGAGGGAGGCCGCCTCGGCACCCACCAGACGTACGCCAATGTTGCTAGCGGTGAACTTGGGCGTGGGACTTCCGGAGCTCATGATCTGCTGCGGAAATGCGCCAGTGCAAGGACTCTTGACGCTCTTGGCAGACGGGCTTTTGGGCGTGGGGCTTCCGGGGCTCATGAGCTGCTGCGGAGATGCGCACGGACTCTTGACGCTCTTGGAAGACGGGCTTCTTCCTCGGTTGTCCTTGTTGGAGCGCTGGCGCCGAGAGCGTGACCGACGCGACCCGTGAGTTGGCAATGCCACTGTCTCGCACGCGTCGGCGATGGCTGGTACGTTGAGCGGCGCGAGGAAGGCTGGCCTCGTTAGCATGGCGTTACACGAAGACGTTGGGGTTGCAAGGCAGTTGCAGGGAAGGACGGTTTCGGGAGGAGAAACCGTCTCTTAGACAGACATCCCCATCTGCAACGTGATTCGAGAGTGATGATTCTCTCTGTTCATGTAAAGTCGCCCTTCCGTGTTCCCGTCAACTTCCTCTCCGTCCCGCGTTCCAGGGGGGTCCCTGGTGCGGCGCGTGGGCGGCTTTGCACACGCATCATGGACGAACTCGCGGACGGCGGCATGGTGGGCCCTCCATTTGCACACGCCGACCTGGCTGCCTGGCCGCGACAGCCCGAGCCGGTGGTGATCTCGGACCCACCGCCACTCATGACAATCGCACTCCTCACGGCCACGCTCGCGCTGATTTACCTCATCTCGATCATGCACGCGCAAGCGACGCCGCCCGACCTTGATCCACGGCAGCTGGAAGAGGCGCGCGCCCGCCTCTGGCGGCTCATCCTTCCCGAGCAGCTGCTCGACTTTGGCGAGGCGACGCCACCCACGAGCCCCCCAGCCAAGGGCGCCGAAGCCGCTTCGGAGAAGCTCCGGCTGCGAAGCGCCGCGTCGCTCGCGCAGCGCGTGCGCCACAGCATAGCGGAGCTGCGCACGCCGACGTTGCAGCCGCAGCTCTGGCAGAACTCATGGACCTATCGCCCCTCGGCGGAGGTTGCGCGAGATCGCACGCCGCTGCTCGTCTTCATCAACCGAGGCAGCGGTGGTCGGCAAGGCGAGGCAACGCTCGTGCAGCTCAAGGCGCTGCTCTCGGCGCACCAGGTGGTGGACTTGTCGCTGGGGCACGCCGAGCAGGCCCTCCAGTCCTTCCGCACTGTCGGCCGCTTCCGCGTCTTAGTGTGTGGGGGCGATGGCACCGTAGGCTGGGTGCTCTCCCTCCTGGACAATGCACATCTCGAGTACACGCCGCCCGTGGCCATCTTGCCGCTGGGCACGGGGAATGACCTTGCGCGTGCGCTCGGATGGGGCGGTGGCACTCGTATGGGACGCAGTTTCGTCAATCTCCTCGAGGAGGTTGACTCTGCTCAAGTGGCACTGCTCGATCGTTGGGAGGTGTGCTGATGACCTCTGAGGACCTCTGAGGACCTCTGAGGACGTCTGAGGACCTCTGAGGACCTCTGAGGACCTCTGAGGACCTCTAAGGACTACTGATGAACCTCCGATGACTAATGATGACCCTCCGATGACCACTGATGACCCTCACGAAAGGGAACGGCTCGCCTTAAACCACGTGGCCTTCGAAGACTGTACCACGCCCTTGAGTGCCTCTGAGTGCCTCTGAGTGCCTCTGGATGACGTTCCTCATCAGGTGGCCTTTGAGGACGCAACGGTCCCTCCGCCCCGCCCGAGCGTCGCCAAGAGCCTCGCCAAGAGCGTCGCCAAGAGCGTCGCCAAGAGCCACGTGGCCAAGAGCTTGATCACGGCTCCCGAGCGTCGTCCCGAGCGCGGGAGTGATACTCGTCGACCCGCTCGTAAGATCATCATGCAGAATTACCTTGGCGTAGGTAACCGTTGATTGCTACTGATTGCTACTGATTCAGTCACGGTTACGATGCAGATTTACCTTGGCGTAGGTGTGGATGCCAACGTGGCGCTCCTCAAGCATGCAAGTGCTCACCACGGCGCCCCCCCCACAGGTGTGGATGCCAACGTGGCGCTTGAATGGCATAATCGTCGGCAGGTAAGTGCCACTGAGTGCCGCTGATTGCTACTGAGTGCCACTGAGTGAGCGCCCTGGCTGAGTGCCATTGAGTACCATTGACCGAGGTCTCGAACGGCTCAATCGTTGGCAGTCGGAGCCGCGCCTGATTGCTACTGATTGCTACTGATTGCTACTGATTGCCACTGATTGCCACTGATTGCCACTGATTGCCACTGATTGGCAGTCGGAGCCGCACCAATTCACAAACGTCCTCAAGAACAAGCTCATGTACCTGCGCTACGGCGCGCGCCAGCTGCTACATGGTCGCGATTTCAAGCATGTGTGCAAGAAGTTGACGGTGATCGCTGATGGGAAGCGGTACGAGCATTGGATTGCATTGGATTGCATTGGATTGCATGGCATTGGTTCGGATTGAATGGGAACACTTGATTGCCTTGGATCACCTCTGGGCAGGTACGAGCTGCCCGAGGGCACAGAGGGCATCATCGTGCTCAACATAGCGTCCTATGCAGGTGGAACAGACCTGTGGGGAGGTGAGTGGGATGACGACGAGACCTCCGTGCCTTGCATGCGAGTGCTCACCACGGCGCCCCTTCCCCCTCGTTCACAGGTGAGTGGGATGACGACGAGGAAGTCCACCCGTCGCCGTCCGCCGCCCCAGCCTCCACGAGCGGCCGTGCCTCTCAGGCCTCGTCCCGGATGCCCTCCCGCACCGCCTCTGCGCACCAGCTGGCCCCCGAGGGGGGCGATGGAGGGGAGTGCTCGGCAGGGCGAGACAGCACCATCGGTGCGCGTGTCCGCATGGGGGGGTCGGGGGATAACTTGTCGGCGCGCGCCATGTCTCGCCCGAGCTCCATGGACTTTACGGACCGAAGACTCTCTATGGACTCTCCCGACCAGTCCGACGAGTACGCCGAGGCGGCAGTCTCGGCAGCGGCGGCGGCGGCGGCGGCGGATGCTGATGACGCTTTTGGACGGGATGTGCGCGGCCGCTCCGTGAGCTCTGGCTTCGGGCCGCCGCGCCCTTCGAGTGCCTCCGGCGTCTACCCGTTTGGGTGCAGCAGCAGCAGCAGCGGCAGCAGCAGGGGTAACGGCAGCAGCGGCGGCAGCGGCGGCGGCGGCGGCGGCGCATCGACATCGAGGCACGTGCGGAGCGGAAGCACCGGCAGCGCTTGCGGCAACGATCTCGTGGGCGGGAGCTCCGGCGGAGCTGCGGGCGGGATGCGATCTCGCAACGATCTCGCGGGCGGGAGCTCCGGCGGAGCTGCGGGGGGGATGCGATCTCGCACGAAGAGCTTCAGCGACGCGTCGTGGCATTTGACGGACGATCGGCTGCTGGTTTCGTCAGGGTTCGTCAGCGCCTCGATGGACGATCGGCTGCTGGAGGTGGTCGCCATCAAGGGCGTGCTGCAGCTTGGGCTCGCGCAGGTGATTGCCTTTGATTGCCTTATCATGAAAGATGTTTGGGCCTCTGATGGCCTCTGATGCCTCTGATGGCCTCTGATGGCCTCTGATGGCCTCCGATTGCCTATGATGGCCTCTGATTCTCTGCGAGGATGTCTGATTGCCTCTTGATTGCCTCTTGATTGCCTCTGTTTGCCTATGCTTGCCTCTGAGTGTGCCTGACTGCGCCTGCATGTGTCTGCATGCACACAGCTTGTCAAGGGATCGGCGCACCGTCTCTGCCAAGCCTCGTCAGTGACCATCACGCAGGAGGGCACGACGCGCTTGCCAATGCAGGTCGATGGCCTCCCTCATGCATGCTGATGGCCTCCCTCGTTGCATGCTGATGGCCCTCCCTCGTGCATGCTGATGGCCTCCCTCGTTGCATGCGCAGCCTCCCTCATTGCATGCTGATGGCCTCCCTCATTGCATGCTGATGGCCTCCCTCACATGCTGATGACCCTCCCTCGTTGCATGCTGATGGCCTCCCTGATTGCATGCTGATGGCCTCCCTCATCGCATGCTCCATGCAGGTCGATGGTGAGCCGTTTGAGCTCGAACCCTTATTTGGGCTCAAGAAGCCGATGACGATCACCATCAGCCATCACAACCAGGCGGTCATGCTCTCCCGCTCATCGGTACGCTCTGACGGCGTCGCGCTCGAGGCCATCGACTGGGCCATGCAGGAGGGGGTACTGACCGTCGATCAGCGCAACCAGGTCGTGAGGGAGATCGCGCGTCGTACCGGCGCGCTGCAGCGGCGTGCGCTCCTAGGAAGGGCAGCCTCGTCAAACAATCTCGGCAGCAATCTGAGCCTTCCGGGACTCTTCCGAGACTCGGAGTAATAATCTTGAGACCCGGCAGCAATCTGAAGCAATCTGAGCCTCTTCCGTGACTCCGCTCGAGGAGAACAGAGCGCTCCGCTCCCGGCGGTTGTCCTCGGTCGAGAAGCTTCGAACAGGTCCGAGATTAATAAGCTAACGCGGTACGATGGCTGTGGGTAGACATGGACACCCATGGACACCGCGTGCGGGGCGTGTGCCGTTTCGGGTCCCTCACGTCACCCTCAGTCCCGGACTCCCGGTTGTCGTCATATTTACTCGCGGAGGACTGTTCACACATGTTCATAACATGTTCACGGCTAGTCTCTTGCTGTATCGTCCCTTTTCCGGAAATGCGCACGTTGGCTGCGTCGGCTTTCTTTCTAGTCTTCGCGTCAACCGCGCACGGCGCAAGTGAGCCCGGATGGGACGAAGCCAAGGTGAAAACCCCTGACGGTAAGCTCGGGAACGATGTCACTGCCAAGGCTCTCACCTTTTACAGGAAGCTCAAGCAGAAGCTCGGCCGCGACCTCACAGTCGAGGAGGCGAAGAAGGACTTTGCGAAGTGGGCTGATGACGTGCCCGACGTTGGCGGACCCGACCAGATCTCCAAGCTCCGCGAATTTGTCAAACGCGTTGGGCCAATTCTCCTCGACAAGCGCGAGTACATGATCGACGGGCCGCTGAACATTGTGCAGGACCGAGTCGATGAGATCCTCGGCATAGAAGAAACCGCTGACATGAAGAAACACCCCTACATCCGCGGAAGATTCCAGGCGAATCTTGTCAAGGAGTTTATGCGCGACGTGGCGGACTTCGCGCACGGATGGCGACGTGGCAAAGATGAGCTGTGATGAGCGAGGGACACACGGCAGAGGGTTGTGAGGTCTGCCGGACCCACAGGAGGAGCTGAGTGTAGACTGTAGAGTCGTCGGTCAAGCATACCAGGTCTCGTTTGTGAGCACGTCCACTACACAGCGCTAATGGCGTGCATGTGTACTTAGTCGATTTAGCGTATCTCTGCATGGTAGACAATATATTCACACCGGATGGTCCGTGTGCCGAGACATATCACATAAATCATAATGAGGATGGAAGCACGCTCACGCGCTGCTTGGCACCGCGCTCTGTGCCTTTGGGCGCGATGCGAGATCACATGCGAGATCACATGCCGAGGCACGCATGCCTGGTGCCGTGCTGTTCCGCCACGTGGTTCCTAGTAAGTTCCTAGTTGTAGCACACGGCACCTGAAATAGAAAGATCACTTGATGCTCAGCGTCGCATGGCCCAAATTAGGTAATGGCCTCGATCCGCCTCGTGCGGGGCGACTGGCTGCGATCGTGGCAGGTGGGCAGGCGGGAACGGCTCTCCGCCGCCTGACGAAACCGTGGCGGGTAACGGCTCACTCCTGCTGCTTCCTGCCGTTGCGCTTGCGCGGCGACCTCGCTGCTGGATGTCCCTTGCTATCCTGCGTTGCAGCGGCGGCGACGGCGGCGTCGGGGGCGGGGTCGGCGGCGGCGGTGCCCTTGGATGCACGCCCGCGTGGCAATCTCGCGACGACACGCCACTCGTCAGCAGCGGGTGCGCATGCGGCGGTTAGGGTTTCGTCAGCAGCGGGTGCGCATGCGGCGGTGGCGCCCCCCGAGGCGGCGGCGGTGGCGGTGGCGGCGGCGTGGACGGCCGCCGCAGCAACCAACACGACGCTGTTCTCGGCAATGCCTCCCACCTCGACCTCGACAGCAGCAGTGCCTTTCAACGGCGAGTTTGGCATCGTCTCGCACGGAAAGGCGGCGATGCCCTCGGCGGCCTCATGCAAGACCTGCTGTGCGGTGCCGATCCATGAAGCAATCGCGGCGGCTGCGTCGCCGGGAGGCACGCTCACGAGCAACGAGTGCAGCTCGTCCAAGGACAGCCCGTCGAGCAGCATGCCCGTGATCTTGCCAGGCAGCGCCACGTCGTGGCACTCGATGAGTTGATAGAGACGCTCCCCGAGCACCGAGAGAGGATCCGGGTGGGCAAGGAGCGCGTGCAAGTCGAGCGGCGTCGAGCGGCGCTGCTGCTCGAGGCGCTCCAGCACGGCCGCCTCCGTCGCGGCCGCCAAACACGACGCCTCCGTCGTTGTCGAGGAAGATGCACTCGGAGTGCGCTCGCTGATGGTCGTGTACGCGCCGTACTTGTAGGACGAGACGTTCAAGGTCACAGAGTCTGCAGAGGATTCTGGAGCATCGGATCCCAAAAGGGTGGCGAGTCCGGGGCGCAACTTGGGTTTCGTCATCATGTGTGGCGGCCGTGGGCCCCCATGCTGTGGGAAGCTGCAGGTCTCCTCGCGGCCCCCATCCTGTAGGCCTTGCCGCTTGTGCGCGCGCTCATGTGTGTGGTGTGAGGCTGAGAGCATGGACTGAGATAGGTCGTTCGCGACCTTCTTGATGAAGTCCGGATCGGCGAGCTTGCTGGTGACTGCCTGTTTGAAGACCGTCATCTCACGATGGGGCTCCAGCACGCTCCTAGGCGACATCGTGCCGCCCATCTGCGCGCCCTTTTCGGCGGCGACCATACGCGCATTGATGCTGCCGTCGTCGGCCTTGCCCGCCAGAAGCTGTGCCTTGAGCAGGGCCTCATCCTCGGCTGTCACGCGAGGCTCCTGCCCAGTCCGCGTGCGAAGGAAGATGGGGGCGAGGGTCGAGTACACCAGCTCGGCCTGCTTGTGCTGCAGGTCGACGAGAGTCGATGATCCCGCACGTGCCTTCCGTGCGCTCGGCGAGATGACATGTGCCATGCTCATCGCTGGCCGGCTCATCTGCTGATTCCGAAATGTGCGCGTTCGCTGCACGCGTTCGCCGTACTCGAAGTCCTCCAGTGGAGTTCAAATTCGCCGTTTCGGACACTTCGAGGCGCGGCGGTTTCCACTCGAGTTTTGGGGCGTAGGTAGGGCTAAAGCTATCGCATGTTATCGCTAGTACATGTAAACTCGGGTCTGGGGGGGTTGGGGGCTCCTGGGGGTCACCGGTCACGGGGGGCGCAAGTGGGCGGGGAGCGTCCGCACCTGGCTCCTGGGGGTGCGGGGGGCTGGGGGCTGGGGGTTTTGACTTTTGAGGGGGGCACTTGATCGTTCGCAGCCCACAAGTCGCAGCCTCGCTCGCACCCTGCCGAGCTGCCGTAACTGTTGTTGAATGTACCCCGGCTTTACCCCGGCTTGTACACGCCGAGAGCGAGACCCGCCGAGACCTCGCCCACGTGCCCCACCACCCGCCACCATGCAACGTGTGAGTGCGAGCGTGCCACTCGCAATGGTCGAATGGGTGAGCGTGGGCGCGCCCGATGGGCCGCACGCTAAGCACGCAGCCACGCACGCACGACGCCTGAGCACGCCCCAGTTTATGTAGCAAAAATCTCATGGCCGCCACACCCAAACCCCCACATAGCAGTCGTCGGCATGGTTTGGAGTGTGCTTGAATGTTGGGTTGGGTAGTTTCTTAGGAGCGGTGTGTTTCTGTTGAACTCTTGCCGATCCATCCAAAAAACCCAGATTTGGAAAAGGAAGTGTATTTCCAGACGAGCTCTCCCAACTCTGGCTCTGGAACGCACGCGTCTCACACTAATTTTCACCTGCTGCATGGCCAGCCTGTCGAGGGGATCGCCCCCTGCCACAGAGGGGGGCTACTTCATGTGCGGCATCAACGGATGCATCCTCACCGAGCACCACGCGGGGACCTGTGCCATCCCCTTTCTCGAGCGCAAGCGCAGCCGGACGGAGAAGGAGGCAGAGTCGAATGGAGACGAAAGCAAGCTCTGTCAGGAGGCGTCGCCAGAGGAGACTGTGACGCGCGAGGCGGAGGCGACGGCCCCCGCCGCGAGCAGCGTCGACAACGCGAGCAACGCCGACACCTCGAGCAACGCCGACGCCAACGAGGCGCGCCGCACCACGGGGCGCAAGATCACGGGCCCCGTGCGGCTCGGCCTCGACGATGGCTGGGCGAACGAGCCGGCCAAAAAGTGGTCCACCCAGGCGATGCCTGGTGCCATCCCTGCAGACGAGCTCACCGGCGCCAACGCCGCCCCCGCCGGCAGGGGACGCTGCCCCTCCTCCCTCTTGCCGCCCAAGAAGGCGAGCATGTCGGCAACCGACGCGGCGGCAGCGCACACCGGAGGCGTCGTCGTGGGCGGCTCGTACGAGAGGGAGGGGAAGACGCCGGCGGGGGCGTCGCGCGCGTTGTCGCGTCAGGCGTCGACCGGCAGCGCGAGCGGCAGCGCGAGCGGTGGTGCGTCAGCGGACGCAGCGCGCCGATCGTTCCGCACGGTCCAGGTGCCCGTACGCTTGGGTCTCAACGACGACTGGTCAGCAGCCTCCGCAAGTAAATGGACTTCGTCAGAGTCGCAGGTCGGGGCGCCCCTGCTCACGTCAGCCGAGGATGTGGTCAGCGTGCGGTTCCGGCTGCACGGCGCCGCGTACGGGCCGCCCACGACGACGCCCCTCCCCCTAGTGCAGACCGCCTCGGCCGCCACGACCAAAAAGGGCGTGACGAACCCGACGAGCCCGCTTTCGGACAAGGGGCCCGGCTCGCTGCTGCTGAGGAATGCGAGGCGCGTGCTTGAGGAGTACCAGAGCCTCGAGCAGGCGAGGCAAGGGGGGCAGGCGAGGCAAGGGGGGCAGGCGAGGCAAGGGGGGCAGGCGGAGGCGCAGGGCGAGCTCATGGACGAGATCGAGCACCGAGGCGCCGACGAGACCATTGACGAACCCTCCGGCTCCATTGACGAACCCTCCGGCTCAATTGACGCACCCTCCGGCTCAATTGACGAAACCGGCTCAATTGACGAACCCTCCGGCGACGAAGCGCCGAGGAGCGCCGAGGAGCGCCGTATCGAGCGCGCCGCCAAGGATGGACAGGCCGCTCTGCTCGAGACGGCGCTCGAGAAGCAGCAGCGCAAGCAGCAGCGGCTGCGCGCCAAGGAGCAACGCAAGCGGCAGCGCCAGCAGCTGCGCAAGCACCAGGCGCGTGAAGACGCCGCCACGGCCGCCCGACACGGCGCGGCAGGCGGCTCCTTTGCGCCCGACACGGCGCCCTTCGGCTCGGTGCCCACCGCAGAGGCGCGCGTTGTGTCGGGCGTTGTGGAGAGCGCAGGGCTTGCGTTGTGGAGAGAGCAAGGCGCCCAACATGGCGCCAACGAGGGTGCGGTCCTGCCCGCCCTCAAGCGCACCAAGAGCCGCGATATGGGCGCCCCTCTGATTCGGTACCTCCCCCCGGCCGCCGCCCCCCCCGCACCAGCCCCCCCCGCGCCGAGCCGGTGGGCACGCCCCCCTACTGCCTCGAACCACCTACAGTGGCATACGCCCCGAGCGCTCGGAACGGCGCTCGCGCACACACCACAGGTTCTCGCGCCCGTAACGGCGCCGTTGCCGGCGCCGCAGCCGACGTACGCGGCGCCGCAGCCGGCGTATCCGCCGCCGCAGCCGATGTATGCGCCTCCGCAGCAGGCTTTTGCGCCTGCGCAGCAAGGGTACGCGCCGCAACAGCAGGCGTACGCAACCATGCAGCCAACGTACGCGCCGCAACAGCAAGGGTACGCAGCGCCGCAGCAGGCGTACGCAGCCATGCAGCCAACGTTCGCGCCGCAGCAGGCGTTCGCTCCCGGGCGGGGCGCCGTCATGGGCATGTGCGCGGCGCCCCCCATCCCTTATGCGCCTGTGACGCTGCTACCGTATAGTGTTGCGCCGAGCGCGCACGCCACGTACGCCGTGCCGCGCGTCGCTCAACACGGCGCGTTGCCACGTGTCGCTCAACACGGCGCGTCCTCCTACGGTGCCACCTGGGCTGACGGCGGGCTGGGCGGTGCCCACGACGGCGGGCTGGGCGGTGCCCACGACGGCGGGCTGGGCGGTGCCCACGACGGCGGGCTGTGCGGTGCCCACGACGGCGGGCTTGGCGGTGCCCACGACGGCGGGGCCCAGGGCGGCGGGCTCGGCGGTGCCCAGGACGGCGGCGCCCAGGACGGCGGTGCCCAGGACGGCGGTGCCCAGGACGGCGGGGAACAGGCCAAGTCCGTTGAGCGGGAGAGGGTGGAGGTGCACGACGCAGCAGCGAGCATGCTTGCGCTCTTCGCTTGCGGCGCAGCAGTGGACGGGGCAGCAGCAGCCGATGCGTCGCATGTGGGGGCGCTGGAGCGCCGTCCTGAGCACTTGCATGCACCTCACCGGTCGCATGCCCCCTCACACGCCGAGTCGCCTACCGGTGAGGTGCATGCGGGTGCTCAGGGCGGCGCTCCGTCGCACGCCCGGATGGGATCCCATTCACATTCACAGAATGAGGTGCATGCGGGTGCTCAGGGCGGCGCTCCGTCGCACGCCCGGACGGGATCCCATTCACATTCACAGAAGCAGACCCAGCCACCACCACTCACGGCGGACGAAGTCCGCGCGTTCGCGGCGGCCGAGCGGATCGGGCTGATGCTGTCGTCGAGCTCCAAGTCGAGCAGCGAGACGGGCTTCAAGGGCGGCTCCAAGGATCGTGGCCTGTGCAAAGTCCAGACGAGCGAGATTGGCAAGCTGCGCCATCTTCCAAGCGCCGAGCTGGGCACCTACCAAACACCGGAGGAGGCAGCCTTGTGCTACGCGAGGTACGCGACGCCGGCCAACGTCCATCTCACACAGGCACTCCCGGCTGCCAAGTACCCGGCCTCCGCATCAGCTGCGGACCTGGGCGACCAGACGCAACGCCCCTCCACCGTCGCGAGCGCCGTCGCGAGCGAGTCCGACGCGTGTGAAGGCTCACCACAAGCGCCGCCCTCGTCACCGCTCGCGCCGCACCAGTTCGGATCGTACGGGGTCTTCATGGGGCCGCCAAATGGTTCGTCAATGGCTCATGAGGCTCGTCATGCGGTCGCCATGGGCCTACCCCAACATCATCCAGGCTGGACGGGGCACGAGCCGCCCCCGCGCTCCATGCAGCCCTCCATGCAGCCCTGCATGCAGCCCTCCATGCAGCCCTGCATCCAGCCCTCCATCCAGCCCTCCATGCAGCCCTGCCCGCCGATTGGTTCGTCAGTGGGCCATGAGGTTCGTCACGAGGCAGCGCCGCAGTATGCCCTCTTCCCGCCAAATCCCTTCGTCAATGGCCTCGAGAGCCAGGAGCAGATGGGGCGCGCCGTCATGGGCACTTTCACAGCCGTAGCGGACCCTCGGGAGAGCCTTTCACAGCCGCCGCCGCAAGCCATGCAGCAGGGCGGCGCGACGACCTTGGCTCCGTTAAGCTCTTCGTGCTCGGAGAGGGTTGATGCCGTCTTCACCGCCGCCTACGCTGTCGCGGGCGCCGCCAACGCCATCGCCGCAGCTCGCCAATATTCGAAACCCTACGGCACGTCCGCGCCCGCCGCGCCCGCCACAGCGCCGCAGGCGGCAGCCCGATACCGGTGGGAGCCAGTTCAATTGCAGCCCGCCGCCGTGCCGGGCGCGATCAAGCGGCCGCGTGGACGGCCTCCCAAGGAAAAGAAGAGCGTCGAGCGGGTGGCAGTGGAGGCAGCGGCGGCCGCCGCCGCGGCGAACGCGGTTGCGGCGTCGATGCAGCACACAGCTTCGTCGGCTTCGTCGATGCAGCACACAGTTTCGGCGCAGCATTACGAGCAGCTGCAGGCGCAGCATTACAAGCAGCCGCAGCCGCAGCCGCAGCCGCAGTACCAGCAGCAGCAAACGGAGCCGCAGTACCAGCAGCAGCAGCAGTACCAGCAGTACCAGCAGTACCAGCAGCAGCAGACGCAGCTGCAACAGCTGCGGCAGCAGCAGCAGCAGCAGCAGCAGGCGCCGCCGATGTCTTCGTTTGCACCGTTTGGGAACGGCGCGCCGCCTTCGGTGTCTTCGTTTGCACCCTTTAGCAATGGCGCAGCGCCGCCGCCAGCGTCTACCTTTTCGCCCTTCAGCAATGGCGTGGCGCCGCCCATGGCGTCGTCGCTGGCTCCCTGTTGCAACGGCACTGGCGGCTCGAGCGAGAGCGTATGGCGCGGGTAAGCAGCCAGCGCGCAAACATGGAGAACATGGACAACACCACGTGGATCGCATACTATGGGGGCATGTGCACTGTGGGGACTGTGGGTCAAGGGCTCGATGGGCAGGGTCGCACCCGCCGGGGCATAATACAGCTGGGGGATGTCAGAAGGGTCACGGGCGACGGGGATGCGCGCATGCTCTCTTACTGTACACATCCGCAGCTCGGGGATGTCGGCCATGCGGCGCCGCCACCGTCCATGAGCCGCGCATCGCATCGCGGTGAGCATGACGGCCATGATCATCGCGTTGATCTCCTCTCGTGTGTCGTGTCGGCCCGCCGGACGCGAGACCCGCCGCGAGGTGTCGGCCGTATCTGTACTATTGAGGTTTCAGGTCAGGTTAGTTCCAAGACAGTGTGACTTTTGAGAGTCTACTAAGATCCTGCTACAACCTAGATTGACTACAGAGACTACAACTCGATTGAGTGTACATTTTCCCATCACGCAATGTGTACCCTGTGGCTGCCAATGCCCGAGCGTCCTGTGCCACGCCGCCTGTTGGGGAGAGCGAGGGAAGCATCGCACGCGTCAGCGTGCAAATAGGGAATGTCGCGAGCTTGCGGCGCAAGCGGCCAACGGCGCGCGGCAAGGCTCCCCCCGCGTACGCGCCGGCCGCGTGCAATTGTTGCGCGCGAGCAATCTCTCAGCCCTTAGTAGAAGGAGCGGCTACGGAGCAGCCGGCCATCGTCGCAAGAAGGGTGATGGTGCGGGTGTTCCGAGTGCGGAGGAGATGGGCGGCGGAAGACTGACGCGGCGCGCAAAGGGGCAGTGGTGACGACAATGACTGCCGGCCGCCCAGCCGAGGTGCGCGCAGCGCTAATTATCGCCAAGGCGTTGTGGCACCCGCACGAGAGCACGCGAGCTCGGTGTGACTGGGGCGAGAGCGAGGCACGCATGCGTATCGCGCTCTCGCCCACGGAGGGAGCTGCAGCCGATTCGTCCAGAGGGTGCTGAAAATGTGCGGGCGGTGCTGGAGAAGGGGCGCGACTCACATTTTGTCGACGCGCCACAATTTCGTCAAGAGTTATGACACTCATCTCGTGTCTCGGATCAAATTCTGAGCGGCCAGTAACAGTGCCGTAGCACCGGTTGTCGCGTCTGTCGTGTTAACGTTCACACGTTCACACTTCAAGGCCACGCGCGCCTACGTCGCCATCTCCCGAGCGCACGCAACACGGGCGGGCCACTTTGCGAGCCTCATCTTCCGAGCCTTGCCAATCACTTTCAAGCGCCTTGCCCCGCAACGTGCTGACGCGATGGCCGCACGCGACGCACTCGGCACCAGCGCAACTGACGCTCTTACAACGGGCACGGCCGACGAGCGAATCCGCGTGCGAGCGCGAGGGGGAGAAGAAGTCATGTGGCCGCGCGAGGCCGCGCGAAATGCGGGCACCTTGAAGGATCTCATGGACGACGCCCCTCCCGAGGATGGCGTGTACCCAGTGCCAAAAATTGCGGCCTGGACGCTTGACTTGCTGGGCAAGCTGAGTGATCCTGACTCCACACGGCCAAGTGTCGACGAGTGCTCGATGCCGCAGCTCATGGAGCTCGTCGAGGGTGCGAACTTTCTCGACGCCAATAGGGCGCTCGAGCACATCCAGCGTGCGATCGCACAACGGCTCAACAGCCAGCGCGCTCACGACCTCTGCGTGGTGCTAGGCGCGAGAAGTGACTTTGATGGCGCGGAGGAGCGCGCTGAGGCTCTCGCTGAGCCGGCGTTTCTACCAGAAGGCTACGAGGCGCCGCAGCAGCTCGGCGCGGCCAGCTCCTCGGCGCCGCCCGCACCTCTGCGGCAGCCCTCGCTCTCGGCGGTGCCAGCCACGGAGGATGCCAAGGAGGCTGCTCTGGCCCTTGTGGACGTGGCCACGCTGTGCGAGCTCAAGGGCGTGAATCGTTTTTGGCGTGCGCTGTCACGGCGTGTCCTCTGCTCGCGCCTGTGCCGCGGCCGCGGGCAGCCGGCACCCACACATCTGGAAGCGATCACCGACCTGGACGTTGAGCTGCTCATCGAGGCCGGCCGTCCGGGGGAAACGGCCCTAGCGGGGCGGATGCTGCCAGGGCTGGCGCGCCTCCATGGCTACGGCTTTGTGGTGGACGTGGCAAAAGTACGGGCCGCGAATCTGGGCGTCCAGGAGGCGTCCAGGAGGGGTCATTTTGGTGGCGGCCTGTTCGGTGGCTTTGGTGGTGCTGGTGCCCCAAATCCTTTTGGTGGCGGCCCGTTTGGTTTTGGTGCCGCTCCGCCGCCGCCACCTTCGTTGCTTCGTGGTACTGCTAAGGCTGCTCTTGACAGCTGCATATCAGGCGACGGAGAAGCACCGTTGAAGCTGACGATCGCAGCCGTTGCCTGTGCGGGCTCAGGTGTGGTATGCGGCGTTCCGGTGCAGCATATGCGGGAGGACACCGTGCCTCCTCCACAGGCACCCGACGATGCCGGCAACGGCGAAGACGAGGTGGATGCTCTCTTCAAGGACGAGATGGAACGCGAGTCCGTCGGCACCAAGGATAGCGGTCGTGGCGGCAGTGGAGGCGGCAGCCGAGGCGGCGGCGGCCGCGGCGGCGGCGGCGGCGGCAAGGGCACACCTCGTGCCATGACGGAGCTGAACTTGTGTTATGAGGGGCTCCAAGGGCCTGTGGCCATGCTCATTTCCTATCTCATTCCTTCTATGGGCGCGCTGACACGCATCGACGTCCGCAACAACAATATCGCGGGCGACGGCGCTGAGCAGCTCGCAGCCACTGTCCTCGGCAACCTCAAGATCGAGATGTTCAACGAGATCCCGATCAAGGAGATGCGCGCCGACTCGCTCACGGAGCTGGACCTGAAGGAGAAGCACTTCGGAGTCGAGGGAGGCATGGTCGTGGCAGGACTCATACCCGTCATGGGCGCGCTGACGGTGGCCAACCTCCTGCGCAATGAGCTTGATGCGGAGTCGGCCAAGATGCTCGCTGAAGTCGCGAAGCAGAAGGGGATCTCGCTCTGCGGCATTCAGCGGGACCAGACCACCGCTGACTTCTCCAGCCAGAACTATAAGGACCTCAAGCCGCCCGATGCTATCCTGCTGGCGTCGGACCTGTCACAGGCCGTTGTCACAGGCGGGCTCACAAAAATTTCACTCGCCCGAAACAAGTTGGGGGAGGAGGGCACCAAGGCCATCTGCGAGGCACTCAAACAGAACAAGACGCTCAAGGAGCTCAAACTGTCTGGTTATATGGGAAGCAATATCGGAGGGGCAGCAGGCGCCAAGCATGTAGCAGACATGCTAGGCGTCAACGGGGAGCTGACGATAGTCGAGTAAGTTAGTCGACCGAAATCCAACTTGATTCGAAGCCCCACTTGCCTTGAGATGGCCACTTGCATGCTCTCGTTTGTTGCGCAGTCTGAGCAGCAACCAACTTTATGCAGAGGGGGCAGCAGCTCTAGCTCCAGCACTGGCTGCTAATGGCGGGCTGACAGAGTTGTCCATTTTTGGCAACGATGTTGGGGACAAGGGAGTTGATGCGATCTGCGAGGCCATCAAGAGTAACAAGGAGACCAAGCTCGCGTCGCTCAACTTTGGGGACAACAGTATCGGTCCAGTCGGAGCAAACACTGTGGGGGCGATGGTAGCCGTCACAGGCGCGCTGACGAGCGTCGACCTGTCCGGAAATCATCTCACTGACCACGGCAGGGACATGACGGGCATCAAGGAGCTCGCCGCCGCTCTTGGCGTCAACGGCGGGCTGACGGTGATAAACCTTCTGGGCAATCAGCTTGATGCGGAGTCCGCCAAGTTACTTGCTGAGGTCGCCAAGCAGAAGGGTATCTCGCTCTGCGGCATCCAGCGCGACCAGACCTTCGCTGACTTCTCCCGCCAAGATCTACGCCTCCAGCAACCCGATGCGATCCTGCTGGCGTCGGACCTGTCACAGGCCGTTGTCACAGGCGCGCTGACACGCGTCGACGTCCGCAACAACAACATTGTGGGCGACGGCGCTGCGCAGCTCGCAGCCACTGTCCTCGGCAACCTCAAGATCGAGATGTTCAACGAGATCCCGATCAAGGAGATGCGCGCCGACTCGCTCACGGAGCTGGACCTGAAGGGGAAGGGCGTCGGAGTCGCGGGCGTCATGGTCGTGGCGGGACTCATACCCGCTATGGGCGCCTTGACACAGGTGCTCGCATTCTGCCCCCGAAGAGAGATGCCTTTACTGTTACTCTGACCCTTGCATTTGCTTGGAATGATATTGCAGCTGGACCTCTCAGGCGACCAGCTGATGTGCGGCATCGATCGTTATGGCGAAGGATCTTACACTGCAGAGGGCGTCACAGCGATTGCCGAGGCGCTCCGCACAAGCGTCACAGGCGCGCTGACGGTGACCAACCTCCTGGGCAATGAGCTTGATGCGGAGTCCGCCAAGATGCTTGCTGACGTCGCCAAGCAGAAGGGTATCTCGCTCTGCGGCATCCGGCGCGATCAGACCACCGCTGGCTTCCGCTACCAGGAACTCCAGCCGCCCGATGCGATCCTGCTGGGGTCGGACCTGTCACAGGCTGTTGTCACAGGCGCCTTGACGGAGGTATGGGAGACTTGTCAGCCCACAGCCTCCTGACTCCTCTCCTCCTGACCCATCTGTGTCTTTTTCGGCAGTTGAATCTCTTTAATCAACGTCTCTGTGGTGTCTGGACCGAGGATGGCAATCAGCACGGCAACTACACTGCAGAGGGCATCACAGCGATTGCCGGCGCTCTGCGCGTCAATGGCACCTTGACACAGGTGCTCGCTTTCTGCCCCCCTAGATAGCCTATTCTGTTATCTAACCCACGCCTTTGCTTTGAATGGTTTTGCAGCTGGACCTCTCACACAATCAGCTGTGCGGCATGAAACATGATTACGAAGGAACTTATACTGCGGGGGGTATCACAGCGATTGCCGACGCTCTGCGCGTCAACGGCGCATTGACGTCCGTCGACCTCAGGGGCAACAAGCTCGGGGACAAGGGCTGGGGCGCCATCTTTGCCGCCATCTGCGGCAACAAGGACAGCAAGATCATATCTTTGGACGCGGCCTCCGAGAACATCGGCCCCGCTGGTGTCAAGCTGATCGCCGAGGCGATCCGCACGAGCGTCACAGGCGCGCTGACGAAGCTGTCGCTCGCCTCAAACAAGTTGGAGGAGGCGGGCACCAAAGCCATCTGCGAGGCACTTGAACAGAACAAGACGCTTAAGGAGCTTGACATCAGTGGCGATAGGTTCGGAAACAAAGACAGCAACATCGGAGCGTCAGCAGGTGCCAAGCATGTGGCCAAGATGCTTGGCGTCAACGGCGGGCTGACAAGCATCGACCTCTCCAACAACCAGCTCTGTGGCGTCTGGACTGACTACCGCGGTCAACATGGCACCTACACTGCAGAGGGCGTCACTGCAATCGCCGACGCCATGCGCGTTAATGGCGCGCTGACGGTGATCAACCTCCTGGGCAATGAGCTTGATGCGGAGTCCGCCAAGATGCTCGCTGAAGTCGCCAAGCAGAAGGGTATCTCGCTCTTGGGCATCCCGTGATCAGACCTGCGCTGACGAAAATTGTAAGTTTGCCCAGCAGATTTCAAACTCCCCTGCATACCTGCTGTCCAGATACCCGGGTAACGTTTCGCAAAGTGATTGATCATACATGGACCCTTGTGCCGCGCAGTCTTCGTTACACCTATCTTGAGACAGAGGAAGGGGAGACCTCAATTCGTAACGCAGTGACAAAGGAAAGGCCTGCTTTCTTACCGGCTTTCAGCTGCAACAGTGGTCAACAACTAGTGCTCGCCCTTAGGCATGTGTGTGGGGGACGGCCCGGGGATTCTGGCGCCATATGGGGGGTTGTGCATGGCGGGCGGCCGCCCGTTTGGCGTGCATACATCGCGCCGCCTGTGCGGATTGCGGCCGCCTATGGTGTCGGCCACGCGCAGTTTGGGCCACGGCCGCTCGTGCGGTGGCCATGAGGGTGGGCATCGCGTCGATCCCTTGTGCGAACAGGCGCGGGCAGAGGTACATGCAAGAGGTGCGGTTCCGATTCCATAATGTGTGCGGTGTGCGTTCGGATCGCCCGGCGGCGCGTGAGGCGTACCCCCGTGCTGGTGGGGATGTGTGCGACTTGCTCGTTCTCGCTGAGACGAACTGCGTTGGAGTCGGTGGGGAGCAGGCTGAGCGACAATGGAGTCGGGCATGGCTGAATGGGTATGAAACCCTCGGGCTAGGGCTTCGGACACTCAAGGTCGTGTTGCGCGCGGTATGGCTGTGTTTGTTTCAAAGCGCCTCCCTCAAGCCGACCCACCGCACGCCTGGTACTCGCCCCTGACCGGGGCATCGGCGTTTCTCCAGGCCCTGCTCGCGCTCTCGGCGGGTTGATCGTCAGCTTGACGATGTCACCGAAGCTGTCAACAGCTTCAAAGCCACCACCAGCACGCAGGGCGAGAACGGAGAAGCTTGCGGCACTGGAGAAGAGCTACTTCACCCTGCTCGAGAGAGTTGTGGGGAGCGAGAAGGGGACAAAGCTGAAAGTGGCACAGAGGCAAAGCAAAAAGTAAGCCGGGTGGCAAAGGCGGAGGTGGGATTGGTGGAAAGGGGGGCAATGACAGCTCTGGCGGCCCTGGCGCGAGCCCCGATGGCAAGAACGCGAGCGCGAGCCCCGATGGCAAGAGCCGCGATGCGAAATCTGATGCCAGGAGCGCAAGGCTGGCGGTCGCAGCGGGGCCTCCCAGCGCGGCGCCAGCAAGGGTGGCAGCCGCGCTGATACTGGTGCTGGCGCTGGCGGTGCTGGGACCGCACCTTGTCGCTTGTGTGTCGATTCAACTGACCCTTTCTCAATATATGACGGTACCTTGTGTTTCGATTCAAGGTCGCAGCGTCCCGACGAGTTAACTACCCATTGGCTGTGAACTCATAACACATAACTCATAAGGGGTGAACCCCTGTGATGAGGCGGGTTCATACCGTTTAACTTTTCCACATGGATTAAATTTCACACAACACATACAATAGAGCGGGGCCTGGCCTCATGCCGATGCATGCGCCATGATGCGATTTCGTCGCCTGTTCTCTTCGCTCAGAGCTGCTCTGAGAGTGTGCGCGCGAGGGATAGGGGCGTACTGGCGGCCATATCGAGCTCGGACATCGAGGACCCTTCGGCGGCCGCCCCCTCCTCCTCCTGCACGGGTGCCTTCGAGTCGAAGTTGAAGGCGACGCTTGGGTGGAGGCCAGCCTGCTCGAGGGTGAGCTGCTCGTTGGCCAGTGCCGCGACGAAACGCGCCGTCCCGGGCATATGGCTCACGAGCTCGAACCTCCCATGGCGCGCTCCGTGCTGCTCGGGAGCCAGGTTCGACTCGACCCACAGGCGTACCTGCGCGAGCGGGGTGCTCTTCTCGAAGCGGCGCTGGATCCGGCCGTCGGGCAACTGCACGCGCACGGCGGTTGCACTTGCGCCCAGCGGTGGCTCGGCAGCCAGCAGCTGCTGCAGACGCGCCGCCTCGCTCGCGGCGTGCGCCTGGGCCGCTTCGCGCACACGCGCCTCCCGTGCAGCTTCCTCCTCCTTGGCGCGGCGCGCCGCATCCACCGCTGCGGCCTGCGCGGCCGCCCGTTGCTGCCGCGCGGCCTCCTCGGCCAACTGGCGCTCGCGCTCCTCCTCCCGCCGCCTCTCCTCCTCGAGGCGCTCACGCTCGTTCTCGAGGCTCTCGCCCACGTCGAAAACGAGCTCCTCAACGTCGACGATGCACACTGTTGGAATCGGAAGCTCGCTCAGCCCGCCGCACAACTCGCCCACGAGCGCTTCAATCTCGTCGGTTTCATCGGTTTCGTCGGTTTCGTCAGTTTTGTCACCTATTGGGATCCGGATGACATCGCCCGACGAGAGGCACGTGTAGATTCCCCACAGGCCGTGTTTGAGCGCCACCCGCGCATCGAACCCGTCCGACGTACGGCACAGCCTCTCGCGCCGTACCGGGCGCAGGCTGATGCGCGTGGCGCGCGGCACGTCGGCGGTCGCCACCTCGAGGAGGTTTCCTGGCGTCGAGTCGAGCGCCTCGAGCACCCAATCGGGCACCACGACGACCTCCTCCGGCGCCGAGAACTCGAGCACGCCCACGAGCTTCGTGCGCCGCTGGGCGCCTTCGCCAAAGCTCAGCCGTAGCACCAGAGGATTCGGCAGCCGCTGCGTACCTGAAGGTGGGAATAAGGTGGGAAGGGGGTACGCCGCAGTGAGCACACATGCATGCGCCGCAGCACGAGTAGATTGGGCCGTTGGGCAACCGCGGCGTACCCTTCTGTGCCTCCATGGCCTCCGTGAGTGCCGCGAGCGCCGTCGTGGGCAGCAGCACCTTGTCCCCGCGTCCGTGGCAGAGGGTCGGGTGGTGCGACGTCGACACGGCGGTGTAACTTGCCGACCACACCCCCTCCATCGAGTCGGGCGGAACTGAACGACCTCGCTGGGGCATCAGCACGCGCTCATACTCGCCGTCCGAGGCGGAGGGTGTCGGAACTCCCCAAGGAGGATAGGCGTACTTCTGCGTCCACTCACGGGCAGTTGCATCGTACTTGGGCCTATCCTCCTTGTAAGTGCGCGCAATCTCGGGCACGAGCGGGTCGTCCGGATTCGGATCCGTCAGCAGGTCGCAGATGCTGAGGATCACATTGGACGTCGTGGCCGCAGGCGACCACCCACCACCACAAGACGTATTTACGAAGTCCAAGCAAAACTCGCCGTTCGAGTTCACGTTTGGATGGTAGATTCTCGTCGTGAACTGCACCTTCGGCCGGTTGAAGGGGTAGTCGGGTGGAAAGTGGATGTTCAGGAAGAAGACTCCTCCCTGGTAGGGCGAGTCCGGCGGGCCCATGATCGTTGCTTGCCAGTGAGAGAGGTCATCCCCCACGGGGCCGGCGGAGCAGTTGGCGGGCGGGTCCTTGCGCAGGTCCTGCAGCTCTTTGTTGATGCGCTTCTGCTGGCTCGCATCAAGCAAGGACCACAGCGTAAGCGGCTCATTCGTGAAGGTGAGGCGTCGCGTCGTGTTCGCGTAGCGCATGACGATCTCCACGGCGTCGTCCTTGCTGATGCCCTTCACGCTCTCGCCATTGACGGCAAGCAACACCATACCCACCTTGATGCCTTTCTGCTGCGCCAGCGTGCCATACACCACCTCAGTCACTACGGTGACGCTGTGGCGTCGTGCCCCCGCGAGCGAGATGCCCATACGCACCCCGGATTCGAAGTCGTACGTTGTCGACTGCTGCTCGTATGCGGGCGGAGGCGGAGGAGGCGGAGGAGGCGGAGGAGGAGGCGGAGGAGGAGTCGTCCCGTGATATGACGGGATAGATTGGACCTTTGATTCCACGTCTGTTCCAGCGGCAGCAAGGTCGGTAAGCCTCTGTGCAACTTGATGCTCGTTCATGAGAACCGTTCCACATTGCGCTCCTTTCCAGACTTCGACCTTGTATCTGTCCCCGGTTGTGTTGTACGTGATGGACATCTCGGGCGAGCTGAAATAGGCCGAAGGCTCGCCGTTCATGAAGCTGCACTTCTTCAGGGCTTGGATCGTGCGTTCGACTTGGATCGTGCGTTCGATCTCAGGCTTGTCGACTGCCTGGAAGGTGGAGCTCGACGGTTTCCCAGCTGCCGGCGGAGGCACCTCAGCTTGAACCTTGGCGCCACAGGCGAAGACGGGTGCCGGCGTCGAGGCAGGCGGAGCTGATGATGGCGGCACCGGCTCCTCGTTCATGGATAAGAGTGCAGTCACTGCTGCATCCTCGTCGTACCCGCATTGAAAGAGTACAGCTTCGAGGGTCTCCTCGGGGATCTCCGGGAAGAGGGTTTGCAAGTGTGTTGCCATTTCGCGAGCGTGCGTGCAAGGGGCTGGGAGCCCCTTGGTAGTCCGCTCGCACTCATTAGGCGATGAGGGTAATTTTGGAAATCAGCCCTACATAAAGCAATGAGTGCCAAGGCCCCAACAAGGCCCCCGGGGCGGGGGAGGGTGGGGAAACGGGGCGGGGGAGGGTGGACAACGGTGGAGCCAGACAGTGACTGTTGTCCTGAACTCAATGGGACGCCGTGAACTCAATGGGAGAGCGTGGGACACCTCTGGCTTGAGTTTCGTTCAAATCCCTTCAGTAGTTTTGGAGATCAGGTTTCGCCCCATGTACACCATGAGCGGACTACCTTAAATCAAACCATAAAAATTCGGAATAAAAAACACGGCCTCCCGGAAGTAGCCCGGACGGGATACCAATGTTGAGCTTGGCCAACGTACGTCTGTCGTGAATCACAATGGGTAGGCACCACTAGTCGCGGACCGACGGGGGGGCGCGTTCCCTCGTGGGGCAACTTGATTACGAACTAGGCGGCAGCAAGGCGGTCAAATGATGCACATGATGCAAGGGTACCAATCGACA
>Ga0210246_100720_pt1 | contig 29564 bp, 16 predicted proteins | sample ChrtobMetaP3_8mM_FD_155469 | JGI IMG/M metagenome (GOLD analysis project Ga0210246, IMG submission 155469) | Chrysochromulina tobin associated microbial communities from unialgal haptophyte culture, Seattle, Washington, United States - P3_8mM | ecosystem: Host-associated > Algae > Haptophytes >...
TGAAGAATGCAATCTGATGAAATGCAATGAAAATGTTGAAAATGCATTAGAATGCATGAGTATGCACTTAAATGCGTATGGGAAAAAACAACACCACTTTCGGGAAAAAACAACACATATCCCGACGCCCTACGCCGGCAAGCCACCAGGTCGCAGCGCGACCAGCGGGCGGCACGCCGAGAGGCGCGTCAAAGCATGCGCGCCGAACGAGACGAAGCTCGCGCGGAGTACGATCGGGCTCGCGCCGAGTTCGAGGCCGCACGTGCGCAGCTTCCCGCAATCGAGGAGGAGTTCAGATCGCTCCAGGAACGACTCTCCAACGCGCACAGCGAGGTGCGCGCCCGCCTCGCGGAGCACGACACGGTCCCACGCGAACGCCCTGGGCACCGCAGCGACCGCGACCCATCAGGAAGCGGCCAGCTGAGCGAGCTTGCTCGGTCGACGGCTCCCCCGCTGCCTGAAGGGGCGGTAGCCTGGTGCGCTTGCCCCGCATGCCCGCTACCAGTCTACCCTGACGAGGGCCGTTTCTGCGACCTTTGCTGGCCCGTCGGCTGCGGGTGCGGGTGCGCGTGCCAATGCCAATGCGAGCCAGTCGAGCGAGCCCCGCGACGGCGGCGCCTCGAAGACGCGGAGCATCGCCAAAGTCGCATCGACCGACATCTCTCTGAGCAAGTCATACAAGTCCTTAAAGAATGGCTAGGGCTAAGGCGCGACGAATGGCGGGCAAGGCTCGAGAGTCTGCCGCACTTCGACCTGAACGACTCCGACGCATCTGACGACGAGTCCACCGCGGGCGGCCAGCACTCGACGTCGAGGGGAGCACACAACCTTGCCATGGTCGGCGACATGCCGATCGCTCAGGTCACCATGATCGAGCTTCTCCACACGCTGGACGCCGCTCTGCACGGCGGCGAATCGCCCGCTGAGATCGAATATCGAACCATCAGGATCGCGGTACAAGCGGGCTACAAAAGAACCGAGAGGTCCACGCTCCCCGCAATCCAGGCGGCGTGCCGTCACCTCTGCAGGCCACGGCAATTCCCGTCCGCGGAAAGTGCGGCGGCCGCCAGCTGCAGCAAGGACCAGATGACTAGAATACGACAATGTATACGCCAATGCACCTTCTGGGTGACTAGAATACGACAATGTATCGCCGACGAGACCGGGGATACTACCACCGCGGTATCGAGCGGACGGACGGACGGCGCTGGAAGCTCAGTCGACCCGCCCACCGCGTCCTCGCACGGACAGACTCCCGGCGGGGCCGGTAGCTCAGCCGACTCCCCCAGCGTATGCTCTCTAGAGGAGGTCGCGGCACTCGACGGGCTCATCTCGCTCGGCGACAGGGAGCGGATGCAGCAACCGCCGTGCAACTCAGCGCCTCCATCCTTCCCTCCGTCCCCACCTGTCTCTATCTCAACACCCAAAGCGCATCGCCACGGTGGTGACCCTCCCCTCACGCTGCTCCGTCACGCCACGGCTACCAAGGCCTCGCCGCTGGGAACGGCATGGCGGGGCGCGTGCGACTGCCACCCTTCGCCACCACCCCCGACAGAAGCCGCGCGCAGCGACGGCGACCTCTTCGCGCGGCTCGTCGCCGAGCTCCCATGGCTCGACCGCCCGCCGCCGCCGGATGACACAGACGACGGAAGCGTCGACATCGGCGTGCTCAAATGGTGCGAAGAGACTGACGCCGCAGACATTATCAATGTCCTCATGGGGGGCGAGGCTCAAAGACACGGGGACCACGCCCACGGCAAACGGGAACCCCGCCCGCCCCTCCCAGACGGCGCCGTCGGCTGGTGCGCCTGCCGCTTCTGCCCGTCCCTCATCTACTCTGACGACGACCTCTACTGTGAACTCTGCTGGCCCGTCGAATGCGGCTGCGAATGCTGGTGCTTATGCGTGGGGCACGACGAGGTCGCCGCCCCTCCGGACAGCATGCGCCAACAGTGGAAGTGCGAACTTGAGAGGGCCATCGAGCAATGGCGAGCCCAAGCTTATACCCCATACAACAAGCGCATGCATTACGAGCAGAGCATCTCCTACTCATTGGACGACGGACCGGCCACGTCTCATGCTACGGCTCGGGGTACCCACAACCCTAGCATGATTGGCGACATGCCAAATGCTCACTACGGCAACGGTCAGGGCGCAGCACAACCATCGCCCGAGCATCTCGCGGCCGTAACCCACGGCCCCCCGATCCAGGGCCGAACAACTGCCTGCCAGAGCACACCCGCGCCCATGGCGCGGGGAGTCCCCCGAGCGCCGATGCGCGAGGCGCAACGTCTATCATCGCAGCTCACCCCGGACGCGATGGTTAGCATGGGAGCCCCACCACGGGCGCGGCGATCATACGGTGAATCGAGCGCCCCCCCGGAGACAGTCGACGACGTCGTCGCCGCGCTCGCGCGCCGCAGCTCGCCGCGGCGGGTGCGATACGAGCACTCAACTGAGATAATCGACGACGCCATCGCGCGACACCCTCGACGACGAACGACGTCGCCGCAACCGCCCACCGCGAAGGCGGCACGCCAACAAGCTGCTCGCGACGTGGCCCACCAACTCACGGCACACGACTCGCAATACGCGCTCTGCCCCGACCGGCCAGAGCTTCTCCGAGGAATCGTCATCGACGCGATCGAGGCGCGGGACGCAGGCATCCCCCACGGGACAAGCGGCGCCGACGAGTGGGGCTTCAAGTGGGTCAAAAGGTTCGCAGAGGCGACGGGCAACCCCTGGATGCGGCCTCGATCCGTGACCTCCTCCACCGACATGCTCTGCGAAGGGTGGTTTGCGATCCTGGCACTCGTCTGGATCTCGCAGATGATCGCCCCGTCCGCCCGACGACGGCGCAAGGGCTTCGAGCAGGGCATGCCGACGAGTGCGCTCCTCGCCCTCTACGGCTGGCGGCGGGTCATGCGCGATTGCGGGCGCTACATCCCCGACCTCATCGAAGTACGCGGCGTGCTCAAGGGCATCTGCGCACGCTACAAGGCGCGATGGGGCGATGACGCATTCATCCCCGACCGCAAGCAACCCTTCTCCAGCACGCACATGCTCGACATCATCGCGATCCTCACGGCAAACGTGACGGTCCTTATCGCATGGACCGCCACCCTGCGCGCCGCAATGCTCACAGCCTTCTGCTACGTCATCTCCACCGGCGCGCGGAAGGACGAATGGACCGCCTCCTTCGAGGGCGACACGTTCGTACGGCGCGCAAGCTTCGCATGGGTCGACCGAGACGGCAACGACCTGCCGAGCACCCCAGAGGTGATCGCATCGCGGAAGAATGGCGACCTACTGCGAGGTAAATCCGCCCCCTCCAAGTGCGACCGGCTCAACATCGAATGGGGTGGGCGCGACATGTGGTTCCGATACGACGATTCAAACCCCCTCAACTTCGCGTGGCGATGGCGCCAATGGGAGGAGGCACACCCATGCCCCGGGCACGAGCGCACCCGCTGGCCCGCCTTCTCACCCACGGGCGACGCCAGACCTTTCACGGGGGCTCACGCCACCGCCCTGCTTGGAGCGCTCCTCTCCCGAGTCATGACCGATAAGGAAGCAGCACGGCGCTCCTGGCACAGCGGGCGCATCACCCTCGCGACTCGGCTCTACGCTCGGCGCGGCGCCACCGCGGATGGCATCGCGCCCGACGCGGTCGAGGGCGTCATTCAATCACTCGTGCGATGGAAGACGCCAGAAGCCATGCGTATCTATGCCCGCATGGAACCCGAACGGTACGCGGACTACATCGACATGGCCACCGACGCACGCGTCCCCTCCGACGGCGACATGCCTGAGGGCCTGCCAGAGGTAGACCCCACGGGGGTGCTCGCCGAGAACGAAGACACGATCACCGCCATCGAGGCGGAAGCCGCGCGGGCACCGAAACGAGGACGACAGACACGAGAGACACCCACCACCAGAGACGACGCGCCGCGCGCTAAACGGCGCGCAGCCCCAGCCACAGGCGAAGTAGCGGCAGGGACGGCCGAACCAGAGGCGGCAGCGCGAGTGTTCGACTTGGGCGACCATAACATCGTCGCGCAAAGGGGCGACGAGAGTTGGGGCGTCATCGGGCAGACGATACGCCTGCACAACTCCTTCTGGGGCTGGGACGACGGCGCCTACTCCGAGTGCCGCGTCATTGCATACGCTGGTGCCTACACGTTCGCGGCGGGCGCGCACTCCAGGCATACATACGTCATCGAGTGCGAGGGACACTACTACCCCGCCACGCACGGCACCATTGCTGACGCTCTGACGGACGCGACCGTCAAACGACGCGTCCGCAAGGCGGGGCCGCCACGACTGCTCTGACGGCTATAACGCGAACGGCACGCATGCGCGCCGGCTTACGATTCTCGCTGCTCGGCAGCGAGAAGAGTACCTCATCGGTGATCGACGGGAAGGTCTGTGCCGTTGGAAAAGGTTCTGCATCAGCGTACGCAGAGAACGCCGGGCTTTTAACCGCAGTTGTTGGTAGCGGGCGAGGATGCTGTTGATGTTGAAGAAGTCACATCCATATCAAGGAAGCCAGCGGAGCGATGGCCGTGGGCACAGCGCGTTTTTGCCCACGAACCCGCGTCGGTGATGCCACCTAGATACTGACCACTGTCTCGCTGCCGAGCAGAACTTCCAGTCGGATCTTGCGGATCGCTGTAAGACGACACGCCGGTCTCCCGACGCTTTACTTTTGATCGGGAACGTTTCCAACAAGATGGACAACGTTGGCGATGGGCCTGGCGTCAAGACAATCTACGCGCTGACTCGCACCTGCCGTCATCAGCCCCGTCGCACGAACGCAGCGGCATCCACCGGGGTTACGAGGCCACATGGGCAGCCTTGCGCGCAGCTTTTTGCGAAACTGGCCGTTTACGGTAACTCGACGAAACTTCGTCCGCAACAACTGCTCTAACGAAGATTCTACATATAGCAACGCTACGTCACGTCGACACGCCGGCGTCTCGGTGGCTCCACGCGGGCCAAACTCCTGCCGAGGCGACCACATGCACAGCTCCCGCCGGATGGGTCGACACATCTTTGATGACGGGCATGAGACCTACATGGATGCGCCCCGGCAGCACGGATGGGACTATAGGTCCTGCCCGGGGTCGCATGCGGTGGGGCCCCGCCACGCGTCTCGTCAACGGCTGACGAAACCGAAGTTTCGTCAACGGCCAGACGGGGCGCGCGGCCGGGCAGGTTACGCCACGCGCCTAACGGCGACGGATAACCGCCCACCGCCACCAGGAGGTGTTTCATGCTAATCAAGATAAACGAACAACAACTCTGACCTCATAATCTAAGTTAAGCACTTAACGCGGTTATGAAGGGCAGAGAGGGCGAGAGACGATGATCCAAATCCACTACACTCGATGCGCTCATCACGGCATTTGGCACGATTAAGTTCGTGACGAACCGTGATTGACGAAATCCAGTCTGAGTCGGAGGGTTCATGACGAACCGTGATTGACGAAATCCAGTCTGAGTCGGAGGGTCTCCGGAGGTTCCGAAATCGAGACGAAATTCGATTTGTTCCCTCTCAGGCTTCCACACCGACTCCAATGGTGCGGATCAGCGATCCTCTCCGCCCCTCTCTCTGTGGCCCTCACCCTTCGCCGCACCTGTGTCAGTCAGAAGCCTGTGTATTCGGTACACATGCTAGTGTACCGAGTGTCCGGGCACGGGGACTATAGGTCCTGCCCGGGGTCGCATGCGGTGGGGCCCCGCCACGCGTCTCGTCAACGGCTGACGAAACCGAAGTTTCGTCAACGGCCAGACGGGGCGCGCGGCCGGGCAGGTTACGCCACGCGCCTAACGGCGACGGATAACCGCCCACCGCCACCAGGAGGTGTTTCATGCTAATCAAGATAAACGAACAACAACTCTGACCTCATAACATTACTTCATTAGGGAAGTCAAGTTTATGTCGTGCTTAGATGCTCATGCTTCAAAGCACAAGCTACGTCCCGCCATGCCCCATGCGTAAATTCTCCCATGTACGAAACAACCCTCGAACGAACTTAAGCCTACCGTTGATAAAGAGGTGCACCTTGGAAAGAGCTAAGAGATACTGCTCATCGGATGACCGCACCAAAGTCGAAGGGGTTGAACTTCTTCGGCTCCTTCACGTAGGTGGACGCCAACAATGAAGGAAGTGATCGAGCGTTTCTGATACGTAGCATTCGCTCCTTTCCACGCTCCCGGTCCGGATGGATATAGATAGGCCGCTCGGACGCCACCCATCTGGATTCGTCGTATTTATACCTCATGGGCGTCCATGGAAGCTGTTGCCGGTACGTATCAACGAGCTCCGGGCCTCGGCCTGATGAGAGCTTGATCGTGCTAGTGGATAGAGTCAGGAGTGCATCCTCTTCGAGTGATGTCTGCAGGCCGGCCCCAACGCCAACCTCCATGAACTGGGGCGTGGGCGATGTTTTGGGGCTCATGAGCGCGGGGATGAGGCTTGACGAGCTAGACGTGCGCGGAAGTGCGACGAGCTGACTCGTCGCGTGCGCGTGCCATCCTGTACTTGGCGAGCAGGCCCAAAGGGGCGCAAGGGGTGGTGCCACCAATTGCCCACTGCTTTTGCCGAGAGCCATTCTAGACGGGCGCTGGCCGAGGCTTGCACGTGAGCGTGGCCGCGATGAAGTGGTGCCTCGTGTCCCTGGCCTCGAGTCCATGTCGAGATGTGCAAGGGAGCGAGGCATTGCCAACCTCGACTTACCCTCGCCGCCCATTGCGGCTAGGGCACGTCTAACCTCTTCGACATTCCCGCTGAGCTGTTCGACCGCTTCAGTCTGCTCACGAATCAGTACGAGCTCATCATGTACATTCTGCGGCAGCACCTTGGCGATAGCGTTCGCGTATAGCTTGTTGCGCTCGGCGGTCCTGTCTCGGTTGCGGTATGCTCTCAAACAAACAGGCGTCTGGATGGGATCGCCAGCGCTTCCAGGCGGCGCCATCTTCTTTAGCAACTTACCGAGGCTCCCCGGCCCATAGGGATCCTGGGCAGCCTGGAGCTCCTTCGCCTCCTTCTTGTTGGCGAACTTGTAGATCAGCCGCTCCAACGTACGGAGCATCTTCTCATTCTTGAGCAGCCCTTCCTGGTAATCGCGCACAACGTGCATATGCCCCCGCAGCACGTTGATGCGCTCGTCAAATTCAGCTCCCTCGCGGACTGGCGTTTTGCCTACTGCTGTAGGCGGTACCGGCGTGGCCGATGCGGCCGCCTTGTCCGCGGTAGCTGCCTGCGAGATACTGCTGAGCCGCGACTTGAAGTTTTGAATGCGCTTCTCTAAGTGTGGCGACATGATGGCAAAGAAGCGCGTGGCGAGTCCACGAGTCAGCTCTCGTAGCTCCTGGATCTCGGCCATCTGATGCCTCGTGCTCTTGCGTAACCCCGTGAGGACATAGTCCATCTTCGTGCGAGCCTCGATGCTCAAACATCCCCGTGCCCGAAAGAAGTACTGCAGGCGCAGCGTGGCCTCGAGCAGTGCGTGCCGAGATGTGCAATGCGCGAGCCACATCTCGAGAGCCTGATACTCTTTGACGAGACTCCTCAGAAAGGTGGTCGGATCGTTGAAGGCCAACAGACGGCGCTGGGCAAAGAGCAACTTGTCCTCTTCGAAGGCCTCGTAGTGGAGGAGAGCCTCCACCATTTGACGACTCTTTCTACCTGTCTTAGCATTTTCCTTAGCCATCTTGCGAGTGCGCTGACCACGTTGGATGGCCTGCATTTTTCGTGCTGCCTGGTCTTGCTCGCGCTCAGCCTGCTCGCGCTCTGCCTTCTCGCGCTCAGCGGGTTTGAGCTCTGAATGCTTATGTGGTTCGACCTCAGCCTGTTGGATGTTCGCAAGGAGCTCAGCAGCGTACTCACGCGCTTCAAGCCCGAGCTCCGCCTCTTCGCCGTCATACGCTGCTGCAGTAACCTCGTCCGATGCGGGCGCAAGAATATCTTCTATTGTTGCCGCAGCCGCTTCGGCAATACCAGGGACAGACACCTCTGCTCGAGCTGTCGCCACCTCATCAGCAGCAGGAGCGGGCACCGCCTCAGGTTCGCTCTCCATGGCTTGGGTGGGAACGAGCGTGGGCAAGCTCTCAGCCGCAGGGTCATCACTGGTTTGCGAAGCTGTCACTTCGGAGGGCTGGTCAGTCTCCACGGACAGCAGTGGCAGCGGCTCTGCTTGAGCTGTCGCCACCTCGTCAGCAGCGGGAGCGGGCACCGCCTCAGGTTGACTCTCCATGGCTTGGGTGGGAACGAGCGCTGGCAAGCTCTCAGCCGCAGGGTCATCACTGGTTTGCGAAGCTGTCACTTCGGAGGGCTTGTCAGTCTCCACGGACAGCAGTGGCAGCGGCTCTGCTTGAGCTGTCGCCACCTCGTCAGCAGCGGGAGCGGGCACCGCCTCAGGTTCGCTCTCCATGGCTTGGGTGGGAACGAGCGCGGGCAAGCTCTCAGCCGCAGGGTCATCACTGGTTTGCGAAGCTGTCACTTCGGAGGGCTGGTCAGTCTCCACGGACAGCAGTGGCAGCGGCTCTGCTTGAGCTGTCGCCACCTCGTCAGCAGCAGGAGCGGGCACCGCCTCAGGTTCGCTCTCCATGGCTTGGGTGGGAACGAGCGCGGGCAAGCTCTCAGCCGCAGGGTCATCACTGGTTTGCGAAGCTGTCACTTCGGAGGGCTGGTCAGTCTCCACGGACAGCAGTGGCAGCGGCTCTGCTTGAGCTGTCGCCACCTCGTCAGCAGCAGGAGCGGGCACCGCCTCAGGTTCGCTCTCCATGGCTTGGGTGGGAACGAGCGCGGGCAAGCTCTCAGCCGCAGGGTCATCACTGGTTTGCGAAGCTGTCACTTCGGAGGGCTGGTCAGTCTCCATGGATGGCAGCGACGGCTCCTCAGAGGCATGCACGTGCTCGGACCGAAACCGCGCCACTGGGATTTTTATGGGAGTTTCAACACGCGTGGAGCTCTGTGTTCGCTGTGCGTGCATACCCGGTGTATGTCTGAGTTTGGTTTAGTCAGATATGCGGCGCTGGGTGTTCTGTCGACTTGTATGCATCATTCCCTCTCTTGCAACATTCTATAAAGGACACCCTAGTATTGACGCTCGGCGCTAGCGTCATGATGAGCGGCTCTTTCATGTCTCAAAGACTCTCGCTACTCGCCGCCGACAGCCGATTCTCGACTGCGATTGAATGGTGCCCAGGCCGCAGCTACTGCTCGGCCTGGCTGCCATTCAAGACATAGACAACCGCTCCACGAGCAGTCGAGCTGGCAGCTGCGGCTTGATCAAGTGGTGTTATTCTATGTCACATCTGGCTTTGGCTCCCTATTTGGTGGGACGGGCTGAGCTCGTTGTACTCACGAATGACGAAAACTACGTCCGATCTCTCTGTGCGTCTGCCGCGACGCGCCTGCTGAATGTACTGCCGCTGGATGAGACGCTCAAGCGGCTCATTCGAAATTGGACGGCGATGCTCAACTACTCAACTTTCCAATGGACAAGACAAGTATCCGTGCACGCGCTCTACAAGCTGCAGCTCTTTCGGCTGACGCAGTACCGTGCTGTACTATTCACCGACGTGGACGTTGATCTTTTTTTAGGTACTTCAGGCAGGCCACCCTCAAGTCTTCATGGTAGACTAAAAAACAGGAAGATGGGTCGTGACATTGAGCAAGCCTGGACAAAAAGCTTTACCATCTTCCTCAACTCGACAGTGCGCCTTCTGGCGAGCGCCGATCAACACTCCCCGATCAACACCGGCGTGATGCTGCTCAAGCCCAGCCTGAGCATCTTCGAGCAGGCAGTGCGTGTTCTTCGCCGGCGGAGGTTTGATCCGTTGCTTGGCTTTGACTGGGTCGGCCGTCCCAGGGATGCCCTTCGGCACCTGCGCGTGATGGAAGAATGGGATATCATCAACCGCACGACGATGATGAGAGAGAACGACTGGAACTTTGTTGGTGGCCACGCATGCCAAGGGCTCTTCGTGTACCTCTTTCTCGTACGGAGCGAGGTCCATTCGCCCGTTTTTGCGTTCCCAAAGAACCGCACATTCCGCCATGAGCACAATCTCGGGGCGATGCGAGCTCGCCACTTCAACGCGGGCCATAAGCCCTGGAAAGCCAATGTGCGGTGCCCCACCTACTTCAAATTCCTCGAGCACGCCGATGTTGACGCTGGGCAGGAGGATCATTTTTGCTGGCAGCTCTTCCGACGGAAGAATCGCTGCCTGCAGGAGCGGCTGAATCGGGCGACCTGCGCCGAGTGCCGCTTCAACTTTAATCTCGTCTCCTCATGCACCGGCAAACCTGAGAAGTGCTCTGGTACAGATGTCATGGTGTTGCCATGAGTGGCTGTAGGTGTACCTACACTACATGTAACGTGCCGGCACACGTTGCAGCGTGTGTTCAGAGTGTGAATTGGCTGTTGAGACGGCCTGACGGCCTGTGAAGAGCGCGGTCGCGTCCCGACAAGCGGCATGCCAGCCAGGCAAGGTGGTTCTGCTCAGATCTGCACAGGTTCAGACCCGGGTTTGACCCGACGCGCGACGGACATGGCGACTCTGACGAACTCTAACCGTGCCTGTGAGCGCGGTTGCGTTACACATTCGCCACATCGTTCCAAGTTCCGGACATCGCAGGCATGGTGGGGAATTTGTGTTAGGTGCAGGCAAGTTTGACCTTTTCGCTATGAATGATGAGGGTGTCGCGTTTCCACATAATCCGCGGGCCGCGGCGAACGCGGAGGGAAAAGTGCTGCTGCTGGGGACTGGAAAAGCCTGCCCTGCCGACGCCGCTCCTCACCCTCGTGGCGTGAAGAGCCGCACATGCCATTCACTGCCTGCGAACGCCTCTCGGAGCTGCCTGACGCGCCCACTTTCTGGACGCTCATGAGCGAGGACCCTCGGCCACGATTGCTGCCGGGAGGGAGTACATTGGACGTCGTCAGGGAGTTTGGGCGGCCTGTTGCCACGGGCGCGGTGTTTGAATTCGGCACCATCACCTCGGATGGCCTTCCTTACACACTCTCCAACCCGCCGGGCGAGCACGAGCCCCGAATCTTTCGCGTGCTGCGCGAGCGGCATCCACTGCCGCCAGCCGTGCAGTCGATCGACCTGACGCCCATGATCTCAGTCGGCCTCAACGGCACCGGACAGATTGACCTGGGCCGCCACTATCACGGGGTCACGGCGATGCTGCTGCTGCAAGGTCGCAAGATCTGGGCGTTGCGTCCGCCGGCGGATCCGGCCTGCACTCATGATGTCGAGGGCGAGTGCAGCGCCATCTTGGACGTGTGCGCTCATTATGCAAGGCCGGGTGCGCCGGTGCCAGCCTGCGTGCAGGAGGCGGGTGAAACGATTGTCGTGCCCGATGGGTGGTACCACGGCACGTGCAACAACGCGTCCTGGACAGTCGGCTGGGGCGGCCAAAATCGGCGCATGGCTCTCTCGCCGCACGGCGCACGCTGCTTCCACTGCCGACCGGCCAGCTTGCCTCGCTTCATGACGACGGCAGAGCCGTTTGTGGGGGCGGCGCACGCTCGTGCGATCTCCGCAGAGCTCGGACGCTCGAGACAGCGAAAGCTGCCGTTGGTCTACGCGGGCGGCGCGGGGCTCGCCGTGAGCCTCGCTAGCCGCGCTCTCTTCATGCAATTCCTCGAGCTCCGAATGGAGCAGGCGCTCGCAATCTCCGACTTCCTCAATCCTGAGTGCCTCGCGACGTACGCCTTCGGAGGAGACGTGGGCGGCGCGCACGGCGACTCAAGCGGCGGCGGCGTGCATGGTAGCGCCCACGGCGGCGCCCACGGCGGCGCAAGTGCGGCAGCCGACGAGGACGATGAGGCCACTGAGGAGCGCCGATGGCTCTTCTCGAGCGAGCATGTGTATGCTTACGTACACCTGAGCGGACCAGCGTCGGCCACGCTCCGCTTCCGAGAGATCTCAACTGGCGAGAGCGACGTGCGTCGGCTGGCGTTGCATGCAGCCGCTATGTGGGCGGGCGACGCGCTCGACGAGGTGCAGAGCGGCAGGGCGCGCCTCTCTCGCTATGGAGACCGAGTTGGCGAGTGCGACGCTGATAGCGCGAGAGGTTGTGCGCTGCGAGCTAGCTCAAGTGACGGCGGCGAGGATAGTGACGGTGACGCTGGGCCTGGGATGGCAATCGTTTGCCGGTTGATGACAACGTTGACCTAATGGGTACCCTAATACACGGTAACGTCCGGTCCGGGGTCGTAGCTCCAAGCTCGGGTCCCTGACAGCGGAATACTCAGCGTGACAGGCCTACTCGTCGCGCGGCGTCGAACGACGCAAAGACCCTAACTCCAGCCTCCACTCGAAAGACGAGACGCATGGACGGTGCCAGCTGCCTCGGCTCACGGCTGCGACCGGGTCAGGTCGGCTGGCGTCGCTCGCAGCGACCCGCACGGCGCAGATCGCGATGCGATCCGATCCGCGCATGGATGGCCGCGTCGCCGTCCCGTCGCGGTCCGGATCGGGCGGGTCCCAGGCTCCCGAGTCCGCGTCACACGTTAAATTGCCATCCGCGTGAATACCGCGCCGCGGCGCCGGGCGGCCGCGCGCGGCCCGGGATCGGGGTAGTGGGTATGCCACCGAGCCGCCGTGGCGCCGCGTGCGTCCGCCCTTAAGTCCGCCCTCGCCCCGCTCCGGGGGGGGCGGGGCCCGGGCGCCGGGGGGTCGCCGGCGGTAGCCCGGGTACCGGGCGGCGGGCGGCGCCGGGCCGCGGGCTGGGGGCGCGTCCGGCCGGGGAGTAAGCGGTAAAACGCCTAACGCGGCTGCCTCGCGCGCGGGACCCGCGACCCGGGACGCGGGAGGTCTACCTGGAGCGGGACGCGACTCCTTCGCCGTTCGCGCCGCGCGCGCGCGGGTCCCGCCGAATTCGAGTTCGTCGACGTTAACCCGGAAACCCGCGCGCTTACATATCGATAAACTTATTAACGAAGTCGAACGAGTGTAAACAGCGTCCCGTCGAATACGAAGTGAATCGAACCGAAAGATTCAACGCAGGACGACGCCCGCGCTCTGGGATCGACGCCGGGCTCCGACCCCGTCCCAGGTCCGACGGTCCGCCGATACGGACAATTCAGACCTCACGACTGACCTGGATGACGGCGTAGCCCGCCCAGCGCGCGATGAGCCCGTGGATCTCGTCCCATGGCACCCAGGCTGTGGGCCGCTGCCCCTTGCGCGCGGTGAGCACCTCGCGGACCGCAGTGCCCTCTGCCTCGGTCCACTCGCGCAGAGCGAACACGAGTGAGTAGTGGTTCTTGTGGTGCACGATGAGGGCTGTGCCCTCTCGCCCAAAGGCCACCTTGAAGGCCTGCCACGCGTCGTCGATCTCCTTCTCGCCGTCGTTGGCCTTGACCGTGATAGGCGGTGCTGGTGCCCCTTTGATTCGTTTCGACATCAGCGTCTTCGCACGCACCGTCGCGAGACCTCGGATCAGCGCAACAGCGCCGGAGGCCGCGGCGCCCGCGACGGCGTCCTCCGTGCTGCCACCGAGGCACGCCCCCTCCGCGACGCTCGGTGCCTCCGAGCGTTCGCTCGGCTGTGCGCTCTCATTCTCCTTCTCGGACAGCTCGACCGATGCCACCGGCACAGGTGCATCGGCCGTTACCGCATCCACTGGCGTGGGCTGGCCGTTGGCAGCAGTGGCCTCCGCATGCCACTGCTGCAGCTTCTTGAGGCGCGGATCGAGCGAGCGCAAGTAGGCGGCTTCGCTCAGCTCCTTGACCGCGCCGCGGATGCCCCAATTGCCGATCATCGAGGTGTGCAGCCGTGCCGCCTGAGGGCCCAGCTGCTCACTTCCGGTGAGCTTGTTGATCAGGGTCTTGAGCTCCTTGCGCACTTTGAGGCCGAAGTTGTCGGCGCCGGTCCCGCCGCCCTTGCCGCCCGATAGCAGTGTCTCCTCCTCCTCCTCCTCCTCCTGCTCCTCTTCGCAGTCCGGTACGCTGGCGGGCGCGCCGGCGGGCGCGCCGGCCGCAGGAGCCTCAGGCAGACACTCGAGCAATGCAACCCACAGGCGGTTGGGCTCGCTGGACGTACAGGCGCCGTCGCTGCTCGCCGGTGCGGCGGCGGCAGCCGCCGCCACCTTGGCCATCTGCTCAACGCACACGAGCCGCAACCGCTCGAGAGCCTCCTTGGGCTTGCAGCCGAGCTCCTTTTGGCCGCCGAGCGAGCGCCCCTCGGCCGCAAGGTTGGCGCGGAGGGCGTCGAATGCGGGCTCGCATGACGGCACGCCGAGTAGCCGGCACACGGAGGCGTGGCGCTTTGCGAGGTGCTCCGATATCATGCCGTGCATGATCGCGGCGACGTCGCTGTGCGATAGCGGTGCGTCGGCCTCGTTCATCGCCCTAAGACCGAGTACAATATTGCACGCGCCAGCAACAGACGCTGCGGCGCAGCACGGGCTGGGCTGGGTGACCCAACCGTCAAAGACGCGGCGGCTCACAGTGAGTGAGAAGCGGTCCTTGAACCCGTCCTTTGGCCACAGAAGCTCTGGCGTAGGCTGCGTGCGCTCTGCATTGCTATCTTTGTCGCGTTCGACCTCGTCAAGCTTCTCAGCGGCGGTTTCTGTAGCCGCTCCGGTGGGCATCGAGGTGGAGGCTGCGGAACCTATGGTGGCGAGTGGCGGGCGATGTGCCTTTTTCTTGCCGGGCCGCTTCTTGGCAGCCCGCTTGGGTTGCTTCGCCGGCGGCGTGGCGTTTGCGCGACGTCAGACAGCACAGGCTGCGGTGTTTCTCTCTGCTCAAACAGCGTTCACACTAACGTCTCGTCTTCACAGGCAGTTTTCGAATCTAGAGGGACCCCTGGACCCCCTTACCACAACCATACTCGACCAGTCGTTGGGCCGGGCGCTTATCGCCGCCCGGTCTCGCGCGCGGCCTTAATTCGATTGGGCATCTTCATCTCGCGGTGATCTTGCATGAGTTGCATCTTCTTCCGGATGCGCGCCGGATCCCCTACGCGTCGGGCGTCGCCCACCTGCGCTGCCGCTGCCAGCTGCTGCGTGTGGTGTACGCTGTAAACACACACAGAGACACACGAAGCCAAACAGTGGCCCGGTCAGATCTGACTTTTCACACACACACACACTCATTCCTATCACCGACGCCGGCGCGCCAACGCGGTCGCCAAAGCGACGGACGCCAAAGCCAGCGCGGCGGCGGCGGCAGCCAAGTAGAGCAGCGCGGTCGCCATCGAAGCTGTCTGCAAGTTGAACCTGTTGATGATGCCCGGCGACCCAGCGGACCCACCGCCATCGCTATCGACGCTGCCCTGCGTCGGCGGCGGATCAGCCTTGGCGGCCACGTCCGAACGCGCCTCCGAACTAAGGGCCGTATCCAATGCCTTCACCGCATGTGTTGCCGTCTCGCTAGACGACACCTCGTGCGGCGCCAACTCGGGCGCCGGCTTCGGTGCCCCCTTCGCCGCCGCCCCCTTCGCCGCCGCCCCCTTCACCGCCGATCCCTTTGCCGCTGCCTTCTCGTCGGCCAGATCGGCGACGCACCGCTCGCAGCCGCACAGGAAGCTGAGGGTGTTGAGCAGCCGCTCGCGCCTGTGCGTGACGCCGAGGCTCTGGTCAGGCACGGCCGCAACCGTCTTCTCCTTCTCGTATATACGTGTCGCGGCGATCGTGGTGTCGTAGCTGAACGTGAGGCGTTCCCCCTTGGCAATGTCGCGCGCCGCGACAGCCATCGTGATGCCGCCGTCCGCCTCCAGCTTGGTCGGCAGATCATGCAGCTTCCGATATGAGTACTTTCGAATCAAGGCCATGTTCGGCGCGCAGCTGTGGTTGATCCGGCTGGTGTACGAGAAGACGGCCGACGCATTAAAGGACGGGTCGTTGTCGGGTGCGCCGTTGTAGAACGAGAATTGGTTGCAGTGGAAGCGCATGAGGACGCTCTCGATCTCCTCAGCGTAAGTGGAAGCGGAGGAAGCCGCCCTTGCTCGGGGATCTGGAGAGACTCGGGCGATCTCGATGGCCGAGGTGCGCACGTGCTCGGGCACGACGCTGGACGTGCCGAGCTGATCGAAGGCCGCGACGGCTTTCTTGTACGACGAATTCCCTCGCGAGGCCAAGTTCTTGAGCATCTGGTATGCCCGCCAGCGCAGCTCATGCTGCTCGATGGGCGACACGGCGCTCTTGTACACGACCAGGAGGCACGGCTCCTCAAAGATGGGCGAGCCTTGCTTGATGTCTTCCCCCGCGACGAGGCCGCGGCCGCACGAGCCCTGGGCCGTCTCGAACTCGATCTTGTGATGGAAGTGTAGGTTGTCCAGAGCGGACGGCAGCAGGCTGAAGCACAGGCGCAAGGCTGTCTCGGGAATGGGCACCTCACGGCCCTTCCACTTGCACATCCACGCCAATTTGTCGCGATTGAACGACATAACTTGGCAGAGCGATTCGTCGTACGTTTCGCCGTCCGTGCTCACGTAGCAAAAGCTGCCCCGATGCAGCCGGACGACCGCGCCCTGGCACATTTCGACAGGCGCCACCTCCTTGGCGGGCGTCATGTCGACGGCTGCCGCCTCCTTGGCGGGCGCCTTCTTGACGGGGACGTCGTCGTCATCGTCGTCGTCGTCCAAGTTGGCCCACTTGGAATAGTCTACCATGCCGATCGTGTTCGTGCGCAGCCACGCACGCGGAGAGGTGATAGATGTGATGTGATATGAAGTGCTTGCCCCAGCGCGCGCGAAGGAGTTCACGGCGATCTTCTATGCGATCACTTGGGCCCGCATGCAAGCCTCGAAACAATCCTTTTAAGGATGCATTCTTCTTGGCACTCGGCCAGGGCGTCTCTAAGGCGACTCACTTGACGGCTTGCTTGACAGCTATGGGAATTTTCAACAGATTCATCGGCGACAAGCCGCGAGTACGTAAGGACGTTGACGGCTTTGATGAAGATGGCAAAGAGGTTGAAGAGGACGACTCCCACAAATTCACTTTCACGCAGGCGTGCGCGCTCAACACGATGATGATGTTCGGCACAGGCCCTTTTGTCTCCATGCCCTACTGCATCGCGTCAACGGATCCGCCCGGTCCGCACGCCATGATCGGCTACTCTATTGCCGCATTAGCATGCTTTTGCGACTCGTGGATCTGGGGAGAGCTTGGCTCACGCTTCCCATACTCGGGCGGCACGTACGTGTACCTACGCGAGTGCTTTGGGGTGGGCAAGTGGGGCGATCTGGCGGCGTTCATCTTCCTTTGGCAGTCCTGGATCAGCGGCCCCGCCAATTGTGCCTCGGGCTTCATCGCCATCGCCAACTACGCCTCATATATCCACGGCAATAACGATTACTGGACCCTGTCTTTCACGGCTTTCTGCCTGAACTGGGTGGTCATGGCGATCCTGATGCAAAAGCCTGGCAACTCGGGCCGAATGATCTACGTGCTTTGGGCGGTTACGATCGCAGCGATTCTTTACGTACTGATCGCCGGCTTTGTCAACTTCGACGGCGACAATTTCCAATTGCCTCCCGAACCGCTTCGTAACGGGATTGCCACCCTTGGTGCCGCATGCCGGTTCGGCATCTATGACTTCACCGGCTACTACGACGTCTGCACCATGGGCGGCGAGGTCCAGAAGCCACGGCGCACTATCCCCGGGTCGTGCATCATCACGTGCAGCGTGCTGCTCTGCGTGTACATGCTCACCTACATCTCAATCCTCGGCTACTTGCCGTGGGGTGGTGACGACGGCTTCGCCACTCGCGCAGCCAACGACGACGCAGTGTACATCGTGGCGGAGGTTCTTTGGCTGCGACCGAACCCCGCGCTCCATCCGCATCTCGCCCAGCGCACTCCCATCCCTCGCACCCTCTCTCATTACTCTCTCATACAGATCGTCTCCCTCTCGCGCGCCTTCGGTTCGGCGTGTCGCAGTTTTCGGAGAAGCTCGCCGGCCGCGCGTTTGCGTGCTTCTCCGCCGTCATTGTCTGCATCGTCATCTTCGGTTCTGTGTTCTCAAACATGGCCGGTATGATGTACTTGCCTGGGGCAGCGGCGGAGAGCGGCCTATTCATCGAGGCCTTCGCCCGCCGCTCCACCCTTGGGTGCTCTGAAGGCGTGCCCACCCTGTCGCTCCTCGCGCTCGGTACGCTCTCCTCACTGTTCTGCTTCTTGGATCTCGATGTCGTCGTGGGCGCGATGACCGTGATGCTCACCCTCGTCCAGTTCATCGGCCAGGGAATCGGCATCTGCGCCTTGCGCTACCAGATCTGGGCCGGGCGCAGAGAGGATGACCCGAGGGCCTGGAAAGTTCGTTTCCTCCCTCTGGTGGTGATCCCGCAGTTGATCATCTTCTCGTTCATCTTCGTCACCACCGACAGCTACTTTAGGGATGGGAGCGACCCGCTACTCGAGCTGTCCATCCTCTACATTTTCATCGGGATCGCGGTTTTCTTGGGCCGCCAGAGCTACCAGAATAAGTGGCCGTTTGCTCAGGAGGAGGACCCTAGCAAAGTCACCTTCTCGACAGCGGCCGACACTGTCAACAGCGTGGCCCTGCGATTCGCTGAGGAGCAGGCGAAGCATCGCGAGGCGCTCCTCCGCGCCGCACGCATCGAGCTGCTTCGCCGGCAAGTCACGCGTCGCATCATGAACACCGACCTCGCGCGCGGCTGGACGGCTTGGTTTTATATGTGGACCTACGGCAAAAACGACCGCCGGCTGCTGCAAAAGGTAGCAAGCCGGGTCAACAAGCCCGAGCTCAACGAAGCATTCACCCACTGGCGGACCGACTGGAAGGTGATGGCGAAGAGGGCAGAGGAGGCTGAGCTGTGGAGTCGGCGGCAGCTCGAGGCTGCCACCGCGCAGGCGGCGGAGAAGGTCGTCAAACGTGTCCAGCAACGACGTGACGAGGCATTGTACGCAGCCTCCGACGATGAGGAAGCCTACGGAGGACGTCGGTCCGGAAGGGCTACACCGAGCGACGGCGGATGGACCCCGACATCCGGAGCTCGGACCCCGGCATCGGGCTCTCGGACGCCAAACTCTTCCTTCCTGCCCCCTCCCATCGCCTGGCATCGGCACTGGAGCGAGCGGAGTCCAAGCCATTCCTTCCAGCGGAAGCACGAAAGGCAAGTGCGTCGAGATCGGGAGAAGGAACGGGAGGCGACTCGAGTCGCAGTTGTCCACACCCACCCCGCCCCGGTCCAATCCGTCATCGATGAGGAGATCGCCGAGGAAACTGAGATTACCATGTCGATGTCCAACTGGTGAAGGGCGTGCACGTCGACACGTCACAAGAATGAGCAAGTCACAGGCGTCACCACTTTGAGGCAGGGCTTTGAGGTAGTGCGCGCGCAAGACCGCACATGGGTAGAGTACATGGAACGGAGCGTGCATGATTGATGAATGATGCAGAATGATGGGAGAAGGTGTTGCGTATCTTAACTGAATGCTTGTCTTGAGGTCTCGAGATGTCGGATTAGCCCGCGAGGCTGTGTTTTGCGATGCTCCCGATTGAGAGTTTATAAGCGACTCGTCTCGAGACCCCCGGGGGGGCAGACCGCTGGGCGCTGCGGTCTCATGTTTTGACATCCGTAAGGTGTCCGACTTTGCTCCATTCCGCCGCGACCCAACAAAAAATGGCTGCAATCAAATGCAATCATCACCTTCTTGCGACCAGCCCCACCTTTCTCATTTGTGAATGGGGGCGCCCACGCCGGGCCGTCTCCCCCTGTGGAGCCGTCCGCACCGTGCCTCCCTATGAATGAGATGCCTTGATGTTCTAAAATCACACAGGAAAGGAGCAAATCCCCAAGGAGGCGCCCGCGACGGCTCCCCTGGTTCCCCACAGAAAGTTAATGTTTGCGATGCTCCCGACTGAGGACAACACCCCCGCGAAGTCCTTCTTCTAATGGCGGACGTCAACGTCCCGCCGCCTCCCGAAACGCTCGCGCGCTACGACGCCATCTTTGCTCAGCTCAAAGACGCACCCGACTCATTCAGCGGGATGTGCGCCAAGGAAAAGTGGGTCGCCTTCGGGCTTGCAGGCGATCAGCTGCTACGCGTGTGGGCGCTCGCGGACCAGCAGAAACGAGGCAAGCTCGACATGCACGAGCACCGCATCGCGATGCATCTCATCCAGTTCGCACGCGCGGGCGTGCAGGTCGAGCAAATGACCTCATGTCCTCCCGCTCTGCTGCAGGCGGCGATGACGCAACTCAACCAAGCACCTCCAGCCGCACCTCCAGCCGCCGCACCACAGTACCAAGCGCCGTACCAAGCGCCGTACCAAGTGCCCTACCAGATGCCTCCAGCCGCCGCGCCGGCTCCCGCCGCGCCGCCTCCCGCTGCGCCGCCCGCTGCCGAGCCTGGGCCTTGGACACTCACAGACGCGGATGTGGCGCTGTACAAGACCATGTTCGCGGCGGCGGACGCGGCCAAGGCGGGCAAGGTGACGGCGGCCACGAGCCAGCTCAGCCGATCGGGCCTGTCGGGCGAGCAGCTCATGCACGTCTGGCAGCTCGCCGACGTGGACCGAGACGGTTTCCTCGATCTCCATGAGTACGCGTTGGCATGCCACATGATCACCCGGAATAAGAAGCTGCAGATGGCGCTGCCTAGTGCGCTGCCGCCCGAGCTGTTTGCGTCGGCCAAGCAGATGGTGCCACGCGAGGGATTCGCGCCACCGCCCGCGCCCGCACCTGCGCCCGCGCCCGCGCCTGCGCCCGCGCCCGCTCCCGCGCCGCCACCCGCCTGGACGCCACCACCCGCGCCCGCGCCCGCTCCCGCGCCGCCCACCTGGACGCCACCACCCGCGCCCGCGCCCGCGCCCGCGCCCGCTCCCGCGCCACCCGTGGCCACTTTCGACGGGATGAGTCTGGGCGGCGGTGGCGGGCATGGCGGCGGGTATGGCGGCGGGTATGCCTCAGCGCCACTGCCGAGCGCCACGCCCCCTTCGAGCGCCGCGCCCGTCACCCCTCAATCCGCGTCCGCCGGGGCTGCCACCGATCCTTCCGCCGCCGCCACCTCGGCAGCCGCCACCGCTGCCTATGAGCGCCTGCTCGCTGCGATCGGTGGCTCTGATGGCGGCGTCTCGCGCTCGACTGTCTTCGAACTGCTCCGTCTCGCCTTCGACCCAGGCGCGGCACAGACGGGCGTCGCCTGGGCAGGCTCATGGAGCCAGGCAAGCAGCAGCGTGAGCAAGGCTCACTTCCACATGGCGTGCTCGCGACTGCACACCATCCTCGCCACCGGCGCGATCGCCGACAAGCCTCCGTCAAACGGACTCGGTGCGAGCCATCCTATCGCTGACGCGCCCCCGCCACCTCCACCTCCCAAATTCACGGTACACAACCCGCCGCCGCCACCGCCGCCGCTGCCAGCTGCAATGCCGTGGGGCGAGGAGGCAGCGAAGCAGTACAAGCTCATCTATGACAGTCTCAACAACGGGCAGCCAGTCACTCGCCCACTGGTGCAGACGACGATGCAGCGCGCCAATCTCCCACCTCATGAGGTCGATGTCGTTTGGGCGCTGTGTGACCTGAACGCGAGGGGCGTGCTCGACCTCGAAGAGTTCACGATCGCGCTGCACCTGGCGGCCGAGCGCTTCAAGGGGCAACCTCTGCCAGAGTCGATCCCTCCATCGTGGCTCTCTGGCGCAAAGCGGGCCGCGCTCGCCCGCCCTTCTCCCGCCGGCGGCTACGGCGGCTACGGCGGTGGCTTACTACCGCCTGCGCCACCCGCTGGTGGCTTCGGCGGTGGCGGCAGTGGCGGCGGTGGGCTCCTGCCCCCGCACAGCGGGATAGATGGAGGTGCAGGCGGTGCCGGCGTGGAGGCAGCTGGTGACGACGACGACGACGACGACGACCTGAACGAGAAGAAGAAAAAGGGTGGCTTCTTTGGTCGCAAGAGCAAGCCCAAGGCGCCGAAGGAGACAAAGGACAAGGGGAAAGACGCCACCGGGGCCGGCGGCGGCTTTGTACCGCCCACGCTTGCTCCACCGGGCGACGGCTTTGGCAGCGCTAGCGGTGGCTTGCTGCCGCCTTTGCCTGCCGGCGGCGGCTCTGCCTTCGGCTTCATCGGCGGCAACGGTGGCGAGCCAGCGCATCCGGGCGGCTTCGGAGGAGGCCAGTGGGGCGCACCGCCGCTGGAAGCCCCCGGCTTCGGATCCATTCAGGGCCCGATGTCGGTGCGTTTGCCCGGCGCGCCCGCACAGAAGCCTATGAGCGCGCCGGAGCAGGCCGCGGACTGGGGCGGCATGAGCCGGAGTGGGCTGCTCCAGTGCGAGCTGGCCGGCAAGAAGAAGCCACGCTGGGTCGTCCTTGGCGCGGGCAGCGTCGCCATCTACGGCGATAAGAAGGACTTTAGCGACGCCAAGCCGCCCAAGGCGACGCTCGATGTGCGTAGGGAGGTACAGCGCGTCATGTGCAGTTCGATGTCGTCGTTTGCGATCATCCTCAAGGAGGACGTGAAAGCCCCGGGCGCCAAGCCCAAGGACAAGCCGATCGCCAAGGCGGGCGAATCGATCAAATTCGAGTCGGAGGACTCCAAAGAGCTTACCGCATGGGTGACTGACATCACCGCGGTGTGGCGCGCCGGCCAGCAATTCTAGCGAGCGAGCGCCGCTACAGCCACCATAGGGTGAGAGCGGACGGTAAGTGTGGTAGCGGTCAGGAGGCGTCGGGGGGTGTGCCTACTGTTGGCAACGTCACAACGAGCAATGACCAGTTTGAGGCGTGTGTGATGGTCCTCGGTGTGATGCGTGTCCCGGTTGTGCGGCTGTCCACGACCACCGTGCGCGCTGCGCGGCCCGACGTGTCCGAGAGTTGTGTGCGACGAGGCACCATCAGCGCAGCGGCAGCCAATGGATGTTGAGGTACCGACTACCGTGATCCGTGGTTGTACCATGTGAGCCGCGTGGCCGTGAGACCCGTCAAAGGTCAAAAAGACACGATCGTGCTATCGGTGCCGTGCAGACCCGGTGTTCGATAAGGCGACCAGCGTGCAACTGCAATCTGCGTACGCGTATTGAATCAGCGTTTTCCGCCCCTCCGGGCCAACGGCGAACGAGAGCCGCCCACCTAGAAAGTGCACGTCTAGAACTGTGATTTGAGAGTGAGAGTTTGCGTAAGAGTTTGCGCGCGCTCGACGTGCTGAGTCGGCCGGGCTGCCTTAGGGCTGCCCACGGCAAGGCGAAGGGACCTATCTTGACCTTCGCCTATCTTGACCTACGGTAAGGCGAAAGGGGTCTCCCTGGGCATTGGCCGGACGCCGGGGAAGCCGAGCTCTGCCTCAGACTTGTCGCCGCCGAGGAACGTTGGGATCTGGGAGCGGTCAATTCTGTGCTCGAGCGCCGCGCGCGTGTTCGCCGCCGAGACTATCTTGACCTTCTTGGCTGTGTCCGCCGGGAGCAGCGGCGAGATGATACCGAAGAGGCGTGCGACGATGCCGGGCGCATTGACCAGGAAGACCTCTTCAGTGCCTTCGGGAAAGTTGGCGAGCCCCATCTTGGCCGCGAACTGGACGAACGCCACGCCTCCAGACCAGACCAGCGAGGGGCCCACGCCTGAAGTGTCGATCACCACGATGCCCATCGCTAAGCGGCCCTGCTCTGCCGAGGTTGCGCGCACGCATCGCGTGAGGGTCTCAAGGTGCGCAATGTACGCCTGCTTCATGAGCTCGGTCCCATTTCGCTGCCTACCGTAGCCCTGAAAGTCCGCCTTGCCCATCCGCTCGATGATGTACGGGGTGCCGTCGCGCGCGACGCCGCCGATGCCACCGTAGAAGTGCCCGTGTACGCACCGCTGGCGCTCGCTGGCGCCGGGCTGCTGGCGGGCGAGCGGGTGGAACTCCCGGTAGAGTTGGGCCACCTGGTGCTCGACGCGCCACTTCATCGCCTGCTCGAAGGCATCCTGGGGCGGCACCGGAAACTGGCCGATGACCCAGCGCGCCAGAGAGAAGTCGTCGAGCTGCGCCTCGGCCTCGGCACGCACCTCATTTCTCCACCCGCCCTTGCGCTGCTCGATGGCCGCGCGCAGCGCCTTCACGTCACGCATCACCTTGTCAGCCAGGGCACCACTCGGCGCCTGCTTGGGCTCGCAATGCATCGGAGCGGCGCTCTTCTCCGTTGGAAGCGTGTACAGGACTGGCTCGAGCGCCCGATGCACGGACGCAGCAGTGCTAGGCGTGGCCGGCGGCGACCGCTTGGTCACCGACTCGTCCTTCGCAGGGGTTTTCAACGTCGGCGGCACGTGAGTCACGGGGACAGGGTCCAGCGAATGCTCGGGCTTTGACCTCTGCTGGCTGGTGAGCGTCGCAATGAAGGAGAGGCAGAAAATGAGGAGGAGCGAGAAACAGAAAGTCGTGTCATCGCGCGAGGGCATGTTCTCCCATGCCGTCAGCCAGCTTGAGTTGCCGACCGCGATCGCGACGGGATTCGACATGAACTCGATTCTCGTTTTCGGTATTGTGTGTATTCATGTGAATACACATGACGCATGCACACCAACACGCAATCTCAAATGAAGGGCAACACCTCGCACACGTTGCCCTCGATTCATTCTCATGCTCGCGACGTGTAACGCGTGCCGCGCGCACAGACACGGTTGAGAGTCGCCATACATTGTATTACATGTACAATACTCCGGGTCAACCCGCCGGGTCTGAACCCGTGCAACCACCTCGCCTGTAGACAGGCATGGTACGGCATGGTATGGCATGGCATGGTATGGTATGGTATGGTATGGCCTGGGGCTTAGTGCCTCCTCATCGTCGTCGAGCTGGTTAACGTCCTTAACGAGCTGGTCGGTCGAGCTGGGGGCGCCGACAGGCGGCGAGGCGGGCGGGAGGTGGGCGTTTATAGCTTTATACTATTAGGTGGGCGCGGAGGCGGGGGTTAGGCGGGGGTGACGACTGGCGAGGGCTATAGGCGAGGGCGGGCGGGGGCGCGGCGGAGGCATCGTCGGAGGCGTCGCATGCGGAGGCTGCGGAGGAGGCGGCTAGGAGGCGTAAGAGGCGGCGAAGGCGGAGGCGGTGGGGGCGGTGGCGGGGCGGTGGGGGGGTGGGGGCGGCGGGCCCTGGTCGAGAGTCGGGGAAGCGTCGCCACCAGCGGTAGATAAGGCTTAACGCTTAAGGCATTAAACGGTAGACAGCAGCAGCGAGGCCTCGTCGGGAAGTACGGGGCTACGGGCGCGAAGCCACAACGAAGGGCCATCCGGGATCATCGTAGGATCATCGGGGCGAGCCCAGGCGCAGGCGCGCAGCCCAAGATGCTAGGTCAGAGAAGGGTTCATTCACAACACACGAACACGTGCAACGAAATCTCAAATACGTGAGCGTCCGTCCGTCCGTGAGGGGAGTCTATCCGTCTTCCGTGAGGGGCATTGGGGCAACACCTCGCACACGTTACACTCACACACATTCACAACACACCAACACGTAACTTAACAGCCGGAGCTGTGCTGCTCTATGAAATTTCAAATGAGACAAACCAACAGCAACACGTGCAACGTTCACGGCGCAGTCATTCAAGTCTGCCAGGCGCCAAAAGGTCCTGTCAAAAAGAGTCATTTCGGGTTAGATTGTCGGGAGGGCTTTCTGTGGAATGTTATAGGAATGTTAAAAGTGAGGGCATGGGTCCGGCTGCGAGATGTTGGCGGACGGCGTTTGCCGTTTCGACGCGGGTTCTACGCGGCCGACTTCGACGGCGCAAAACGAACCCGGGCTTCGTGAGTCTGATGAGTGATGCGTAACTCTAATGTAACTCTAGCGCTTCAAGCTTGTAGTTGTATGTTGTAATAAGACTAAGAGTAACCGCGCACGCCCCCACACTGGAGAACTGCTGACTGGTCGGGGTCCCGGGGTAACTCACTAACGAGTCACGCGTCTCACCCCTCGCGCGGGAAAGGTCCGCCGCGCGCATCCACTAGCAGTACCTACCAGACTACCCACGGCGCTTGAGTCACCCGCTTTAGACCACACCGTGTGCATGCCCCTCCGCCCGAATGATTCGTGCATCCCACCCGGGGTGCCGACTGCGACTCGCACCAACACACCACACAATAGCATTGACACGAACAACAAACTAGAGCTCCATATCGTACAGTGGTAGGGGCGTCATCGTAATGTGGTCGGGGCGCGCTCGCTGTCACGACAGTTCTCAAATTTTGTCTGGGATCGAGGCGACAGTGGTGACATCCGTTGCACGCGCGCGTGTCGAGCGAAATGGTGACAACCGTTCCGATGAAGCCATCCGTTGAAGAGATGAGGCGAGCACCATGTGGTTGGGCATGATCGCCGCATTTCTCTTGCTGTCCACGATCCGTGATGTCCACGCATCCTCGAGCACGACGGGAGAATCATTAATCACGTTTTCCCCGGGGAGCGAAATCTCGGTCGGCGTAAATTTGGCGGTCCTCGACGAGGGGTTGGTTGTCGACTCGGGCTTGGGTGACTTGACTACGGGTGACCCGAGCTCGGCGCCGGAGGCAGCAGGGCCCTCTTTCCCGTTATCTTTCCCGGCCGCCTTCGCCCGAGCGCGCTGCAGCTGCGTGCCCGCAATGGCAATGATGGCAAGGCCCACGACCACGAGGACCATGCCGAGGATGTACAGGATCCAATTGGCCCATCCCAACCGGCCATCATCGACGAAGTCGAACTCGCCGAAGAAGATGCCGCCCGAGATGCCTCCGGTCACGATAAAGCTCCCAATCAGCAACGGCAGAATGATCAACGGATCGAACAATCCTAGGCCGAGGGTCTGACGCTGTACCCACAAGATGCCGGCTGCGACGGTGATGAAGAGCTCGACGTAGATCGGCCAGTCGGTGAACACGCCGACAACGTCCCCCTGAAACGCCAGCGTGAGCAGCGATGAGAGACCCTTGCTGTGCGTAATCACCTGCGAGCCACCTGCGAGTGATGCCGAGAGAGTGTACAGCACCGGTCGCAAGATGGCCGTGCGTTGCGCATAGACCGCGTCCATGTCCGCGCGAGCTTTCATGCATGCATGGACGAAATACGTGACGATCGCGATGATCATGGTGCCGATGAAGTACACGAGCCATGCGGGCCCTCTCCATAAGCCCTCCATGTAATCGCCCTGGAAGCATTTCTCGCCCTGCGCGCCGAAGAAGACCGTGAGGCACGTGCCGACGACGGCGCACGTGACGCCCGTGACCATCAATGGGCTCACTGGTGCGCCATTGTACACGCGATTGTACATGATGTTGGTCACAAACTGGATCGATTCGATCGGTGTCAGGATGGATGCCGGCGCGAAGGCGAGCGCAACAAAGTTGAAGAGGGAGGAGAAGATGAACACGAGCATGCCAATTACCCACAGCCTAGACTGTTGCGGAGCGGATTTTTGCTCATCGGTCAGCCGATTGATACCTTGCGCCTGCATATTTTGCCCGATGTTGATGCCGATCGAGGCGACCGTCGAGAGGATGACGCCGAAGGGCACCCCCCACGTCGGCAGCGCGTTTCCACACCGTTCCAGATGAACAGCATCGGTGCTGTTGGGAGCGAAGGGCATGTATGGAGGAGACGCCGACCAACCGGAGGTGTTGTTGGAAGCAAACTGCACGTATGGAGGAGGTGCGACGGGAGAAGGTGACGCCATGTGTGGCTGTTTACGCCTTCGAACCTCAGGATTCAAGGAGGAGCAGAGTTCTGATACGCGTTGTGTTGAGCACATCCTTGATTCATACGCCCAGTTACCGTCATCTCCGCGATGATCGCTCTCTCTACGCTCTCTCTACGCTCTCTACTCAGCCGCTACTATTGTAGAGCTCGTGAGCTCCGCCCCCGCGCGGCTCAGCTCTTGATCCCCGAGATTGGATCGGCCTCGCCCTCCTCCTCAGCGCGATAGTCGATGAAACGTCTTCGAAAGTCGCCCGTCGGCACGCGGCAATCGTCGCGCTTCCCAAACACTTGGTAACGTACGTTCGCGACGCCCACGTATCCCAGATCTCGGAGCGGAGACGGAATGAGCCACGCAACCGCGAGAGCTTTGTATGGCCAGTCCATGAGCGCAAGCGTCCTCAGCGCTGCATTCGACCGCGTGTAAAACTGGTCGCCCTGGATGAGGACAAGCGTCGAGAGGTCTGTGGGCGCTCCGATACGCGCGAGCAGATCCATGTGCTTCTGCTGTGCGCCGAACTTAACCCTCGCTCCGCTATCACCATCGTAGACAAAGTTAACGAAGCCGTCGCACAAGTTGCACACGCCGTCGAACATGAGCCACGAATCGACGCCCGCGGGCGGCTGCAGCGCCGACGGCACCAACCCGACGCCCGCAGCAGAACAAGCGACGATTGCAGCCGCTCTGAAGCTCAACATGGTCTTAGTTTGTCGACCCCACGAGGAAGAGACACGTCAGCTGTCAGCGCGACATCTTTTTGAATGTACTGTACCGGTAAAAAGACACCGGGGGGAGCCGGGACACACACGGGACACACGGGACACGCGGACGCACAAAGGTAAAAAGGTCCCGGGGGGAGCCGGGACACGCACGGTACCGGTAAAAAGGCTGCGTGGTCCGTGTGCCTTTGTGCGCCCGCGTGTCCCGTGTGTGTCCCGGCTCCCCCGGTGTCTTTTTACCGGTCCGGCTCCTCCGGTGTCTTTTTACCGATAACGCGTTGCGTAGCACGCTTTTTTTGGCAGACCCGAAACCCGATACGAACGAAAGGGACGGCCCACATTCACGCGTTCTATCCCATCACCACCACATCGCTCACTGCTGTGCTGCCAGGTCGCAGCTCGAACAGGCCGTTGATGCGGAGCGGGTCGTCTAGGCTGAAGCAGCGATGATGATGCCACCGCAAGGTTTTCCAGCACCGCAAGATCAGCATGAGTCGCTGGCCATTGCGCGTGATCATGTCGCATGGCTCGAGGAGGAATACAAACGTGTCTCGCAGCGGCAAGGCGCAACGGCTGTGTCGCGGCTTCTGCCAACGGCGGCGTCGGCATCGGCGTCGGCATCGGCGTCTGCATCGGCGGCGTCCGCCCACTCCCAGATGGGTAAGCAAAAGCAGCGGTTCTCACACTTGAGCAACCTCAGCAGGAGCACACCAATCACGCCAGGACGCGGCAACCGCCATGCGCTCCCACCGGCGGTGAGGCTGCCATCTCCAGTGCGTATGCCATATCCGCTGCCTTCATCACCGACGACGTTGCCAGCGGCGGAGTACATGCTCAACACACGACGTCGTGCAACGTGTTGGCTGCTGCTCCTTCTTATAGTTCCTTCGGCTACCGTCGTGCTCTTGCATGCCACCGATGTGAACATCGAGCTGGACTTCAAGAACAGGCCACCCACAGCTCCTCCGCCTCCTTCCCCACCACCGCCGTCTCCACCTCCATCTCCGCCACCACCATCGTATGATCCTTCTCCACCGGCTCCGCCAACACCACCGCCGGCTCCACCTTCGCCACCGCCTTATCCACCGCTACCCTCCCCTCCGCCATCACCGCCCCCACCTTCGCCACCACCGCCTTCGCCGCCACCGTCGCAACCGCCACCCTCGCCGCCGCCGCCGTCGCCGCCGCCACCCACGCCGCCGCCGCCATCGCCGCCATC
>Ga0210246_100721_pt1 | contig 29541 bp, 20 predicted proteins | sample ChrtobMetaP3_8mM_FD_155469 | JGI IMG/M metagenome (GOLD analysis project Ga0210246, IMG submission 155469) | Chrysochromulina tobin associated microbial communities from unialgal haptophyte culture, Seattle, Washington, United States - P3_8mM | ecosystem: Host-associated > Algae > Haptophytes >...
ACAGTTAATGTTAATGTTCACAGTTAATGTTCACAGTTAATGTTCACAGTAACACGTGCTGGTAGAGGTTGACAGGCAGCTTATTGTCGAGCGCCACCAACGAGAGGCACATCCTTGAGTCGCCGTCGATCATGGCCGCCACGTACACCGAGTACTCCTGCAACTTGCAGGCGAGGTCCAGGTGGCACGAGTGCATGAAATAGGGGGCGTGGTAGTCGCCACGCAATATCCGTCTTTGCGAGACGTAGGAGCGCGCTGCGCGCGCGGCCGGGAAGAGGAGTGCCAGCGCCGCATCCACGCGTTCCCTGCCAAAATGATAGCCAGGGTGCGAGGCCATGAGCGCGCCCACTATCATCTTGGTGCCGTAGGCATGCCCAAGCCTGTGCACCTCGTCTTGCACCCACTGGAACAGCTGCGCGTCTCCGGGTCTCGGCAAGAGCAGGTGGGCAAGAGCAGGTGCGCCGGCCGGAGATGCCTCGCGCTTGAGCTGGTTGATCCAGCGCTTCGAGCATCCAAAGTGCTGCGCCAGCAGCACGCTGCTCGTGATGCCGACCGCTATGAGTGGCCGCAGGTCATCATACTTGACCGCGTTGACGGCGGTGAGGAGGTGAAAGAGGAGGAGCGGCAAGCGATTCCGCGAACGCGAAGCCGATGCTCACATTTCCGCGAGTTTTTTGACCGTTACGACGCGAGATCATACTTCCCTGGTAGTTTACCTCTACAAAGTCGACCTCTGTAGCTGAACATGAACATGACATGTTAATATGAAGGTACGTGTCCGATTGAAAACGCGAAAGGGGCTTCGTGACGTGGACAGCTGGACGTGGAACGTGAACACGAAGTCACGAACAAATAACCATGAACAATTGAACATGGAACATTTACCATGAACATTAACATTAACTATGAACACGCCATCCAGCGGGAAGCAAGATCAGCTTTTGTTAATGTTAGGTAACTTTGTCATGTGTTAGGTAACTTTAACGTTAAGGTAGTCCGCTTATGGTGTGTACATGGGGCGAAACCTGATCTCCAAAAGCACTGAAGGGATCTGGACGAAACTCAAGCCAGAGGTGTCCCACGCACTCCCATTGAGTTCTAGCTCAAAACTTTCAGAATCGAACGTGGAAATCCCATACTCTAGTTCACAAACCAGCCCAAAACCCTAATTTCGCCTAAAAAAGCAAGCGCGGGAAGTGCCCCCTGAGACTCGAACCAGCTTATTTTCACTGTTTGGCTCCACCGTTGTCCATTCTTTCCCCATCCTCCCCCGCCCCGGGGGCCTTGGGACTCATTGATTTATGTAGGGCTGATTTCCAAAATTACCCTAATGAGTGCGAGCGGACTACCTTAACAGTTACTTTATTCCCACCGCACCCCATAGCAGGGATTGGGATAGCGATCGGGTTTAGCGATCTGTCTATCCGGCACTTGCCGAGACTATGTCCCCTAGCTATATCGAGGCGCGTTCACAAGAGAAGGGACTTTCTTTTCAGAAGTGGCGCTACGCGTATTCACAGGTAAAATCCAAATTTTCCCCACAGCCCGCCATTAGCGTATCAGTTGCTCCGAGGACGAAGGTTGACCCCTCGACTCCCACGGATCACGCCAGTGTGGCTGTGCAACTCATTGGTCATTGGACCCTCACTCAGCGTCGTCGAAACCACCGGCTGATGGGGTGCTTTTCGTCCAAGGTGGCGCCCGACGACACGGGCGAAGTCAACCGAGCCGCAGCGCTTGATCGAAAGACATGGCCCGATATTCTGAAGTACGAGTACACGCAACCGATCCAACACATCAATCCATTGAATCCTTGGCTGCCGCTGCTCACGCCATCCCAACTGGTGGAGATCAATTCATCGTTCAAATTTTTTGATAAGGACGGCAACGGTCACATTACGCTCAAGGAGTTCGGAATGGTGGTGAAGGCGTTGGGGTTAAAAATGACCACTCACGAAATCAAGGAGCTTACTGGAACTTTCGATACCGATGGCAACGGCATGATTGAATTCGATGAGTTCTTGAGGATGATGGCGCCGAAAATGCTTCGCGACACCGGTGAGTGGGAGCTTGACCGGGCCCTCGCCCTCTTCGACCCCAAAAACTCGGGCTTCATCGACCTGTCGCACGTGCGCGACGTTTTGACAAACTGGGGAACCCATCCGCTGTCAAAAGATGAGTGTGATTCGCTCCTCGGGGAGTTGGGGGGATCCGACGAGAATGGCCGCGTCAGCATGACGACCCTCAGGAGTATGGCGTGCTGGAGGGTGCCCAGCCAAGAGGAGCTGCGGCAAGGAGAGGTCAGGAGCACTATCTTCGCTAGCGGCGGGCTCATTACCATCGGCAGCGAGAATGGAGCACGGCGGCCGGCTTTAAGTAGGCATGCGACTGGGCGCGCGGCCTCATCCTCCAAAGCGATTGACACCTTCAAGGCCATGCTCGCGATGCGCACCAAGGAAGGGGGGGATCCACCCACCGAGAAGCCCGCCGAGAACCCCCCCGAGGAACCCACTGAGGAGCCCACCGAGAAGCCCGCCGAGAAACCCACCGAGGAACCCACTGAAGAGCCCACCGAGAAGCCCGCCGAGAAACCCCCCGAGGAACCCACTGAGGAGCCCACCGAGAAGGCCGCCGAGAAACCCACCGAGGAACCCGGGAAGCCAGCAGCGTAACCACACCAGGTCTGTCACACCTGCCCATCACCTGCCCATCACACCTGCTGATGACGGGCATGCGTCAGTGGGGGCTGTGGCGTTTCCCACATCGGAGCCAGTGAGCCGGGGTATCGCCACAGCGGAGCCACAGTGAGCCAGGGGGGGAGAGTTCCCCGGGCTGAGCATGAGCCAACAGTACCTAATTGGCTGAGCTGTCATGAGATGAGATCTGTGTGAGGTCGAAACGTGTGTTACGGTACCGTGAATGTGTGTGTCCGTCAATCGGCGGGGACTCGTCATCCCCGCCGATCGAAGGATCTTGCATCTTCTTAGGCATCAATCAAAGAAAAAGGGCGCACAAGTCCTTCGTTGGCGTGTGGCCAGTCCAACAGTGGCTGAGCGCGGAATGATCCCTTCGGGATTTATCTTGGTAGCGGTGGACGTCCGTGACTTCCACAACTAGGCGCCAACAGTGCGCCAACTTTCGCCAACAGTGCGCGCGCCTACAGAGCGCATTCTATCAGCAAAAATGAAGGATGAAAGCAATCCATCCAGCGGAGTCTTTCCGCTGCACCCTGGTGACAATGCAGGCAAGGTCCTTACTGACAAGTGGCTCGTAGACTGCCTCAACAGCCTGCAACGGCGTGGCAAGGCCATCTACATGACCGCAACAGATCCCGAACCTCACGGCTCGATGCATCATCAAACCGGTTCTTACGGTACCCGTCGGACAAGTCGCCAACGCCAAGTTCGTCGACATGATCGCAATGCGTAATGTGGAGATCGAGCAGTCGAATATTATGGCTGCTTCGGAGTGGCTGCGCCACCTGCGCGATATCCGCAATCAGGAGGCGGCGCACCTCGCGCAAGCAATGCGCCAAGGCGCACCGATCGAGCTGCTGGCGCTCAAGGCGTCGCACAAGTATGCATCTCCGCACGATTCCATGTTTGACGGACGTCTCATGTGGATCGAGCTCTACGCCCGCAAGGGCGCGCAAGGAGACAGGGACGCGGTGCGCACAGCGTACAAACAAGTCACCTGGCTGCGCGAGCACAAGCTCCCTTCAAACTCGACAAAGTCTGACTACCTTCGCCGAGTCAAGGAGTTTGCCACTGAAGTTAACCCTCACCTCGATCAGAAGTACGCAGGTGCCGACCTCAGCCGCCTGCACGTCGAATGGATCCCCGAGGACCTCGCGATTGATCAGCGAATGCTCGAGCGCGAATTCGACAAGGCAGCAACGTGGATGACGCCGGCCGTGGTCCAAGCGGAACTCTGCGAGCTCTTCATACGATGCCACAAAACGACCGTGCATGCACCGGAATACCTGTCCTGCATGGACGCCGTTGCCGCTGCCCTCTGCCCGGCCGTGCAGCCAGCCGCGCCCCTCACTCATGCGCCTGATACCGCGGCCGACGTCCTACGTGCGCGTGCGCTCAGCGGCGATCAAGAGGCGACGCGCCTGCTCGCCCTCATGAGCAATCAAGGCACAGGCAAGGGCAAGGAGTTCAAGAAGAAGAAAGATGGCAAGAACAAGAACGAGGGCAAGAACAAGAACGTGGCTGGCGTAACGCGCATCGTCGGCGGCAAGCTATGCGCCTCCGGCACGTGCCATTTTGACCACGACGTCAAGTTCCCGCGGGGCAAAAGTGCGCCCGTGGCGGCGCCAGCGCTCCCGCCCGTGGCTCTGTCGGTGCTACCGCCCGTTGCACCGCCGGCACGGCCGATGTCAGTACCGCACGTACACATCCCGGAGCTGCCAATGCACGCCCGTGACCCTGACTGGTCTCCGCGCGTGCTCCTCAGACAGCTGCTCCTTGAAGCGTACCGTCGGGGATATCACGTGGGCCCGGTCGACCTCAACAAGCGCCCACACCTGAGTCTCCCAAATATGTCGCCCGGATCTCAACGTCACGAAGCCCCTTTCGCGTTTTCAATCGGACACGTACCTTCATATTAACATGTCATGTTCATGTTCAGCTACAGAGGTCGACTTTGTAGAGGTAAACTACCAGGGAAGTATGATCTCGCGTCGTAACGGTCAAAAAACTCGCGGAAATGTGAGCATCGGCTTCGCGTTCGCGGAATCGCTTGCCGCTCCTCCTCTTTCACCTCCTCACCGCCGTCAACGCGGTCAAGTATGATGACCTGCGGCCACTCATAGCGGTCGGCATCACGAGCAGCGTGCTGCTGGCGCAGCACTTTGGATGCTCGAAGCGCTGGATCAACCAGCTCAAGCGCGAGGCATCTCCGGCCGGCGCACCTGCTCTTGCCCACCTGCTCTTGCCGAGACCCGGAGACGCGCAGCTGTTCCAGTGGGTGCAAGACGAGGTGCACAGGCTTGGGCATGCCTACGGCACCAAGATGATAGTGGGCGCGCTCATGGCCTCGCACCCTGGCTATCATTTTGGCAGGGAACGCGTGGATGCGGCGCTGGCACTCCTCTTCCCGGCCGCGCGCGCAGCGCGCTCCTACGTCTCGCAAAGACGGATATTGCGTGGCGACTACCACGCCCCCTATTTCATGCACTCGTGCCACCTGGACCTCGCCTGCAAGTTGCAGGAGTACTCGGTGTACGTGGCGGCCATGATCGACGGCGACTCAAGGATGTGCCTCTCGTTGGTGGCGCTCGACAATAAGCTGCCTGTCAACCTCTACCAGCACGTGTTACTGTGAACATTAACTGTGAACATTAACTGTGAACATTAACATTAACTGTTAACATTAACTGTGAACATTAACTTATCTACTTAACATGTAACATGCTTCCCGCTGGATGGCGTGTTAACGGTTAACGTTAACGTTCCTTGTTTTTGTTAATGTTAGGTAACTTTGTCGTGTGTTAGGTAACTTTAACGTTAACAGTTAACTTTATTCCCACCGCACCCCATAGGAACCTACTTTCGCGCGTCGAGCACAAACAAATCGTGGCGAGAGCCTCGCGCTTGCGATGCCATTGTATGACATCGCGGGATGCGCGGTCGACTTCCCCTTCGAGGCCTACCCGGTCCAGCTCGTGTACATGGAAAAGGTCGTGCTCGCGCTCGAGCACGGCTCCAACGCACTGCTTGAGAGCCCAACTGGCACTGGCAAGACGCTCTGCTTGCTGTGCGCGGCCCTTGGGTGGCGGCGCGCGCAGATCCAGCGGCAGCGTGCGGCGTCGGCGAACGTCGCGGCAGGCGCAGCGTGGGCCGCGGGTTTGTCGGCCACCCTCGGGACGGGCGGCGGTGGCGGCGGCGGCGACGGGCGCGTGCCGAGGATCATCTACGCTTCGCGCACACACTCGCAGCTGCAGCAGGTGGTGCGCGAGCTGCGTCGCACGGTGCACCGGCCGCTCGTCTGCATGCTCGGCTCACGCGAGCAGCTCTGCTGCCACCAGGACGTATCAAAGCTCACTGGCCCGTCGCAGTCTGCCGCGTGCCAGGCACTGACAGCAGCCCAGTCTTGCGTCTACTATCGCAAGCTGCAGGAGGCGAAGCGCAAGCACGGCTCGCTGGCGCACCCGCAGGCGGCGGCCGACGAGAGCGTGCGCGCCGTGCCCGACATCGAGGACTTCGTGAGCTCCTCCAAGCGCGACGAGCTCTGCCCATTTTACCTCGCGCGGGAGCTGCAGGTGTGCTCGGAAGTGCTCTTCCTCATCCTCTTCCCTGCATGCAAGTGCTCATCACGACGCCCCACACTCCCCACAGGTGTGCTCGGACGTGCTCTTCCTCCCATACAACTACCTGCTGGATCCGAAGGTGCAGCGCGCTCCAGCTGAGTGCCGTTGAATTCCGTTGAGTGCCCTGGTGGACTGCCACTGAGTCCCTTTGATTGCCACCTTCCTGCTGCTGGATTCGAAGGTGCGGCGCGCGCTCAACATCAACCTGGCGAGCGACGTGCTCATCTTTGACGAAGCGCATAACATCGAGCGCGTGTGCGCCGACGCCGCCTCGTTCGACCTGAGCTCGCTTGAGCTCGCGGGAGCGGTGCGCGAGGTCGACCGGCTCCTCGCGGGCGCACGGAACCGCGGCGCCGATGACTCCGAGGCGGTCGACCCGGAGGTGGACGGTCTCGAGAATGCCAACGGCGGCGTGCGCGGCGTGAGCCCTGATGAGCTCGTCCGGCTGCGTCAGCTGCTGCTGGCGGTGGACGAGAGCGTCGCCAAGGTGCCGCTGCAGCAGACGCGCGCGGAGGCTCGGTACGTGGCGGCCGGTGAGGAGCTCGGTCGAATGCTCGGCGCGGCAGGCATCGACGGTGTCACGGTCACGCCTCTGGTCGAACTTTGTGAGAGGTGCGTGGATGGCTGTGGAGACACTCTGCTCGCCCAGCGCGTCTGACGGGCTTTGCTGACCACTGATTCGCTGCGGATCGCGCCTTGGATGCAGGTGCGTCACCACACTGGGTGAGGCAGCACGCTTCGGCGTGACCGCGGGGAGCTCCTTCAATCTGCAGAAGCTCGCGGACGCATTCAAGATTGCGTTCGACCCCGAGCGCTCGCCCGCAGAGTACCGGCTTTGCATCCACGAGTTGAAAGAGCGCGAGGGCGGCAAGGGGGGCGGCGCCGGGGGCAAGGCACGGGCCGCGGGCACGCTCGACGCCAAGCCACGTGTGCTCGGCTACTGGTGCTTCCATTCGGGTGCGGCGATGCGCGCGCTCAAGGCGGCGGGCGTGCGCTCCGTGCTGCTTACCTCGGGTACGCTCTCTCCCCTGGGTTCATTCGCTGATGAGCTGGGCTTGCCCTTTGAGTACAAGCTCGAGAACCCGCACGTCATCGATCCGCAGGCGCAGTTGCTCATCGGCACCTTCACCAAGGGGCCCTCGGGGCATGAGCTCACCTCGTCGTACGCTCAGCGCGAGAGCGAGGATGCGAAGCGCGACCTGGGCAATGCGATCATCAACTTCGCGCGCCTCGTGCCGCAGGGCGTCCTCGTCTTCTTCCCCTCCTACTCGGCCATGCAGTCAGCGCACGCCGCGTGGGCGTTGGCATCACCCGACGGCGGCCCTTCGGTGCTCGAGCGATTGCGTAAGCTCAAGACGCTCGTCGTCGAGCCGCGAGACGCGTCCGAATGCGCGGCGGCCGTTCAGACCTTCCAGGATGCCGTCCAATCCTCGCTCTTCCGTGGCACGGGCGGCGCGATGCTGCTCGCTGTGTGCCGCGGCAAGCTGTCCGAAGGCGTCGACTTTGCCGACAGCGCGTGCCGTGGCGTCGTGATCACTGGTCTGCCGCTTCCGCCTGCGTTCGATGCCAAGGTCGAGCTCAAGCGGCAGTATCTCGACCAGCGGCGCGCGGGCGCGGCACGCAGCTCGGGGCTGGGCGGCTCGGGCGCCTCTGGCATGCTGTCCGGGGAAGCATGGTATCATCAACAGGCGATGCGTGCGGTCAACCAGGCGGTCGGCCGTGTCATTCGACACCGCAACGACTTTGGCGCGGTGATGCTTTGCGAGTCTCGTTTTGCAAAGAGCGCATGGGTCGACGGCCTCTCGTTGTGGCTGCGTCCGCACGTGAAGCAGTTCAGCTCGTTCGGGCAGGGCTACCCTGCCTTGCAGCGCTTCTTCAAGTTACGCTCGGAGCTCGCCTCCACCGCGTCTGGGGACGTTGGGACGGTGGAGCTCGAAGAAGGCGAGAGCGTCCATGCGGCCACCCCATGCGCTCCGCTCGGACCTCGGCCGTTGCCCGCTTTGCCGCCACCCGCACCGACGCCCTCGCTGCACGCTGCACTCGCCAGTAGTAGTAGCAAGGGTGCTCGGTACACCTCAGCCGCCGCCGCTGCTGCCGCTGCGGCTGCGGACGCGGAGGAGGGTGGCGGCGCCGGTCGTGTCGGGCTCGGCGGAGGCGGCCTTGGCAGGAGCGGTGCTGTCGTCGAGGCAGCCTGGGCAGCTGCGGTCAGCAGTGGCGGCGAGGGTCGTTACACCGACGAGCCCAGCGGCGCTCAAGCGATGATCGATGACGTGGCTGGCGGTGACACGAAAGAACCCGACCCTTCCTTCGCCGCCGCCGCCGCCGCCGGCGCTGCCGGCAGTGCCGCCGCTGCCGCCTCCACGACAGCGCAGCGAAGGGCGGCGTGGGCACCGCCACGTGAGGACTGGCGCCTACACCCCGGGGAAACCTCGGTACGTGGTGGCATTCGTGTGGGCGGCGGGGCGGGGGGGGGCGGTGGTGGCCATCAGCTTCTTGCGAGGCCGGCGGAGGCAGCGGCGGCGGCAGCTGCGAGCACTTCGGCTGGCTCCTCGGCTGCGCCAGTGACGGCTGTAGACCTGCTCAACCTCGCGCGCACCCTGCTCACGGCCGAGGAGTATGCTCGCTTCATGGCTCTCGTACGTGCCCTTCTCGCGCTCCCGAAACCGTCCGATGGCGCCCACGGCAGCGCCAACCATGGTGCTCACGGCAGCGCCAGCCTTCCGATGGAGGTGGTGCCCCACGAGATGCAGCACCAGATGCGATCTCTCTTCGGCATGCCGGGGCGAGAGGAGCTCCGCGCGAGATTCGTGCGCTTCGTCCCAAAGCACCTGCCGCACGTGCGCCAGGTGCTAATGGCGCTGCAGGTGGCAGCCTCCGCTACGGCGCCGCTGCCCACCAAGCGAGCCGCCCCCGGGTCGCACGCAGCAGCAGCGGCGGTGGCGGCGGCGGCGGCGAGAGGGGGCTCATCTGCACTCTTAGGGCCTACCGGTCCACCAGCGCTGGCGCCGGGAGGCACGAAGGGGTTCGTCAACGGTGCACCTACGCAGTCGTCGTCGTCGGCGGCGGCGGCGCACAGCCAAGGACTGCCGACGGGTCTAGCGGCAGGTCCGGCCAGATCTGTCCGGCCCGGGTCTGGCCCTGGCTATCCGCCCGCACCTCCGCCCACGGTGCCTCAAGTTCGCCCCGCGGCCCTGCATGCAAGTGCTCAGTACGGCTCCGCGCCTCACCCCACGGTGCCTCAAGTTCGCCCCGCGGCCGCGTCTATGCCCGCAATTGTCGCCGCCGCCGCCGCCTCGCGAGTGCACACCGGCGGCGCGATGGGCCATGCCGGCGGTGGACCTGCGACGTCGGCGCCGCCGCCGCCAGTCACGACCACGCCAGGCGCTCGCTTTGTGCCGCGCGCCCCGCTGAGCGCCCTGCCATCGACGGGATCGGGCGCGGCAAGAGCGGGGGCGGCGGCAGGTGGGGCGGCGGCAGGTGGGGCGGCGGCAGGTGGGGCCGCGGCAGGTGGGGCGGCGAGCGCCGGTGGTGCGAGCGGCGCCGGCGCCGGCGCTGCTCTCACCAGCGGAAGCGGTGCCTCGCCCGCTTTCACTGGTGGCTCTCGGCAGCTGCAAGCGGCATCAGCGGCGCGAGTAGGGGCAACTTCGAACGGCGTCCGAGGTTCGTCAACAGCAGACCGAGGTTCGTCAACATCAGACCGAGGTTCGTCAACAGCAGACCGAGGTTCGTCAACAGCAGACCGAGGTTCGTCACACCCGACGCCGAAGCAGCCAGGCCCTGTCGATCGCTCTGCTCCTGCCGAGCATGCCTCGGCCGCCGCCTCGGCCGCCGCCTCTGCCGTTGCTCCCAAACGGCCCGCAACCGCAGCAGCCTCCGCGGCCGCCCATCCCCCGGAGTCAAAGCGCCCAAGGACGGCGACGGCGGAGAGGTGCGGCACCGCCGACGCCGGCGACGACGACGACGCGAGGGCACCAAAACCCGAGGGCGGTGGCGGCGGCGGTGCTGGTAGCGGTGCGCGGGAGCGTGTGGCCCACGACGGCGCGCATGAGCGAGGCAAGCACTTAATGATGCAAATCAAGGCGCGGCTCGGCGATGACGTGCTGTATGCCCAATTCAAGCGCGAGGCACGCGCCCATCTCGACGCCGTCCGGCTAGGCGCCCATCGAAGCTCGTCGACGGCCGAGCAGCGCGCTGCGGCGCTGTCCGGCTTGCGAGCGCTACACACGCTCTTCATGAGCACCAAGCCGCCGGCGCTCGTGCCGATGGCGGCCGAACTCGTCTCGCACCTTCCCTCCACATTCCACACTGAATGGTGCATGCTGCTGATACAGCAGGGCGGGGCCGCCGTCCACCATGCGTGACCGTGACGCGCGCCGCGCGCACAATCATCCAATTTACCAATTATTTCCACTTCGCAACTCCAAGTCACTTCACAAGCCGCCTGGCACTCGAAAAGGTCGTCCACACCGCACACGCAACTTCTACCGTACGATTAGACGAGGTGACGAGCTAGCCGGATGCTACATGCTAGTTTTCGCGGGGCATGGACCGGACGCTTTTGATAAAACACACTCTGCTCGCGGGTCCCGGCCCTCCCGCGACCCGCCCGTGGCGTCTCACCACGACTGGTAAGGGTCTAAGATCCTAAGTGCGCCCATTTTGCAAAGTCGTGATACTTTAGAAAGTACTGGGAGTGGTACCACGTCCCGCAATTTTGCGTTTTTTCCTCTCGGTGACTCGGTCGCTCGCCTGTTCGCCCATCGAAGTATGAAAACCTGACAGGAACTTTGATTACAGAGTGTGGAGAGGGCGCACACAAGTCGCTCTTCTAAGCCGCCCCTGCGCGGCCCCGAGTGCGTGTGTGTGTGAATGTGTGAACGTTAACACGACAGACGCGACAACCGGTGCTACGGCACTGTTACGTGTGTGAATGTGAACGTCCGCGTGTATGGGTCGCCATGACCAGCGAGAAAGCGAGCATCACGATGAGCACTTGTCGCTATGATGCTCGCCTGGTTTGTTTTCGCAGCCTTTAGCGGCCTGCAGGAGAGATTGCAAGGCATTTTGGACGACCACAGCGCCTTCTTCAACTGCAGCTTCTCCTTTGCCGTTCACAATGAAACGACCGAACTCGCATTGACGTCCGGCGCGAACAACTATGGCACGCCTACCACGAGCAGGCTGACGCCCGACAACCAGATTCCCGTGGGCTCGACCACCAAAATGTACACCGCCGTGGCGGTGATGCGTCTCGCCGAGGTCGGCATCATTCAGCTCGACCAGCCGGTCGCACCGCTGGTCGACAGGTACCTCGCGAAGCCGATGACGTGCGACCAGGCCCCGCTGTACTGCGCCGCCGAATGCGCGCCAATCTCCCACTGCCTCGTGGCGCCGAAGCCCGACTGCAGCGCCGTGACTCAAGAGACGAACCTCAGGTGCTCGTACTGCCTGCGCTTCTTGCACTGCTTCCCTGGCGAGGGGCGGCCGACTGCGGTGAGTGTGCTCAACCTGTGGAAGAACGACACGCGCATCGAGAACGTGACGTTTCGTCACATCCTCAGCATGAACTCGGGGCTCAGGGACTACTACGACACGCCCGGCGGCAACGAGTGGCTCTACTACGCCGTGCTGAACTCGACGCGCGATGTGGAGCCCCTGGAGTATCTCGTCGAGCAGGACAAGTCGTTCCTCTTCTCTCCGGGCGAGGAGACCATCGTGCCCGCGGGCCAGCCGGGCGCGGGACAGACGGTGCGACGAGGAGCCTACTCGACGAACGCGTACTCGCTCATAGGGCTAGCACTCGCCGGCCTCTTCGATCTCGATGACTGGGCGCAGCTCGATCAGCGCTTGCTTTCGTGGGGCGAAGCTCTCCCTGTGGACGATGCGACCCTGTTCCCCACACGTGGCACTTGCCTCAGTTATGGGAGCATCGCGCACCAGTACACTTCCAGGTTCGAGAACGAGACCTTCGTCGACATCTCGAACCACTCGTGCCTCAACTCGTGGATGGGGGGGAACATCGCGCCGCGCCCGTTGGACGTGGCACGCTTCACCTTCGCCGCCTTCCGTAACGACTCGAAGGCTTTGATTAGCGAAGCTTCCCTCGCGCAGATGGCAGACTTCGCGCCGCTCACAGAAGAGTTTGGGCAGTACATCGTTGCGTATGGGCTTGGGCTCGAGGGGCGGTGGGACGGGATCGGCGTCCCACTCGACGTTTGCGGCTTCCTGGTGATCGGCCACGGCGGCCAAGACTATGGCTCGGGCTCGCTGATCCAAGGCTACATGCCGCAGTTTCGGATGGGCGTCTCGATGGCGATCACATCGGGCTTCAACTTCGGCGCCGGTATTGGCGGCATGAACTGCTCGCGCCCGTATGCAAACCTGTTGACCGCGGGACAGCGGGCGCGGAGCACGATCATGCATGCGCTCGCGGAGGCGGCTGGCTTGACCACCTACTGCAAACCGACAAACTGGACGGTGCCTTCCGCGTCCGAGTGTGCGGATGCGCCCAAAGTGGGCACGCTCAACGGCCACGACTTTCACTGCTCCGACCTCTTGAACATGACGGCCCACCTAAGCCCGCCTCTGAGCGCGAACATGGCTTGCAATAATTGGCTGTCCGTCCGAACCCTTGCGATGCTTGCAAAGGAGCTGCCGGGCTACATGCCCCCCGCCGGCGTCGACCCGACGACGACGACGGCTCTCGCCATGTGCCTAGGCTCGTGCGGCGACGTCGGCGTGGGCCCGTGCTGGCTGCGGCAACCCATAGACACTCCTTGGTGCTAGTCGGTAGCTCGCCGGATTGGATGGGCCGGCGACCGACTGCGACCGTCGCGAACTGCGAGCCGCGAAGAGCCTCAGGACGCAACTCAGATCAGTGGGCTTTACATACTTAGGGGGTTCGCTCCGCTACGCATAGGCGAGGTGGAACGGACGGCCGTATCACCGCAGCCCGCGTCGTCGTCGGTTCGACCGGTGGAGGCGTCGAGCGTTAAGGTCGAGCGACCTTGGCGCCTCGACGTCCCGACCTCCCGTCGTCCGTTCCGCCCGGGGCACAGACGGCACATTCCTGACGAGCCGGCGTCGTTGTCGTAGCCGAACGCGTACGGGCCGATTGGATGCGGCATGCGCGGGGATCTAACATCTATAAACATACAATTGTCAAAGCGACGCTTCAGGTTACTTCTCGAATCGCACCACGCACGTCGCGGCGCCTCGACGCTAGAGAGACGCCACCCACGTTCGCGGAGCCGAAGTGGCTCCCCCTTTCCAATCGCCCTATCAATCCTCCTTCTCATACACGATCTGATTCTCCCCTTCCGCGTGCGCGCCCGCTCGCACAGGCTGCCAGCTCACCTTGCCATTGACGTTGACGCACTCGTAGCCGGGCAGCTGCACGGCCGCAGCGGCGGGCGGAGGACTGAGCAGCGCGCGTACTGTGGGCACAGCCGAGGGCTGAGTCGTTTTGATCGACGAGAGGGTCTGCGGCACGGGATCCGGCGGCAACTCCCGTGCCCAAGCTGTGGAATGCGAGGCACGCTGCTGCGTCGTGTTGCCGTGGAGCACGTTAGGAGGCGCCGTCTCGAGCGCACCCGAGCCCCGCGCAATCTCGTCTGAGCTCGGCAGCGGCGGCGGCGCGCGCTGGGGAGGAGCCGTTGGGACGGCAGCCGCCGCGCACGGCGCCGTCGCGGGCGCGCCTCCGGGTTCGTCGAGCTTGAGAGGACCGCGCCGTGCCGGGCGTGGTCCGACGACGGGTGGAAGCATGCAAGCATGACCCGCCGGGCGCAACGTACCGCGCTGCGGTGCTGGCGCCGCGCCTGCGCCCGCGGCGGTCGGCGCGGCGGCGGCTGGGGCTGCGCCGCTTCCTCTGGGTGCGCTCGAGACGGCGCTTCCGTTGGGTGCCGAGCGGGCAGCGGCGGCTTGCTGCAGGTTCGCCTGGAGGGCGGCGATCTGCGCGCCCTGCTCGGCGAGCAGCTGCTCGAGGGCGAGGCGCTGCTCCATCCGTAACGGCTCCATCCGTAACGACTGGGGCTCCTCGTCGTATGGCGGCTCGTACTGCTGCTGCTCGAGCTGCTCCTCGAGCTGTTGCAGCTGCTGCTGCTGCTGTAGCAGATGCTCCTGATGCGCATAGGCGGTGGCGTACGCGGCCTCAAGGTCGGCGGGATGAGGCGGCAGGTGAGGCAACGGCAGCTGCTGCAGCTGCTGCCCATCATCGCCTGCATCCGGCTCCCAAACATACGCATGCATCTGCCAGCGCTCCGAGCATGCAAGGAACGAGATGAGCTCGCGCTGCTTGTGAACGTACGCGGACACGAGGGAGGCTGCCTCGTCGGTGCCAAAGGGATTGGCGAGGGCTGATGAGAGCTCGCGCATCGCGCTGAAGATGAAGACGATCAGGAACATCGCGACTGGCGTCGCGTACGAGTTCAGGTCCAGAAAGGCGACGCTGAACAGCGTGAAGTTGACGAACATGATCACGACGAGGATGTGATAGTACGGGAACGGCACGGGCATCTCGAGCAGATTGGTGATGGCCGCGCCGTGCGAGCGCAGCCGGAGCACGGCATCCTCGAGACGGCCGTAGTGGCACATGAGCCCATCCGCGCCGCCGTTGGGCGCGTACACGCGGTACGCCGCGTCCAGAGACCACATCTGGAGGATCTGGAACTCCTTGCCGGCGCATTCGGCGGAGCAGAGGACGAAGCGCTCCTTGTCGTCGAGGAGTGCGGGCATCGCGGGCTCCACGCCCTCCTTGGCCGTGCCCAGCCACGCCTCCTCCGAGACCATCAGACGCTCCCACGCCTCATCGTCCAGCTTGGCCAGCTTGTTCCTAGAGAGGTTGAGTACCTTCCCGTAGATCGTAGTGGCCGAGGCGAGCGCGTAGCGGCACACGTCCCAGCGCTGCGCCGGGGATCCAGCCATCGTGACCGATGTGATCTCGGCGATCTCCTGCAGCGCGCCACCCATGCCGCACGACGCATGGTAGAACGACGTGAAACGACCGTAGCACTGGCTGTTGTAGAAGACGAGGAGGAGCGCCATGAAGGTCGACGAGATGGACACGATCGAGACCTCGAGCGTGATTGCCCATTCGTTGACGGGCGCGCGTTCGTTGGTAATCGACGCCAACAAAGGTGTGTAGCCGTACAGCTTGAGCACGAACAGGCCCGTGTGCAGCAGCGTGAAAAACCAGAGCTCCACCCGACAGCAAGCGCGTGGGAAGACCGAGATGTGGCATTGCAAGAGCGACAGAAGCGGTTTGTCGAGGGTGAAGGCGAGCGCCGCGATTTTCGCCTTCACGCCCTTCTGGCGCTTGAGGAACTGGCGATCCGCAGGCTGCACCGTGCTGCGCATTGCGACGGTTGACGCGCCGTAATGGACACTTTCTTGTACGAGGCCCCTCGTCGAAAAGCATCCTATTGTTCCGTCACGGTCTTCGGACTCGCGTTGGACTCGCGTTGACTTGACTTGTCGGGCCGCGATTGGAAATTTTTCGCCCACTAGGTTCCCCCGCGCGGCCCCGTCCGCCGATCGGCGCACCTCCTGTCATCATCTGACCACTTGCAAGTTCATCGGTCGTGGCTCCCGATGATGGTCGTGACGAAGGTGCTACGAGGGGGCGTTGCTCGACGATCGTGGTTCGAACGCTCGATACACAACCGCCCGACTAAGAGCACCACTTGCTTCGGCCGTGCCACTGGCCTACCGCTCACCGAGTATGCCTCTCAGGCTGATGCACATGAAGGCGCCGTGCATGCAAACGCCCGTTCGGGTAGCGAGTGGCTATCACCGTACTTGTGCAGCGCCTGCGGTTGCTGGCATCTCGCGCCTCGCCATGGGCGGCCGTCATCAATGCCGTGCGCGTGCACTGACAGCCATGGCCGATCAAAAGCGCTCTGGACGACGTGGAGAGACGCACAGCGGACAGCAGACATTTTGCGCAGCGAGACGGGCGCGCAGCTGGCGGTGTATGAATGCGAGCTGGGCCTTGGATGGCATCTGACCAAGCAACTGCTAAGCTGGTCTCGACGGCGGTGAGCTGATGCCCATAGATATCAGATCGAGATCTCCTCGTCGTCGCAGCGCATCGGGCCGCCCTCGAAGTCCTCGACACACGAACCGAACGAACTGAAACGCCGATTCATTTGCTGCATGGGCAATCTATGGGCTCTTAACAGCGGCCAAACAGAGACAGCAAACTGAGAGGGTCCGAGTCCCACCGCGAGATCCAGAACCTTCTCGACGACACGAGTTTACTAGTATAGAGAGTCAATCCGCGCGCCCAGGGCGCACTTTTCAAACCTGCGGGGATACTCAACGTCGTCTTTGAAAGTCAAGCAAGCTCAACGTCGTCTTTAAAAGTCTTTGCTCATTGCTGCTTGGTGCTTGCTTGCTTTGAAAGTCTTTGAGCTGGCAGCTGCCGCGAGCCGCTCCACACGTGTAGACGACGACCCTTGGCGTTCTGTTTTTTCTGAGCCAGGTGAGTAAGGAAAACTTGACTTGAGCTTGAACTGACTTGACATGTCCGACTCTTGTACACAGGTTTTCTGTGTGTTCACGCGCGCGCGATCCCGATCCCTTGCGCGTTCGCTTCTTCCTTTCTCTCCGCCCTCATCATCACTCAAAGGACAAGGAATGGCCGCATCGGCACTCCGCACTCGGCGTGGCACGGTGCCTCCGGTCCTCAATACGAGGAGAGCCCGGTCCCGCATGACGGCCGCGCAGGAGGCGCAGGAGGCCATTCGGCACTGGATGGTACGAAATAGGGATGGCGTATTGCAAGCCTTGTGCAACGCCACTTTGGACCCGCTGGCCAGCGTCTACGTGCAGATCTGCTGCGTCGGCGGCGCGTTTCCTGGCTACGAGGAGATCAACGTTTCCGAACTCCGCAATCCCGCCTCCGATTGGGGTCTCTTCACTTCGAGTTTCGGGAGCGAGACTGACTACGCCGCAGCTGCGCGCTGGCAGACGGAGAGGCTGCTTTGGCTCGGTGCACGCCCCAGCTCATCGGACTCTCTTCTGAGCAAGCTGCCGCCTGAGGTGGTGCGCCAAGTGGCCGACGCGCTGTGGAAAGGGAGCGAGCTCGACATGCGCTGTGCTCCCAAGTGCGGACCGCGCGTTCGCTTCCCTCGGCGTGTGACGCTCGCGCAGGCGGTGGGCGCGCTCTCGGCCGACTCGCCGTGCTTGCTACTCCTCAAGATGAGCGGAGATGCGTCGGTACGACCGGTGGTCTGGATCCCGGACGGTGCCCAAGAGCCACGCCTGATGACGGCGGCAGCATTGGACGCAAAGAGTTTACTGCGCCGCAAGATGCTATTCGCCCCTTTGCCCGACTACCTGCTGGAGACGATCGAGCACTACTTTCGGCAGCTCGAGCGATCGAGCGGCTCGCCAGCGCCCAAGATGCAGCGGCGCATCAACCTCAATGAGGAGGACCTGCCCAAGTACCTGGCGCACGTGACAACGGCGGCGGTGCGGGCGTGGCATGAGCCCGAGATGAGCCGGGAGCAGACGGAGGCGTTCTTGCTGCGGGAGGCTGACGACTTTGGCAATGAAGTTGGCCGAGTCGCCGAGAGCATCGCTGCGTTGCACGTCGAGCCGCCCTCGCCAGCAGCAGCACCCGAAGGCAACGCGTCGGAATCATGGCCGGAAATGATCCGGACTTGACGAACCGTAGCAGGCCCGCGTCTCTGACGCCTATGTACGCACGCTTGCTCGTGTTGCAACTGCTGGACCGGGGAAACTGACAGTCCTGTCCCTTGAAAGCGACCTACCCGGTACGACTGTGAAATCACGAGAATGGGCGAACCCAAATTTGGGGTGAAAGAGGGTCAACGCTTCGCGAAGTGTTTGAGCACGCAGAGCCGCGGATTGACTTCCTCGGCGCAGTCCGTCCGGTGCACTCATGAGCAGCATGCTGAAATCCCTCAGCAAAGCCGTATCGCCCACGAGCAAGAAGAAGGAGGCCGCCACTCCAGCCAAAGCGAGCACGAGCAAGCCGCTGAAATCGAGCAAGGCGTCGAGCGCTGTGCTGGACGCCAAGATGGGGCCGGCAGCTGCACCGGAGAAGAAGAAGAGCTCGGCTGAGGACGAGGTGAACGTGCTCAAGGACCGGCTGGCAAAGGGTCACCGACTCAATGACGCCGAGCTCGCGCAGCTCGAGCTCGCGGCCGTCGCGCGCTGGAACCAGCTGCAGCGGGAGGAAGACGAGGAGTACCAGCGCCAGCGCGAGCTCGAGCAGCAGCGCGAGCAGCAGCGCGAGCAGCGGCTCGCGCAGGAGCTTCAGGAGCTGCGCAAGGCGGCCGCGGCCGATCGCGCCAACCTCGAGCGCGCGGGCAAGGCCGTCGCCGAGGAGCTCAAGGAGCTACGGGTCATGAAAGAGGCGGCCGCCGTCGACCGCGAGAACCTCGAGGCTGCGATGGCGCAGGAGCTGTCGGAGCTGCGCGAGATGCGTGAGCAGCAGAAGAGGGAGCACAAGCGTGCGCCCTCGCCCGAAAAAGAGGAGCGCGCCGCGGCCCTGCTCTACGCAGACGACGACGAACCGCCGCAAACCGCATATGGCCGTGAGTACGCGCCCCCGACCGCGCAGGCGCTCCCGCCGCCGAAGAAGGGCAAGGGCGGTGCGACGTTTGCGCCGGCAATCGAGGAAGGCTATTGCTCTCCGCGCGGCAGCGTGTACCCAGGCACGAGCGCCGCCGGTCCATCGTCGGCGGGGTCGGAGGACAGCGCCGTTCCGGCCGCGCCGCCGCCCTCCGTGCCGCCCTCCCGAGGTGCTGCGCCGCCGCCGCCGCCGCCGCCGAAGAAGAGGGCGCCGGCACCGAAGAAGGAGAGGGTCTTCGAGGAGCTGAGCGCTGAGGAGCAGCTGCAGAAGACCGCCTTCGAGGAGTACGCCGAGGAGAAGACGAGGCTCGCGATGCGCAGTACGGACGGCCCACCGTCGCGTGCGATGCTCGTCGATGGTTGGGAGAATCTGCCCAACGGCTCGAGGCTTCGGTATGAGAAGGCGGCGGCGGCGAAGCTCAAAGCCGCGGAGCTCGAGCGCGAGAGGGCCGCCAAGAACCCCTTTGTGGAGGTCGAGTACGCGGCGCCCGGTGCGCCGTCGGAGCCGCGCGCCGAGTTCACCGCGAAGGCCAGGGTCGATTTCGGCACCAAGTCGCCGCCCAAGAAGCCGGTGCGACGCAGGCTGCCGGAGCCGCCGCGGCCGGAGGGGAGCGCGTGCGCCGACCTGCTCACGCTCGTGGCGCTGCTGCTCCTCCTCCTCGTGCTCGGGAGCTGGACGGCGGCGTGTGCGCCGCCGATGACGACGCTCCGCGGCTCGCTCGCGCCTAGCACCACTAGTGCCGAGGCGCTCGCGACGGCGCACGGGCGGCGGGAGCTTGCATGGGCCAAGTTTCCACCGCCCAGCGCACCCATTGCGCACATCAGCAGCAGCAGCAGCAGCAGCAGTATGGACGACAGCTTCGAGGCGCGGTGGGCTGCAGCGAAGCAGGCCTTCATGAGCTTCGAGAAGGAGGTCGAGCTCGAGGTGAGCAGCTCGTGCGCGACGCCGTTTGCGGCGGAGCCCGGAACGGCACTGCTCCACCTGGGCGCCCTCGTCATCGCTCTCGTCACTCTGTGGACGTTGCTGTGCCATCTGGGCACGCGACTCTGCGGAGGCGGCAGTGGCATCGAGTACGCTCCCTTGCATGAGACCGACCTCGAAGCAGGCGAGGCGCCGCCCCCCGTCGCCGCCGCCGCCGCCGCCGCTTTTGCGCCTTGGACGAGCCTCGCCGCCGCAGAGCTCCTCATCGCCGGCTACGGCGCACGCTGGTTTGCCGAGCCGCCGCCCGTCCATGGGACGTCTGAGGGTACGGGCCTGCCCACAAGCATGCTCGAGAATTGGCCAACAGACTCCTGGGCGGTTCGACTGCTCGGCAGCCCCTCGGCCGCCCATAGCCTGACGCTCATCGCCGCCGCCTTGCTGCTCCTCGCCGCCGGCCGACGCGCCTTCCAAATCTGGTGGTGGCACAGGGAGGTAGCCGCAGCACGTCGTGGGGACGTCATCAAGCTACCCGCGCCCAAGCTACCGGCTGCTAAGGCCGCCGCCGCCCTCGCGCCCGCGGACAAGGCGGCCGACAAGGGACGCAGCCAACGTGGCGCCGCCGTGAAGCCGGCCGCCGCCAAGCCGGCCGCCGCCAAGCCGCCGCCCCCGAGTCGCGGATGGTTCAGCTGGATCCCCTTTCTTGGAACGTCAGCAGCCGCAGCCCCAGCGCCGAGCGGCGCGCCGCCCACGAAACCAAACGGGCGCGGGGGCGTCGCCGTGGGCGCCGCCGTTACTCCCGTGCCGGGCAAGCAGTTTGGCCCCCGCGCACGCGCCAACCTTCAGGCCAACGCGAAGGCTATGGTCTGACCTTGGACAGTGAGAGCGCGCATTTGAGAGCGCTCCAGCGAATGATCCTTTCAATCAGAGGTCTTCCCTCTTGTCCCGGACCTCAATTAGTGCTCACGCAGAGCGTTCCAGGTCGTTCTTGGTTGTACATCCGACCGAACGAAGAACGCGGGTGCCCGGGAACCTTCTACTTGGACGCGAGCACGCGACTGGCCGTGAGTCGAGTTTCTGAGGACAGAAAGAGTGCCGGTCGCAATGGCTGACGCGTTGACCACATTTGTGTCCAGTACGCTTGGCAACCAGTGGGTCTCCTCGCGCCAGTCGGCGCCCTCTTATGGCTTCGGCACCTCGACTCGCGAGCATGCGGCCAAAGTCTTCATCTCGCCGAAGCACGCAGAGCTCTCGACCATGCCGTTGTCGCCCGGCCCAGCCAAGTACGGCAGTAAGAGTGTGCTCGGACCGCAGCTCATTCTCACGTCCCAGCCGTCGTACGGGATGGGCACCTCCGAGCGGTTCAACCATCTTCCTGCTAGCCAGCGGCCAAACGCTTACGACATGAAAGACACGATTGGCGGGCCGGGCGGCTTCTCGATGGGCACCTCCACACGCCAGGGCGTCGAGAAGGTCTACGTGTCTGAAGAGCACTCGATCTCCACCTTTTCAGGCGTGGGCTCGCCGGGGCCCGCCACTTACAGCGGGGTCGCCGGGGTCGGCAAGCAGTACTCGTCCTGCAAAGGCTCGGAGCCTTGCTGGGGTTTCGGAACGAATGAGCGTTTCAAGGACCCGTCCCTCAAGGCCGCCGCGAAGCAGCCGGCGCCGGGAGCGTACGAGATCGCCTCAAGCGTCGGCCCACAGGCGGTGGGCCGCTTCGCCTCCGCGCCCCTCTTCGGAATGGGCACGAGCACGCGCGAGAACATGGACAAAGTGTACACGTCCGCAGCCCAAGAACGGACCAAGAGTTTCGGCAAGATCTCGCCAGGGCCCATCTACACGCTGCAGGACTCGATCGGCCCGCAGAGGCTGAGCACAAAAGCCGGTTCACCTTCTCGTGGTTTCGGCAGCTGCGACCGCTGGTACACGCAAAAGCTGGCCGCACGCTTTGGCAATACGCCAGCGCCCGGCGCATACAACGTGTGAGCCCTGAGCGACTCGTCATCAAGCGACTCGAGGACGCTCAATCCGATCTCTCGAGTATCTCTCGAGGGCTGAGCTTGCGGAGGTGCTGCACCGCCTGGTCTGAACGATCAATCACTGAAAATCACTGATACCAATCGCTCCCCGGTCGCGGACTCGCGTTCCCCGCAGTCCTGCGCTGCCGCGCTGGCTCCTGGCTGACGGGGCCTGACGGCCTGTGACGGTGACTAGACGGTGACGCCCGCCGCCAGACGCAGACCTCCGCGCGCGGCCTCGTGTGTGACGATGTGTGCGCTTACCCGCGTTACCCGTTCCGGTGTGGCTGTGCGCTTGCCATCGCGGGGCGCGCTGTGCTCGTGGCGGCGCGGGCCCCTGTCGCGCGTCGCATCGTTACGTTAACGTTACCTTACCCCGATGGCGTCGCGTTTTCGGATATCGTCTTGCATTTTGGATGCGCTTGCGTTCCTAAGAGAATGCGAACGATGTCCACAAGGAGCAATGAGCAATGTGCAACGGCTTTCAGCTTCTCACGTCTCCAGCCTCACCGGCTCACACAGCGTTAACACAGCGTTTGCAGTAATAAGGTACGTTTGCAGCGCGGCACAGGCTGCTGCTAAAATGGGATATCTCCCACAGCTACACATGCTCCCAGAAGCTCAGTCGTCCTTGAACTCCTTGCCGTAGCTTCCCGGCGTGCCCATGAAGTACTCGATCAGACGATCGATCGAGATGGTCGGCGCGGCCCAGTGCGTGGTCAGCTTGCGGTGATGCTCCAAGTGCATCTCGGTCGACACGAACAGCCAAGGGACGAGGCGCGCGGAGAGGTCGGCGAGGCGCGGCGTGTGGATGAGCAGATTGTTCAGCGAGATGATGCCCACCGCCACGAACAGCGACAGCCGGTCGGGCTGCAGCAGCGCCGAACCAAGGATGAACGGCGCCATGTAGGCCACTACGTACTCGGCCAGAGACACAGCGTTTGCCGTCACAGGAGCCACGTGCATGTTAAAGCGGTGGTGGAAGCGGTGCGCCCAGTACATCTGCTTCGTGTGCATCCAGCGGTGTGCGAGGTAGTATCCGATCGCATGCCCCACGAGGATAGCCGTCACCATCCCAACTCGGCCCCACCCGCTCAGGGGCGGAGCCATGAAGCACGTGGACACAAGCTCGTACGCCAGCGGGCCGAGAAGACAGTTGTTGACCACATTCATGGCGACACCCTTTGCGTAGAGCTGCGCGCCCTGCTTGGCGCTGACGATGCGGCTCACGGCATCCAAGGAGCAGAGCTCCAGGAGGATGGTGAGGATGACCGTGAAGGTAGTCATCACCACACCATCGTTATCCCAGCTGTACGCACGCGAGACGAAGTTGTCGACGGGGTATGCTGGCGGTCCATCGAGATGCGTGAGGCGCTGCGAGGTCACGTTGAGCAGGTTTGCCATGGAGTGCGCGCTCTCACACTTGCTCGACGCGGAGGGCTGGCCGTGTGGGGTGTGTCGGCGATCACTTTCCCTTGTGAAAAAACGCGTCGAGTGAAGCGGGTTGACGAACTTGACGCAACCTGCAAGATTAAACTTTCCGTGTGCTGTGTTTCGTGTGCGTCGGCTCGCCAACAAACACCCCCCCCACCATTTTCATATTTCTCAACCCGATCTTCCCATGGTCCACGGCAGATGGCGCTCGAAGAAGTCGAGCATCTCATTGGTCAACCGCATCGAGTCCGTGTCGGGCCCAAAATCCGCCAGGATCTGGTCGATGTTGCACTCGTCATCTGAGCGCCCCTGGAAGCGGCACACGGCGTAAATGTCCGGATGGTCACCAAACCACTTGTGGCCCGCGTCGCTCAGGCAGAGCGTCACGTTCGTCGCGCAGCTCGGCCACGTGCGGCAGCTCGTGTAGTTACGAAGCGTGCCGTTGTGGAAGCTGATGACGCTCTCGGCATGGGGATCGCAACCCCAAGTCTCCAGCAGGAAACTGGTCACAAAGTCAGTTGGCGGGAAGGAGGTGTTGTAGGAGCCCGACGTGTTCGCGATCGTGGGGTAGGTGATGCCACCCGACACATTGGACACAGGATCCAGCCAACCATTCGCCAACAGCGTCGGCACCGGCTTGTGCCTCTGCGCGTCGCAGCTGTAAGTCTGGGGCAGTCGATGCTCGGGTAGCCGACGCGCGTAAGCGTCCCGTGTGCAGCCAGCGTGAGCGCTCTGATTCCAGACACAGTAGGTGTACCCGTCGGCCTCGTTGGCCTCGCATGCCGAGGCACAGGACATACCATTGTAGGCCTCAAAGCTCCCCACATCGGATGCGACGCCGGCGAGCTTCTCCGGGATGCTGCAAGCCGCGCGCAGAGCCATCGAGCCGCCAAGTGAGGTGCCCGTCATGAAGACGGCACCGGGATCGATATGAGGAAATCGATGAAGCAAATCGTCGATCACGGCGGACAGGAAGGCGACGTCGTCCACGTTGTGCGTGTAGGCCTCGTCGCAGCACGCACCCGAATTCCAGCTGCGGTCCATGGTGCGGTGCTTTGAGCCGGGTGTCTGCACCCCGTCGGGCATGACGAGGAAGAAGCCGCGGGCGGGAGCAAATTGAGTCATATTTGTCTGTAGCGCGAGCGTGTCTGCGTCGGCCGTGTTGCCGTGCAGCATGAGGATTGCCGGCACGCGAGCCGCTTTGGGAGCAATCTCGACAGTTGGGAAGAGTACCTTGTACTGCCGTGGCACGCCGAGATATGCGAACTCGTCCAGAATTCCGGTGAAGTTGAATTGGATGGGCGTGAGCTGGGCAAGTGCCATGGCGAACACGCTCGTGGTCATCGAGCAGGCCTTTCACCCTGTATCTACGCAGCGTTGAACGCAGAGGTGAAAGCACACGGACTGGGTTGTGAAATGCCTCGGCTTGATTCTTTTTCTCGAAACGTGCTTCGGCACGATGCATTCACAGCGCCTCGAAAAAGTCTGCGTGAATAGAGTATTGTTGGGTAGGTTTGGCCTACTGGCCTCCCTTAGGACTGCTACGGCGTGGCGCCCTGATCACGGACGGGTATACGTCGACAAGGCACATGTTTCGTACCCGTCGGTGTAAAGTGGTGATTCCCGTCGCCCCCGCAGCGACTCCCACAGCTCTCTCACGGTTAACTCCGCACACCAAGCTCTCACCCACTCACACATGATCCACTCAAACGCACTCGTTTGATCTCCATTCGCTCAACTTAGATCGAAGCTGGCCACGAACACGTGGCGCATGCCCGACCTAATGGGCAGACCGGCGTGCGTGATATGGCCGCGCCAGAAGATGCCGGTCCCGGCGGGTGGCCGTATCACCAGCGAGGGCGGAAAGCTCTTCGCAACTGATGAGTCAGATGTGACCTCGCCAGACCAAAATGCGGTGCCGCCTGCCGAAAAGTCCATGTCGGGTGCCGATAGGGGCACGAGCACCGTGAGCGCATGGCCGTCCTGGTGCGGGTCGAACATGCCGCCCGTCGTGTACCGATTGATCATGGGCTCCTGACCGCTGAACGTGAAGGACATGTCAGCCAGATGGCGCTTACCTTTCCTGGGAAAGAGCTCCGCCGTGAGCTCTGGCTCGAGATTTTCGACGAACCAGAGCACACGCGTCAGGATGATGTGCGCCAGAGCATGGGCCTCGCCGTCGAGGTTGATGCCGCGCGTGTGGCACTGCATGCGACGCAGCGACTCACCGGTCCACGGTTCACGGTCGCACCAAGCATTCGCAGCACCAATCATGGTCGCACACTCTTGCAGCGTTAGCAGACTGTCCATGACCATCACCGAGTCCTCCAAAAGGCGATTTCCCTCATCGGGTGGCGTGCGCCCGAGCTGCAAAACTCGGAACGGGCCGCCTCTTCGCGTGTGAGGATCCTCGGACACGTGCCCACTCTGCAGGTGACCTTTCCAACCTAGCAAGCCGCGCTGGGTCCATCCGACCGAGCGCGCATCTGCAAAGGCCCAGCGCGTGCCACTCGCGGGCTGTCGTTCGTCCGTGCCAAACGTAAGTAAGCCAGCGCCCGTTGCCATGGCTGCGCGGCCGAGCGGACGACGCGGCACGCCGACGCGCCGCGTCCCGCCGCGGCCCCGGCCCCAAAAACTGGACGAAAAAGCGAATTCCCCGAGACTCTTAGACCGGTAACCGTATCCCCCCCGTCCTCACCAAATCGCCCCCCATCCTCTCAGTACCCGTACGCGTGCTCGTCGCCATACCCGAACGCGAGCTCATCGCGCACCATCTTGCCGCGCCAGACAGCCTGGATCTTGATGGTCGCCTGGTCCTCACGCGAGAGCACCTTCTTTGTCGGCTTGGGCGCCGGGTTCACGCGCCGCAACGAGCCACGCGCAGCTGCGAATCCGCTCCCCCGGGCCACGCTTCTTCCCTTGGCCCTTTTGGATAGAAAGGTCATCCGCAGCAGAGACCATCTCCTCTGTGGAACGGTTGCTTGCCCACTGCTCAATCGCTGAGCGCTCGCTTTTCGGCGCACCTCGCGACGGACCTCGCTCTCTTCTATCTGGCGGTCAAGCTGCACTGCAAAGGCACCCGTCACGGACATCGACGGCGTGTTGAAGGTGGCGAGCTGCTCCTTGTTCACACCGAGCCCGCCTTTCACACCGTCGCCGCTCGCGGCCTCCAGCTGATCAAGCTCGATGAGCCGGTGCATGATGTCGCGTTGACGAAGCAGACGATTCTCCTCCTCGAGCTCTCTGTGCGCCGATGAAGGCAATAATCATATGCACTCAGAGCTCCATCAGGCCTCAATCAGACCTCAATCAGATCGCGATCAGATCACAATCAAGGACCACCCCCCACGCACCGGTTGCGCTGCTCGAGCGCCTTCACACGCCTCTCAAGCGCCGCCTGCGACATAGCCACCGTCTCGTCCTGTAGCGCCTCTTGACGCCTCTGCCGCTTCGCGTCGTCCGCATCACGCTGCAGAGACTGCATCTCCGAGAGCAGCGTGTCGACCTTCGCCTTCATAGCCTCCTTCACGCCTTCAGCGCTGGCGAGCTTCTCCTGGTACGCGCTCAGCGCGGCGCGCTGCGCCTGCAGCTCTTCCTCGAGCTTCTTCTGGGCGGCGAGGAAGGCCGCCCCTGTACTCCTCGCCTTGACGGAGTCTTCATTCCTCATCACGGTCGCGGCCACCGCTTTGGCACGCTGCGAAATCCGGAGGGTCCGCAATCACGGAGGTCGAGAGATCGCCATCAGATCGCCAAACGGAGGGTCCGCAATCGATGTCACTCGAATCTGGCAATCAATCTGGCAACCAGCGGTAGTCAGTGTGGCACTCAGTGTGGCACTCAGTGTGGGTGGCACTCTCGCCTGAGCAAAGCGGAGGGTGAGGGTCGCCTCCTCGACATTCTGCTTCTCGCCGCGCAGCATGACCACGAAGGCCGCCTTACAGTTGCCCGCTAGCGAGCTCTGCAGCAGCCGTGTGAGCTTCGAGTCTCGGAAGGGCACCTTCATCGCGCCCTTGGACGCGAGAGCATTGACGACATTCGACAGGGCCAGAAGGCTCATGTTGATGCGCTTCGCCTCCTCTTGGCGAGCTTTGGCCGCGGACGGGCCCGAGACGTCGACCGCGCCGGACTTTTTGGAGCTCTCCATACCTGAGGTCCATCGGAGGGCAATCCTATAGCGCAATCCTATGGCAACCATGTCGCAATCACGTCGCAATCATTTTGGCAATCATTTGGCAATCGGATGAAAATCATATGACAATCAGATGGCAATCATTTGGCCATCATGTCTCCATCATGTGGCAATCACAGGGCAAAATCTCACCGGCGAGGTCGACGAGGCAGAGCCGGCCGTGCGACATGCCCTTGTCGGTGTACGTCTCGATGGCGATCAGGCCATGGCCGCGCGACGAGCGAGGATTCATGGCCATGGCGGCGACGACGCGCCGGCTATCGCCGAGCGCGATCGCCTTCATCACGTCCGAGGCGCTCTTGACCTGCCGCCGCGTGATGCCGTCAGGCTCGACGTGGCCCGGCACCGTCTCGCGCAGCGGCAGGTATTCCTTGTTCGTGTAGTCGGCCGTGAGGAGGTCGTTGACGTTGTCATTGTAGACCTCCATGTAGCTTGTCGTCACCGTGTAGCCCGCGGGCAGCATCTTGAAGAGCTGCAGGCATGCGCGTGGGACGATGCCCAGGTCGGCCGTCTCGCCACCCGAGCCGTCGAGCTTCGCGTTCTCAGGACCAAGCATCGTGTACGTCTTGCCGCTGCCAGTCTGGCCATAGGCAATAATGCACGCATTATATCCGTCGGTGATGCGCTGCACGAGCGGCGCGCCAATCACGTTGAACACTTCCGCCTGCTTGGCGTCACTGCCGAACGCGTGATCGAGGTTGAATTGCAAGTCCTTCGCACGTACCTTGTCCGGCTGGCCGTCGACGACGCTCACGTCGCTGCTCGCCTCCGCGGGCTGGGAGCTCGAGCGGATGCGAGCGTACACGGCGATGTTCTCGATCGCGGCCGCCTCCGTCGACATTTTCGCGTCTGAGAAACGCGCGCCGCCGAGGTGTGAACGTTAACATGATGCGGTGGTGAGCCATCTCTGCAAGCTTGTTGAATCGATTTACGGCGTCGTCTTGGTTTTTTTTGACAGTGGCATGCAAGCAATGTTCCCCTTTTTTGGCACATTTTTTCTTCGTCGTGTGCGGTGAGCTTTTCCAAAAATGGTGATCCTCGTCGCAGCCAGTCGTCAGCGACATGAGCTTCTTGGGCATGATTATCTGCTTCACCGGGCGGTTTGATGGATTCGTGAAAAAAACCGCCGAGGCACTCGTCCTGGCAGGAGGTGGCTGTTGCGTCGGTGAGGTCTCGAAGAAAGTCGGAACGCGGGCAGCCCGGTGCCCGCGGCACCAAGCGCGCACAAGGTGGCAAGATCACAACGGACCACGTCCACATGTGCGCCTGTCCCACACTCTCCCTCCACTTGCCTGCGTCCGCGCCCTGTCCTGCTCTGCGCCCTCACGTGCGCGCCCGCGACGGCAGGGACAACGTCTACTGTGGCTCGTCCGCAACAAGTACAAGACCCATCTCCGAGTGTACGTCAAGGAGCAGGGCGACAGCTTGCTCACCCGGCGCTTCATCACGGAGCGCGAAAGCACCGGTCGCACGGCCAAAGAGCCTCTGGCCTTCCTGCTTCCACCGGCCCAACGCCATGGGCTGCAGCGGGCGCGAGGGGGTACACGGTGTACGGTCTGCAGCCCGACGGCCACATCGTGGCGAGCGCATCTTTGGGCGTGAGTCCTTTGGCCCGGTCATGGCCGCCGCCTTGGGGCTGCCACTCCCAGATGGGCACCTGCCGGGTGGCACTCGCGACGAATTCGGGTTCTCGGAGCCGCGGCGCCCGTGAGCGCCGCAGAACAGCGCGCCAGGATCGCGCTGCTGGAGGCGGGCGAGGCTGCGGATCAGCGGGCCGTGGCCGATTCCAAACTCGCCAAAGGTGGCGGCGTGGCGGCGGTTCGCCTGGACGAGCTCAGACGGCTGAGGGCCGAGATCGCGCCGTCACCAGAACAGCGCGCCAGGATCGCGCTGCTGGAGGCGGGCGAGGCTGCGGATCAGCGGGCCGTGGCCGATTTCAAACTCAGAAGCGGTGTCGGCTTGGCGGCGGTTCGCCTGGACGAGCTCAGACGGCTGAGGGCCGAGATCGCGCCGTCACCAGAACAGCGCGCCAGGATCGCGCTGCTGGAGGCGGGCGAGGCTGCGG